>Ga0233433_10001315_pt1 | contig 23982 bp, 21 predicted proteins | sample SI_122_August201_5_FD_179868 | JGI IMG/M metagenome (GOLD analysis project Ga0233433, IMG submission 179868) | Seawater microbial communities from Saanich Inlet, British Columbia, Canada - SI_122_August2016_100_MG | ecosystem: Environmental > Aquatic > Marine > Inlet | place: Canada: British...
CGGGAACTAAACGAACTGTAATAAGGCTTCGTGATGGAAATTTCTGTGGCTGTAATCTTTATGCTTTTCTTAACCCTTGTGGTCGTAATTTAGTTCCATTCTGGAGAAAGGCTGAAGGTTTACGAAAGAAACCATGGAAACTAGTTGGAGAAATACTGGGCCCAATAGCTATTTTGTTGTATTTATTAAGAATATCAAAACTTAATCAAGCATTAAATGCTGTGTCTGCTAAGGTGGGCGTTAGATCACAAGCAGTAATTATTCCTTATGCTAATGCCGGGGTAGATGTAGATAAGGCAGAGGATATAGCGCTTGTAGAATCCGCCCTAGAGAAAGAGGCGTTTATCTCACGTGAGAATAACAGTACATAACGTTAGTTTGATATGTAGTAACCTGGCTTCACTACAAAATTTGCAAGAGAGCGTTCATGAAGATAATAGATAAATATATTACACGTGAGCTATTGATTCCTTTCACAGTGTTAATTGTAATTCTGAGTGGATTATTTTCTAGTTTTAGTAGTGCTCGTTTTCTTGCAGAAGCAGTAACGGAGTCACTCGGCGTTTTTGCTATGCTGGAGTTGGTAGGTCTTAAGACTTTAATTGCTTTAGAGGTGCTGGTGCCGATTGCCCTTTATATTGCTGTAATAATTGGGCTTGGCAGAATGAATAGAGATCAGGAAATTAACGTATTACGTTCTGCAGGAATTAGTGAGCACCGTATAATTTATGCTGTTCTTATAGTTGCGATTCCAGTTGGAATTATAAGTGGTGTGCTTTCTATGTTTGCTCGTCCTTGGGCATACGAAGAGAGTTATATTCTAGATGCTCAGGCAGAGGCAGAATTAAATACTGATCGATTTCAGGCTGGGCGTTTTTATGGAAGCGAGAAAAGTGGCAGAGTAGTTTACATTGATTCTAAGGGTGAATCCGGCAAAGAAATGAGAAATATTTTTCACTTTGTAAGTAAGGAAGGTGGAAGTGAAATTCTCTTTGCTAAAGAAGGAATACAGAAGCGTCCAGCTCGTGGGGAGCGGCCCCAATTACATCTATTCGATGGTAATTTATATAAACTTAAACATGCTTCTACAAAAGATACAGTTTCCCATTTTGAGAAACTAGTATATTTCGGAGATGATAGTAATGAGCTGGATTATAAGCGCAAATCAACAGCGACTAGAACTCTGATGGACTCGGACCATCCACCTGACATCGCCGAGCTTCAATGGCGGTTATCTCGGCCAATTTCAACTATTTTGTTGGCCTTAATTGCTATACCATTTAGCCGTACTTCTCCTCGACGTACGGAGGGAGAGAGGATTTATTTTTATGCGGCTCTGGTTTTTGCAATTTATTATATTCTAAGTGGTTTAGCTCAGACTTGGGTAGAACAGGGAAAAATAGGAAGTGTCCCCGGAGTGTGGTGGCTGTACGTATTAATGTCTGTTGTTTCACTTAGCTTGCTTTTTCCTAACTATTGGAAACAGTTGTTTCGGTTCAAATGATATTAATAACTGATCGCTATCTTGCATTCCGGGTTTTTTTTGGTCTGTGTATTGCAACTGCAGTACTTTTGCCCTTATTTAGCTTTCTGGATCTGCTAGAGCAGCTTGATGATGTCGGGAAGGGGACATATCGGGTTAAAGATGCTTTTGTTCACACTGCGTTGATGTTGCCACGAAGATTTAGTCAGTTAGCACCATTTGTTGCATTATTAGGTACTGTAATTGCATTAGGGGGATTGGCGAAAAATTTAGAATTAACTGCAATGCAAGTAGCTGGTATTTCTCCTGTTCGTTTAAGCAAGGCACCACTTTGTATCGGGATTATTCTCCTGGTTTTTATTGGCTTAGTGGAGCAGTTTGTAGCTCCCGAACTTCAGCAAGAAGCGATCTCACATAAGGCCGTAGCACTTGATAAGAGTGTACAACTTGGTAAAAATCTTGGAATCTGGACTCGAAATGAGAGAAATATATTACGTATTGGTGAAATGATAACCACCAAGAAAGCTACAAACATAGAGATATTACATTTTAATAAGAATGGTTTTCTGTTGACCTATACGTATGCTAAATATGCTGACATTAATGATGAAAATTTATGGGAATTGCGTGAAGTCATTAGTAAGACATTCAGTGAGACTGAGGAAGAGATAGGATCTATAGGCTTAGACTCAATGCAGTGGAAATCATTTGTGAAGCCAACTGACATTTCAATTTTAAATAAGTCACCAGAAAGTTTGTCACCTGTTGATTTATTTAAACATGTACGTTTCTTAAAAGACACCGGCCAGGAGGCTGACGCATATGAATTGGCGTTATGGAGAAAAGCAGGTGGGGCATTTACAACAATCGCGATGTTATTACTATCTATTCCTTTTGTTTTTGGGTTATCCAGGACTGGTTTTGCCAATAAATTGGTGTTTGCAGTAATGGCGGGTATTAGCGTTTATCTTCTTGACCAAATTATTGCAAATGTAGGTTTGCTGTTACATTTTCCCCCGGCTTTTACGGCATTATCTCCAGGGTTGGTGCTGATTCTAGTTGCTAATATTTGGTTGCAGAGGATTCGTTAGCTGATAAAATCAGTTGTCTTTGTACGGCCACATGATAGCTATACATTATTTTATTGTGACAGTAATGTTGCATAGAGAGTTATGTGTGCTGTTTCTTTATTTAATTGAATAATATTAAATACTGGATAGGGTCATGGTGTATGACTTTAGGAAAATAATTTAGAGCTATAGATGACTACTTTTGTTTATATCATTGGTGATAGTGAAGTTAACGTTTGGGGCTTAAGCGGGCGAGAAAGATTGCAGCGAATGCTAAAAGCTCACCATGAACGAATTACTTTGGTTGATGACCTAGGGAATGTTCCTGATGGAGGCTCGGTATTATTTCTATGCGCCGATCATTTGTTTGATGCGAGGGTTCTATCAACACTAGTTCAGACACGATCTAATCTAATTTTAGATAGTAATAGTGATCAAATAGCTGCCATTCATATTGTTGATGGAGATGCATCTAATGTCCTAGCAGATTTCCTAGGAGTAGGGGATGGGAATGCTATTTCTGTCTTTACTCATTATTCACTAGATGAACTAAATTTAGACTTTCAACAAAAAAATCTGAAGAAGAAGGATGCTCCCTATGTATTATTTATTAATAGAGTTAATTGCAAAATTCTTGAGTCAGAATTGTTTTCTGGATCATACAAGGGGGTTACTGATTTAGTAACCAAATGGGTTTGGCCGGCACCTGCTTCCTGGATCACTCACCTTTGTGTTCGTATAGGTTTGTCGCCGAATCATGTCACGTTAATGAGCTACGTATTTGCTATATTAGCAGGAGTTTCCTTTTGGTTTGGCAGCTACGGTATAGGGCTAATGTTGGGGTGGATCATGACATTCCTGGATACTGTAGATGGAAAATTGGCAAGGGTAACCGTTACTTCTAGTCGTTTAGGTGACGTACTCGATCATGGTCTAGACATTATTCATCCGCCACTTTGGTACATGGCATGGGGGATTGGATTAAGTGCAGTTTCACTATCAGTGCCTGGCTTGGAAGTATTGATATGGCTAATGTTTATTGGTTATATAGGGGGAAGAATATGTGAAGGGATTTTTCAGTTTTTTGTGGGATCATTTGATATATTTATATGGCAGAAGTTTGATTCATTTAATCGATTGATTACTGCTCGGCGCAATCCTAATCTAATATTGTTGACGTGTGGTTGGATTATTGGTCAGCCTGATCTTGGTTTCTTTGCAGTGGTTATATGGCATTTAATCTCTACAGCTATTCTTGTTATACGAGTGGTTTATGGCTGGCGTGCAAAATATCATAATGGCCCATTGAAGTCGTGGTTTGAAGAAATTGTACCTAATCAAGAAGATGGAGGATTGGCAGTACGGATTTTTACCCGTACACCAGTTAGTATTAATGACAGAAGAGTTACGAACTAAGAGAATACAAATGGGAAATGCTAAGGTTGGGTTGGTATTCAACCCCCTTAGCGGGCGAATCCGAAAGCATGAAGGCACAATAAAGGGCGTGTTAGAAAAGATCCCGGGTGTGATTCTGCGAGAAGCAAAGACAGGACTTGAGTTCAAGGAAACTGTTGACGAGTTCTTAGATACTAAAGTTGATCTGCTAGTAATTGCTGCTGGAGATGGGACGGTACAAGGAATATTGAGTTATTTATTTACAGAGTATGATCATATAGATTGGCCAATTATTGCAATAATACCTGGCGGAACAACAAATATGACAGCACTAGATCTGGTTAAATACGATGACCCTGAGGATTCAGCAAGAAGGTTAAGTCAATATATCTCGACAAAGCCTTTACCTGTTTTATTAAAAAAGAATGTGTTGTGCATTGAGCAAGCTGGAGTTAACAAAGTATATGGTATGTTTTTTGCAGTTGGGATTATAGCTCGCGCCGTAATATTTTCACGTAGTGGAATCAAGAAGATTGGAATTACAGGAGAGATTTATTCTGGCCTAATTATGGCAGTTTATTTTGTTGGATTGCTTCTTAGGCGATGTACTGGAGTATGGGCACCAGCAAATATGACAGCCGTGAAATTGGCTGGAAAAACTTTCAATGGCCCTTATCAATTTTTGTTTGTTAGCGCATTAAACCGCTTGCTATTTAATACGCGCCCTTACTGGGGGCAAGAGAAGGAGCCGCTTCATGTTACATTTGTAGAGAAGCGTAAGAAGGCTCTAAGAAAATATATAGGCTCAATTTGGGTACTGATTTCAGGGAAATATGCAGCTCTCAAAGAAATTGACGGTTATCATAGCTATAATAGTAGCGTGATAGAGTTAGCAATAGATGATGACTATATCGTTGATGGCGAGTTTTATCACGCTGCCAGCCAGAATGGGCCATTAAAAATTTCGGCAGCCGGCCCAGTCACTTTTCTGACTTGGTAGCCTATCAATAGTTATTACAAACTGGTATCAATGACAGATAACGAATTAATATTGGATGAAAAAATTCCGGATAGCTTAGTCTCTACAGTTTCCTCTATAGCGGCAAGGCCAGTATCAGCAGATTTCTCAATTTTTGTTGAAGAATTGAAGTCACGTTTTGGTTCATCTCTGGATGCTATTCTTCTTTATGGCTCTTGCTTGCGCACTCAAGAGATTGGTGACGGAGTAGTAGATTTTTATGTGGTTGTAGATGACTACAGTAATGCTTATCAAGAACATTACTTATGCTATTTTAATGAGTGGTTACCCCCAAACGTATTCTATCTTGAAGTATCCGCACAGGAACGAGTACTTCGTTCTAAGTATGCAGTGATTTCAATGGCAGAGTTTGAAAAAGGAAACCAATATTGGTTTCATTCATATTTATGGGCGCGTTTTGCACAGCCTGTGCGCTTACTCTATGCTAGAGATGAAGTTCTTCGTCAGCGTATTTATAATTCATTGGCACATGCGGTAGTAGCATTTCTTACTCCTGCCATTAAGGCGTTGGGTCCGTGCGTAGTAACTGCAGAAGAAATCTGGGTTAAGGGGCTGATGTTTACTTATGCAGCTGAGCTCCGACCCGAGCGAGAAACGCGCGCACGTCAACTTGCCGAGCTAAACCTGGATGATTATAAATATATAACCGACCATGCTTTGCCTGAGTTAGTAGGGATTCTTAGAAAATTACCACAGGAGAATCAGATACAAGGGGAGTATTATTATCAATGTTTGGCTGATGAATCTGAGCGCAAAAAATCATTGAGATGCTGGTGGTTGCGTCGTTGGCAGGGTAGAGTCCTCTCAGTGCTCCGGCTAGTAAAAGCGACATTTACTTTCCGAGATTGTATTGATTATGCCGCCTGGAAGATTGAGCGGCACACTGGAGTAAGTATTGAGATTACTCCAAGATTACGCCGACATCCTGTTTTATTTGGGTGCAAAGTTTTCTGGAGATTATTTAGACGTGGTGTATTGCGTTAATATATATTAATGCTGATTAAACAGGTAATTAGCATTAATCTTATAAAGATCCTTATGATCCAATCATCCAAATATGGAATGTAATTTGTTTGTAGGCAATATCTGTCTTATTTAGGGTAGTAATGATTGCAAATCGGGTACCGTCTTTACATGCTCTGGGAAAGGATTTTTATCCCCAATACGTACACGCCCTAAGAACGCAAGATTATTAATTTGAGCGCTTTGGTAATCAATAAGGGCATCACCAATCATAAGAACACGTTCTGGTGTGAGGTCATGAGCAGACAGTATTTCTGCAATGAGGGTTTCTTTTAATTTTGGTGAGCCACGCACGCCGGTGAAATAAGGACCTAGTCCACGACGGGTAACGATTGTATTTAGCTCCATTTCGGGTGTACCCGAGGCTATAAAAAGTGGAATCCTAGATGCTTCTACCTGTATGAACTCATCTGCACCAGGTACTGAATCACTATTAATTACAGCTTCGACTACCAGCCTAGAAAAAGTTTCATCAAGTTTATCTTCTTCATTCTGTGTCAGTGGTGGTTTTTTCAATAGATGCTGTTGAAAATGGCGGAATTTTTTGTAGCGAGACAGACCGCCGTTTAACTTGTGATAACGAACTACCTCTTTTACTATTGGATCACCATAAGATTGATAAAGGTCTGCGAAAGCATTCGTCTTGATATCACCTGACTCTACTATTACTCCATCAAAATCAAAAATTATGGACTGCCAATTAGTTCCTCTCATGCTTTATTATCAGACTCTGCTGGCGTAGCATCGTCCTCTATACTTGAATGATGTAATTCTTTGTGAATTTCACTGAGACAGTCTAATAAACCTTGGCCAAGATCAACATGTTCATTTAACACTAATTTTCGACCAATACGTGGTTGAAATGCATATGGGGTTATTTCGTAATGATGTAACGTATTGGCTTCGTCAAAATGGAGCTTTACCGGCCATGGCATGATTTCAGAAATCATCGTCATAACATCTTTGATACGCATTCGTTCCTGCCCTGTAAGTATCAGGTGGCGATTGGCAAATTCTGGCGCCAGCACCTGTACACTCATACGCGCAGCATCTTCTACATGAATATATTCACGGATAGCTTCACCGCTACCCTTATAAGTGATGGAGCGTTGTTCAATTGCTTCATGGAGCATTCGATAAATACCATTGCGGTCGTCAGTCCTTCTTCCATACAAAGAACCATATCGAAGAATAGTGTAATCTAATCCATAGCGATCTTGATAGGTTTCAATAAATCGCTCTGCCGCCTGTTTACTTGCGCGATAGAAAGAACCAGATTCCGAATATACATATACGCTGCTAGCAAAGATAAAACGGCTAACTCCGGCGAGTCGGGAAGCTTCCAGCACATTCATGTTTCCGAGAATATTGATTTCTGCTGTAACTAATGGCTTCTCATTAGCTTCATCGATATCTGCAATTGCCGCGAAGTTGTAGACTATAGAGGCACCTTGAATCGCTTTAGTTACATCCTCCAGATTCATAATGTCACCAACGATCATTTCTTGATCGTTTCGCTTGAAGTCTGATGGGGCGCGATCAAATAATCGTACTTGATAACCAGCTGAGGAAAGTGCCTCAGCTACATGGCTACCAAGAAAGCCACTTGCACCAAAAACAATTGCAATTTCTTTAGACATTAGTTTGGTTATCCTTAATTAAGCCGGCATTAATTAAACCTTTCAATAAATTTCCTGCAGCTTCTAATTCCATGCGTTTTCGTGATTCTTTTGCTAATGAACCAATATGTGACGTCAGAATCATTCTGTCATTCTTAGTTAACGGACCATGGTAGGGCTCTTGTTCAAAAACATCTAGAGCAGCCATACCCAAATGCCCAGAAATTAATGCCTCATTTAGGGCGATTTCATCGATTAGCCCGCCCCGGGCAGCATTTATTATTATAGAACCGGGCTTCATGCGTGCAAATGATTTTGCATCTAAGAGGTGATGGGTGTCAGTAGTGTAAGGTACATGAAGACTGATTACATTTGCTTTGGCAAACAATTCTTCTAACGATACTGATTCTACTCCATGCGATGTTGGATCAATATGAGGATCATGAGCAATTACCCTTGCATCAAAAGCCTGACTTAACCGTGCAACACGTTTTCCAATATGTCCCAGCCCTATGATACCTACAGTTTGGGCCGCAAATAATTGTCCTTGCATTCTCGGCCATTCATTTATCCGTAATAATCGGTCAGTCTGACAGATTCGCCTTAATGCAGCTAACATCAATCCCATTGTAAGTTCAGCTACAGCTTGGGCTGGGGCCTCAGGAGTATTAAAAACGGAAATACCATGGAGCTTTGCTGCGGCAAGTTCGACACTATCAAGGCCAGCTCCGCATCGTGATACTACTTTTAAATTTTTTGCAGAAGAAAAGACGCGTTCGGTTAGGGGTTCAATTCCCGCAATCATTCCGATGGTATCTTCTCCAAGTAATTCTATGGCTTCATCTTCAGTAAGTTTTCGCTTATAACTATTACGAACAATATGCATACCAGAATTTACTAGATGGTTTAGGCTGGAATTGTTATCTACATCAAATGAAGAAGTAGAGATTACAAGTTTACTCATAAATTTGCCTTTATATTTTGAATGTGATTTCGGCAAAGTGTGTCTAAGATTCGAATGTCCAAACCATAACCGATAAAACTAAAACCAGCTGCAATTCTTTGTTGTAGTTGTTCTTGATCAGGTTCCACCACATGAATACCACCAGGTTTTCCTAATCGTTTTCCGGCTTCCAGTACTTTTTCAATTGCTGAGGCTACCTCAGGGTGATTGAGCTCCCCTATATGCCCCATAGAGCCAGATAAATCATAGGGTCCAATGATATAGGCGTCAATTCCATCTACAGAAAGTATAGAATCAATTGCATTAACAGCATCTATATGTTCGATCATTGCCACGATTACTGCATTTTTCTCTAACCAATCTCTGTACTGCTGAAATTCTGCTCCGTAACCTTGTGCACGGGCTAACCCAACTCCACGTTTACCCCGTGGAGGGTAATAGACGGACTGTACTGCTGATTCTGCATCAGCAGCAGATTTAATCATAGGCACCATTATGCCATTTGCTCCAGCATCCATAACCCGTTTTATCTGGTCAGGGTGATTTGAAGTTAGCCGTACAATAGCTGGGCATTTCTGCATATCAAGTACTTGGATAAGCATCTGAATTTCACTAAGTTCTAAAACACTGTGTTCCATGTCTAAAACTAGCCAGTCAAATCCAGCAGTAGCCATAATTTCTGCAATTGAAGGGTGACCTAGTGTGATCCATGACCCGATCGTTATTTCAGACTGAGCTAATTTAGATTTCAGTTGCATGAAAACTCCTTAAAAAGCTGACAGAATGTACTAATTATGAATAGTAACGTCATATTTTAATATGAAGCTATTAATAGATCTGATTCCATTAGTTTGGCTACGCGAATTAAATCGTCCTCAGTATCAACTGCCTGAGTATCAAACTCAGTTTTTACCATTTTTACACGGTAACCATGCTCTAGCAGTCGGAGCATATCTACAGATTCAAGTTGTTCAAGCGGTGTTGGAGGCAAACGACTGTAATCAATTAACGTTGCACGTCGGAATGGAATGATGCACACCTGTTTATGGGCAAGGGTATGTTCAAATCCTAATTTATTAAGGGTTGGAATTGGCTGTCTTGACATATAAAGCGCATCACCACTTTGATTCATTATTACCTTGATAGTGTTAGTGCTGTAAAAATCTGCCTCATTATCAATGCTTTTCACCAAATTAACACAGTCCAATTGTAGATCATCTTTAAATGGCGCTACTGCGGTGTCAATCATTTTTGGGTGTGTCATTGGCTCATCACCTTGAACCATAACAATGAGATCTGCATCAATTTGGGCTGTTGCCTCAGCAACTCGGTCACTTGCTCTTTCATGTGTATTAGCAGTCATAATTACAGGAGCACCAAAATTTTGTGCTGCTTGCTTGATTTCCTCATCACAAGTAGCTATATAAGTGGCTTCAAGTGACTTGCTCATACTAACCCGCCTGTAGATATGCTCAATCATGGTGCGGCCTAGTATCATTGCAAGTGGTTTGCCAGGAAAGCGTGATGAACCCATACGTGCTGGAATTACTGCAATTGTTTTCATTTATAAGTGTAAAATTATTTGAGGGTTATCTGTATTAATTTTTTTATTTCTTGAGAACTAGTTATCTAATTCAACTCATTTATAATAGGATTCATATTTTATTAGAGTGAGTCGTTAATTTTGTAGCTTAATCCTATCATCAGAGGGTCATCTCTGCGAGTGGTATGTATTCCTTAACTGGTAATTTAACTTCTGCAAATGTACAATTTTTCATTTTCCCATAACCTGTGCTTGCCTATAGTATGCTACCAGATGATAAGCATATTATTGGTTGCTAAGGTAGTCAGAATGAGCGAAGAAATATGAAGGCACTTTTCTTTCTTCGCCATTATAACGATATCGATCACATCACCCCAGTTATTTATAAATGGATTGATTCTGGTCATAGCTGCGATGTTGTTATGATTGGCAGTTCGCAGTTCCAAAATGATTATCGTATTGAGTTTCTCAGGAAACTTAAAGGTGTGCGGGTAGCTCATATCCGGGAGCTATTGCCGCTTCTTGAATTTATAAGATGGCGCTTACAAACGCTATTGTTGATCGGCGGCTTACGTCGTTCTTTTATAGGTCCATTTGTAAGTAGTTTAGCTCAAATTTATGATGTAAAAAAACGAAAATATACCTGGGAAAATACCGCAGAGCGTTTGTTAAATCATAGTTTTGAAGGAATCAATAAAGGTGTGGTTGTGTTTGACTGGATCGAGAGAAACTCGGTCATAAGTATTGAATGGGTCGAAACGGTTATATCAATGGCCCACAAAAGAGGATTTCGTGCGGTATCGTTACCTCATGGGGATAGTCCGCATGCCAATCAGTTGATACGTCGTCGGGAGTGGACCCTCAAACCAGATAATACATTTGCTGCTGCACGGATGTTTGATAAGCTCGTTGTGCCAAATGAGTTGTGTGCAGGGCGCTTCCGTCCCTTTCTGGAAGATAAGGCAGTTTCTGTTCTAGGGTCACCTCGCTATTGTGATGAATGGTTGACAGAACTAGCTAAATTTTTACCAATCTCACCACTAAGCCTGTCAGCTAGTAAGCTTAAAATCGCAATCTTTTTAAGAAAAAGTAATTTTACAACTTTCTGGGAGGAGGTTAGCGAGGTAGTACAAATGATTTCAGCCTTCAAGGACATTGAAATAATTATTAAGCCACATACCCGAAGTGGTTGGAAACAATCTTTGACAAAGGAGACTGCACTTCTAAAGCTTCCAAATGTGAGTATTGCAGACAACGATACTCATTCTGCACATTTATTAAACTGGGCAGATGTTATTATTGATATTGCGACTTCAGTTGCATTCGAGGCAGTCAAGATTAATAAACCGGTATTAGCCGCAGACTATTTGCATGCGGGGAGATCTACAGTAGCTAATTTTATGCCAGAAACAGAGCTGAGGTGCCGAGATGACGTGTATGAAAAGATTGAAAGGTTTCTTACAAATGGGTGTGATTCTTTCTACATAGAAGAGCATCGTGCTCTTTTTCTAGAGGAAATGATAGATGTTAATGGGCCAGATGTTCTACCTAAGTATGTAGCCCTTTTAGAAGAGCAAATATAGGTAAAATTTGTATAAATATCTTGGTGGTTTAGAGATTTCTTAAGGAAATTATTTGGTTGTATGAGTGAAATTGTAGTGCCGTCTATTGATGTAGTGATTCCGGTTTACAATGCGCCTGTACTAACAAAGCGTTGCATTGATTCCGTTGTATCTTATCTTGGCGAATCTATTGAGAACATTTATATTCATAATGACGCCTCTAATGTGGAGACGCGTGAAATGCTCGATAGCTTGCCATATAGCATCACTCATATCCATCATTCAATTAAGAACCAAGGGTTTGGTGCTTCTGTAAATGATGCAATTAGCCGATCTAGCGCATCTTACATTCTAGTACTTAATTCCGATACTGAGATGAATGGGAATATACTCCCGCCATTATGTGCAGCGATGTCAGTTGACTCTCAGCTTGCGGTCATCATTCCTGCTAGTAATGATTGTATACATGGAGACTTTAACCGGTACTTACGTCAACCAGGTAATTATATTCGTACTTATCGTCTTAGGGGCTACGCGTTCCTAATTCGAAGAAGTGTTTTTCAGGAAATCGGAGGTTTCGACCCTATATTTGGTAGGGGTTATTATGAAGATATAGACTTAGGCCGACGGATTTACGAGCATAACTGGCATATAGGTGTACATCCGGATTCACTCATTTATCATAAAGGTGGTGGCTCTTTTGGCCGTGGTCTGGCGTATCGTAAGCTAAAACGGCGTAATCGCGCCCTCTATTTCTCACGCTATCCAAGTGCGCAGCGTAATGTTTTATTTCTTTCAGGAGACTGTTCGCTGACTGATTTCACACCAACTCTGCTCAATTCAATTGAGTATGTGTTTCAAAGGGGGGGAATTGTACATTGGCTTTCTACAGAGCCGGCCGCTAAGATTCCTTGCCTTCATATGAAAAATAGTCCGGCTAATTTATTGTTAATATTAAAATTTATGATGTTTTATGGATGGTTGCGCAAGGATAAGCGTATTTCAGATGTATGGTTATTATTGCCCAGCAACTCCAGGTTTCTACGTAAATTACTTGCTCTCTTGAGTAAAGTGAGAGGGATTAAGATACTTACATGGAAAAAGTGATTTCGTTAAATAAGATAATAAAGTTAAATTTTTTACTGATAGTAGCTGATATTAAATCTATTTAGTCTTAAGGGGTTTGAAGTTCATAAAAATAATTGGCAAATTAAGAACTATTCTATAAGAAGGAATTTACTGGGATACTAAACTATGCTGATGTTTTTTAGGTTGAAAGATTAGCTCACAAAAAATCAAACGATACGTAGACACTAATTATTTATAGTATCTACGTATCGTTTTTGAACAGTTTGTAGGTCACTGTTAAGATCATAGAGAAGCGGACGGGCAGTAGCAAGAGGAAGTTTCATTGCTTGGCTGAAAGATATTCCATCTAATTGCATTATCAGTGTGCGCAAGATATTCTTGTGAGATACGATAAGAATATTTTCCCCGCTTTTGATTCTAGGTACAATTATATTTCTCCAATATGGTTGCATACGTACGTGCGTTTGTTCTAAGCTTTCTCCAAACGGTAATTCATTCTTATCTATATCTGAATAGCGTAATTGGTTTCCTGGAAATCTTTTATCTGTAGGATCAAGGGGCGGAGGTGCTGAATTAGATTTTATCTGACAGCCAAGGACTGGCCAAATACCGAATTTCTTAATAGCTGACCACCTTTCTATCCCTTCTAGGGCTCCATAGTGGCGTTCGTTCAAGCGCCAACTATGTTGTATGGGTGTGTTACTTAGGCCCATTATTGATAGTATTATACGCAGAGTTTCACTTGATCGATTGAGTTCAGATGTAAAGCATGAGTCGAAGGTATAACCCATTTTTGAAAGTAAGCGTCCGGCTATTTCTGCTTCTTGTATACCTAGCGGGCTGAGCTCAACATCGCTCCATCCTGTAAAGCGGCTGTCTCGATTCCAGATGCTTTGGCCATGTCTTAATAGGATAAGTTGTGCCATATTTAGCTTACACCTCCCAATGATACATAGTTTAGCGTGATGTTGATGCTTCCCCCCAAATTCGACATAATGCATCCCACATACTATTGCGTGTAGCCTTTAGATAAAGTGAATTATCACTAAGATTATTTACTAAGAGACGCTGAGCCTTCCCAAGATTATGATATGGCATACTCATAAAGAGATGATGTGTGGCATGGTAACGCAGGCCCAAGGGAGCCCATAATGCAGTAATAAATGAATTGCCGGATATATTGATAGAATCAAGATATTGCTCATGAAATTCCATTTTCTGGTCTCCAGGGTTACGGTATGCATGAGCAACAAGGGTGCGTAACGAGTTTAAAATAAAGATAGATGTGCCAATTAAATACCATAGAATAATAATTTTAAATGGTAGGATACCAAGCGTGATGCATGTGATGACTGCTATAGAAAATACAAAAGTTGCAAATTCCTGTATTTTCCAATATTTATCATTACGTATATAGCCACTTGGCCTCTTATAGGTTGGATTTATAGAAAGTGAAGATGCTCTTTCCCAACAAAGTTTACGAAGTGGTGGGATCAGATAAGATGCAGGCGTAAGTAAGAGATAGCGTGCAAAAAATATAAAAGGGAGAAGGAACGAGAATAATACATAGCCAATCATCAATATCGGGTTTTTTGTTGCAAAGGGAATATACTCACCATCTTCACTGGTGCCATAGATATCTGGTTTATGATGGTCATAGTGCACGCTATACGTAAAAGATGGAACTAAGAATGGTATCCCGCTAAAAAGATTCCAGACTAGGCGGAAGATCTTAAAGGTGCCTTTTTTTAAGTGTGCAAGTTCATGAATAAAGATTACTGAACGGTAATGAGCCAATGTTGCCACAATAAATGCTACAAATTGCCAAATGCTAAACAATGGGGCAGATAAAACTACCACAAAAGCTGCCCAGCCCAATGTGACATGGAACAGAAAATCAACCCAGTAAATAATAGGATTTGGGGTCATCAGACCACGGACAAGGTGATGTGCCTCCCGAAGCGGAAAGACCGGAGTATCTCTTTTATTTTCCATAGCTAGATTAAAATAACCATCTATTCAGAGCCACTATTATCGCATGTTATTAATTTAGCAAAATCGTTGTTCTATATTAGTTGCTTATAAATAGAAATTAAGGGACATTGAGGACTCATGGTTGTTCTTCAGGTCTCTCACTTGTATTATACTAAGTAGTCCTTTATGTGATCGATAATATTTAGATTAATTGGCGAGCTTGTTTTATTAATATGACTTAAATCAGGAGCATTTGGCCAGCCCGGATCAGTAAACTCTATATTCTCAAATTTCTTTGGTTTCGCATAGCGGGGGACAACATGAAAATGTACATCCGGGTCGACCATCATTAACATAAGATAATTTAGTTTGTCATATGCAAATGCATGATCGAGAGCCGGCTCTAGTTGGGCTGTTATCTTATGTAGCTCCATAAAACTCTCTTGGCTAAGCTGGGAGAACGCAGAGGCAGAATCATGAGCGACCAGAACCATAGAACCTAGAGTTAACTGTACTGGTCTCAATAAAATACTCCAGTGTTGATATTGATATATTATGGTATGCGGTGCCCCAAATTTCCTCATAGTGTTATTGAAAACCAAGGTGTCAGGCTGCATTTTATGGGACATTCAAAACTCCTGAAATAATTAAGCTGATAGAGCTACCTTGGTGCCCTATAGATTGATTTTAGTATATTGATCACGTATTAGCTTGTAAAACGTCACCTGATATTTTGTTATGCTCCATACCATCTTACTCACAAAATAATTCTTGGGCTTTTGTCAGATCCGAGGAATAATCAATTTCGCACCAACGATGGCCAGATATTGAACAAACATTAACTAGATTCTTCCCGGCTAGCTTATCTATGATAGTAAGGTACCAGGATTTAAGTTCAGTAGGGTATCGAAGCGCATCTTCAACTGCATCACGGAATAGTATCGGTCCATTCGAACGAAAATAAATGAGCCCTATTGACTCCGCATCAATCTGATCTTCAGGCAGGATTTTATTTACATGTTTGACCAGTCCCTTATTATCTAATTGAACTTTCATATCATCTGCATCATAAGCTTTTTTATAATCTATACTGAGCGTTATAGGAGCAGGTTTCGATTTTAGTACTTGTTTCAGCAAGGAAACATCGAAAATTGTATCACCGTTTAACAGTAGAAAATTGCCGTCCATAACGGAGCGCGCTACCCAACAACTGGCTAGATTATCTGCAACCTCGAAAAAAGGGTTAAAAAGTATTCTAATTTTCTTGTGATCTGGATAGCGTTTTTGTAATAATTTTTCAACTAGGCTGGTCTGAAAGCCGGTTACTACAATAATTTCTTTTATCCCAGCTGTAAGTAGAGCATCAATCTGCCATTCAATAATCGGTTTGCCAGAAACGGGTAAAAGACATTTTGGAGAGTTCTTAGTCAATGGAAGCAGTCTTCTGCCTTGGCCCGCACTCAGAATAACAGCTTTAGTATAAATTTCAGATATTTTATGCATGATTTTTGTGAGGCTAAAGTAGCACTATAAATTTTACTTGAGTATTAGTTAAAAGGGTATGGATTGCAAAATGACCATCTTAGTCATTATTCCTATTTATTAACGGACCCCTCTTCCCAGTAAGGGGTTCCTTCCCCTCCATCCAATAAGGGGTTCCTCCCCCCAAATAACCTTGTGCAATTCGGTAATATACCACCCGCAGCTCTTTATTATTTCGTGTAATGGGTCTATATAGTATCGGGCCAGGATGGGTCAAGATCTGATTAAAATCATCTCCAAGCCGAGTATGCACCAGTCGATTAGGTTTCATACTTACCATAACGAGGGGTCTGGTTGAAGGTAATCCTGATGGATTCCAAATTTCGAACATGGCTCCGCTGTCATTAAACATATTTCGAGAACGAATATCCATGCTATTTTTGTCATTATTATAGAATAATAATGAGCTTGCAACTGACCATTTACTCATGCCGACAACAATAGGTTCCTGTCCTGTTTTCTGGCGTATATTATTTACTATTCTTTCAATTTCCAATGTTGTTTCACGCCAAAAATAATGCTTTGTTATTGAGGTTGGATATGGAATACCTGGTATCCCAAGTACTACATAGTGTAGTGTGAATGCATAGAAAAATACTGTCATCAGGATTGTTGGTTTCCATAAAGACTGTAAACGGTATGTAATGTTCTGTAGATTATTTGTATTACCCATCATCCAAGCTATTGTCGGTAATAGGGCAAGCCACAAAGGAGTTGTCCAATGAAACCGTGGCGCGCTGAATATGCTAACAATGGCAAATACCGCTAAAGGGAGGCCTGCAAATATTCGTATAAATAAACGGTGCCTGTTTACAGGTTGGTTTTCGTTATCCTTTCTCAAGAATAATGCAAGCCCTGCAGCAATTAGCCCTATCGGAGTCAGTAGCACCAGAATATGCATAGGTAAATACTGAATCGAGAACTGATTATCTATTCCCGCCCCTATTACTCTATTTGATTGAAATATAAATGAAGCCCAGTCATTCTCACTATTCCAGATAATTACAGGCGCAAACAGCAGCAATGCAAGTGTTGCTGCTAGATAAGGATGTGGGCGGAATAGCCAGCGACGTGCAGTTGGATCTAGGAGCAAAAATAATAAAGCTGAAAATCCCAGAAGTCCAAGTGTATATTTAGAGAGAATCCCCAAACCAAATGCAATGCCTACGCCAATCCATGCCGAACTACGCCCAGCAACCATGGCCCTTTCCATGTAGTAAAGTGTAGCAGCCCAGGCCGCTAACAGCGGTGCATCTGGCGTCATTAGTATTCCATGAACAAATCCTATTGGAAGGACGGCCAGTAGCAATATTGAGCGCATACTAGTTGATTTGTCGTAAATATTGAGTGTTAATGCATATAGATAGGCCATTGTAATTAGGCTGCAAATATATGCGGCGATGCGCACCCCAAACTCATTGTCACCAAAGATTGATGTACCTAGCCAGATTAACCAGGCGATCATCGGCGGGTGATCGATATAACTTAAATCTATGTGTTGAGCATAATTCCAGTAGTACGCTTCATCCGGAATTAATTGCGCTTGTCCCAAATAAATCAGTCGTAATAATAGGATGAATACAACAATGCCTACGGAAGCAATTCGCCAGCGGGTATCTAATGACGGCGGGTTATTTGTTATAGGGAAGACATAGAAAGCAGAACCTAGATAATTAACAATTGCTGTCGCAGCAATTGCCGGAAAAATTGCTAACCCTGCGGGCATATGCCAGCCATATACCAGTAAGGCTAGAACGCCACCTCGCAACAATAATGCAAACATACCGACCATTAAAAAACGACCAAATTTGTTCCATCTCAGTGAGCCTGTATGGTATTCTCGAAATGACCATTTAGAGTTAAGTGCATAATTTGCTGTTGCCGCAGCAAAGAAACTAACAATATGTGCTTGTGCAAGCCCAGCTTCATAAACTACTAAAATTTGAAACAATATCGTATCAATTATTACGCCACAGAGCCCGACTAATGCAAATTTACTGGCCGTACTGACAGAGGCTGTACCTCCTGCTAATGTTATCAATCGTTGCAAGTAAGTCCATTGATGGGAGAATGACAACTTTGAGGTTCCTCGCGTTCGATCTCGGAAGCAGATTGGCACCTCAACTGCTTTTATTTTTTCTCGGCCTGCTACCAGTAATTCAAGTAGGATTTTGTATCCACGGGCATGTTCTGGAATTGTTGCAATTAAGTCCTTACGAACTGCAAAGAATCCAGAGGTGGCATCGTTAACATCACATATGGGGCGTGCCAGCCAGCCACCTATACGTGACAACCATTGTCGATGTATTGGCCAGCCTTCAGTGCCACCCCCGGGTACATAGCGGCTACCAACAGCTATGTCGTTACTACCATTTAGCACTGGTTCTACTACGGCAGTTAGTCGGCCTATCGGATGACTAAGGTCCGCATCCATTACCACGATGATATTACTGGATGCTATTTCAACACCAGCTAAGATTGATGCAGTCAAATCTGGTTTTTCCTGGCGCTCTACGAGCCTCACATTTGCCTTTCCCCCCCAGGCACGTATCTTGTCCGGCGTGCCATCACTTGAGCCATCATCGGCAAAAATTACTTCAAAATGGTTAGGTGGAAGATCAAGTGCAAAGAGGCCAGCTAATAAAGGGTCAATGTTATCTGCTTCGTTGAGAGTGGGAATTACTAAAGAAAATTTAGTCGGTATATTTGTAGTTTCACTAGGCTCATTACATGACGTTAATGAGGAAACTAAAGACGAGGGGGTATCTGTATCAGGCAATTTGAATAAATAAACTATAGTTATTATTTCTATTTAACAAGGCTAAATTTGGTTAGCTTCTATATACCTTAATTATCTTAATATTCAGAGGTACCCAGATTGTAATTCTATAGCTCATTATTTTACCATTAAATTTGTGAGAAGAAGAGGAGTGATGTTGAATAATGTAGGAGAATTTATAGACGGGTTATGCTCATTCATGGATAAGTATCTGCTTGTTCAAGCAGCAAAGAAGCTTTGTCTTTAATTGAAAGCCGCGGTTCTTTATTAAGCGGCCACTGGATACCAATGTTTGGATCGTTCCATAAGATACTACGCTCAAATTGGGGAGCATAATAGTCTGTAGTTTTATAAAGAAAATCAGCCCTATTACTAAGAACAAGAAAGCCATGTGCGAATCCTATTGGGGCCCAAAGTTGGCGGCAATTCTCTTCTGTAAGCTCAGCGCCTGCCCACTGGCCAAACGTGGGGGAGGATCTTCTAATATCTACTACAACATCAAAAACCGCACCACGTACTACGCGTACTAATTTTCCCTGTGGTTGTTGAATTTGATAATGTAGGCCCCGAAGTACCCCTTTAGTTGATTGGCTGTGATTATCTTGTACAAAGCGTACATTAAGCCCGGTACTTTGACTAAATTTCTTTTCATTAAAGCTTTCAAAGAAAAATCCTCGGCTGTCACTGGCGATGTTAGGTTCAATAATGAGAACTTCTGGAATGGAAGTAGGGATTATTTTCATTTAGCGGCCGGTTCCTTCAAAATTTTCATAAGGTACTTTCCGTAACTATTTTTATTCAGAAGTGTCGCCAGTTTTTCAAGTTGCTCGGCACTAATAAAGCCCTGATGATAAGCAATTTCTTCTGGGCAAGAAATTTTGAGGCCCTGACGGTGTTCGATAGTCTCGATAAAATTACTCGCCTGCCTCATACTTTCGTGAGTGCCGGTATCTAACCAAGCATACCCACGCCCCATAACCTCGACATGTAGTTGATTACGTTCTAGGTAGGCCCGATTGGCATCAGTTATTTCTAATTCACCCCGGGAGGAAGGTTTAAGATCTGTGACGATATCAACGATTTGGTTGTCATAGAAGTATAGACCAGTAACAGCGTAGTTACTTCTTGGCTGAGAAGGTTTTTCTTCCAATGAAGTAGCGCGGCCTTGAGAATCAAGTGTGACTACCCCGTAACTATCAGGATTTTGTACATGATAGGCAAAAACAGTTGCACCTCTTGGTTCTAGCGTAGCGGAGGCAAGTCGTGCTTGCAAATCGTTCCCGTAGAAAATATTATCTCCTAAAATGAGAGCACTTGGGTCCTGAGAAATAAAATTCTTGCCAATTATGAAGGCTTGAGCTAATCCATCAGGATTCGGTTGCTCGGCGTATTGCAAGTTGAGACCCCAATCCCCACCATTTCCTAATAGTTGCTCAAAGCGTGAAATATCTTGGGGTGTAGATATAATAAGTATATTACGAATACCCGCTAGCATGAGTGTGCTCAAGGGGTAGTAAATCATTGGTTTATCGTAAATTGGGAGTAGCTGTTTGGAAACTACTTTAGTTACGGGATAGAGTCTTGTGCCGGAGCCGCCAGCTAGAATGATACCTTTACGTTGGGTCATAATTTTTTTCAAAAATTTCAGTAAGCATACGTGTTACTCCAGTTTGCCATAAAGGCAAAGTTAAATCGAAAGTATGTTCTATTTTTCTGGTATTTAATCGAGAGTTTCTAGGTCTACGCGCGGTTTGAGGAAAGGCATCAGTTGTTACCGGTTGAATATTCTCTGCCTGAACCTGAAGTTTAATTCCAGATTGACGGGCTTTATCGAGCACAAAATTGGCGTAGCCATACCATGAAGTTTCTCCCTTGGCGGCCAGATGATATAACCCAGATACATGAGGTTGTTTTAAGGCTGTATATATTGAATGGGTGGTAACGTCTGCTAATAGCTCTGCGCCTGTAGGAGCTCCAATCTGGTCATCAATAACAGAAAGATATTCTCGATTTTGTGCAAGATGAATCATGGTTCTAATAAAGTTCTTACCACGAGCAGAATAGACCCAACTGGTACGAAATATAAGGTGTTTGCAGCCAGAATTTATGACAGCTTTCTCTCCTTCCAGTTTTGTTGAGCCATAAATATTTATGGGGGTAGTGGGATCGGTCTCCTTCCATGGCTTAGTTCCATTCCCATTGAACACATAGTCGGTAGAATAATGAACCAACCAAGCGCCTATTTTCAATGATTCTTGAGCGAGTATTTTTAGAGCCTTAGTATTAATAGTGTGAGCTAGTACTGATTCACTTTCAGCCTTATCCACTGCTGTGTAAGCTGCTGCATTAACGATTACATCCGGAGAGACTGAATGAATAGTCTGAATAATGTCTTCTGGCCGGGTGAAGTCACCGCATAGTCTCTGATCATCAGTATCCAGAGCAACTAACTCACCCATCAAAGAAAGGCTTCGTTGTAACTCCCATCCTACTTGCCCACCTTTTCCAAATAATAGAATTTTCACAGGGTCCGTTCTTTATAATTTTTATCAATCCATTCTCGGTATGCACCAGATTGGACATTCTGAACCCAACTCTGATTATCAAGATACCATTTGACGGTTTTATGGATACCAGTTTCAAAGGTTTCAGCTGGCTCCCAGCCAAGGTCACGTTTTATTTTATTTGAGTTGATGGCATATCGGCGATCATGGCCAGGGCGATCTGTAACAAAAATAATTTGCTCTTTATAGTTTCTGCCATCAACTTGGGGAGATAGTGTTTCAAGCAAAGAACAAATAGTATGTACGATATCAATATTGGGTTTTTCATTCCAGCCACCAACATTATATGTCTCGCCAGGAGCGCCTGCTTCTAGCACTCGTTGAATAGCGCCACAATGATCTTTCACGTAAAGCCAGTCACGGATTTGTTGGCCATCTCCATAAATAGGTAATGGTTTATTTGTAAGAGCATTAATGATTGTTAAAGGGATCAATTTTTCGGGGAATTGATACGGGCCATAGTTATTTGAGCAGTTAGTGGTAAGAACCGGCAATCCATATGTTTTATGGTAGGCTCGTATTAAATGATCGCTTGCTGCTTTGCTAGCTGAATAAGGACTATTAGGTTCATAACGATGGTTTTCATCAAAGGCCTTCTCTTTATTTGAAAGAGAACCGTAGACTTCATCTGTTGAGACATGAAGGAAGCGAAACTCTTTTTTCTTATTTTTTTCTAAGCTGTCCCAATAGCTCCGTGTGGTTTCTAATAGCCGGAAGGTTCCTACAATATTAGTTTGTATAAAGCTATCAGGCTCTTCAATAGACCGATCTACATGACTTTCAGCAGCAAAATTTATAATAGCACGTGGTTTAAATTTTGCAAATAAGCTGATGATTAAGCTGGAATCGCAAATGTCACCTTTAATAAAGACATGCCGTTTATCCTCTTTTAGGGAAGCTAGATTCTCTAAATTTCCTGCATAAGTTAAGCTATCAAGATTAATGATTTCTTCGTCAGATTGCGCAAACCAGTCTAATATAAAATTTGCGCCAATGAATCCAGCACCCCCTGTTACTAATATCATTGTCTGTCCTTAAGCTATATTCTCTCTTAACCCTAGTATCTTTTCGGCACATCTGCAAGTGTTACTTTGTCCTGCAGGAGTCAAAAAATACGGTTAAAGTTTATCGAATTTTTTGATATGGCCTGTTTGTTCTTTTTTGGAGTGAAGTTTTGATGGTAATATGTTGCCGTGCTGAATATTGAGATATTATAATTTGAGCCCTCTCATTGATTCAGTTAGAATTCATTTCTTTTAGGCGCGTAGCTCAGTTGGTTAGAGCACCACCTTGACATGGTGGGGGTCGTTGGTTCGAATCCAATCGCGCCTACCAACACATAGTGTTTCCTTCAGATCAGATTAAATATTTAATGAGTAGAGAGTTAAATATTGGTCAGGTGATCTCTTACAAATTTTTCATTCTCTAATCAGTTAAATTATCTGTACATACATAATGCAGACCGAATCTCTCAAGCGCTTCGTAACAAATAAACGTTTAAGAGCCAGTCTCAGCTTTCTAGTAATATTTGTTGTGATTTTTTGTCTGCTTGGTTATTTTTGGCTTCCTAGTTATGCCAAGGACAGTCTTGAAGCTAAATTATCAGGAATTGTGCATAGACCAGTGTCTATCCAATCTATAGACATTCAACCTCTTTCACTAGAGATAATTGCTCGTGGTTTACGAGTTGAGAAAAGAATAGAGAATGAGGGTGGCGATAATATTTTATTTTCTGTTGATGAATTATATGTAAATTTCAGTACCGCATCTATTACTCACCTCTCGCTTATAGTTAGCTCTGTAGCAATTAAGAAACCAATATTGTATTTAGTTCGTGAAGGTAAAAATAAATTTAATATTTCTGATTTAATTAAAAAATTTTCCGAGGAAATTGATAATGACAAGCCAATGTTGTCGATTAGTAATGTTGTTGTTGAAGATGGCCATTTTGAATTTACTGATTATTTTAAAAATAGTCACCAGAAAATTTCTGAAATTAATTTCGGCATCCCATTTATTTCTAACTTTGAGAATGATCTAAATACCTGGATCGAGCCATATTTTAATGCAAAAATAAATGGATCTTCTTTTGTTCTAAGTGGGAGAGTACGGCCTTTCTCAGGAAAGCAGGAAGCAACTCTTGATCTTAAATTAAACAATATCGATTTAATGCAAATGAAAGAATATTCTCCTGTCCCGATAGGCATAAATTTACTGACGGGATATTTAGATAGTAATTTGCAGCTTATTTATACACAGGAGGCTGATAAAAAAACCAAGATGGCCCTATCTGGCAATGCTTCTTTACGTGAATTAAAGTTTGAGAATAAAACAAC
>Ga0233433_10001322_pt1 | contig 23907 bp, 20 predicted proteins | sample SI_122_August201_5_FD_179868 | JGI IMG/M metagenome (GOLD analysis project Ga0233433, IMG submission 179868) | Seawater microbial communities from Saanich Inlet, British Columbia, Canada - SI_122_August2016_100_MG | ecosystem: Environmental > Aquatic > Marine > Inlet | place: Canada: British...
TCTACGCAAATATCGGTAAATGCAAATTCTCGCAGCCAATGCTGTTCCCGGCCAGGATCTCTGTTGAGCCGAACTCAAATCGCCACTGCCTGTCGAATCAAAACCCCGATTAAGGAGGGTTGCTGACAAAGACCTCTTTTAAAAATCGCTATATCGTCCAAGGCTATCCCGTGCTCGACCACAAAAGAAAATAGTATTATTTCAGCAGGTGAGCAGTTTCATCGCGATGAAAGCCATTAAACGCCGGCGATCGACGACCAGCATCAGCATCAGCATCAGCATCAAACAGAAAACCACCGCTACCGTGATGGATACCACCATCAACGCGGAAATCGATGCCGGTAATAAATGCAGCCATCTCTGACATCAAAAAAACAACCGCGGCAGACACTTCTGCAGCTGTGCCATGCCGGTCTATCGGTGCCTTATTGACCACACTTCTTAAGCCGGGCCAGGCTGATTCAGGATAACGATCCAGTCCGGTAGTCCCTATGAATCCAGGTATCACACAGTTCACTCGGACACCGGCCCTAGCCCATTCAACAGAAGAAGTAAAAGTCAGATTGGATAAACCAGCACGGGCCGCGCCATTGTGACCCATACCTGGCATGCCGTTTTCATAATCAGCTCCAAGATGCACAATGCTGCCACCATGATGCTCAAAGCACTGTCGATACATTTCTCTGGACAACAAAAAGTAACTGGTGAGATTATTTTCGATCACGGCATTCCAGCCATTCAGACTCAGGTCTCGTAACTTGGCAGGGAACTGACCACCGGCGGCATTAACCAGCCCATGAATCTGGCCATGGTTCTCGAGAACCAGATTAACCAGATTGACCACCGTTTTCTCGTCTCGAAGCTCGCCCGTATAGACCCCGGCGACCCGACCTCCATCTTCTGTGATTTCCTCGCGTACTTTTTCCAGTTTTTCAATGGTACGGCCGGCAATGATCACCGTTGCACCGAGGGCTGCAAGCTCATGCGCAATGCACCGCCCCAAGCCACCTCCGCCGCCAGGAATAAATATAGTTTGCTGGTCAAACAAACCGGGGCGAAATCCAGACTGGTAGGGCATTTTAATTTCCTATTGTTTTTTACCGCATACCCGCACAAGTATGCCCGGCACAAACTCATGCACCTCGATACCAGTAAAACCCGCCTCCTGAAAATATCTAACGCAGTCGGACCGTGTGTGAGTCATGCCAGTACTATTAGACATAGTCTCGTAGAGTCCCCAGATGGCTGCATCAAGAGGACCGGTGCGATCATCATCAAGCATCTCGCCAATAAGATGCATCTGGCCGCCTGGCAGCAAGGCATTAAAAGCCTTGCCAATAACCTGACTGATAATCTTCGAATTGTACTGAGGCAGATTGCTGGCCATGATGGCCAGATCACAATCGATAGGAAACTCATCCCGGGTAAAATCTCCTCCCTGAGTACTAACCTGATCTTGCACCTGATGATGAGCAATGAATTCCCTGGTGATTTCGACAACGGGGGGCAGGTCGAACACAACGGCTTTAAGGCCAGGATGGAGTTGGGCCGCGACAATGGAATAGGCGCCTGAACCGCCACCAAGGTCCATGATCTTGGTAAAGGGTGACAGATCAACCTGCTTTGCAAAACGACGTCCTGAGCCAAAGCCCACACTGGCAGTGGCTTCATGATATCTACGGGCAGCCTCAACTGTCATGGTTTTGTAATCGCCCATAACTGTTGCCGGTTCAGAATTAGATAGCTTTTCAGTGAGTTTGCCCCAGCTTGCCCAGGCAGGCCGGGTAAACGATAACCAGGCACCCGCATAACTTTTCTCACCCTTCACCAGAAACCGCTGGACGTCTTCTTCGTTATCAAAGTGGTCCGTATTCCAGCGAATTAAACCCGATGCTGCGCACATGGTCATCAGCCGGTCTGCATTGACCTCCGTGATACCTGCTCGATCAGCGAATTTCCCAGCGGTATTGTCCCCCTCGGAAATACAAGTAAACAATTCAAGGTCCATGGCAGAAAATAAACTGGCAGAGCCGATAAAGGCTCGACTCATATTCTGCAGGCGAACCGTATCCAGCTTTGATGTGCTTGGATTTTTCATCCAGAAGCGCCTGTCCTGCCCCTGAAGTACTCGACTTGAGTCGGCCAGGAATCTGACCAGTCCTCTAGAAAACCGCCTTCATCAACCTCTTCAAAAAGGCTAAACGCACGCCTCAGTATCGCTGTTTGCTGGCCGGCATTAAACGGTCCACCAAAATTATTTCCCATAGGAAAATTAACGAACAGGCTCCTGGGTGGCATCACCTGGGCCGTCAGGTCCCTACCAGTTGAGACACAAACAGTTGGAATACCTGCTTGTTCTACCACTCGACAAACCAGACCCACGGTCTGGTGATCTAAAGGTCAGGCCGGTGCCGCAACCAGCAGATCAACTTCGTCTTCGCGTAAACTCTTGATGAAAGCCGGTATCGATTCCTCTATCAATTTGGTGCGATTATAAATACGGCCCATAAAACCACTCCAGAACCTAGGTGCCAAGGATCCTACAATACCGGCTTCAGCCAATTCCCTTAACCGATCGATGGGAAACACACAATTGAGGTCCTGGTCCGCATCATCATGATTGTAATAACTGTCATTAATCTGGAAATCACCACTATCAACCTCCTGGTCTACCGCATCCAGACGATGATCGTTTCTTGCATCGGGATTAAAGCCAGGCAAGGTACACAAAGAGATTCCCCCGGAAGTCAACATGGTGACTCGGCTGTCTGACACCGGCTTGGCGGGCTTGACCAATGGCGCAGTATCATTGATGGTCCATTGGTAGGGCGGGAACCCCATGGAGCCGTAATGCCTGTTCAGTTCTTCAACATAATTAATCGGTTTCATTTGATTTTCTCTGCATCAGGTAAACAAGATTAAAACACATTTCGGCCAGCAGATGGACTAGGTCTGAAATACCCGCTGGTGACAGTGGAGCAGCTAGCTTTCCAGAATACCGAACCGTTCAGCGGAGCCACTGATAGGTTCACCATCAAGAAGATTATTCACAATAGTACGAAGCGCAGCCTCTACCTCATTATTGGTTGAGGCACCAGCGGCTTGCAGAGTGTAGTTACCAAATACGGTCCAACCCAAAACAATCGCATTGGCAAGCGCAGCACGGTGTTCAGGCGTCAATGGATCAGTGTCAGCAACCTGTATCGCAGCACGCTCGACAATGGCAGCACTGGCAGTATGATCATCAATCAGTGATGTCGCGTTATCCAATATCAGCCTGGCAAGGATCGTTGCCGTGACTGGGCCTCCTTTGCCACTCAGGTCCAGCGTTGATGAATTGTCCTTGATCTGTCGCCGTAAGGTCCTATTGCGGTCAGCAATGGCCGCGGTCAGCAATGCCTCCTTGGAACCGAAATGACGGTGTACCAGTCCATGATTTACACCAGCGAGTTCTGCTACTTGGCGGATAGAAAATTGCATGCCCCGCTCAGCCAGCAGTGTTAGTGCTGCGCTCTGCAGCGCACGCATAACCGCTGCCTTCCCCACTGGCCGATCAACGTGTGCTGTTGTCATTTGCTCCATTGATTAAGTGTATACACTTGACTACACTTGTGTCTACCTGCAACAAGAGAAGCGGTAATGAATAAGACATCACGTGTCCGCGGTATTGCCCACCGTAGCCCGATAGACCGAAACCCTAGAGCTGCCGCCATCAGCAGAACAGCATCGACCTTGAGCTCTCTGTCTAGTACAGAGACCCGACTACTCGAACAACAGCTGCAGGTCAGAGCTGTAAAGGAGCTTCCTCATCTGACCCTGGAGCATCTCGGTGCCACCATTGGCACCGTTATTCACGGTATTAACATGAGCAACGCGACTGACCAGGAAATTCGCTACGTTTATAGCCTCCTGCTGGAACGTAAAGTCATTTTTTTCAGAGACCAGCATTGTTCGGAAACCGAACATATCGCTTTCGGTAGGCGCTTTGGCGAGCTGGAAATCCATCCCTTTAACCCTCAGCACCCCGACTACGATGAAATCATCCCTATTTACTCCAACCAGCGATACGTCGGTGGCGCAAATATGTGGCACAGCGATGTCATGTGGCGCATGGATCCAAGCCTGGGTAGTATTCTTCTGGCTAAAACAGTTCCTGCATTGGGTGGCGATACCCTTTTCGCAGATATGGTAGCTGCCTATCAAGGCTTGTCTGATGAGCTGAAAACAAAGATTAATGGTCTGATGGCAATCAATTCAGGTTCTGCTAACGGTTCAAAAGAAAAGGCTCGGCAGCGTCTTGAGCAGGAAGGGTCCAGCGCTGAAGAGTTGGACGCATTCGATCAAAAATATGCTCATATCCCCATACCGGTTCATCCTGTTGTGCGAAGCCACCCAGATACAGGTGAGCCAGCAATTTATGTCAATCGCGCATTTACCCGCCAGATTGCAGATATGGAGAAACAAGAATCTGATAAATTACTGGAACTTTTATGGGCTCAGGCAGCAGTACCCGAATACCAGTGCAGATTTAAATGGGCACCTGGCTCTGTTGCCTTCTGGGATAACAGAGCAGCTCAGCACTATGCATCCAGCGACTACTGGCCGGAACGCAGGGAGATGGACCGCGTAACAATCAGTGGAGAACGCCCATACTACACTAGGGATAATGGCGAAAAACTCACTTCCTACGCAGCTGACCAGGCACTCTTAACAGAATTAGGTATGCCAACCTGAAGCTAATCAGTACTTGCCTGCGTGCTCGCTAGCCTGTCTTCAATCCTGCTTGCTCACATACCTCAGGACAAGCCAAGCTGCTCGTTTACTGCCCGATAGGCGGCATCAAAAGCACCATTGACATAAGCCATGGCTGATGCGTCTGAATTAGCTATGGAAATTCTACCAATACGGGCAGCAGCCAACTGATGCGGCCCATTTTCTGAAGTCCAATGATGCGGGTCATACAGCTCGTTATATTCGTAGGCATAGCCATGCGGCCAACGATTGACTGTAATACCCGCTATATCCCGTTGCGCATCAAAACCGCCATCGGCAAGAGCGGCACTCATTACGGCAACAATATCACGCTCAAAATCATCGAAGGTCAGCTCGTACAGGATACGCCTGCCCTGCTCATTCTGTTCGCGCTGAGACAGCCCCTTATCAGGTACAGTCGGCACATAATTAGCATGGACGATAGTAGGTTCACTCGCCTTCTGGGTATAGTCATAGCCACCCATACTGACCGGAAAATCCATCCCAAAAGAGTGCACGAGGTTGGGGCGCGGGACGTAAAAACGATGATAGCCCAGTCGCTCAAAAGCTTTCCAGTTTCGCAGCGCAATGCTGATATAAACCATGGGTACTTTACTGGCCTTGTCGATGGCTTCGATTTGTGCCGGCGGTACTTCTGGGCAGATCTCTGGCACCATTTTATTATAACAAGCCAGAATCGTATGCCTGGCTTTGACGCGATAAGATCTCCCGGCTTTCACATAAGTGACATCAACGGACTGCTCACCCTTAGCGTGACGAACGTCCACGGCTGTACTGTTAAGGCGAATTCTCGTGGTATTAGGGGGCTGATCAAGTGCCGCATAATTTACTCGCGCCAGTACCTGGTCTTCCATTGAAGTACCGGGCACAGCATCGGGAATAAGCTTGCGAACAATCGAACGAGCGACCCCAGCGTTACCATCAGGGAAATGAAATATATAAGGCTCTTCTTGTTCAAAGGTTCCTTCATATTGCCCTTCCAGACCTAAATACCAGGTACCAGGCATAACAAGCCGGTACCCTTCCATCGCAGAAAGAGCATCAAAACCAAGCCCCCAGTTACCTTTTATGACATCACGTAACAGCACGACAACTTCTTCATCCGCGCCCACAGGGTGACGAAGAAAATCTGAATAGCTGACTGACTTCAAGAAAGCTTGCTTTTGTTTAATAGAGGAACCCGCCAGATAATCTGTTTCACTGGTCAGTAAATCCAACAAGCTACGCTTCGCTGCCTTCGAAATTGGATACCCTTGTATGGTTTCTGCCAGATCCACATCATCTGACCCCCTGAGGATATTCTTATGAATGCTGTCTGCACCATAACCTGCTTTACTGAAGTAAATACCCCTTTGCAGTTTCCGATCACGAAAGTAGCTTCGATCAAAGTAATCGTAGAAAGCCTCAGTATCCACCCCCACAGCTTTGAGCATCTGCGATGCTGGCTCAGAATAATCACCCGGCGCTTCAAGGGATTGACTACCGCCATAGCCGATCAACAATTTACCGTTGACAGTGAATTCGTTGCGCTTGGCATGCCCACCGAAATCATCATGATTATCCAGGATCAATACGCGTGCAGGGCTACCAGCCTGCTGCTGGTACATAGAGGCCGCGGCAAGCCCGGAGAGACCACCGCCAACAATGACCAGGTCATAAACATCATCCGTCTGCCGGGATGGCCTTGGCCAGCTTGCACCAGCCCAGGAAAGCGCATGAGCAACCTCAAATGAACCAGCATGGTTACCTCGCAAACCGGTCAGTGCCGGCGGGTAGGGTCCGACACCCTGATTACCCTTCGCCATAAGCTCTATAGGGGCCAAAGTTGTACCACCAGCTAAGCTAAGAGCAAGGCCATTCATAAAATCACGACGTGATATAGGCAATTTTTTCATCGCTTCTCTCCACGCAAATACTTTATATCAATACAATCCACCCTACTCTAGGCAGGGCTGGATGACCTACCTTGAAATTCACGGACCGCTGCTTCTGCAGTAACGAATTCAGCGTCCATTTCGGCCAATCCACGAATCAAAGCATCAAACATAACCAACCGATGCCCCCTGCCAATAACGAACGGGTGAAAGGTATAAGTGAGCACGCCCCAATCGGCGTCCGAGCACATGAAGCTGAAGTCATCAAGCCAGTTCTGCAACACTCCACCGGCGTTTTGCAGGCCTCCACCCCGGAAATATTCAAAGTGCGGGAAGTCATCAAGGCTCCAACTAACCGGTAATTCGATCAACTCCGTTTCAGGACCAAAAACAACTCTATCCTCGAAAATTTGGTCTGATACCCTGGCAAAATAGGGAAGATAATCGTGACCCATCATACTGCTATCGTAGATAAAGCCTTCCTGCAACAGTAGTTCGACACTATTTTCGCTGAGATCCCAGGCCGGAGAGCGGTAGCCAAGCGGGACCTGTCCGGTGACTGCCTGCATCACAGCTTTGCCCCTACGCAATGCATTCAATTCCTGTTCGGCGCTCATGTTGACAGGTGACACGTGGGTATAGCCGTGATGGCCCATTTCATGACCCGCATCTGCAATCGCCCGGCAACAATCCGGATAGGTGTTCAAGGTCACGCCAGGCACAAAAAAACTCGCTTTAATGCCATACCTATCCAAAATCTTAAGGATGCGCTGAACGCCGATAACACCGAACTCACCTCGCGACATAGCAGTGGGACTAGTCAAACCCTGGGCCATCCAGAATGAAACTGCGTCAAAGTCAAAGCTCAGGCAAACCAGGTGTCTTGAATCTGTCATGACCCCTCCGGAATAACAGCCAGGCTACTCATCACTATCTCTCCCTGACCTTAGCTTAAGTAAAGTGTTATCTTAAGGGCAGGTGCATCAAATTAACATGCGAGGTCCTATGAGAGTTGCTTACTGCAATACCCATCTCAACTACGTCAGAGGCGATGACTACGAGCCCATTGAAACCACTATTTACGACGCCAGGGCCAGTCAGCAGGAACTGGACTTCGACGAATGCGGATTTGTCCTGCTAGCTCATGAATCCCAGGTGACCAACTGGAACGATGTTGAGCAGCTTAATTCTGTGCACTGTAATGAGATGGCTGAAGTCGCCAGGACATTTACCGGCTGCCGATATGCAGTCGCTTACCCGCCTATTGTAAGAAGCCCACAAACCGCGCTGACTGAACCAGACTATGGACCTATTCATTCAGTCCATGCGGATTTTACCGAAGACTATCGAAGCATGATCGAAGCACAGGACCGGCCTTATCGTCAATTTATTGCTCCTCTGCTAGAAAAAGCAGGCCTTACCCAACAGCACGTCCATAAAGCCAGTCGCGTCATGATGCTGCAACTGTGGAGAAACCTGGGACACCCCCGGCCAGATACGCCCTTAGCCGTTTGTGATGCCAGCACTGTTCCCAGAGAGCAATTAGGCACTTTTCTACTCGAGGAATATGCCGGCGAAACCATCGCCCTTGAAACCTTTTATGCCGAAGTTCCTGAGCAGAAGAATCAGAACCATTGGTATACTTTCCCGGGCCTTGAAATTGATGAGGTGATCGCTTTCCGGGCCTTTGACAGCGATTATATGGCACAGCAAAAACCCTTCTGGACACTCCACAGCGCCTTCAATGATCCCCATGCTGAACCCAGCGCGTCGGCACGGGAAAGTATAGAAATGCGAGTGTTGTGTTTATGGTAACGCCTGCAGCGGATGAATGAACATGGATCAAAAGCTAAACCAAAATTTTAAACATCAGGTTGTTCGCTATCCTGATCCTGCGGTCGAAGCTCTGGACTCAAGCTTCAATCAATATATGCTAGGCAGCGCTGCCCTGGAAAGACTCTGGACCGGCGCGCGGTGGACAGAAGGTCCGGTATGGTTCGGAGACGGTCGTTTTCTACTGTTCAGCGATATTCCGAACAATCGAATGCTGAAATGGAGCGAAGAAACCCAGGAAGTCAGTGTTTACCGAAACCCATCCAACAACAGCAACGGCAATACCAGAGATACCCAGGGGCGCTTGCTGACCTGCGAACATGGCTCTCGATCGGTTACCCGCACCGAATATGATGGCTCCATCACGGTACTGGCAGATTCCTTTCAAGGCTGCCGCCTGAATGCACCCAATGATATCGTTGTCCACCCGGATGGTGGAATCTGGTTCACTGATCCAGGTTACGGCATCATCTGGAACTATGAGGGTAATAAAGCTGCGTTTGAACTACCAACCAATGTCTACCGAATTGACCCTATAAGCCAAGAGCTAGAGGTTGTCACCTCGGATCTGGAAAAACCAAACGGGCTGTGTTTTTCACCTGATTACAGCAAACTCTACATTAGTGATACCGGCGTCACTCATAAAGCTGGCCATCCCAGAGTCATAGAAGTATTTGATGTGAACTCAGGCCGAACGCTTTCCAACCGCCAGGTATTCTTTGATTTGGGAGATGCCATGCCGGATGGCTTTCGCGTCGATATAGACGGGAATATCTGGACATCAGCAGGTTGGGCTGGAGAAGGCGGTGATGGCGTCATCATTCTGTCCCCAGCGGCAAAGAAAATAGGCATGATCCACACACCCGAGCCAGTATCCAACCTTTGCTTTGGCGGGGCAAAACGAAACCGCCTGTTTATCACCGCCGGTCAATCCCTGTACAGCTTGTACACGGATGCCCAGGGCGTTGGCTATTAACGGTTTGCCGGGCATCAAAACCAGAAGTTACTATAGACATCCTGTTACAACTGCCACGCTACCGTCCTGGACAGGCTGACATCACGGTTGCCGTCGCTGAAACCCTTTTTATACTAGAGTACTCTGTCATCACGGATGGCCCAACTATGACTAAAACAGACTATGCGCATCATGAAGGTGTTTATCAGGACTACAAAACCCAGCGGAAGCCGCAGTGGTCTGACCAAACTCAACTAGACAAGGACACGCGGCGTCTAGGTCATCTGCTCAGCTATCCCGAGGACCGAAGACGGGGAAGTGCCAGCCTTGCCTTTTTAACAGGCCTTTTCATTAGCTGACTCTAACTTACTACTGACCTGGGAAGGTGCTGCAAGAACGACTGATCGACCTAAGCAGTTTTATTCTCGATGCAAGACGATACGCGCATCAACGGCTACCGCACCCTCGGCATAGGCGAATACGGGATTCATATCCAGTTCCTGAATTTCAGGGTGCTGTTCAATAAATTGACCGACCTTCAGTATTAACTGGCACAGGGCTGTTTTATCCGCTGCTGCCTGACCACGCACCCCATCAAGTATGGCCTGGCCTTTGATATCATCAATCATTTGCCGTGCGTCCCTTTCGGCCAACGGCAGGACTCGAAACGAAACATCTTTTAGCAGTTCAACGAAAATTCCACCCAGTCCAAACATCATCACTGGCCCAAACTGGGGGTCTCTGACCATGCCAACAATGACCTCGATACCTTCTGATGCCATGCCCTGCACGGCAACACCGGTAATAACTGCATCTGGCACAGCTTCTCTAGAATTCTCCATTATGGCCTGATAGGCCTGACTCACTTCTTCAGCATCTGCCAGGCCAATCTTGACCCCTCCGACATCACTTTTATGGGATATATCGGCTGATACGACCTTAACAACGACTGGGTAACCGATTTTCTCTGCGGCTAACTTCGCCTCTTCCACAGAGCTTGCCAATACCGTTTCCACCACTGGAACCCCGGCCTGAGCCAGCAGTTGCTTCGCCTCAACTTCATTGAGGAGATCACGACCCTCAGCATGAGCAAGTTCAACCACCGATTCAAAATTCATAATTTAATCCTGTCGAAGCCAGATTAGGATAAGTCTGGCAAACCCTGCCGATTTTCACGCCATTGCAGTAACTGCGTCACGGTCCGGGCTGCTCTTGAAACACTTGAAAAACTGCCAATCCCTTGACGATAAGTCGATACCAGGAAATCATCGCTATCAATACCCATCATACGTGCCATGCCTCCACCTCGTATCACACCAATCACCGGCGTGCCGGTATCGTCTTGCAGGCGCTTCATCTGACGGGCGATTTCGTTGACCACGGTTTCCCTGGTGTTTTCTCCATCCTTAGAATCATCTTTGTCCGGGCTGTTGGGCTGCTGCCAGCGAGACCGATCAATCATCGGTGACATAAACACCATATCCATCCCTTCTGCTGTTGCGATCAATCGCAACATTTCATCCAGATATTCTGATGGCGGAAACGCATCTATGGGATTATTCACACTGCTTCCTGCCACCGGAACGTATTCGCGCATCTGGTCAACCGCGCTTTGTGGCATCCTCGGCACCGTCAAGCCTTCACGATCAATCGCATCAGCCGACAGCACCGCAAAACCACCCCCACCGCCAGCAAACAGGGCAACACCGCGGCCATTGACTTGTCTGACGTTGGTTGAAACCGCAACAATCAGATCCTGGAGTTCATCCATAGTCTCAGCCCGCAGCGCTCCTGTCTGACGACAGACGGCATCAAATACTTCTATAGACCCTGCTAGAGAACCGGTATGGGAATGCGCCGCCTGAGATCCAGACTGGGTACGCCCACCCTTTAACACAATCACCGGCTTGACCCGAGCGCACCGCTGCAAGGCTTCAAAAAACTTCCTGCCATCCTGCACGCCCTCAATATAAGCTGCGACTACTTTAGATTCTTCATCCTGAGCTGCGTAATCGAGGAAATCGTGCGCGCGCAGATCAGCGCCGTTGCCATACGATACGACTTTTGAAAAACGAACACCGCGGTTGGTCAGATCACGAACTACCTCACCGGCATTTGCACCCGACTGTGACAACAGGAAAACATTACCGGATTCCATGGGAAACCCACCCATGAATGCCAATTTACTACTTGGAACATACAGTCCCATACAATTGGGGCCTATCGCCCTGATTCCAGCTAGGCGCAGCTTTTCAATCATCTGCTGTTCAACGACGGCCATATCCTGATCACCGGTTTCAGAAAAACCAGCGGTGAAGAAATGAATAGATCGCACCTTCTTGGCGATACACTGATCAACCAATTCGGGAACAAACCTCGCTGGAACCTGGGATATGACGTGATCGACTGGATCCGGCGTATCCATCAAAGTCGGGAAACAGGGCACGCCGTTTATTTCATCAACCTTTGGGTTTACCGGGTACAGCCCGCCGCGCTCAGCAAACCCGGACTCGAGCAGGGAAGCATAGAAACTGCCCATTCCAGTAGAGTTTGGGTTTGAGGAAACACCCACTACGGCCACGCTACGAGGATGAAATACTGGATCCAGCGAGTGGATTGACACGCCAACTTACTCCAAAACACAACATAATAAAGAAACGATAGAATACATCATCTCAGGGGCAAGGTGCTAATTCACCTTTAAAGACAATCAACAACCCGTGTCGGCCCGGACCTGACCTTCAAAAAGTAACCCAATCCTGCCACACACCGCATTAGGCGAGTAGACCTGGATTGGCAACAACATGGTCAGGAGACCCAGCAAAAGTTACAATAGAAAATAGTTTTGGCAGAGATCGAATCATGGCGGAAGATGCATACACACAATGGCAGCAGCGGGCGGAGAAAGAGTTACGCGGTAAGCCATTAGAGGACCTGACCTGGACCAGTCCGGAAGGCATAGAGATTAAACCACTCTATACTGAAGCTGACCTGGAGGACATTTCACATAGGTCATCGTTTCCAGGTGATGCGCCATTTGTGCGCGGTCCACGTTCTACCATGTACACCAACCGGCCCTGGACCATCCGCCAGTACGCCGGCTTCTCCACAGCCGAAGAATCTAATGCCTTTTATCGGCAGAACCTGGCAGCAGGACAAAAAGGCTTATCCGTTGCATTCGACCTGGCAACCCATCGAGGTTTCGATTCAGATCACCCTCGCGTCACGGGCGATGTTGGCATGGCGGGGGTTGCCATTGATTCAGTTGAGGATATGAAAATTCTCTTCGATGGTATTCCGCTAGACGAAATGTCCGTCTCGATGACCATGAATGGCGCCGTCTTACCTGTTCTGGCAGGCTACGTGGTGGCCGCAGAAGAACAGAATGTAGCTCAAAAAGACCTTTCTGGTACTATCCAGAACGATATACTTAAAGAGTTCATGGTCCGCAATACATTCATCTATCCTCCGGATAGCAGCATGCGTATTGTCGCCGATATTATTGGCTACACAGCCGAACACATGCCGAGATTTAACTCAATCTCTATCTCCGGCTATCACATGCAGGAAGCCGGTGCGAATGCCGTTCAAGAAGTCGCCTTTACCTTGGCTGACGGCATTGAGTATGTTCGCGCCGCATTAGCTACCGGACAGCAAATCGACAAATTTGCGCCGCGGCTGTCATTCTTTTTCTGCATCGGTATGAACTTTTTTATGGAGATCGCCAAACTGCGGGCAGCACGTATCCTATGGCATGAACTCATGAGCCAGTTTAATCCGCAAAATCCGGCCTCTCTGATGCTGAGGACGCACTGCCAAACATCTGGAGTGTCACTGCAGGAGCAGGACCCCTACAACAACGTAGTTCGTACCACCATAGAAGCGCTGGCGGCTACCTTGGGAGGCACCCAAAGCTTGCATACCAATGCGCTGGATGAAGCTATTGCCCTGCCATCGCCCTTCGCCGCAAGAATAGCCCGTAATACGCAAATTATCCTGGCTGAAGAAACCCAGATTACCCGCTCGATCGATCCTTTAGGGGGTAGCTATTACATCGAAAGCCTCACCGACTCTATAGTACAGCACGCTCGCAAACTCATAAAAGAAGTAGAGGAAATGGGTGGTATGACCAAAGCCGTCGTATCTGGCATGCCCAAACAGCGGATAGAAGAAGCCGCTGCCCAGCGTCAAGCTCGTATTGAACGGGGTGAGGACGTCATCGTTGGCGTCAACAAGTATAAGCTTGAAACCGAAGATAGCGAGTTGGATGTGTTGTCGGTTGATAATGCCAAAGTTCGCGAAGCTCAATTGCGCCGACTCAGCGAAGTTCGCGCTAGTCGGGATGAGAACCTGGTCAAAACATCGATGACTGCATTGACCACTGCAGCTAAGGAAAACTCTGGTAACCTGCTGGCGCTGGCCATTGAGGCTAGCCGAAATCGCGTTACCGTAGGCGAGTTGTCCTATGCCCTGGAAAAGGTTTATAGCCGCCATGAACCCATCTCTAAATTGACCCCCGGAGTGTACGCCGAAAGCTACGCTGACGATCCAGCTTTCGCCAAAGTGCACAATGAAGTTAAAGTGTTTACCGACATCGAAGGTCATGCACCCAACATACTAGTGGTAAAGATGGGTCAGGATGGCCATGACCGAGGTGCAAAAGTCATCTCGAACGCATTTGGAGATTTTGGTTTTGAAGTCTCGCTGGGAACTCTTTTCCAGACTCCCGAAGAGGCTGCCAAGCAAGCCAAAGCAATAGGAGCCCAAGTCGTCGGCGTGTCTACCCTGGCAGGCGGACATCGTTCCCTTGTTCCTGAGATGATTGAGCATCTCAAAGCAGCCGGAATGGAAGATGTTGTTGTGGTCGCCGGGGGCGTCATTCCGCAGCAGGACTATCAGGCCCTTTATGATGCTGGGGTAAATGCGATCTTCGGACCCGGCAGCAACATTCCCAATGCCGCCAGCCAGATTCTCAAACTTATTCCCGGGAAAAACAGATAATCAGTTTAATAGGAGTTGCTCATGATCGGTCGTTTAAATCACGTCGCCATTGTTGTACCGGACCTGGCCGCAGCCGCACAAATGTACCAAACGTCGTTAGGCGCAGTGGTTACAGAACAAATGCAGCTACCCGATCACGGCGTGACCACCGTATTCGTCGAATTACCCAACACAAAAATTGAATTACTGCACCCTTTAGGCGAGGCATCACCAATACAGAACTTTCTCGATAATAATCCCAGCGGGGGCATGCACCACGTCTGTTACGAAGTAACCGATATCCATGCGGCCATCGCCCATCTAGTAAGCGACGGCGCTAGAGTGTTAGGTGACGGGCAGCCCAAAACCGGCGCACATGGCCTGCCGGTAGTTTTCCTGCACCCGAAAGACTTCTGCGGCACCCTGGTAGAACTCGAAGAAGTCAAAGCAGCTTAGCCTGGTATTTGCAGGCAAGACCGTAAGGTTTTACACAACGGGCGCTTGCTCTAAAAAAAATGCCTGTTAACTGGTATTGCTGAGATTACTGTCTGTCTTCGAACTCTAATATCGGCTGGTCCACCATTAAGGAGTCTCCTTGGCTAACCATGACTTGAGCGACGATGCCATCTTCTTCGGCTCTTAAACTATTCTCCATCTTCATAGCTTCAATCACCGCCAGTTCTTCACCCGCTTTGATCTCATCTCCTACAGAGACAGCTAATCTCACCAGCAATCCTGGCATGGGCGAAATCAGGAAATTAGACAAATCCGGCGGCTGCTTCTCTATCATGTGTGGTAACAATGCTGCGGCACGAGGAGACAGTACCAATAAGCTGGTTTCTGCGCCTCGATAATAGGTGCGAAAGCCAGCTTTCGAGGGTTCCAGTTGCAGGGTCACTGCAACCCCATTCACTTCTGCCCGTATAAGCGCTTGACCCAACTGCCAATCGGTTTCAATTAAATAGCTCTGGTCAAGACAGGTTACCTCAATGCCATTGTCCACGAACTGTACCGAAACCGGATAGTGCTCTTTATTCGCTATCACCACCCAATTCCATACCGCTTTAAACTGGTCTGCCTCAGGGTTATTTTCAACTGCACGGGCCTGCTTGCACAGGTGAACCATAGCCGCCATGACAACGGGAATAACTGGATTACTCTGGGGTACATCTTCGGCATGAAAGCCGTCCGGATATTCCTCGGCAATGAAGTTTGTTGTCAGCCGCCCTTCTCGAAACCGCGGGTGCATAATCAAAGCATTCAAAAAACTGATGTTATGATTGACTCCTCGAATGTAATAAGCGTCAAGGGCATCCGCCATCGCATCTATAGCCTGCTCTCGATCCTCTCCGTAAGTGATCAACTTGGCAATCATCGGGTCATAGAACATCGATACCTCGCTACCTTCTTCTATGCCCGTATCAACCCTGACAGTGTCAGTTTCAACCGGTGCCGTGTACTTAACCAGACGACCAATAGAAGGTAGAAAATTACGGAATGGATCCTCTGCATAAACGCGGGTTTCCATAGCCCAGCCAGTGAGCGTAACGTCTTTCTGGGCCAGTGACAGGGTCTCGTTATTGGCGATCCGAATCATATGCTCGACCAAATCCTGCCCGGTAACAAACTCTGTCACAGGGTGTTCCACTTGCAAGCGGGTATTCATCTCCAGGAAGTAAAAATTTTTGTTAGCGTCAACAATAAATTCGACTGTCCCAGCGGAACAGTAATCAACCGCAGCGGCCAGTGTCACGGCCTGTTCCCCCATCGCTTTTCGAGTCACCTCATCCAGGAATGGAGAAGGCGCTTCCTCTATTACCTTTTGGTGACGTCTTTGAATCGAGCACTCACGCTCACCGAGATAGATGGCATTGCCATGCTGGTCTGCCAGGATCTGAATTTCAATGTGCCTGGGATCTTCAATAAATTTCTCCGCGAAAATCCGATCATCGGCAAAGCTCGCCCTGGCTTCGTTGGCTGCGCGCTCAAACCCATCTCTGCATTCTTCATCATTAAAGACGACCCGCATGCCTTTACCACCACCGCCAGCACTGGCCTTGAGCATTACTGGATAGCCGATTTCATTGGCTATCTGGACGGCATGCTCTGAATCACTAATGATATCCGTATAACCCGGAATGGTATTGACGCCGGCCTCCTGAGCCAATAGCTTGGAAGTGATCTTATCTCCCATGCTGGTGATGGCCTTCACTCCCGGGCCTATAAAAGCAATACCTTCGGCAGCCAGGGTTTCACAGAACTCGGCATTCTCGGAAAGGAATCCATATCCCGGATGGACCGCTTCAGCGCCTGTATCCCTGCAGGCCTGGACGATGCGATCCGCCCGCAGATAGCTTTCCGAAGAAGCGGATCCGCCTATAGGTACTGCTTCATCAGCCATACGCACGTGTAATGCCGCAGCATCAGCTTCAGAATAAACGGCAACGGTTGATATCCCCATATTTCGCGCTGTTTTAATCACTCTGCAGGCGATTTCGCCACGATTAGCGATTAGTATTTTCTTAAACATTTGTGTAGATGACCTTATTTAAGCGGGGCTTAAAGTGGAATGTTACCGTGTTTACGCCAGGGATTTTCCAATTGCTTATCTCGTAGCATGGCAAACGAGCGGCACAACCGCTGCCGGGTTTCCTGAGGCATGATGATGTCATCAATATAACCACGGCTGGCAGCAACAAAGGGGTTAGCAAAGTGTTCCTGGTATTCATCGGTGCGTTTTTGGATACCCTGCTCATCTCCGAGGTCTTTACGAAAAATGATTTCTACTGCGCCCTTGGCTCCCATGACAGCAATCTCAGCACTGGGCCAGGCTAGATTAACATCACCCCTTAAGTGTTTTGATGCCATCACATCATAAGCACCACCATAGGCTTTACGAGTAATAAGGGTCACTTTGGGAACGGTACACTCTGCATAGGCGTACAATAATTTCGCGCCATTTTTGATAATGCCGCCGTATTCCTGGGAGGTACCGGGCATAAAACCGGGCACATCTACCAAGGTCAACACAGGGATATTAAAAGCATCACAGAAGCGCACAAAACGAGCCCCTTTTTTGGATGAATCAATATCCAGGCAGCCCGCTAAAACCATGGGTTGATTAGCCACTACGCCAACTGTGCTGCCTTGCAGGCGGATAAAACCAATGACGATGTTCTGGGCATAATCGGTCTGGATCTCAAAGAAATCTCCTTCGTCTGCTACCTTGGTTACGACTTCTTTTATGTCGTAGGGTTTGGATGAATCAGACGGAACCAACGTCTCCAGCGAAGGCTCAACCCGGTTCGCAGGATCCTCAGTGCTCCAGACAGGCGGTTTTTCACCGTTATTAGCGGGCAAAAAATCGAAAAACCTCCGCGTATACGAAAGCGCTTCAATGTCATTTTCAAACGCCAGATCGGCAACGCCGGATTTCCGAGTATGGACGCTCGCACCCCCTAATTCCTCGGGAGTGACAATTTCATGGGTTACCGTTTTTACAACGTCGGGGCCTGTAACAAACATATAAGCCGAGCCCTCAACCATAAAAATAAAGTCAGTTATAGCCGGCGAATAGACAGCACCACCCGCGCAGGGTCCCATGACCACAGATAGCTGCGGAACGACGCCAGAAGCAAGCACATTACGCTGGAAAATATCAGCATATCCGCCAAGGGAACCAACACCCTCCTGTATCCTTGCACCACCTGAGTCATTTAATCCGATGATCGGTGCTCCAACCTTCATTGCCTGGTCCATGACCTTACAGATTTTTTCAGCGTTAGCCTCCGATAATGCACCGCCAAAAACCGTAAAATCCTGACTGAACACAAACGTTAATCTACCATTAATTGTGCCATATCCCGTGACTACGCCATCACCTGGGATAGTCTGTTCTTCCATGCCAAAGTCGTGCGAGCGATGCTCAACAAACTTGTCCCACTCTTCAAAACTATCCTCATCCAACAACAGATCAATCCGCTCACGGGCGGTCAGCTTACCCTTGGAATGCTGGGTGTCGATGCGCTGTTCACCGCCTCCGAGCAAGGCAGCTTTTTGTAACTCTTGCAGCTTTGTGATGTTGTTCTGCATTGCGTCTTCCTTGGAAGTACTGTTTTAGTGCCACCGCATCATACCGGCTGGCAGCAAAAGGAGCCAGTTTTCGCGATATTCTTGAAGTTTAAGGATACCATTCGCCCAGTTCGCAGGGATATCATCGGCCGAATAGTCCAAATGACAAGATCGGCCCAATCTATCAATCCCCAACCAGGTGAATCAAAAAGCCAACCTCAGCACCTGAAAAGATTAATAAGAGATGATGGCATCTTGTTGGGTCATTTTATAGGATCTCATGATAAACAAATCAGGAAAACTTCATGCTGAAATCAAAAATCAGAATATTAGTCGCTGGCCTGGTATTAACGTCCGTCTTTAGCGGCGTGACGCAGGCAGAAGACAGCTATCCACCGGTACAACCATTAATTGCAACATCAAGAACTGTCATCGGCCAGGCCTTTGAATACCCTGGCGGTGATCCGGCCATCAGTGCTGCAGTGGTGACCATGTTACCCGGGCATTCAACCGGCTGGCACGAACATGATGCGCCGTTGTTTGCGTGGATTCTAGAAGGCGAAGTCACCGTTGACTATGGCCCGGATGGTAAACGCACCTACCGCCAGAATGACGCTTTTGTCGAGGCATTCCGTTCCGCCCACAACGGTACCAATTCTGGCAAGGGCGTTGCCAGAATTCTAGCCGTATTTGCTGGTTCTCATGACGTCAAGGACACGGTAATGGAAGACGAAATTGCTAAAATTAAGCCATCTGTCGACTAAATAACGTCAGTTGCAAGTCGTCAAACAGGTGTTATTCATTGTCGTCGGGGTTAGCGCTCAGTTGCCTATAGATTGAAATGACACAGTCGAACTGACCTTCATTCACAGCATTGCAATCAGCATCAGATTGGCAGCTGCCGGCTCCGATTTCCCATTAACCCCAGCCGGGCCAGTCTACTGGCGCCGGCAGGATAAAAATGACCGTTACCTGTTTAGCAGTCAATAACCGACCAGTTCTGCCACAGTCCACTCTGGCTCACAATTGGTATAGTTTTTAATGTCTTCACGTAAAGGTTTGACGTGCTCACTTCTACGAAATAAATTGAATGCCTGGATTTCAGCCTTTGATTCAACCATCAGCACAAATATGCCGGGGGAGCGTAATTCATTCTCCTGCATCATCACTCGTGTATCGAATTCAGCATACATTTGCACATATTTGACCCTGCCAGAGAGTAACTTCTGTGCCAATGGCATATGGTAATTAACATAATATTCCTGATCAAAATACATATCGTCTCTTGCAAGATACGTGGCTCGAATCGCATACATCCGATTATTCCTTATGATATCAATATAGCTGCGAGGAAAATAAAGCAGTCAAGCCAAAATATTCCAGGCCAGGCAGGGCTGCTTAATTACATCACAGCGGTTTCAAATTTTAGTGCTCCCAAGCATCGCCATAGAAAGAGCTCTGGCCATTATTTTGCCTAGAGCAGGTAACAAAAACATCCGCTATGGATCAGCCTTGGTCAATCAATAGCTAGATCACATTTCGAGAACGCAAATCTAAGATATGCTCAGCAGTGTATCCCTGCGCCTTGAGGAGCTCATCAGTATGCTGACCTAGCGCGGCCACCTTTGCAGACGGTGTAAGCGGCGTCGCACTCATCCGGATAGGGGTACCGACAATCGGTACCGTTTCACCCCTTTCGTCCACCGCCTCCTGAAAGTAACCATTTATCCATGCTCCCGGATCGGCGACTGTGTCTGCATAATCCCTGACTGGCGCATACCGCACGCCCATATCACGAAGTATTGAACACCATTGCTCAGTTGTCTTTTCCCTGAAAACAGGATTGAGGCGTTCGAATAGTTCATTCAGATCTTCACGACTTGCAAGCAGCCCCAGAAATCGATTGTCCAACGCTAGCTCTGGTTGACCCATCGCAATGAAAAAAGCGTCCCGACTATCCGGCGGTACGCCAATGATTCCAATCCAACCATCATCAGTCTCAAAAATACCATAAACGCCACGCAATAATGGATGACTGAAATGCCCTCTTCCCGGTACTTCATTGGTCATCAGGTAATGAGTATATTCTGACGCCTGGGCCCAGATCTGGCCGCCTAGAAGAGACCCTTCAATTTTCTGGCCTTGACCGCTTTTTTCTCTATAGAACAGCGCCGCAAGGATACCGCTTAATAGATTCTGCGAGCCAATGTGATCGGCGATGGTAACGCCCACGGGCGAATAGGGAGACCCCTCATAGCCTATTGTACTGATCAAACCACCAGCACACTGACCGGCAAGATCAGCACCTTCCTGCTCAGCATCTGGACCATCAGGGCCAAACGTACTGCCTGCTGCCCAGATGATACCGGCGTTGAGTTCCTGCATATCCTCAAAACCTAACCCCCATTCTTCCATAGTACCGGGTTTGAAATTACTGATGATAATATCGCTGCTTAAGACCATCTGCTTGAAAATCACCGCGCCTTCCGGTGTTCGCAGATCAAGAGTCATGCATTGCTTGCCCCGATTACAGGCAACATAATAGGCGTTTCGAGTATCCTCCTGTGAACAATGTATCCAACGAGACAAATCTCCGATCATGGGCAGCTCAATTTTAATCACCTCTGCCCCCATATCAGCAAGCGTGGCACCCGCCTGCGGGCCCTGAACCAATTGGCCAACATCTAACACCTTAATCCCCTCGAGTGCTTTACTCATAAAATGCTCTCTTTATCCTGCATTACTAAAAAGGCTCTTTAAAAACCCGGCTTTCTGCGCGGAATTTCCCTGCCTAAAACACAGCGATTGTAATTCCTTACTAGGGCAAGGTGCACATTAACCTCGAACCCGGAACACAACATTTTCACGCTGCAACCCAATATAGGTTATCCGTTCACCATTCGACTTTTCCTTTAAAGCCAGCCGAAAGCTGCTAACAGGACTTATTCTCTCCTAGAATGGTTCCGAAACCAGTCAGGCCTTGAGCCCGGGTGCGGAATATTCATTGACTACAACACTATAGATTACCTGATCGAAGCAACGAGCAGAACTAAACCCATGGCTGCCTGGTTTCAGACTACCGACGCTCTTCTGGTAGTGTATTAAACCCTGTGCCTCCGGTTTATTCGTCTCCGCCGGCGACCTAGCCCGTTATCATCAACGGGCGAGGGTTGATCGACCCTGACTATTTCATTCCTTAGCGTTCCATTGCGGAACTTTAGCGCTCCCCTCGAGTCCTAAATTATCTGCCTGAAAGCTAAAATCTCGGTTTCTTCCAGAGCAAAGCAACAAAGCCTAGCATCTTCGTCATCAGGAGCCTCCTTGCGCCACCTTCTCAAATGTTTAGCCACGTTTAGCTGCATCAGCCTGGTAACGGGTTGTGCCATAAAACAGACTTCTAATGTCAGTATCGAAGACTATACCAATATAGAAAACACACCCGTCTATATTCTTAACAATCCGCCTCTGCAGCCTGAGGATCTAAACGCCGATATCCTCAGCTGCACCGATACCACCGAGCATAGGCTAAAGGTCGAAAACGGAATTTTAAAAACAACTGGCGGCTTGACCGCCGCGACAGGGATCATCTCACTGGTTTCAATCGCAGCTTCTGGCGGCATACTGGCACCCTTATTCATCCCAGTCTATGCCACTATGACAGCGATCGGTGGTGGCCTTTATGTTTCTGCAAACGCTACCGAAACCTACAGGGAATACACGACTATGGAAAAGTGCCTTGAGCGGCAGGGTTATGAGGTGGTGTTCATCAGCACGGAAAAGAAGGAACAGTAAATTCAAGGGTGTTGTTAACTGCCTAATCCGGCAGCAGCCTTACCGGCAGTTTTGGAAGCTGAACATAAGGGGTTGCAATCACCGCTATTGCGCCTGAGTCGACCCTGTGCTCCTAAAACAATTCTCTGCTAACTCTCGGCGAACCCAACCGTGTCGGCGAGCCGACCAGAGCCCTCGGCCAGGACTACTTCACTGGGTCGGGGCGCGGCATTACTCCGGGTCTAATACATCAACTGAATTCGGATTAGTTCGCGCCCTCAGAGGAAAAACTGAACCATCACAGCAATCATCGCCCTAACCCTCTCTACCCTGCAGGCCCTTCTTTGAAGATAAACTGGCTCTGTCACGTTATGATCAATAGCAGAGGAGTAATATCAAATTTTTGTGACCTAACATTTTGTTACCTAACATTTTGTTACCTAACATTTTGTTACCTAACAGGGGGGGCAAAACATGGCTGGACCAAACTATAGCCGGCGGGACTTTCTCGAATCAATTGGCAAGCTGGCAGGCGGCTCCGCAGTCTACCGAGCAGCACTCGCACTTGGACTGACTACAGCAACGACCGCCTGCGGTTCTTCCTCTGCAGCCGATAACAGCACTGATACCAGTGTCACAGTTAACCCTGGTACGACGACGCCAACTGACACTGTATTTGTTTCCCCAGAGGACTGGCCCGAGGAGGTTGGGGTCGGCAAGAGCGTGGTGATTCTGGGTGCTGGTATTGCAGGGATGACCAGCGCCTATGAAATGAACCGCTTGGGATATAGCTGCACCATCCTGGAAGCAACAGCACGGGCCGGGGGGCGCTGCCGGACCATCAGAGCGGGAGACATTATCGAGGAAATTGCCTCCACCCAGATCTGTAATTTCGATGCAGACGACGGCCTGTACTTCAACCCGGGCCCAGCCAGGATTCCGCATCATCATGCCAACCTGTTGCGTTACTGCCGTACCTTCAATGTCGCCCTGGAACCCTTCATTAACGACAATAGAGCTGCGTTATTTCATCACACTGATGCATTTGGCGGAGCGCCCCAGACAGCAAGACAAGTGAAGGCAGACTTACGTGGTTATATCGCAGCTTTACTCACCGATGCCGCTAACAGCGGTGCCCTCGATGCCCAATTAAGCGCTGCCGACCGGGCAAGCCTAACCACCATGCTGGCCGAATTCGGGGCACTAGATAGCGATGGCAGTTATACCGGCTCAAGCCGAAACGGTTTCATAGAAACTGAGGGTCAGGAACCAAATCAACAAACACCCGTCGCAGCCCTGTCGTTATCAGAACTATTAAACAGTGACTACTGGCGTTATCAAACCGCATTCTCAGAGGAATTTAATCAACAGGCATCCATGCTTCAGCCGGTCGGCGGTATGGACCGTATCGCCATCGCTTTCGAACAACGGGTGCACGACCTGATACGCTATTCTTGCAACGTTACAGCCATCCGAAAAACCACCGATGGCGTCAGAATTGAGTACCAGGATGATGCAGGAAACTCTGGTTCGATTGAAAGTGACACTTGCATTTGTACTATTCCTGCCACTGTTCTATCAGCTATTGATTCTGATTTTTCCGCAGATCACCAGCAGGCGATCGATAATTTTAGTTATAGCAAGGCAACG
>Ga0233433_10001330_pt1 | contig 23863 bp, 18 predicted proteins | sample SI_122_August201_5_FD_179868 | JGI IMG/M metagenome (GOLD analysis project Ga0233433, IMG submission 179868) | Seawater microbial communities from Saanich Inlet, British Columbia, Canada - SI_122_August2016_100_MG | ecosystem: Environmental > Aquatic > Marine > Inlet | place: Canada: British...
CACCCAAAGCAAATTGGGGCGCATACGCCGCGTCTAAAGCGGCTCTGAGCGCATTCATGAAGATATATGCCCTTGAAAACAATAACAGCGAGCAATTGCGTGTTGCGGGAGTGCTCCCTCCTCCGACCAAAACCCTTATTAGAATGACCGCTTATCCCGCTGAAAATCATGAAATGCTGGCTCAACCTGAGTCAGTTGTATCCCCATATATTAAGCTCTTGACGCAACCGTCTCATGCTAACCAGGGAAATATTCTATAGACTATCAATTTGTTGGCCCTCTACTTACCTTCAAAGAAAGCTCTGATTGCTTTTTTGCTAATAGTCTTTTCATCCAGCAAGCGTATCAACTCGCCTTGGTAAATAACTTTAATCCCGAGCTCATTCGCTTTCTCCAACTTGCTCCCAGGGCTGTCTCCGCACACTAGAAAATCAACCGATTTAGAAACTGTATTAGAAGTACGAATACCTATTTCGTTGAGATTCTGTGCAATTGCGGAACGTGTCATAGAATCAAAACTTCCAGTGATAACACAAACAAAATTTATTATTCTTTCATCGTCGTATGATTTTTCAATCACTAATCCCGCACTTAGCAATTGAGTCAACTCTTCAATATTTTCAGCTTTAGAAAACCAGTCTAATATGCTCTGCGATACGACCGTTCCAATATCAGGTATCTTCTCAAATTGCTCAATTGTCCCACTCTGCATTTTCTCAATAGAATCGAATGCATCAGTTAGGCGAGCTGCAGTTTCTTCTCCCACTCCAGGTATACCTATTCCGTAGATCAGTCTTCTAAATGTAGTCCTTTTGCTAGATGTTATTGCCGACAAAATTTTATCCGCCGATTTAGATCCTAAGCGTTCCAGTAATAGCAAGCGCTCTTTTTTCAAATGGAACAAGTCCGAAAAACCAACAACATATTTTTGTTTCACCAATTGGGCGATTAACTTATCGCCTAGGCCGTCAATATCCAATGCTTTTTTACTAACAAAATGTATGACTTTCTTAATTAATTGTTCTAGTGCGATATCAGGTAGCTCATTCGGCATCTCATAACGAAGCGCATCAGGAGGGCGCAATTCAAAAAGAACTTTCACCACTTCCGGAATCACATCGCCCGCTCGACGGACAATCACCGTGTCACCCACCCTGATGTCCTTACGCGCGACTTCCTCAAAGTTGTGCAAAGTCGCATTTGTAACTGTGGCGCCCCCTACAAAAACTGGCTGTAGTCTAGCAACTGGAGTTAACACTCCAGTCCGTCCCACTTGTAGGTCAATTGCACGGACTAGCGTCCTAGCTTCTTCCGCAGCAAATTTAAAAGCAACAGCCCACCGAGGGGCTTTGGCAACAGCGCCCATTAGTTTTTGATCGGATATTCGGTTAACTTTAAAAACTACCCCATCAATGTCATAGGCTAGAGACTGCCTTTTTGCAGCCAGTTCTTCAAAATAAAGGACACACTCCTTCTCGTCTTTCAAAAGCACCGTGTCCTCTGACACCCGAAAGCCAAATGATTTTAGTAGCTGCAATGAGTCTTTTTGTGTAGCTGGTGAAGCATGATTTTCAATTCTGGATATCCCATAGCAACAAATGGTCAGCGGTCTTGATGCTGCTACTTTAGGATCTAATTGCCGCAATGCTCCAGCAGCAGCGTTCCGAGAGTTAACAAAAGTCTTTTTATCCCCGGCCTTTTGTCTTTGGTTAAGCGCTTGGAATTGAGCCTTCTCTATGTATATCTCGCCCCGAACTTCAAGCAATGAAGGAGGAGAAAGCGCAGTCAAAGTCAATGGAATTGACTTTATGGTACGCGCGTTATGCGTGACGTCCTCACCTTTTTTACCGTTCCCGCGAGTCACCGCTCTCACCAAATTTCCGTCCTCGTAGACTAAACTAATTGCAAGGCCATCTAATTTCGGCTCTCCAAAAAAATCAATATTAGATGCATTTATAGTTTGCTTGGCACGCTTATAGAAATCTGCAAACTGTTCACTATTAAACACATTTCCTAAACTAAGCATCGGCGACAAATGATCGACTGAGCTAAATGCCGCTAAAGGCTCGGCACCGACTCTTTGAGTGGGACTATATTTATCTACAAGACTTGGATTGTCTAACTCTAGTTGCAATAGTTTCTGGTACAAAGAATCAAACTCATAATCAGAAACAACCGGATTATCTAAGACGTAATACTGATGGTTATGGTTCTCGAGTTCTTTGCGTAATACTGTTGCTTGTTTTTTTTTATCATCCACTATTAATTTTTTCCAGCATAGTTAAAGCTTCTTTTTCGTGAGCTGCAATCCACTCTACTTCAGGGCTCCTATATAAATCACCTTTGACAAGCTCCGCCATTCTTTTTCCAGCTGACATCATTAAATAGAAATCTTTTTCTCCTTGCGCTTTTTCAAAAGCATTCATAAAAAAAACGACTCCTTGTGTTTTAAGTATTTCTACTCGTCTCATATCGAACGTCCCCGGCTCGTGCATGTTCGCCGCACTAAAAAGCGGTGGCAGCTCGGGTTGCGTATGGTTTATGAAATGAAAAACCCCTCTTTCCCCGAAGGTCAATCCAACTTTATTGAAAGAACGCACTAGAGCTAGCCCATCTATCAGCTCACCGGAACGTCGTTTTATGTATAGCTGTATTAACAAGCCTTTAGCTTTTTTTGGACTGCTGTAATCTTCGGTCTGCACTAGCGTCTCTGCATTACTCTTCTCGCCTGGTTCAGCGCCGTTCGTCGCAGCAGTATCTTTAGAGAACAATGCTAGTTGGTCGTTATCCTTTTGTGCTGAAGGGCGGTTGCTTTTATTTACTACAGGAAGCCGCCCTTTCCTAATCGCCGTGCCTTTCGATAGACTTAGCCGAAATTCACTACTGTTAACTGGTCGAGGTTGAAGTTCACTTGTGCTACTATGTTCTTCGATTACTTGTGGAATTCTTTCTTTCCAAAGCAATTCAAGCCTTAATATTTCGGCTTCTCTTTTTTTACGAGATTTGCTCGCCATAAAGGCTCCACAAAGAATTCCAAGAAATAAAGAAAAAAAAGTCACATATAAAAACATAAATTACTGCTTTAACGACGTTAGGCGATTGCAGCCAATTCAACGGCTTCGGCCATGTCCACGCTCACTAATCGAGAAACTCCCGCCTCCTGCATAGTCACTCCAATCAGCTGTTCAGCAATTTCCATTGTTATTTTATTGTGAGTTACGAACAGAAATTGCACGTTCTTAGACATGGCTTTCAGCATGTCAATTAGTCGGACTACATTCACGTCATCCAAAGGCGCGTCAACTTCATCTAACAAACAAAAAGGTGCGGGATTTAAATCGAAGATAGAGAAAATAAAGGTTAGCGCGGTCAGAGCTTTCTCGCCTCCTGAAAGGAGATGTATAGAGGTGTTTCTCTTCCCGGGAGGTTGCGCCATAACAGTAACTCCCGTCTCGAGCAAGTCATCATCAGTCATTTCCAAGTATGCTTGCCCACCCCCAAATAGCACTGGGAATGTTTCTTGGAGTTTATAGTTTACTTTATCGTAGGTTTCTTTGAAGCGAGTTTTTGTTTCGATGTCGATTTTACGAATTGCTGATTTCAAAGTGTTCAATGAATCCGTTAAGTCGCTATCTTGTGCATCAAGGTACTCTTTCCTCTCCGAAAGCTCGTTAAACTCATCGATGGCTGCCAAATTTATAGGCTCCAACCGAAGCAATCTCATTTTCAAAGATTCTATATCGCCAGTAATCTCGTGTAATTCATACTTTTCTTCTATCGCCGAAAGCGCTTCTTCAATATTTTCACCAGTTTCTTTGAACCTGGTGTTAAGTTCATCCAGCTTCACGGCATAAGTTCTTTCTTCTAAGCGGTCATTCTCGAGGCCATGTTTACATTCGCCAACCAATGCCTCAGCGTCAGTTCTAGCTTTAGCAGATTTCTGGTTCTTTTCATTACAAAGGTCTAGATTAACTCTAAGCGCAGCCAGCTCCTTGTCCATATTTAGCTTCTCAGACAATTGTTTCTCCAGAGTGTCGGTCATATCCTTAATAGGTGTATGCATTTGGCTAATGCTATTTTCAATATTCGCAAGCGCTTCTTTCGACTGTTCTCGTGCTGATATGTTCCTATCTTGTCCCTCCTTATAATTGCTCAGTTTCGCTCGGAGGTCTTGTGCTGCCAGTTCTTTCGCATGTGACTCGTCGCGTAACTCGGCCCATTTTTTTCTGGCATCGTCTACTCTCTGCTGAATAGCACTCTTAGCTACAGTCAAACGGTCGGTTTCAGTTTCTTTCTCGTTTAACTGTGCCAACGCAAGGCTCAAGGCTGTCGAAAGTGCTTCCGAGCTCGCAGCATCATTTTTCAGTTTAATGTCTATTTCTTTTAACTGTTGGGACAAATCGTTAAACTTATGGTCGTGAATACCCAGTTCCGAAATTAATTTTTGTAACTGATCCCTCTGTTGATTAAGCTTCTGGGAAACTTCGTCCGTTGACATAATTATCGATTTTTCATTAGCTGTTATTTTCTCTATGTCAGCATACGTCTTTTCCAGCTCTTTCCTTGATCTTATCGTGATAAGACTAAGGTCGGATGATTCATTTTCTAGATCATGGATATTTCTCTCTCTAGCTAAAATTCCAATCTCGTCAGGATTATTGGCAGGTAATTGAGCCCAGTAACGACCAAACAGACACCCATCTTTTGTCACTATCACTTCGTGTGGGTTTAAGGATCTTCTTGCATTCAACGCTTCCTTCTCTGTATCAGCCGAATATACGCCATCTAAAAACGGAGTAACTTTGAAGGCCCCTTTTACACGGTCTGCTAGTAACGGGAAGGAAGATGAAGAACTCACATACTTTTTATCGTCTGGCTCTAGAATTGTAATAGTCGCCTTATTAACGGAAAGTTGGTTTCCGGGTCGGAACAAGTCATCAACAACGTTATCACCGCATAATGCATTGAGAGGGACTCTTAATGCAGTTTCAACGGCAGTTTCCCAGCCTTTCTCTATTGTTATTTTCTCTGCAAGTCTAGATACATCGGTTATTCCTTTTTGCTTGAGCCAGTCTGCCGTTTCGCTCTGGTTTCCTCCTAGCGCTCTCTCTTGAAGTGCTTTCTCAGAAGCGAGTTCTCCCCGTTTTTTCTCACCCAATAGCTCAGATTCATGCAACTGCTTAAGCTGAATCTCAGCTTTGTTCCTATATCCAGACAACAATTCTGCTGTAGCATTCTTTTTCTCGATAAGAATCTCTTCCTCCGAGTTAAGAACAGCTATATGACCCCGCAAAGTATCAGCCTTCACAGACAATACTTTTGAGTTATCTATCGCCAACTCATCGGATATTTTTTGCCTTCTTTCGGTATGGGATGCTATTGCGTCGGCAAGATGTTCAAGACGTATTTTTCTAGAATGAACTTCTTCAGATAGCTTATTCTTTATGACGGTATGGTTGTCCCATTCTGCCTGGCACTGAGCCGAGGACATCTCGGACTCTTTCAATAGAGCTTTCATTTTCTCAGACGCTGTTTTGTCTCGAACCAGCTGAGGAACTAATTCTTCAAGCTCTGTAGTAGCGTAGACAATATGTTTCTCATCATCAGCAAGAATATTTGCCAGGCTGACTAGCTTGGTATTTATGTCGATTTGGCTTTTTTCTGAGGCAAGTTTTTTTTCTTTTGAATGCTTTAATTCCTGTTCAAGCCGTGAAATATCAGCGGTTTTAGAATAAAATTTCGCCTGAAAAGTATTGAAATCTGCTGTGATTTCCTGATGCTCTTCACTAAGAGCCACTTGCAACGATTCAATCTCACGCTGAGCCGCAATTAATTTTTGTAACTTCGTTTCAGACTCTTCCTTACGTAAAAGATTGGTTGCAGCATCTTCTTTAGTTTTGCGCCAGTTAAAAGCTATCAATAACCCATTTAGTTTCCGTTCATCTTTTTTCAATTCTTTGTAGCGCTCAGCAGCGTTCGCTTGACGTTTAAGATGTTTCAATTGTTTTTCAAGCTCGCCCCGAATATCGCTTAAGCGCTCAATGTTTTCCTCAGTTCTTTTAATTCTAGATTCCGTTTCGCGTCTTCGTTCTTTGTACTGTGAAATTCCAGCCGCTTCCTCTAGATATGCTCTAAGCTCTTCAGGTTTGGCTTCTATCACTCGCGATATCGTTCCCTGCTCTATCACCGAATATCCGCGAGGCCCCACGCCAGTGCCTAGAAAAACGTTGGTAATATCTTTCTTTCGGCAACGCGTCCCATTCAGAAAATAACTTGAGATTCCATCGCGACCCAATGTTCTTTTTATTGATATTTCAGAAAAAGAGGCATATTGACCTGCAAGCTTGTTCTCAGAATTATCAAATATGATCTCAGCCGTTGCTTGCCCAACTGGTTTTCGAGAACTCGACCCGCTAAAAATTACGTCAGTCATGGAGTCGCCACGAAGGTGTTTTGCAGAACTCTCACCCAGCACCCACATTAATCCATCTATAACATTCGATTTTCCACAACCATTTGGCCCCACCACCCCAGTCAAATTGCCCGGTAACGCTAGAGTGGTAGGGTCGACAAAAGACTTAAAGCCAGCTAATTTAATTTTGTTAATACGCATGCCTTTAAGCATACCTGATAGGCGAAAGCTCGTACAATCTCATTACCTATTTCAGAATTATTTTCCTAGATAAAGCAATTGAGTAGTCAGTTTCACCCGTAAAGCTCTATCGGTCTACACGTGCAACCCTGCTTATGCTAGAGTTTCCTTCCAATTTAGTTATTGAAACCTGGAATCTTTACATACATGAGCACTAAACCCACAAAAAAATTAGACGTTTTCGAAAATCCCGCTTCAAAACGAGACTACTTGATAGAAATTAAAATACCCGAATTCACTTGCCTTTGCCCAAAAACAGGACAGCCAGATTTTGCCGAAATGACCCTTGCGTACATTCCGGCTGAAAAATGCATTGAGTTGAAGGCGCTCAAGCTCTATATTTGGTCTTTCAGGGACCAAGGAGCCTTCCATGAGGCTATCACCAACTCTATTTTAGATGACATAGTAGAAGCTTGCTCTCCAAGATTTGCGCGATTATCCGCACGATTTAATGTCAGAGGTGGGACGTACCCGACTATTATTGTCGAACATCGCCAAACGTCTTGGGAACCCTCAGACTCTTCCTACCTTCCTAATATTTGATGCTCATATTTTTTAGAGCTTTTAAAGAAGGATTTAGCTTCACATATCCTGCTGCTCGCTTAATATGTAGGCGTGACATGGTCAAGTGGGCCATTGTGCCAATTTGTGTAAGCACAATCATTCTGGTCGGTGGGCTCTTAATGGTAGGTTTTTTTTTGTACGCACAACTCGAACAATACCTAAGTATCTGGCCGAGCTACCTACGTAATATTATATGGTGGTTCCTCATTTGCACCCTGTCTAGCACCCTTTCGTTTCTGCTCTTTTCAGTATCTAATCTTTTGGCTGCACCTTTTAATAGTCAACTATCCGCTGCTATAGAATGCAAACTGGGAAATCAGAACAGAAACTCCAACTCAGATGCGGGGGCTTTTAAAAACATTACTGATAGCATCATTTCGATTGGTTCCGAAATAAAGAAGCTTGGTTGTTTTTTGAAATTAGGCTTGCCTCTACTAATATGCAGTTTAATACCGGGCCTGAATCTTTTTGCACCTATTGCTTGGCTGTTATTTGGTTCCTGGATGCTCTCATTAGAGTACATTGATTATCCGTTATCGAACAATGGCAGGGAATTTCCCGCGGCTAAAAACTACGCTGCCCAAGAACGAGGACTTACTCTTGGGTTAGGTTTTAGCCTCACAATTCTTACGCTCCTCCCCATCGCCAATATTTTAGCAATGCCCATTGGGGTCGCCGCTGGAACGCTCTTCTACGACCAAAAAATACGGAAGGAATTGATAACTCCGCATGCAACAAACGATAGGTAGATTTGCACCCACGCCATCTGGAGGCCTTCATTTAGGTTCCTTATGCGCTGCTATAGCAAGCTTTCTCAATTCTCGTGCTCAAGGCGGCCTTTGGAAAGTGCGGATCGACGACATAGACAAAGCCAGAGAGGTTCCTGGCAGTGCTAAATCCATACTATATGTGCTCGGTGCCCTTGGTATGGAGTGGGATGGCCCTGTAGTATACCAAAGTCAACAAATTGACAACTATGCTTCAGTCATTGACTCTTTAATTGAGCGACAACTACTTTACCCATGCATTTGTACGCGAAAGAAAATCGGAGGCAAACCTTATCCTGGCAATTGTTCTCATTTAAAAGGACTTTCTTTTGTTAACAATCAATTGCGCTTGAGGCTTGATGAGTCGCGTATTTCTTTTAACGATGCCTACTTAGGTCGAATTGAGGGTGTACTCAAAAAGGAATCAGGAGATTTCATTGTAAAACGTGCAGACGGCGTTTTTAGTTATGACATTTCAACCGTCGTTGACGATGAATTTATGGGTGTTACCGAAATAATACGTGGCGCGGATCTCGCTCGTCTAACACTTAAGCATGTTTATCTTCAGGATCTTCTGTCGTTTAAAAGCAAAATCCACGGCCATATCCCTTTAGTGTGCGATGCCAATGGTAAAAAACTGAGCAAACAAGCTGGAGCCATTCCAATCACCGTCGACTCTGCACAAGAAGCCATGGTGGCCGCTTTTTTGCACTTAGGACTGCATCCGAATGCCGAAATATTGCGAGAGCCTACTTCAGTGCTTTTAACTTGGGCATTATCGGAATGGAAAATTCTAAGCTCAGAAACATGAAGTTGATTACTCACATAGACTCTGTGTACATCACTTTCAGTTCTTCATAATTTAAGGCAACGGGGAAATCTGGAAAGTCGTTAACTACTTTTTCAGAAGGTTGGAACAGAATTCCATTTTCCGCTTGCTCTAACATTGATATATCGTTGTACGAGTCCCCTGCTGCGACTATTTCATATCCCAGGGATTGAAATGCTTTTACACAATGGCGTTTTGGATCTACTTGTCTCAACCTATAACCGATGATATTTCCATCCGAACCTACGGTTAAACGGTGGCATAACGTCATAGGATTGTGGAGTTTACTAAGGAGAGGGCCAGCAAGCTCATAAAAAGTATCAGAAATGATAGCCACTTGATACCTGCTTCTTAGCCAAACAAGAAATTCTAAAGCTCCGGGCAAAGGCTCTAGTTTTTCGGCAGCTTTATTCAAATCCTCGTAACTCAGCCCGTGTTTTGCCATTAGATCAAGCCTGAAACGCATTAATTCATCATAGTCTGCTATATCACGGGTCGTTACCCGAAGTTCCTCAATATTTGTTTGTTCGGCTAAATTGACCCAAATTTCAGGGACAAGTACTCCTTCAAAATCAAGACATGCTATTTTCATTTCGTGTAACTCTTCAAATTATCTTTCTTATTCATTTTCTCTGCCACAAAACCTCTCCCACACTAGAATCCTTGCTAACAATTCTCGCCACTACAAAAAGAAAATCCGACAACCGGTTTATGTAACAGATCAGATCACAGTTTATCGATTCAGTCGATTCTATTTCAAGTGTTGCTCTTTCGGCACGGCGACATACTGCTCTGCATAAATGGGCCGCTGATGCAGCGGGACTGCCACCGGGGAGTATAAATTCTTTTAAAGCAGGTAATTCTTCATTGTAAAAATCAATAGCATTTTCTAGTTTTTTGATTGAATCTTCTTCAACAAACCTACTTTCAGGGATGGATAATTCGCCACCTACAACAAATAAATCATGTTGGATGTCGATTATAAGCAGCCGCATATCTGCCCTAAGCTCATGATTCAGTAAAAGGCCTAGATTGCAGTTCAATTCATCAATCTCGCCAATTGCATTTATTCTAAGACTAGTTTTGCTAATGCGACTGCCGTCACCTAAGCCAGTAGTTCCGGAATCTCCGGTTTTTGTGTAGATTTTCGACAGTCGATTACCCATTGACACACCTCGTCTAATTGAATCGCAACTACCTTTTAACGCCACTCAACAACTTAATTAGGCAGTGAATATCTTTAGTAAATAAAATTTATATTTGAGAGTAACCATTATATGCAGTCAATCATGCATAATAACAGAACAAAAAGGAATGATAGGTGCTGATCGAAGATGATTCTTCATAAACATGTCCTGACGGAGATCATAAAAACTAGCAGCGCTATTTTAGTTGGCTTACTAGTGATTTTTCTGAGCATGAGATTGGCTACCTATTTTGCAGATGCCGCCAGTGGGAACTTAGCTTCTCAATATGTGCTCAAAATTGTTGCTTTGAAAATGCTGGTGTCGATACAAGACTTAGTGCCGATCTCCATGTTCTTGGGATCTTACACTGTAGTGACCTCACTACAGAAACACTCTGAATTAGTCAGCATGAAAGCCAATGGAATGAGTCATTTAAATATGCTATTCGCAGTAGCAAAACTCTCTGGTATCGCGGCTCTATTGGTTGCGGTTATGACTTGTATAGTAAACCCAATGGCCGAATTGAAATTAGTTGAATTAAAAGATATAGGAGAACGAACAGCTACTATCGCAAACGTAGCACCTGGAGTCTTTAAGAAAATCTCAGGTGGGGACAAAGTTTTTTTTGCGAAAAGCGAAGCCACAGATAAAACATTTTTAGAACATGTCTTTGTGCACGATGACACCCAGCCTTTTGATGCAGCTATGGTTGCAGAACGTTCTTTCATATTGAATAATCCAGACACTGGGGGAAAAACAGCAATATTCGAAAAAGGAACGAGCTATCAAGGTCGGCCCGGAACTCTAGGTTATGTAATAACAAACTTTAAGCGCTATTCTGTCAAAATAAAATCATCGGGCATGAGCGATGTCTCGACATATCCAACTTATGTAGCCACTCCGGAATTAATAGGCTCAAAAGGCCCCTATTATGCCGCTGAACTTCAATGGCGATTAGCCTTGCCCATATTTGCCTTCATTGCACCGTTAATTGCCTTGCTAATCGCCTTAAAGCAGAAGCGAGGGAGCTGGTATCTCGGGTTTGCAACAGCACTAGGTGTCTATTTCACCTATCTAAATGCTTTAGGAATTTTTAAAGCTATGATAAAAAAACAAGAGATCTCGGCAGTCCTTGGTTTCGCATCAGCTCATCTTCTTTTTGGCCTCCTACTGTTATTGCTCTATTTAGACCTTGAAAACAGGCTTCGGTTCAAGAAAAACATAACATAAGCCCTCATAAAAAAAACCAAATATTTAAATTAATTTCCTGAGCCGTGTTAAAATATACTTACGAAAAAAATTAGTGTGATTTCATCAAATGTCAGCAAAAAAAACGCTAGGCGAACTCGCCTTGGAAAAAATAATCGTCCTCGACGGAGCGATGGGAACGATGATACAGCAGCACGAATTGACTGAGACAGATTTTCGCGGTGAGCTTTTCAAAGACCATAAATTTGACCTAAAAGGAAATAATGACCTCCTGACCCTCACTGCGCCGCATATTGTTGAAGATATACATACTGCCTTCCTTGATGCAGGTGCTGACATTCTTGAGACGAACACTTTCAACTCAACTTCTATCGCGCAATCTGACTATGGCCTCGAATCAATAGTTTTCGAATTGAATAAACAAGCAGCTGTATCCGCTCGACGCTCTATTGACCTATTCAAAATCAATAATCCAGGTACCACAGAAAAGTTTGTTGCAGGCGTATTAGGACCAACCAATCGAACCGCGTCAGTGTCTCCCGACGTCAATGATCCCAGCGCACGTAATATTACCTTTGAAGAGCTTGAGATAGCCTATTATGAAGCTTGTCAGGGATTGGCAGCAGGAGGTGCCGACCTTTTTTTAATTGAAACAGTTTTTGACACCCTAAATGCCAAAGCTGCAATTTTTGCCGTAAATCGCTATCTGGAACGAACTAAAACTGACTTTCCTATAATGATCTCAGGAACGATAACTGATAAAAGTGGTAGGACGTTGACTGGGCAAACAACAGAAGCTTTTTGGAACTCAGTTAGGCATGCTCAACCTATATCTATTGGACTTAACTGTGCCCTTGGAGCGGAGGACCTAGCACCTTATATTGAAGAATTGTCGCGAATTTCTGACTGTTTGGTAAGTGCACACCCTAATGCTGGACTACCCAACGCTTTTGGAGAATACGATGAGACGCCGTCTTACATGGGAGGTGTGATAGAGCCCCTGCTAAAAGCCGGACACGTAAACATTATTGGAGGTTGCTGCGGTACAACGCCTGAACACATAAAAACATTATCTGACTTGGCATCAAAATATCCACCCAGAACCGTTCCTCAAATAGTCCGGCATTGCCGACTCAGTGGGCTAGAACCTTTTAACTTATCTCCAGATAAAGGTTTCGTTAATATAGGCGAGAGGACAAACGTTACCGGCTCGCCCAAATTCTCAAGACTAATCAAAGATAATGACTTTGAAAGTGCAGCTAAAATTGCTAGCCAACAAGTGAGTAATGGTGCGCAAATCATAGATGTGAATATGGACGAAGGAATGCTCGACTCGGTAGCACTTATGACCAAGTACATTAATCTAATAAGTTCTGACCCTGATATAAGTCGAGTCCCAATAATGATTGACTCATCAAAATGGGAAGTCCTTGAAGCCGGGTTACGATGTCTGCAAGGTAAAGGGATCGTTAACTCCATCAGTCTGAAAGAAGGCGAAGAAAACTTCCTAATGCAGGCGCGACTAATTAAACGTTACGGTGCCGCTGCAGTAGTGATGGCCTTTGATGAAGAAGGTCAGGCTGATAGTACAGAGCGCAAATTTAAAATTTGCAAACGCTCGTACGAATTACTTACAGAAAAAATAGATTTTCCACCGGAGGATATCATTTTCGATCCCAACGTCCTAACCATCGCCACAGGTATAGCAGAGCATAATAATTACGCCAAAGATTTTTTCGAAGCCACTCGGTTAATTAAACACCAACTGCCACATGCCCTTGTGAGTGGAGGGCTGAGTAACGTTTCTTTCTCATTCAGAGGCAATAATCCTGTGCGTGAAGCAATGCACTCCGTTTTTCTTTACCATGGGATAAAATCCGGACTAGACATGGCAATTGTTAATGCTGGTCAATTAGGAATGTACGAAAAAATCGAGCCTGATTTGTTGACTGCTATTGAAGACGTCGTTTTTAATCGGACCGAGGACGGCACTGATAATCTTATAGAGTTAGCCAGTGGCGTCGTCGAGGCAGAAAAAGCAGAAGAAGAACTTGCAGAATGGAGAACTAAAAGTGTCGAGAAAAGGCTTAGCTATGCGCTGGTTCAGGGGATAACTGATTTCATCATTGATGATACCGAAGAGGCTAGAAGAACATATAGTAAGCCAATTGAAGTGATAGAAGGTCCCTTGATGGATGGCATGGGGATAGTTGGGGATTTATTTGGCAGCGGGAAAATGTTCCTGCCTCAAGTAGTCAAAAGCGCCAGAGTCATGAAAAAATCTGTTGCACACTTGATTCCCTTCATCGAAGAGGAGAAAACAAGCTCGGGAGATGATTCGGCGCAACCCTCCATAATCATGGCCACCGTCAAAGGTGACGTTCATGACATTGGGAAAAATATCGTGGGTGTAGTCTTACAATGCAATAATTTCAAAGTGATAGATCTAGGTGTGATGGTATCGCTTACAAACATTGTGGATGCCGCGGAAAGAGAAAAAGCTGACATCATAGGTCTAAGTGGTTTAATTACGCCGTCTTTAGATGAAATGGTTTACGTCGCTAAGGAAATGGAGAAAAGAAAACTCAATATACCTTTACTTATAGGTGGAGCGACGACGTCACGGGCGCACACCGCTGTCAAAGTGGATCCCGCCTATTCGGGGCCTACAGTTCATGTGAAAGATGCTTCTAGAGCAGTAGGAGTTATGACCAAATTAGTCAGCAAAGAGTTAAAGCCTAGTTTTGTCTCTTCCATACAAGATGAATACGCAACGCTTCGCAAAAGATACACTGATAGGAAAAAAGACTCCAATTTGATCAGTATGAGCAAAGCCCGATCAAACCGGCTTGCAATAGAATGGCGAACCTACGTTCCAATACCGCCGAAAGCTAAAGAAATAATCGTATTAAATGATTATCCCCTAGAAGAACTAATCGATTATATAGACTGGACTCCATTTTTTATGGCTTGGGAGTTGGCAGGTAAGTACCCAAGAATAATGAAGGACGAAATAGTTGGAGCGCAAGCCACAGCACTACTGCATGACGCAAAAATAATGTTATCAGATATAGTCCTTCACAAAAAAATAAAAGCAAAAGCAGTATTCAAAGTATTTCCTGTCAACAGCAGCAGTGCAGAAGATGTTGAGTTCTATGAAGATAATAGTAGATCTGTAATAAGCGCACGCATTCACACCTTGCGCCAGCAACAACTCAAACCACCTGGCCAACCTAACTATGCGTTAGCTGATTTTGTCGCTCCTAAAACAGCTGCCAAAGAAGACTATCTCGGAGCTTTTGCTCTAACGGCAGGCCTAGGGGTAGACGAACTGGTTAAGAAGTACGAGGCTGACCATGATGATTACAGCTCTATTATGGTCAAAGCTTTGGCAGATAGATTAGCTGAAGCTTTTGCTGAAAAGCTCCATGAAATTGTTCGTAAAGACTACTGGGGTTATGCCGCCGATGAAAGCTTGTCTGGAGAGGACCTTATCTCTGAAAGTTATCAGGGGATTCGACCTGCACCTGGATACCCCGCATGCCCCGACCACACTGAAAAAAAGACATTATGGGAAATTCTTAATGTTGAAAAAAATATTGGGATGACATTAACGGAGAATTTTGCCATGAATCCGGCAGCATCAGTATCTGGTTGGTACTTTAGTCACCCTAATGCAAGATATTTTGGGGTGGGCAAAATCAATAGAGATCAACTAGATGACTATGCATCTAGGAAAGGCTTCACTTCAAAGGAAGCCGAAAGATGGTTATCTAGCAGTCTTAGCTATGAGCCGGAGGAATAAATGCTGCCATGTCTTTATTCGAAGAAAAAAATGACGTTATCAGTCTAATTAATGAAACAGAGCCTCGGGAGCAAGTTATAGTTGCGGGATGGGTTCGAACAAAAAGAGCTGCCAAATCATTCTCGTTTATAGAGTTAAACGACGGTAGCTGTCTAGCTAACATCCAAATAATCGTGGAAGAAAAAACAGCAGGTGCAGAAATATTAAATGAGATTCAGACGGGAGCGGCAATTCATGTCATTGGCAATTTAGTCAAGTCGCTTGGTAAAGGACAAATGTGGGAAATTCATGCCACCAAAGTTTACTTGCTAGGTGGCTGTGAAGAGAGCTACCCACTGCAAAAAAAGCGACATAGCGATGAATTTTTACGGGAAATTGCACATCTCCGACCTAGAACAAACAAATACTCAGCTATCGCGCGTATTCGTTCAAGGTTAAGCTTTGCTATCCACACTTTTTTCCAAGCAGAAGGTTTTCATCTAATAAACACGCCTATTATTACCGGTTCTGACTGTGAGGGCGCCGGAGAAATGTTCCAAGTAACTGCGCTAGATCCCAAAAACACTGATAATGACTATTCATCAGATTTTTTTGGTAAAAAAGCCCACTTAACAGTATCGGGACAACTTGCGCTGGAGACCTATTGTATGGCTCTCAATAAGGTATACACCTTCGGACCGACTTTTCGGTCGGAAAACTCCAATACCGCACGACATATGGCCGAATTTTGGATGGTCGAACCAGAAATGGCCTTCGCCAATATTTTTGACGACATGAATGTTGCGGAAAAATTTATCAAATCAATCTTATCTACGATAAAAACTCAAAGTGCGGCCGATTTGAATTTGTTTGTTCAGCACGTAGACCAAGGCTTGTTGGAAAGATTAGACAATATAATTGACAGCGACTTCATGAGGATCACCTATACTGAAGCAATTGAAATCCTGATTGAAAGCAATCAAGAATTTACGTTTAAGCCAGCTTGGGGAAAGGATCTACAATCTGAGCATGAACGCTATTTGACCGAATCGTATTTTAAAAAACCCGTTTTCGTTTACGATTGGCCTATAGCTATTAAAGCTTTTTACATGCGTAGGAATGACGATATGAAGACTGTTGCTGCAATGGATCTGCTCGTGCCGGGAGTTGGTGAATTAGTAGGCGGAAGTGCGAGAGAAGAGCGACTTGATGTGTTGCTTGCAGCTATGACTGATAAGGGCTTTAGTGAAGAAGACTATTGGTGGTACCTGGACACTCGAAAGAATGGGTCGGCACCTCATGCTGGTTTTGGGTTAGGGTTCGAGAGATTAATAATGTTGGTCACCGGTGTGTCAAACATACGAGATGTTATAGCGTTTCCTCGCACCCCTAAAAGTCTGGAGTTCTGATATGAAAGTTATGGTAGATCTCTGTGTAGTACCTATCGGAGTTGGAGTATCTGTGTCTGAATATATTGCTGAATGTGAAAGGATAATTTTAAAAAATGACTTAAAATCACAACTGCATCCCTATGGTACAGTGATCGAAGGAGAGTGGGACTTAGTTTTTTCAGTTGTTAAACAATGTCATGAACGAGTCCATGAGATGGGAGCCCCTAGAGTATTCACTTCTCTAAAAGTAGGGACGAGAACTGATCGAGAACAATCTATGCAAGACAAAATTGATAGTGTTACCAGTAAGCTTTAGTATTTTTCATTCAGGGGATTTGACATGTCGGAATCACAATTAAGCTACGTTAGCGGTACTAGCGATAAACCGCTGATATTTCAAACGATAGGAAAGGCTTTAGAGAATTCTGCTAATGTCTTTGCAGAGAATGAAGCCCTCGTCTTTTGTCCTAGTAATCTGAGAATGACTTACCAACAACTGAACAACGCAGCTAATGACTTTGCAGCTGGCTTGTTAAAAATTGGACTTAAACCGGGAGATCGCCTGGGTATTTGGTCTCCCAACAGGCCTGAATGGGTGATTACGCAGTTCGCGACAGCAAAAATTGGTGTCATACTTGTTAATATTAACCCTGCATATCGTATTTCTGAGCTGGAACACGCGCTTAACCAAGTGCAATGCAAGGCGTTAGTGTCTGCTGAGACATTCAAGAGTAGTAACTACCTAGAAATGATTCAATCACTGGCGCCAGAGTTAAAAGACTCATCACCTGGTGATTTAAAAAGCCGTCGCCTGCCTTCACTTAAACACGTCATCGTTATGTCCGATCAATTAGTTCCGGGGACCTCTCGATATCAAGACATATCAGTACAGACCGATAACGAAATTTTGCGCACGCTAGCAGAGATAGAAAACACGTTAGATCCTGACCAACCGATTAACATTCAGTTCACTAGCGGAACTACTGGTCTTCCTAAAGGTGCAACTTTATCTCATTTCAACATTATTAATAATGCCTACTTTGTAGGCCATGCGATGCGCTTCACTGAGGCAGATAGATTATGCATACCAGTCCCTCTTTACCATTGCTTTGGGATGGTTATGGGAGTCTTATGTTGTCTAACCCATGGAGCAACAATGATCTTTCCTGGGGAAGGATTTGATGCCGGAGAAGTACTTCAAGCTCTCGCGTCTGAGCAATGTACCGCCCTCCATGGGGTCCCTACCATGTTCACGGCTGAACTCGCTCACCCCACATTCAATGATACGGATTTCAAATCCTTGAGAACTGGTGTAATGGCGGGGGCACCTTGCCCTATAGAGGTTATGAAACAAGTCCAGACGACGATGGGCATGAAAGAAGTCACAATTGCTTACGGTATGACAGAGACTAGTCCTGTTAGCTTTCAATCCAGCACTGATGATCCTGTCGAGAAGAGAGTCTCAACCGTTGGGAGGGTAATGCCGCACGTACAGGTGAAAATAATCGACGAGGAAGGTCGAACTCAACCCATTGGGCAACAAGGAGAACTTTGCACCCGAGGATATAGCGTCATGCAAGGTTATTGGGGTGATAAGGAGAAAACAGATGGTGCAATCGACGATAATAGTTGGATGCATACGGGCGACCTAGCCGTGATCGATCAAGAAGGCTATTGTAATATCACAGGACGGGTCAAGGATATGATAATCCGTGGCGGCGAGAATATTTATCCTCGTGAAATTGAAGAATACTTGTATCGGCATCCAAAAATACAAGATGTAGCAGTCTTTGGGGTTCCAGATGAACGGTTTGGGGAGACGGTAGCTACTTGGATCCAACTAAAACCTGGAGAGTCTTGTGAGACTAACGAAATAATAGAGTTTTGCGCTGGCCAGATAGCCCATTACAAGGTGCCTGCCTATATTGAGATTGTGACTGAGTTCCCGATGACGGTCACAGGGAAGATTCAAAAATTTGTAATGCGAGACCGAATGTCTGAAAAGTACAATCTTCTAGAAGCTGAGACTGCCTAAGCAGTTGATGCAAATAGTTTTACAAAGGACAACTCAATGTCGAGACAAAATCTTGGGTAGAGTCGTCAACATCTGTTTCAAAGGTTGCATGGACTCGGTTAACCATAGCTGATAAGCCAACTGTCATCGCCAATTCCATAATCTCTTCGTTGCTAAAAGCCTTCTGCAAGCGAGCATAAACCTCGTCCCCCACTTCGTTAGTAGCTGTAAGATTTTCCGAATAGATCAATACCAGCTTATCGACATCGTTGAAGGACGGACAGCTGTCTGGAGTCTCCATAGATGCAAGTTCTTGTTCCGTTATACCGACGCTCCGACTGAGCATCTGATGAGTAGGTATTCAGTAATGACAATTATTTACTTGAGAAGCTCTTAAGTATGCTAACTCTCTGTAACGCGCTGATAGGGATGCATCCAGATACAAGGCTTCAGCAATATGCAAAAAGCCTGTAGCGCCTTTCAGGTTGTTCGCCCAAAGTTTAAACACATTCAGTAGCGAAAATCCCATAGCCTCCATACGATTAAATAAAGCCTCGGCTTCTTCGTCACAACCTTCTTTCTCAACTAGTTTAATTCTAGACACTTAGCCTCCCGTTTAATTAACCTTTCAAAAATCGATTAGTGTTAATCACTAAAAGAACCGCCAGATGCTGCTAATCTAGCAAGTAATGGCGCCGGCGTCCAATACATATCTCCGTATCGTGCGCGATATTTCTCCATAGCCTCAACGACCTTTGCCAACCCTACAGTGTCCCCATAACGCATTGGGCCGCCTCTATAACGTGGCATCCCATAACCATGGACAAAGACTACGTCAATATCGCTAGATCGCATGGCAATCTCTTCCTCTAATATTAGTGCGCCTTCATTAATCATTGAGTACATCAAACGCTCAATAATTTCCTCATCGCTCACATTTTCTAATTGTTTAACATTTAAACGCACGGCCTCTTCCTTAGCAACCTTAGCAACAGCTTCATCAGGCACTGCCGTACGCCCCGCATATGTAAATATACCAGCCTTTGTTTTTTGTCCTAATCTACCTATTTCTACAAGCTTACTTCCAACCGCCCATAACGAGGGATCTTCCGGACGATCCTCCCACTCACTTTTAACTTTATCTAGCACGTCCAGGCCTGACAGATCCGATACCGCATTTGGCCCCATAGCCATTCCCCAATCAAAAGCAACTTGATCAATTCTCTCAGGAGATACTCCTTCTAGAATCATCTGCTGCGCCTCTCGAACATATGGGAAGAACATTCTGTTCCCAACAAATCCAAAGCATACCCCGACCAAGACTGCAATTTTCTTGATTTTTTTGGCCATCGCCATGGACGTTGCGATCACGTCTTTTGAAGTACCCGCACCGCGGACAATCTCTAGAAGAGTCATTACATTTGCCGGGGCAAAGAAATGCCAACCGATAACATCTCCAGGTCGATTAGTAGCTTTCGCTATTTCATCAATATCCAACGTCGAGGTGTTACTTGCCAAGATAGCGCCAGCTTTAGCTACCTTATCTAGCTCACCAAATATTTCTTTTTTAAGCGCCATATTTTCGAAGACAGCTTCTACAATCAGGTCGCAGTCGCCTACACCACTATAATCGATTGTTCCCGATATGATGTTCAATCTATCTTGCATCTGTTCGGCGCTCATTCGACCTTTGGTAACCGTCGCGTTGTAATTAGAACGGATAATCTCTAGGCCTTTTTCCAAAGCGGCTTCATTGATCTCTTTGAGCACCACTGGAATGCCCACATTTGCAAAATTCATCGCGATGCCGCCTCCCATAGTGCCGCCACCGATCACTGCGACTTTCTTAATTGGTCTGAGAGGCGTCTCTTTAGGAACGTCGAGAACCTTACCGCAAGCTCTATCAGCGAAAAATAAATGTCTCTGTGCTACAGAATGTGAGGACATCATACATTCCATGAATAACTCACCTTCTTTTTTTACAGCCTCCTGATATGGCAATGAAACTGCCGCCTCAACACATTTAACAATTTGCTCTGGTGCGAAATATCCACGTGTACGTTTTGCCATCCCGTTGCGGTATTCAGCAAAAAAATGTTCTCCAATATCAGAAGTATCAATTTCAATTTCGCGAACTTTGATTGGTTTTGCACCCTGAGACAAGAGGCGTTTAACATACTCAGTAGCACCTTCTCTAAGGTCCCCTTCAATCAATTCATCAATTGCTCCGGCTTCATAGGCAACCTTAGCTGGAATAGGAGCACCGCTGACCATAGCATCGAGTGCTGCTTTCACTCCTATTAATCGAGGCAATCTTTGTGTGCCAGTTGCGCCTGCTAGCAAACCTAAAGTTACTTCCGGCAGCCCCACCATTGCTGTTGTTACTGCACAACGATAATGACAGCCCATGGCAGTTTCAAAGCCTCCACCCAATGCTGTTCCATGAATAGCAGCCACTATGATTTTCTCACAATCTTCCATTTGTTCGACGATTTTCGGCAACCAGGGATCCTCAGGTGGTTTACCGAACTCGGTAATGTCTGCACCCGCAATCCAAGTACGTCCTTCACATATTAAAATTGCAGCTTTAGCTTCCGAGTCAGCGCTGAACTTTTGAAAAGCTTTTTGCAGGCCGGTTCTGACTGGCAAAGAAAGGGCGTTAACAGGCGGGCTGTTCACCGAGATATATGCGATCTCATTTTCTCGATTGTAGTTGACTACTTCTCCCATAACTTCTTTCCTTTTCAGTGCCCTGAATCTTGCGTTAAAATAAAGTGGTAATTATAAACATAATTGAGTTATTTGCATTTCTTTGAGAAATACAATCTTGGTGCATCGTCTAGGCATTTACGTCAATGACTACTCTACCTTTAATCTCTCCGCGCAAAATGGCAGAGGCCAAGCTCTCTATATTTGACATCGGTTCAATACGATAGACCTCGGATAGTAGTGAAGTGTCTAGTAAAGAAGCAAGATCATCCCAAGCCCGCTCTCGCAGGTTCATGGGGGCCATCACTGAATCGCACCCTTGTAAGCGGACATTCCGAAGGATGAAAGGCAATACCGTCGTTGGCATATCTAACCCGGCTGCCAAGCCACACGCAGCTATTACCCCATTGTATTTTGTTTGTGCCAACGCAGTCCCCAGAGTGGTCGAACCAACACTGTCCACAACAGCAGCCCAGATTTCCTTTTCCAATGGTTTACTTTTCCTAGCCAGTTCATCTCTCGCAATGATATCTAAAGCACCGAGTGTCTTAAGGTATGAAGCAGTCTCTGGTCGACCGGTAGATGCAGTAACCGAGTAACCTAATTTAGCCAAAAGCATGATCGCAATAGATCCCACGCCACCCGCACTGCCCGTCACGAGCACCGGACCATCTTCAGGCGCAGTTCCGTGATCTCTCACGGCATTCACGCACAGCATCGCAGTATAACCAGCTGTCCCGATCGCCATAGCTTGCTCAGTGGATAATTGAGAAGGAATTCGCACCAAGAATTTAGCATTTACTCTCTGCTTTTGGCTGTAAGCGCCCCAATGACGCTCGGAAAGCCCGTAACCGTTAACTAATACTTTGTCGCCCGCCACCCATTGCTCAGAATCGGATTCAATGACAGTTCCAGCGAGGTCTATCCCGCACACCATAGGGAATTTCTGACAAATAGGACTGGCATTAGTGATCGCAAGGCCGTCTTTGTAATTTAAAGTAGAGTAATCAATATCCACTAGTACGCCGTCTACCGGCAAATCTGATGTTGACAAAGCTTTAATACCCACAGAAAAAACTCCTTCTGCATCTTTTTCTGCTACTACTGCATTAAACATATCACTCATGCCTTTTCTCCAAAATCTATCTAAACATATGTTATATAAGAACAAATGATCTTATATCTATAAATCTCTTTCTTTCAAAAATTTAAAATTATTTCTCATGAGAGATTATAATACCTGTTCAAGTCTAACTACAGAAGATAACGGTAAAGACACTCAAAAAGGTTTTGTTTACATATGGATACACAGCAGCATTTTCACCACCCCTTTCAGCATATGCCGGACATCCCTGAGCTTTTCAAAGCTCACGGTTACATAGCAGACAAGGCGATCTCTCTTACAACAAAAATCGCTTTTGACTTGGGGAAACCTATTTTGCTTGAGGGAGAAGCAGGTGTTGGGAAAACTCAACTAGCAAAGACACTCGCTGCCATATTGGAAACGCGTCTAATACGATTGCAGTGCTACGAGGGACTTGATACCTCTTCAGCTTTATACGAGTGGAACTATGCAAAACAAATTTTAGCGATACGTCTTGCAGAATCAAGCAAATCGAAACAAACTGAAATAGAAACCTCAATCTTTACTGAAGATTATTTATTTACACGCCCTTTATTACAAGCCGTCCGACATGGTGGCCCAACTCCGCCGGTCTTACTCATCGATGAAATAGATAGAGCTGACGAAGAATTTGAAGCCTATCTTTTAGAGTTGCTCTCAGACTTCCAAGTAACTATTCCTGAGCTTGGTACGTTTGAAGCGCAAGTTCGTCCAATCGTCATTCTCACATCAAATCGTACACGTGAACTCAACGATGCCTTGAAAAGACGTTGCTTGTATTTATGGGTAGATTATCCATCGATGGAAAAAGAGCAAGAGATCATTGCACAGCACGTGCCCGAGATTAATGCTGACTTAACTCGCTCTATCTCAAAACTCGTAAATAACCTCCGTTCAATAGACTTTTTTAAAAAACCGGGAGTTGCTGAGTCTTTAGATTGGGCACAAGCATTGCTTTCGTTAAGGGTCGACAGTATTAACTCACAAATTTTATTTGATACAGCAGGTGTCTTACTTAAATATAAAGATGATATCGAAAGATTAAAAGCGCTCGATATGGAGAGTCTCATTGACTATAAAAAACCCTGACGGAAGGAATAGCGAAAATCATGCAGTTGCATCTCATACGTTAAATATTTGCACTGCTGCAAGAAATGCTGGTTTGGTAATTACTCCTGCTCGGAGCATCGACGTGTTCAAAACTCTTGGCTGCATAGATATAAGTGACAAAAAAGAATATCAACTCGCGCTTCGTCTTAACTTGGCGTCGACTAAGGAAGAAGAAATAATTTTTGATCGAGTATTCAATGGTTATTGGAATAATACACCAGAAAGTGAGGGGGATTATATTTTAGCTAATTCGGAAATGATCAAGGGATCTTTGGATGCTGGGCTTTCTAATGAAGGGCACAGAGACATGATTAGCGAAAGCGATTCTTTTTCCGAAGCTGCTGTTGCCCGTAAAGCTAACTTGCGTATGAGATGGGACCCATTAGCACCTCCCCTTTACAAGCTTATTCGCGAATTATCCAGACGCCTAGCTACCAGACCGTCTCGACGAAACCAAAACAGTCCTCATGGCACTAAGATTGATATACGCAAGTCAGTGAGAAAATCTGTGCCTTTTGGTATGG
>Ga0233433_10001335_pt1 | contig 23791 bp, 18 predicted proteins | sample SI_122_August201_5_FD_179868 | JGI IMG/M metagenome (GOLD analysis project Ga0233433, IMG submission 179868) | Seawater microbial communities from Saanich Inlet, British Columbia, Canada - SI_122_August2016_100_MG | ecosystem: Environmental > Aquatic > Marine > Inlet | place: Canada: British...
GGCCCACGCGACCGGGGGAAGGAGAAGGGACAGTGCGGAACGGAGAAGAGAGCGGAGAGAAGCCATGGCTCTAAAAATGAAGGTGGGGGAGGGGGGACGGGTCCGCTCCATTTGGGACACTCCTGGCAACAGGTTGAGCCTTCCCCGCCGCTTCGCAAGTTCGCGGCAGATGTCATTCCGTGCTCGTCACGGGCGGGGCTTTCCCTGGGCCTGGTGTGACGCTGACCGCAGCCACCTCCGGTCCTGGCCGCGTCCATTGTCGAAGGATCACCGTGAGTGCCATATTCACGCAATAGATTCCCATATTCCGGCAATTATGGAGAAGTGGTGTTGCACCATGCAATGGACGTTCTGAAGCTCTTCGGGGGCGAGGAGCTCGAGCTCGGGATGGCAGAGGTGGCGCGCCGACTGGGACGCCCGCCAAGCACCGTTTCGCGCCTCCTCCGGTCCATGGCCGACTCCGGGTTCCTAGAGAGAGACCCGACGTCGGGGCGCTATTCCCCCGGCTGGGCGCTCGCACCGTTGGCGGATCTCGCCGAGCGGTCCGCCGGACTCCCTCGGATTGCCCGGCCGACCCTCCTGGGGCTGGCCGCGGAAACCCAAGAGACCACGTACTTGGGCGTGCTCAAAGGCTCCGTCGCGGTGCTCATGGACGGCGTGATGAGCCCCCGTTCGATCCGGCTCGCGTTCACCCCGGGAGAGCACCTGGCACTCCACGCCACGGCGACGGGCAAGTGCCTCCTGGCCTGGCGACCGGAGGGCGAGATACGTCGGCTGGTGGGGAGAAGGCTCGCGGCGCCCATGAAAGGCACGATCACCGACCCGGACCGCCTTCTGGAGACGCTGGCGGAGGTGCGGGCGCGGGGCTATGCCACGGCCTACCTAGAGTGGGAGGACGACCTAGCCACCGCGGCTGCGCCCATCCGGGACGAGAGCGGCAACGTGCTTGCTGCGCTCTCGGTTGGAGGGCCGGCATCGCGCATCCGGCGGGGCCAACTCCAGACGTTGGGGGAGCTGACGCTGCGACACGCCCGGGATGCGTCAGCCGCGTTGGGATTCACCGAGAGCTGAGCACGGGGTTGCCCCAAGCCTCGTTCCGCGATGTCACATAACGTTCAAAGTTGCAGACGTGACTCGCGAACGCGAGTCATGTAGGTCGTAGTGAGCATAGCGAACGGAGCCTGCAACTGTTTGTTAAGTGACGGCGCTGCCCACAGGCATTGAAACAGCCCGCCCTCTCTGTACCCCGCCGGCGCTCAGTTGCGTTCGCCGGAGGCTTCCGCGAGCGCACGCGGATCGAGTCCCGAGCCCGAACTCAGTTCAGGTGCCCGCTTGGCGGCAATGACGGTGCCCGCCGCAAGAGTGCCTGCGAGCGCACCATAAAGGACCGCATTGACGAGAATCGACGGAACAAGCTGGACGAGCGGAGCCTCCACCATCAGGATCGTGGTGACATTACCGAGGACCGGGATGCTCATGCCCACCAAGCCTCCCCAGAAGCCGGCCTTCCGTGGCGTGAGTTCATCCAACGTCTTGCGTCCGTGCAGAGCTGTCAGAATTACGGCGAAGCTACTCCCGAGTACGAATCCCGACGCTCCGAACCAAAGCCCACCCATGATCGTGGAGCTGACCAATGAGCCACCGAGTAGTGTGCTAACTGCCCCAACCGCGGAACCAAATACCGTGCCCGCGAAACCCCACACCGCTCCGGTACCCAATATCCCTCGTAGCTTCCTCAACCAACTCCGCACCTTTCCCTCCCTTTCTAAAGCCGACCCGTTGTCGCGCTGTCACTTAACGTTCAAAGTTGCCGTCGCGGCTCGCGAACGCGAGCCGTGATAGTCGTAGTGAGCGAAGCGAACGAAGCCGGCAACTGTTTGTTAACTGACGTCGTCCGCCCGGTCGCCCAATTCGTCCACCTGTGCCAGCAGTTGGTCGACCTTCTTCCTAGAGACGCTACGCGTGAGGTAACGCTCGAAGACGATCATGCCGACGAGGCCGTACAAGACGAGGAAGGCAGGGTGGAGCAGTTGCCAATCCACGTAGACTCCAATGAAGAAGCCAACCGCAAGGAGAAACCAGGACGCGTCCTGCCGCAGGGATCGACTGACAGGCTCAGCAAGTTCCTCTGCCTCAATGATCTCATCCATGAGGCGCTCAACTCGCGCGTCTTCCCCCAACCGATTCCCTCCTGCTGAAAACGATGTCAGTTAACTCGTTGTTCATGTCGAAACAGGTCGCTATTGCCCCCCCCGCCGGGGGTTTCCGACGATCGTGTCGGGTTAATACGACACTGTGGCCAGAGCCAGCCAGAGCCCGCGAGGCGCCCGAGGGCATGATGTGGTTGTGGCGGCCGTCACGCAACTTATTGGCGACCGGGCTACTCCAAGTCGTCGAGCGGGCTCCGCACGGATCGGAGCGTGCTGTTCGCGACGTGCGTGTATATCTCTGTGGTCCGCGAACTTGCATGCCCCAGCAGCTCCTGGATAATGCGTAGGTTGGTGCCCCCCTCAAGCAGGTGAGTGGCGAAGCTATGCCGCAGAGTGTGGGGTGTGACGTGCTTCGCGAGTCCGGCGGCTTTGGCGGCTTTCGTGACCACCCGTTGCGCTGAGCGGGTGGTCAGGTGGCGGGCGGGGTTCGCGCCGGGGAAGAGCCATGTGTCTGCTTCGTACGCATCGAGATAGACCGCGACGGCGACCACGGCCCGCTTGGCGAGGACGGTATAGCGATCCTTCCCTCCCTTTCCACGACGGACACGCACGAGGCACCGGTCCGTGTCGATATCGGCGACCTTGAGGCTGACGACCTCACCCGACCGAAGTCCGGACGAGTACATGAGCATGATCAGGGCTCGGTGCTTCGGGTTACGCACCTTCTTGAGCATTCGTGCGACCTCTGCCTGACCTAGGACCACAGGGAGTCGCTGCTCCTTCCTCGGTCTGGGGATCCGGAGTGCCAATTTGGGTTGTTCCAGGACCGTCTCACACATAAATCGCAGCGCACTCACGACCTGGTTCTGGTAGCTCTTCGAAATGCGTTTTTCGTCGATGAGACTGAGGATGTACGCTTGCCCCTGCACGTCGGGATGGCTCGGCAGCGTCGGGATCCCGCCTCCGCACCACGTCATGAAGCGACGGAGGTGGCCCAGATAGACTTTGCACGTACGTGGGCTGTACGCACGCACGCGAAGCGCGTCATGAACGCGATCGAGGACGGCGTCCGGTGCGGCTCCGGGAGACTCGATCACCCCCACTGCATCACTTCCTAACTCCGCGACGAGCGCCGCCACCGCGGTGACAGACGGAGGCACGATCCAGATTCGCCGACGAGCATCGTAGCGCCGGCCCGGAAGCGCCTTCACAGCGTTGAGATCCACCCGTGTGAAGCCCGGCTGGAGCGTGATCTCGAGTCTGCTCGGGCTCCGGCAGACGACTAGGCTCGGGCGGGGCAGGGACGGCGGTGAATGGGTCACTCCAAACGCACGCACCGTGAGCGTGCGGTGCCCATGGGAGATTGGGACACCTCGCCGAGTGATCTGGCCCAGACATCGAAGCCGGAACGCGAACAAAAGAGCCCCCGGCCCGAAGGCCGAGGGCTCCTAATTCCGCGCTTCTCCAGGAAGACCTTACCGCCGCGCGATCCCCGCCGCAGTAGCACCCGGATCCGACTCACCCGGCCGTCTCCGCTCCAACCTACGCTGCTGCGGGTAGATCTCGTCCAGAGTCATTCCGTCGTACAGGCGGCCGTCCTTCATAACGTTCGCGATGTCGACCGTGTTGCGAAGGTCATCCATGGGGTTCGAATTCAGAATCACGATGTCCGCGAACTTGCCTTCCTCGATGCTGCCGAGCTGAGCACCGAAGCCGATGGCTTCAGCACCCAGGATCGTGGCAGCACGTAGGATGTCGTGAGGCTCGGCACCGCCGGAGCCCATGGCCCACATCTCCCAATGCAGCCCGATGCCCTGGATCTGTCCGTGGCTTCCCACACCCATGCGCGCGTCCCCTTCAAGCATCTTCTCCACGAATTCACCGTGGCGCGGGAAGACGTACTCCTCGGGCAGGAACCAGCCGGCGGTCCCTGGGCTACCGCCCGCTCCCGGACCGCGCCTGCGTGCGCGCATGTCCAGATTCGCCTTCGGAATGAACATGTTCAACTTCGGGCTGTCGTGAACGTTCTCCGTGGCGTAGAAGAAGTTCTCACCGAAGGGCCCGCCGTACGACACGAGCAGCGTCGGTGTGTTCGTCGTCTGCGACGTCTCGAACAGCTTGACCACGTCCGAGTAGATCGGTGCGATAGGCAGTGTGTGCTCCACCCCGGGATACCCGTCGATGACGTGTGTAATGTCGAGTTTGAAGTCGAGTCCACCCTCGGTGGTCGGCATCAACTCGAGTTCCTTCGCCGCTTGGATCACCCACTGACGCTGCTGACGGTTCCCCGTCATGTACATCTTCAGCGTCTTGGTGTCGTAGTACTCGGAGTACCGGCGTAGGACGTCCTTCGCGTGATCCGCGTCTCGCACATTCTCACCGGCGAAGACGCCCGGTCCCGTCGAGTAAATTCGCGGACCGATCAAGCCCCCCGTGTTCACACGATCCGTGTAGCTCAGGACGTCCGTGAAGGCTGTCTGGGGATCACGTGTTGTCGTGACACCGTAGGAGAGCGCGGCTAAGTACTGCCACACCTCCTGGGGGTGGATCTCCGGCACCAACCACATCGAGTGGTAGTGCGTATCCACCATGCCCGGCATGAGCGTCTTGCCGGCCATGCTGATGACCTCGGCTCCTTCGGGAATCTCCACCGAGTCTGCCATGCCGACCGCGACGATCTTGTTGTCCGTGACGATGACCGTGCCGTTCTCGATGACGTGAGGTGCTCCGGTCGTATCTCCTGGGTTGTCCGCCATCGTGATGATGCGACCCCCTGTGAGCGCCACCGTCCCTCGAGGGATATCCCGAGGCAGCTCGACCTCGATCTTCCGTTCGACGGCTTCGTAGGTGTCCGTCGTGTCGGCGAGGATCTCTTCGTCACCGCCTCGAATCGCATCGGCCTTAGCCGCGACTTCTTCCGCTGCTGCGCGAATCGAATCTGACCGTGCGATTAGCGAATCTGCGACGACCTGAACCGAGTCGGCCTGGAGGCGCATGATGTCGTCCCTCAGCGTCTCGACGGATGCTTCGTCGCCCGTCGTATCCAACGAGTCCGCCGCCTCTTCGACCGCGGTCTCGAGGCTGTCGACTTCGGCACGCTTCTCTTTGAGCGTGTCGGTTACGGCTAGAGCCCGTGCACGGATGAGCGCGCGTCCATGTGCGGTCGCTTCCTCTTCGGCTTCTTCCGCTTCGACGTGGTTGATGTCGTACGAGAAGAGCACGTTGCCCATGGCCCAATTGATGCCCTGTCCGTCCGCTGTCCATGAGGGGAATTCACCCCCGACGTCTGTCAGCTTGCGAACCGGAACGGGCGATGCCGCCAATTGGGTGAGGATCACGGTCGGCGGCGTCGGTCCTGCGTTCTCCAAGTCGATTACGAAGATGTCGTTCCCGAACTGTGCGAAGGCTTGGTTGCCTTCGGGCGACATCATCAACAGGCCTGCTGGCGCTGGGCCACCGGGCTCCGTTTGTGGAGTCGGGTCCGTGGGATCCGGTGTCATGCGCCACGGGAAGGGCCGGCGGGGAAGGTACTCCGGCTCGTTGGCGTGAGGCGTCGCGAAGCCTGGCACACCCTGCCTGCCGAGCACCCGCAGATGCCGCTTCACATCCGTGCCGTCCCAACGGAACGACACGAGGCCCTCAATGGGGCTGTACGCGTAGATCCGGTCGTCCTCGCCGTCCACGAAGTGGGCGACGTCTCTGAATCCGGTCGGAGCGATGAGGGTCACCTCTCCGCCAGCCGATGGCACCCAAACGAATTCGGCGCCACTGGGTCCGAAGAAAATATCCGCGGCGGTCTTCAGGTCACGGGCGGCGCCACGAGAAGTGACGATCCGCTGTCCGTTGGGCGACCAAGCAGTGTTGTAGTACATGGCCGCGGTCGACGTGAGCTGCACGGCAGCTCCCCCTGCGGCCGGAATAGTCATGATGTGACCACCGTCGGCGTCGTCCCACGTCACGTACGCGATCGTCGAACCGTCCGGGGACCATTGCGGGTGGAACTCGCCGTGATCCGCATCGGTCAGGCGACGAGCCTCACCGCTGGGCATGTCCTTCACCCAGAGGCGGTCGAATGCTGTGAAGACGATCTGGCCGCCATCCGGTGAAGCCACCGGACTGCGGATCTGGCTTGCCGTGACCATCGCGGTGGTGTCGATCTGGGAGGCGAACTTCACCTCCGGACCGACGTCTACCTTCACCGGTACCGCAAACGGGATCTCCGCTTGATCCGAACCGTCCATGGGGACGTTCCAGATCTTGCCGCCGAACGAAACGACGAGCGAGGAGCCATCCGGTGTGAATGCATAACCGGGAAGAATATCGAGCGGCGCCCGTGATTCTTGGTCGTCACGCTGGATGGGGTAGGCGAGCCATTCTTCTTCGCCTGTCTCCAGATTTCGTTTCCGGAGCCCTGTGTCCGCGTTGTAGCGCGTGCCGTAAACGAGCCACATACCGTCAGGGGAGATCGCCGGGCGGAAGGCCGAACCGTAGCGGTTCGTCATCGTGGTCGTGTTGCCGGTCTCCCGGTCGTACCGCCGCAGCTGATACAGCGGCAGCCGCGCGTTGTACTGCCAGTCACCGGTTCCGCTGGCGTACCAGATGTATCGGCCGTCCGGGCTGAATGCGGCGCCGACCATCTTTTGTTGGCCCGTGCCACCCCCCGTCGCGATGGGCGACGTGCGGTCCGCCTTGTACATGAAGAGCTTCGCGGAGCCACCGAGCGGGCCTGCTGCTCGGCTGACCACGAGGTAGTCTCCCGCCGGGTCCCACTCGGGTGACGTGTAGAGGTTGTTGTTCCCGCGTGACACCTGCGTGGTGTCCGTGCGGTCCAGCCGCATGGTCCAGAGGTTGTCGCCTCCGCTCTTGTCGGAGACATAAGCCACGGACTCACCGTCCGGGCTGAAGCGCGGCTGTGCTTCGAAGGCCATCCCGGTCAGGAGGGGCGAAGCCTCTCCACCCGAGATAGGCATGGTGTACAGATCGCCGAGCAGATCGAAGACGATGGTCTGTCCGTCAGGTGATACGTCGAGCGACATCCACGTGCCTTCCGTGGCTGTGAACTCTGCGGTGCGTGCACCACTAAGCGGTAGCGGCGCCGCGCCGCGCCCCCCGGGGCCACCACGCCCTTGAGCTGCAACCGGTGCAGCCATCGCGACCAAGCCGCCCATCACCAGCGCTGTAGTAGCGAGGCGCTTGAGGCATCCGAGGTCCTTCACCTGGCGGCTCATCGTCCACCTCCCCGGATCCCAGCGTTCACATTCGGCGCGGTTTCTCTCCACGCTTCAGTAGGCGCAGCCCGCTGTCTGGGCCATTGCTCGTCGAGCGTGTTTCCGTCGTAGAGCCTGCCGTTCATCATCACGCGGTTCACTGTATTGGTGTTGCGAATGTTGTCGAGCGGGTTTGCGTCCAGGATCACGAGGTCGGCCAGTTTGCCGACTTCGATGGATCCGAGGTCGCCACCGAGGCCGATGGCCTCGGCTCCCATGAGCGTCGCCGCCCGCAGTGCATCATGCTCGTCCATGCCGCCACTCTGCAGGAGCCAAAGCTCCCAGTGGTAGCCGAGGCCCTGGAGCTGGCCATGTGAGCCGACGCCGGTCTTCCCACCGCCGTCCACCAGGTCGGCAAGCCATGCCGAGTGCTTCCGGAACGCGTACTCATCGTCCATAAACCAGCCGCCCGGTCCAGGGCCCGTGCTTTGTAGACGGCGAGCCTTGAAGTCGAGCTCACGCTTCGGCGTGAAGTACGTCAGCTTCGTGTCCCCGAAGATGTCTTCGTTGGTGTAGAAGTAGTTCTCACCCCACGGACCGCCGTATGAGACGACGAGGGTAGGGGTGTTCACCGTGCCCGACGTGGAGAAGAGTTCGACTACGTCGTTGTAGGCCGGGATGATGGGCATCGTGTGCTCCACGCCCGGATATCCGTCGATGGCGTGCGTCATGTTGAGCCGGTAGTCCAAGCCACCTTCGGTGGTCGGCATGAGACCCAATTCCAGCGATGCCATGATCAGCCACTGCCGCTGACGGCGGTTGCCGGACATGTACATCTTGAAGGTCTTGGTGTCGTAGTACTGGCTGTACTTGGTCAGCACTTCGATGGCGTGTTCGTAGCTCCGGATGAACTCTCCAGAGAAGACGCCAGGTCCCGTGTGGTAGACTCGGGGCCCGACCATATTGCCGGCCCTGACCTGGTCCTCGTACACGAGTACGTCTGTCGTAGCCGTTTGCGGGTCTCGTGTGGTGGTCACGCCGTAGGCCAGGTTCGCCTGGTAGATCCACGGCCGTGCCCAATGCACACCCCACATGTTCCACATATGGGCGTGGGTGTCCACGAACCCTGGGACGATCGTCTTGCCGCTCACGTCTATAACTTCCGCTCCTGTCGGTACCTCACCGGCACCGGCCGACACGGACGTGATGCGGTTGTTTGTCACGACGATATCCGCGTTCTCGATGATCTCGTTGCCGTTCATCGTTATGGCACGAGCCCCGCGCAGGACAACTGTGCCCTGCGGGATATCACGATCTGCCGTGACGCCGAACTGCTGTTCAGCAGCTTCGTAGTTCGCGTCACCAGATGCTGCGTCCATGTTGTACGAAAAGAGCGCGTTCCCGAGTGACCAGTGTGCCGTGCGTCCATCTGCGGACCACGTCGGGAATTCGACGCCGAGCTCGTTGAGTTTCCACGTCGGGACCGCAGCCGAATCCGGCTTGGCCACCTGAATCGTCGGGACGATACCGTTCGCGGGCGGCACCGTGACCACGTACAGGTCGTTACCGATCTGCGCGAGTGCCAAGTCACCTTGGGGCGCCATCATCACCGAGCCTGCAGAGCGCTGAGGGATCAGCTCTCGAGCTTCGTTGTTGTCCTCGAAGACCGTTTGAGGTTCGACGAGGTCTGACGTCGCGGAGATGTTGTATCCATCAGCGACGCCACCGGCCCCGATGGGGATCCGAGCGGTCACGCGCAGGTGGACCTTCTTGTCCGTGTCGTCCCAACGTGCGGAGCTGAGCGCGAGGGTTGGGGGCGGAGCTGCGGAGGCGCCCGGAATGGGATCGGCCTGAGCGAAGCCATAGTAGTAGATGCGTTCCGCGTCCTCAGTGAAGTGCGGAAGCCGGCGTCCGTTCGTCGGCCCAATGGCTGTCGCTGCACCACCCGAGGCGGGGATCCAGAAGAAGTGGGAGTCGAGTCCCATCCCGATGAACGGATCGATCGCTTCCTGAACGTTTCGGCGTGCGGAGCGAATACCGACGATGCGGTCGTTCGGCGACCAAGCGATCTGCTGGTAGTAGGCCGGGGCTGTCGAGAGGATCGTCGCGTTGCCCCCACCTGCGGAGACGCGGCGGATCGTGCCCTCTCCGGAGTCGTCATCCCAGGTCGTGTAGGCCACGTAGCGGCCGTCCGGAGACCAGACCGGTGTGTATTCACCGACGACGTCGTTCGTCAGGCGACGCGGTTCGCCGCCAGCGACATCGGCCACGTACAGGCGATCGAGGGCGATGAACGCGATCTGGCTGCCGTCCGGGGACGGCCGCGAGTCACGGATCTGCTTCACCGTGAACGTGGGCGTGTCCTCGATGGGGTACTCGAAGGACACTTCTGGTCCTACTGCCACCTCCGCATCGACTGAGAACGGAATCTCTGTCGGAGTGGCTCCGTCTGCGGGCACGGACCAGATGCCGCCGCCGTACGAGATCACGATCGCGCCACCATCAGGTGTCCACGAATAACCGGGGAGCACATCCATGGCCGATGTCGATTCTTGGTCGTCGCGCTGGACCGGGTAGGCGAGCCAATGCTCCTCACCCGAATTCAGGTCACGCAGGACAATGCCGGTGTCGGCGTCGTCCCGGCTGCCGTAGGCGAGCCAATCCCCATTGGGCGAGACTGCAGGCCGGAACGCAGAGCCATAACGATTCGTCATCGGTGTGCGCACGCCCGTCTGACGATCGAAAACCCAGAGTTGGTACTGAGGTAGGATCGCGTTGTACTGCCACATGCCGTTTCGCTGGGCGTACCACAGGTAGCGGCCGTCGGCGTCGAGCGCGGCTCCCATCATGCGCTGGTTGCCCGTGCCGCCTACGATCTCGAGGCCTGTGCCGCCGTCGACGTGGTACATCCAGATCTTCTCGAGGCCGGCTCCGGGAGCCGCGCGCGAGACAAGGACGTATGTGCCGTCGGTGGTGAAGTCTGGCGAAGCGTACCGACTGCCGATGCCTTTGCTTAGCTGGGTAGGTTCTCCGCCACCCGCGGGCATCAACCACACGTTGTTGTCACCGCTCCTGTCGGACACGAAGACGATGCGCTCGCCGTCCGGGCTGAACCGGGGCTGCATGTCGTGCCCCATTCCACGCGTGAGCCGGGTGGCGTCACCGCCGCCAATGGGCATTGCGTAGAGGTCGCCGAGGAGATCGAAGACGATCGTCTGGCCGTCTGGACTCACGTCGAGTGAGATCCACGTGCCTTCAGTTGTCGTGAAGCGAGCCCAGCGGGCGGCTTCGAGCGGTAGGCCCCGATCCGGGTCCAGATCCGCTTCCTGTGCCTGCATCACGACGGGCGTCAGAAGCAGGAGTGCGGCCGGCAAGAGGCCGCGGAAGAACAAGCGCATGCACTAACTCCGATACTACGGGGAATGGCCTGAGGTACTGCGAGCGAAGGGGTCGGTATAAGGAACCCAACCGACATCTACGAAGGATGGCCATGTTAGTGTCGAGTGTTGCCTAGGAAAACGTTTTTTTTGTGCTGCCCCGCATCATTTTGTCGTGTATTCCGCCTCTGAGGCAGGCAGGGCATGCATTTCTGCGCCCTTAGGGGCTCCGATGCCCCATCCGCCTTGTGCGTCGAGAGCGACGGCGCCCACCAAGGTGGTGAGGGCCTTGTGGCCTTTTCGGAGCGCCATCTGCTACAGCCACTTGAATCCGTGAACCGTCACACCACCGCGTAGCCGGCAGCTTGTTCCTGTAACTCCGAGGCACGTTTCCACAGTCGTGCTGCTTCGTCGTCGCTCAGGAAGTCGCGGTTGTTGTCGCTGACCGCTCTCCAGGGTGAGCGAAAGCTTCGCCTCAAGCTGGACGCCGAGGCAAGCGGGTGGGGCGAGAAGAGGCCCACGGAGAAGCCCTGCGTGCCACCTTCTGGAGGGATCGATTCGTCCGTCGTACGTTCCGGGGGCTGAGGTACGTAAGAAAGCCGCAGACGACCATCCTAATGTGTGGAACGCCGACATGATTGAGCAGAATCTGCTTCTCGAAGAAATGACCTGGCCCGAGGTCGAGAAGGCACTCGAAGGAGGCTTCACGTCCATCGTGATCGCCGTGGGTGCGATCGAGCAGCACGGGCCGCACCTTCCGCTCCTTGTAGACGCGGCCCGCGGTGATCGCCTGGCTGTAGAAGTCGCTCGGCGGCTTGGAGGATCACTCGTCGGGCCTACCATCCGAGTTGGGTGCTCCGAGCACCACATGGGCTTTGCGGGAACTCTGTCGGTCCGGCAGCAGACGCTAGAGGCGATCTGTCTGGACTACACTGTGAGTTTGGCGCGACACGGCTTCCGCGACGTGTACTTCGTGCCTTCCCACGGCGGCAACTTTGGCCCGCTTGCCGAGATGCTCGGTGACCTGGCGGCGGCTGTCGCCCCAGGGTGCACGGTCCACGCGTATACGGACCTGCTCGGGTTTATGGAGTTATGGCAGGGCGCCGTAGCTCAGGAATCGCCAGGCCTCGAGGGGCGGGTCGGGGGACATGCGGACATCGCAGAGTCCTCAGAGATGTTGTGCATTCGGCCGGATCTCGTGCGTGAGGATCGGGCTGAGGAAGGGAATGTTCAAGAATTCGACGCTGCGCTTGCCCAGCGGATCTTTCGGGATGGATTCAGATCGGTGACGCCCAATGGGATTCTGGGTGATGCGCGCGGGATGAGCGCGGCGATTGGGGAGCAGTGTATTAAGAGTGCCGCTGATGGGATCGCAGCAGCGTTGAAGGCCGACTGAATAACCTGAGCACAGCGGTGACTTCGAATGCACCGCGTTATGCGGTCTTTGTATCCCCTCATGGATACGGACATGCCGCTCGGGCCTCCGGAGTCATGGAGGCGTTGAACCGGCACAATGGAGCCCGGTTCGAGGTCTTCACGACGGCACCGCGGTGGTTCTTTGAGGAGTCCCTGAAGGGGCTTTTCGAGTATCACGAAGTGGAGTGTGATGTCGGGTTCAGGCAGGCGTCTGCGCTGAAGGCGGACCTGGGTGCTACGGCCGTCGCGCTCGATGAGCTGCTGCCGTTCCCGGACGACGAGATCGACCGGCTCGCACAGCTCGTCCGAGCCTCCGGTTGTGAGGCACTCCTCGCAGACATCGCACCTTTTGGGGTCGCAGTGGCTGAACGGGCGGGGATCCCTTCGGTACTCGTCGAGAACTTCACATGGTCTTGGCTCTACGAACCCTTCTTCGGCGAACATCCGGAGTTAGAGGGCTTTTCAGATGAGCTCGCGATGTGGCGATCCCGAGCCACCGTGTTGATCCAGACGGAGCCGCTCTGTTCGCGTGACGAGGGTGCCCGTTTGGTGAACCCAATCAGCCGAACCCCTCGCCTGTCCCGGTCGGATCAGCTCGCCGCCCTCGGCGTTGGGGAAGGGGAACGACTCATCGTCGTGACCATGGGTGGCTACGGCGAACCGATGCCCTTCTTGGACGAACTCCGAAGCCAGGATGGCGTGACGTTCGTTGTGACCGGCGCTCAAGAGACGTCCACTGACGGGAATCTTCGACTCTTCAGTAACCAGACGCCGATCTTCATGCCCGACATGATGCGGGCCGCGGACGCGGTCGTGGCAAAACTCGGATACGGAACCGTAGCGGAGGTGTGGGCCGAGGGACTCCCATACGCCTATGTGAGCCGCCCCGGTTTCCCCGAGATGCCTCCATTGGAGGCCTTCTCCAAACGAGAGCTCGGCGCTCTTGAAATGAGTCCGAGCGACTTCTCCTCCGGGAAGTGGATTGGCCGGATTCCTGAGTTGCTCTCGATGCCGCGGACACCACGTACGAACGGCGGTGCGGAGAGCGTCGCTGAGGTGCTCGCTGGACTCTAGAGGACAGCGTTACCGGACATCGTTATCCGACCGGGTCGACGACCCCCAATACATGGATCGCGATAAGACCTAGGATGCCGACGACAAGCAGGTAATACACGGTCGGCAGAATCGTCTTCCGCAGCGTCGCCCCCTCTTTGCCCAGCAGCCCTACCGTAGCAGATGCCGCGACCACGTTGTGAATCGCAATCATGTTGCCGGCGGCGGCTCCGACCGCCTGAAGTGCGACGATCATCACGGTGGACATCGCGAGACGTTCGGCTACTCCGTACTGGAAGGCGGAGAACATCAGATTACTCACCGTATTCGAGCCCGCGATGAATGCGCCGAGCGCGCCGGTGAGGGGTGCAAAGAACGGCCATACCTGACCGACGTTGCCCGCCACCCACTCCGCCATCGCCAGTGGCATGGCCAAGAAGCCAGCGCCGTTCACTTCAGAGTTGATGTAGACCCGGACCATTGGGACGGTGAAGATGAGCACGAATCCCGCGCCCAGGAGGACTTTGCTGGACGATTGCACCGCCTCCTTGAGAGCCGACCCACTCATCCGATGGAGCAGTGCCGTGATCCCGACCACGACCAAGAGCACGAACCCGGGTAAGTAGAGCGGCGTCGTCGTGGCCGTGATGCCCGACCCTAGGATGTTCGCCCACTGGATGTCGGGGACCTTGAGCCATCCCCCAATGGGAAGGTTGGGCAGCCGTGTGAGGACCAGAAGAAGTCCGAGGATTCCGTAGGGAGCCCATGCCATTACCGAGGAGACACCGCTCTCCGGGACGTCGGCCAGCTCTTCTTCCAATCCACTGACCCACTCGTCGTCCCAACGATCGCGGGCGGGGAAGTCCCATGTGTCCGAGGGGATGAGCCAGCCGCGCCGGGCGAAGGTCACGACGATGGCCAGGCCGATCGGGGCCCCCAACAGGGAAGGGAACTCCGGACCGAGGAAGGTGCCAAGGAGTACGTAGGGCACGGTGAAGGCTAGACCACCCACGAGCGTGAACGGCAGAATGGATAGCCCTTCCGTCCACGACTTCTTCTCTCCGAAGAATCGGGTGAGCATGATGACCATCCATGTGGGCATCAGGACGCCCGCGGTCGCGTGCAGCAAAACCGCTTTCGCGGTGACCGCCTCCAGGTAGTCCCGCATGGAGAGGCCGGCCCCAGCCAGGTCAGCCATGAATGCTTCGCCACCGAGCCCACCCTGCACACCCACCAAGACGGGTGTGCCAACAGCACCAAACGTCACCGCTGTGCTCTGCACCATCATGCCGAGCATGACTGCACCCGCGGCGGGAAAACCAAGGGCGACGAGAAGTGGTGCAGCCACGGCAGCCGGTGTGCCGAACCCTGCCGAGCCCTCAATGAACGAACCAAAAAGCCACGCGACGATCACGACTTGGACCCGTCGGTCGTCGCTGACGCCGTGGAAGCTCCGGCGGATCGCCGAGACACCGCCGGATCGCTCCAGCGTGTGCAGGAGCAGAATCGCACCGAAGATGATGAAGAGCAGGTCGAACGTCAGGAACAGGCCCTGGATGGACGCTGCCGCGATGCGCGAAGGCTCCATCTGCCACGCCCCAAACGCCACCGCGACAGCCGCGAGATACGCCGCGGGCATCGCCTTCTTAGCTGGCACCCGAAAGCCGACGAGGAGTGCACCCCCCAACGCAATGGGGAACAGGGCCAGGAAGGCCTGTAGTCCGGCGCCCACCGTTAGAAGGGCACGTTCAAGGCGTCACACAGATAACGCATGAATGGTGTGCCAGCCCGGAAGAGCTGTTCGAGCTCTTTGGGCAGGTCCGAGTTGAGTACGAACTTCTGAGGCAGAGACGTGATCGCGATAAAGTCCTTGAACTTCAGATCCTCGATAAGCGGGTGCTCTGGATCGAATCCTTTTGGTGGGCGCGACAGTTTGTCGCCGACCAACCCGACCGTACCCAGGAATTTCTTGCCCCGTGACGCCTTCTTCCAACCTGCGGGTTCGGCGACGATGTGCTCCCGGATGGCCCGCAGCGCCTTTGATTCCGGATGCCAGATGCCCATGCCGGCGAAGACCTCACCGGGTTCGATGTGCAGATAGTAGCCCGGTGCGTGGGCGTTCTTGGCCTGCTCGTGCCGGAAGTGTATGCCTGCATGTGTCTTGTAAGGCGTCTTGTCCTTCGAGAAGCGGGTGTCCCGGTAGATCCTGAACAGGGATCGCGGCGTGGCCATGAAGTGGGGGCTCAACTTCTTCAGGTACGGCGCGAAGTCTGATATGAAACGCAGCGAGGCGTCTTTGATGTGCGTCTCGTACCGAGGCTTGTTCTTTGAAAACCATTCGCGGTCGTTGTTGTCCGCCAGGTCCTTCATGAACTGAAACGCACCGCGCGCGAAGTAGGGTTGGGCTCCCACTTCTTTCACATCTCTTACGGGTAAAGCCACTTCGTACTCCACCCAGTCTCGGTATGGGAGAACACCAGGCGGTCGTGCAATCGGTCTGCGCGGCCCTGCCAGAACTCGATCTGGTCCGGCCGCACGAGATAGCCGCCCCAATGTGGCGGGAGCGGAACGTCTTCGCCTGGATACTGTTCCTTGAAGTCCTCGACTGCTGCCTCCAGAGAACTTCGTTCTTCCAGCGGTTCACTCTGTCGTGAAGCCCATGCCCCAATGCGGCTTCCTTTCCCGCGGGACGTGAAGTAGGCCAGGCTCTCTTCGCGTGAAACGCGCTCGACGTGTCCGGTCACTCGGACTTGCCGTTCGAGTACGGCCCAGTGAAAACAGAGGGCCGCGTGCGGGTTCGCTTCGAGTTCGCCCGCCTTTCTGCTTCCATAATTCGTATAGAAGACAAAACCGCGCTCGTCCACGCCCTTGAGTAGGACCGTACGAGCAGAAGGAATTCCTTCCGCGGTCGACGTAGCCAATGTCATCGACTCCGGAAGAGCGATCCCGGACTCCTCCGCAGCCGAGTGCCAGGCACGAAAGAGGGCGATGGGATTCATATCCGCTGCCGCCTCAGGGAGGCCGGACGCTACGCCTTGCTCCAAGGTGAGCATGGTCTTGATGGAGGATTTCAGAGACATGCCGGAAGGTGCCCGCTCCGTGGAAACACGACAAGGACCCGTTGCTCGTCGTAGTCGGGTCGGTTATTCTTATACCCCCCCCAGGGGGGTAGGGGTAAGGTGTACCGAACGGAGGCTGCGGACATGCAGGATGAACGAACCACCGACATCGTGCGGCGCCTAAAGAGCGTGGAGGGCCATGTTCGAGGCGTGGAGCGCATGGTGGGCGAAGACGCGTACTGCATCGACGTCGTGAACCAGATTCTGGCCATCCAGCGCGCGCTCAAGAAGGTGAGCGGTCTCGTTCTGGACCAACATCTCCACCACTGTGTGACAAGCGCCATTCGCGGCACCGACGACAACGAAAAAGAACAGGTCCTCGGAGAACTACTCCAGGTCTTCGAAGCCACCGGAAAGGCCTAAGGGAGAGAACACATGACGAATAAGACCGTGACCGCCCCGAGCATCAGCTGCGGGCACTGCGTCGCCACCATTGAGCGGGAAGTCGGCGAACTGAACGGAGTCGAAGAGGTGAAGGCGGAGCAGGTCGCCAAGACCGTGAAGATCTCCTGGGATCCGGATACGACGGACTGGGTGGTCATCGAGGAACTCATGACAGAGATCGGCCACCCGCCGGTAGGCTGAGTCGAGAGTGGTCTCATGACACCTGACGTTCGCGAGCGTGAGGTCGTTCTCCCCATCACGGGGATGACGTGCGTCAACTGTGCAGCGACCGTGGAGCGCGCGCTTCGGAAGACGGAGGGTGTGTCTGAAGTCTCCGTGAATTTTGCCACTGAGCGAGCCACGGTGCGGCTCACGAACTCGGTATTGGAAAAGGCGGACCTCACTGAGGTCGTGAGCCGCGTGGGCTTTGGTGTGCTCGAGGCCGAAGGCGAAGCTCTGGAGGACGCCGAAGCCGCTGGCCGACGGGCTGAGATCGCGGATCAAACGAAGAAGTTCTGGACCGGGGTCGCCTTCGCCGGCCCGCTCTTTGTTCTCAGCATGGCTCGCGACTTCGCGCTTCTGGGAGCGTGGTCGCACGCTCCTTGGGTCAACTGGCTCATGTTTGCGCTCGCGACCCCAGTCCAATTTTACGTGGGGTGGGACTACTACGTCGGAGGCTTCAAGTCACTTCGGGCCGGCTCCGCGAACATGGACGTGCTCGTCGCGCTCGGGTCGTCGGTAGCCTGGATCTACTCGGTTGTGGTGGCCACGGCGCTCACGATGGGCTCCGTGGCTGCGGGTGAGCATGTCTACTTCGAGACCGCTGCGTTGATCATCACGCTGATCAAGCTTGGAAAGCTCCTTGAAGTGCGAGCGAAGGGTCAGACGGGCGAAGCCATCCGGGAACTCATGGAACTCCAACCTGACACCGCCAGAGTCGTGCGGGATGGAGTGGAGGTCGAGGTCTCCCTCGCAGACGTACTCGTAGGCGACCTGGTATCGGTGCGGCCCGGTGGCCGGATTCCCGTCGATGGTATGCTGGAGCAGGGACACTCTACCATCGACGAGAGCATGCTTACGGGAGAGAGCATGCCCGTTGAAAAAGGCCCTGGCGACACAGTCACCGGTGCGACGGTGAATCGCGTCGGCGCATTCCAATACCGAGCCACCAAGGTGGGTGCGGACACCGCACTCGCGCAGGTGATCCGGCTTGTTCGTGAGGCCCAGGGCAGCAAGGCGCCCATTCAGCGATTGGCGGATCGAGTCGCCTCGGTGTTCGTGCCGGTCGTGATAGGCTTGGCCTTGGCCACGTTCCTGGTGTGGTGGCTGGCCGTTGATGCTGGCTTTACCCCGGCGCTCATCCGGATGGTCGCTGTACTCGTTATCGCATGCCCGTGTGCGCTCGGGCTCGCGACGCCCACTGCCGTGATGGTGGGGACGGGGAGGGGGGCTCGTATGGGCATTCTCTTCCGATCCTCGGAAGCGCTCGAGCGCGCTCGGCAGGTCGACATCGTTGTGTTGGATAAGACCGGCACGGTGACGAAGGGAGAACCCGTCGTGCACACGGTCCATGGTGCGAACGGGAATGACGCAGAGCTTCTCGCTCTGGCGGCCTCCGCGGAGATGCGCAGTGAGCACCCGATCTCATTGGCGGTGTTGGCGGCTGCGCGGAACCGCGGCCTTGAGGTGCAGGAACCGTCGAGCTTCGAAGCCGTCGTTGGTCGAGGTGTTACCGCCACGGTGCAGGGCGTGGATGTACTCGTCGGCTCCAGGCGCCTCATGACTGAGAACGGCATCGATACCGCTGCCCTCGATCCAGAGGAGGCACGCATCGAGGCGTTAGCTCAGACCCCGCTTTGGGTTGCTCAAGACGGTCATGCGATCGGGCTGCTCTCCGTCGCCGATGCACTCAAGGACGGATCGCGTGAGGCCGTTGGCCAGCTCCGGGCTGCGGGTCTCCGGGTCGTTATGCTGACGGGCGACCGTGAAACCACCGCGCGTGCCGTAGCGGCCGAGGCAGGGATTGACGAAGTCATCGCCGATGTACTGCCGGACGGAAAAGCGGAGGCGATTAAACTGCTTCAAGAAACGGGTGTGGTCGCCATGGTCGGCGACGGGATTAACGATGCGCCCGCTCTGGCACAGTCCGACGTCGGCATCGCGATCGGGACAGGGGCCGACGTGGCGATGGAAGCCGCCGACGTCACGCTCATGCGTGGGGATCTCCGCTCGGTGCCACTAGCCTTCGAGTTGAGCCGAGCGACCATGCGGACCATCGAACAGAATCTGTTCTGGGCTTTCTTCTACAATGTGGTCCTGATTCCCGTTGCAGCGGGCACTCTCTACAGCTTTGCGTTTCTGCCGATGATGCTACGGACGCTCCACCCGATCCTGGCGGCCGTCGCTATGGCGTTCAGTTCGGTGAGCGTCGTCGGGAACAGCTTGCGACTACGAAGAGCGACGTTGGCGAGTGAGAAAACCTTCGGCGGGCTGCGCTCGTAAGGTCCACCATGATTATGATTCTGAAGCGAATGGTGAAGCTCGTTTTGAGCTGGATCGCAGGTAAGATCTAAGACGCCCTGATCGGCTTCTCTGACCTCATATGGGTCGGTTCAGGTCATCCTGCGGCGACCTGTGCGAGCGTGTTCCTCAAACGCTCGGTGAGCACGCGATAGATCCCTCTTGCAACGGTCGGGTTCTGCTCGATCAACTGGTCGAACGAATCCTGGCCGATGCGCAGGAGGGTCGTCGCCTCCGCGGCCGTGGCCGTTGCTGAGCGGGTTTCTTGGTCCAGAATGGCCATCTCACCAAATCCTTCACGCGTTCCCAAAATCGCGAGTTCTGTGGATCCGCGGGTGATGCGCACACCTCCCTGCACGACCATGTAGAAGGCATCTCCTTCCTCCCCTTGGTTGAACAGAACCTCGTCGGGCTCGAGATAGACCACCTGCGCCAGGGAGGCGATACCCGCGAGATCCGGGCCTGGGAAATTTCGGAAGAGCTCGGAGCCCTTCAGGATCATGACCTTCTCGATCAGGGGGATCATGGCTTCATCCTCTTGTGCATCATCTGCTTTGTTTTTGTGGCGGCCGGGTGTCGAGATTTCGTCGTCTCGGCCCAGCACGTGTAGGCCGAGGGATCTCGGCCACCAGTCTTTCTCGTTCGTCAGTGTCTCGCCCGGGTTCTGTAAGATCGTGATCGCGTCCGGCACGAGCTCGATCGTTCTCCACTCTGGGAAATTCTCGGCCGCTGCTTCCATAAAGGGCATGACTAGCGCGGCCGTGTCTTGAGAGATCGAGCCCTCGAGCAGTTCGAGTGCGTTACTCACGCGTGCGATGTCCTTGCTCAGAAGCGCCGTGGCTACCGGTGACAGGCGACGCGTGTCGTAAGACAGCGAGAGCACCCGCAAAACGCGGTGAAGGGACCGTGCCCTTAGACTTTCGAGCTCTCGGGCAACGAAGATAGCCTCCGGATTGTCTCCCGCCATCGAGCGGAGACCGCTTGCCGCTAAGGAAAATCTCAGCCCCTTCGCCATCTCCTCTTCCATGGTGCCTTGGAGCGTGGCCGGGTCGATAGGGTCGATTCGACCTGCGACGCGCATGCGGAGCAGCGAGTTCATCGCCGCCGGGCCGAGCGCGGGTTCTTCCGCGAGGGCGATCAAGGAGTCGCGTGCTGCGCTTCCCTCGATGGAAGCCAGCGCAGTCACAATACTCCGCCGTGTCGGGAGTGAAAGATCTCGACGCGTCAGGAGCCCAGCCATGGTCGGGACGGCGGGCTTTCCGAGTAATGCGAGCGCCTCAAGAACCATTGGACGGGCGGTGATGTCGCTGATCGCATCCGCGACCTCGGGAAGGAACTCTTCGAGAACGAGATCCCCGACGACCCCCACCGCCACGATTCGCGCTTCGTGATCGTCCCCACCCAGGAATTCTCTGAGCTTCTCGCTGTTGTCGTCCCCGAGCCGGGTTGTCGCGCCCAGTGCAGCTCTTCGCACAGCTCGGTCTTCATGTTCTTCGTAGCGCCGAATCTCCTTCGGTCGGATCCCTGGGAGGCATCCCGCCGCGGAGACTAGGGCCGCGATCACCGAAAAGTCGTCTTCGGTTCTCAGTCGTTCGACCACCGCTACGGCTGCGAAGTCGTCGTCGTCGTGCTCGAGTCTGGATAGAACCGTGGCGGCTTCCGCCCGGACCTCCGGGATGTCGTGCCCCAAGAGTTTGGTGGCCCTCGGAATCGATTCCTCGACCGGGAGTTGTTCGAGCAATGAGGCTGCGAATACCACTACGGTGGGGTCTGGATCGTCGAAGGCCTTGTCGATGACCGCGAGCGCTTCCCGGCCGACCAGGAAGGGAGTGTCGTTGCGCCCCGTGAAGTCAACCGCGTGTCGTGCGAGAGCGTTCTCAAGCGCAGCCATATAGGTGGTGCGGTGGCGTGTGTAGATCATAAACGCCACTGCCGCAGAAGCGACTGTGATTAGGGGTAGCAACTCGGCTCTGGTCGCTAGGGCGAGTGCCAATCCACCCGCAGCAGCCTTCGAGAGGGGGCTCAGGACGCCGCCCAGCGTCGCCATGGCGGCGCTCTTTATCTTGCCGGGGAACGGGAGTAACGAGACCTGTTCAACTGGCTTCTGCAACGCATGCTGTAGGATGTCGTCCAACGACTGGAGCCCGGCCAAGGCGTACACGCCACCCGTTACAGCGAGTCCGCCGGAGGCCAAGGTCAGTGCGCCACCTTGTAGCATGGCCGCCATCGAGACGCCGAGTTTCGGAAACAAGAATCGCGACGCCCAGAATTGCAGAAAAAGCGTGCCAGTTCCGACCACGGTCGACATCAAGCCATAGACGGCGGTGATCTGATCACGGGTGAAGTTCTCTTGCAGTGCCACCTTCAACTGCAGATCGATCAGAGTCCCCGTAAGTGTCAGCGCTATGATCCCGAAGGCGAGGAGTCGAAGGAGCTTCTCGTGACCGAGGGCTCGAAAACCTCTCCCGGCGCCGGTGAAGAATGCCTTCACCGCTCCGGTGTCGATCGCGTCTTCTTCCTCCTCGATATGTGGTTCAGGGACGGCCCATAGGAAGGGGAGTGCGGCCAGCAGCAGGCCAGCGGAAATTAGGAGCAGGTTGGACGTGCCGAAGCTCCCGGCGGCGGGCACGACTGCCGCTCCACCTAGGATGGCGCCTATCGAGGCGCCCATACCGATCAGCGGGAGGAGTCTCTTGGCCTGGCGTCCTGTCAGCAGATCGCCCACGTAGTCCCAAGCGTGCGTGACCACGAGCACCTGGACCGCTGAGAGCCACAGGTAGATCAGGAACGATGAGCGGGGGTCGTATTCGAACAGAAAGCGGGCAACGAGGATCGATGCGACGAGACCAAGTGTCAGCCAAAGCGCGAGGCGGCGTCGCGCAGTTCCAGAGATCACTCCGGTGAACACGATGGCTGTTACCGCCGTCAGTAGGGCGGCGGCAATTACAGCGTGCGGGATCAGCGATCCCGGATAGACCGACAAAAAGAGCCCATTCTTAGCTGCGGAAAGCAGGGTCGTGTTGGCGGTGTTCAAGAAGAGGAACCCCGCCATGATCGCGAGGGTGTTGCCCTCGCCTTCCCTGAGGTGCAGTGCGCCAGCTAAGCGCGCTAAGAGATGGGTCACGGGCGCAAAATCAGAGGCTGACCCTCAACACGACCGAAAATTTCTGGTCGTTCGGCTTGGCTCCCGGGGCCGGGATCTCATCGTGTATGAACTCGTGTTCCACGGCGAGCGAGAGATTGGAAAGGAGTCGAGTCGAGAGTGACGTTGTCATTTCGACGATGTAGTCACTGAACGAGTCGATCTTAGGCTGCCAAAACGTCACGTGTCCGATTTTGGCCCCCGACGCAAATGTGTGATCGAGTTTGAGGCGTGTGCTCCACCGCGCCGTGATGCTGATTTCTTCCTCCGTAGCCCCGGCATCGAGGGCAAAGTCCTCACGGTCGAGTGTGGCGGCGAGGCTGAACGAAGCCTTACTCGCTTCGTCCTCACTGCGGCCGAACGTCCATTTCGCGCCGGCACCACCGCTGACTCGCGAATCGATCTTGCGGATTTGATCCCGCGAAGCTGTGACGAATATGAAGGGTGAGAAGTCCGAGGCTGGCTTCCAGTCGAACTTTATGGTGCTGCGCATGTCGTCGGCAATGATGCGGTCTTCACTCTTGCCGTAGCGCACTAGTGCTGAGACTTCGAATTCGTAGATGTCAGTCTGTGCCCGCGACAGCGCTCCGCCGGTGCGGAGGATTCCAAAGGAGCTGTTTCCAGAGGAGCCGTTGAACCCCAACTCGAGTTGGGCCCTCCAGAGGTCGGGAGCGTCCTGTGCGTGTACCGAAGCGGCCAATAGGCAGGAGAAAAAGGCTATCGCCATGGCGCTGCGTTGCAGCTTGGGGGTCGTCATTCGGTCTAGTGCTGAGGGTTGATCGGCGCCGGCAAAGTCTCTCACTGGGCCGCTTGCGGCAAGCTTCATGGACGTCAGTATGGGACCGTGCGTCCCGCCGGATTTCCCAGTCTGTTTGATCGCACTTAGCTTTACCGCGTAGTGTTCGTTCCAGACACGGATTCGCCCAGGTGATTTCATGGACGAAAAACTTAGAGGCAGCTTCCCTGGCGGGCCGAGCAAAACTCGGCCGGTAGCAGAACGCACGACAGCGCCCCGGTTATCACGGGTCGAGGACCTTGAGCGCCGGTCGGCGGTGAGGCAGCAGGGGCGCACGCGTGCCCGAAGAAAGAAGCGTTTCGTCTTGGGTCTCGTCGTCTCGCTCATCGCGGCGGGAGGAACGGGACTCTACTTTGGGAAGCGTAGCCACGTCACGCTGGAAGAAATCAGGGCAGAGCAGGAAACGGTTACCGGTGGGGCCCAGGGCGGAGGAGGCGACACGGACATGTCTTTCCTCTCTGGTGAGGTCAACCGCACGCTCTTGGAATTATGGAAAATGGAAGACATCGAATACATGAGAAACTCACGATAAGGGAGTCTTGTATTGGGCGGTGACAACAGGCGGGGATGGAGAGAAATGATTGCGGAATCGCCTCAACGCGCTCGCATTCTCGTGGTCGACGACGA
>Ga0233433_10001343_pt1 | contig 23680 bp, 19 predicted proteins | sample SI_122_August201_5_FD_179868 | JGI IMG/M metagenome (GOLD analysis project Ga0233433, IMG submission 179868) | Seawater microbial communities from Saanich Inlet, British Columbia, Canada - SI_122_August2016_100_MG | ecosystem: Environmental > Aquatic > Marine > Inlet | place: Canada: British...
TTATCAGAGCTTCGAAGAAGATTTCAAAATCTGCAGAGAAATCATCTCGTTGAGCTTCAAATACCCTGGCACTGTCCAGTAGTAAATCACCTTTCTTAACGCGATTGGCAAGTGATTTCATACACCGGGAGATATAGTCGTCTCTTTTGGTCATGCTAAGAGCTTGTGCCGAGGCCATGCCTTGGCAGGTGCGTAGTGCCCTTTCAGGAAAATGATCTATGAATTTGGGTTGCAATAAGCGCCTGAAGCAATCTTCCTCAAAGGCTTCAAGGTCGGTCCTGCTATAGCGATGCCAGTGTACTGCCAGTAAGTGATCATAGATGATATCAACGGCAATACCGGCCATTCTGCGGGTAGATGAGGGGAACCGGTTTCGACTCGCCAGTGTAATGGTGTGAGCATCTGTGAAGGCATCGATGTTACGGTGCAGTTGTATTCCAGCTTCAATTTCCGAGGGTCGCTGACCCTTTAACCGACCTTTGACAAAATCTCCCAGAAATCCCCCCAGCAGCAAGGCATCGTTTTCCCGAGCGAGATAAAGGTGCGCCAGGTAGTTCAAAATATCATGACCGATAAGCAGCCTGAAAATCCGCAGCATACTGTCTGAAATCAGCAGGGGTTGATGCAGCGTGACTGGCTGCAGTCTCAACAGACTGAGCTGAGACCTTTTTAAAGCTTTCGGTTTCCTTGGTAGTCAAAGGGAGTTGGGAAAAGTAATTTTTGTGATTCTCAGCCTGCCTCAAGGAGAAGTCTTTATAGGACTCTGTCGTGTTTTGGAGATGAGCCAGTACCCGCCCGCTTGGCGTCAACTGGCTGTCGGTTATCAGCTCGTAATGAAAGTCCAGGCTCTGCGTGTATCGGTGACTGTTAGTTACCCTGTCAAATACTTCAGCAAAGCTTCTCAATTCATCAAAGATCTGTTTGGCCCATTCAACCAGCTTGATGTCCGCGCCATCTTTGTCTAATTTCAAGTCCGGTTTTCTGCCTTCATAGACTGTTCTCATAAAATTCGTGGTAACTGCTTCGCAGGTCGATGCATCATGTTGCGGACTATCGCTGAGCAGGCAATACATTAACAACAGATCCAGGAAGTCGATCTGGGATAGTCTGATCCCACTGGGTTCGAAGGGGTTTACATCTAGTAGACGTACTTCAATGTAGGAAACGCCATTGTCCTTGAGGTGACTGAGGAAGTTTTCCCCGGGTTGCGGAGCGCCCTTGGCTCTTACACTGGTATAGAATTCTGCTTCTGATTGGAGAATATTGCGGTTCAACTGGTTAAGGCCAGTGTTGGATTCAAAACCCAGTTCCCGGTAGTTTTGATGGGGTGTTGTGATGCCCTTGCGAAGCGTATCGATGTAATTATCAAGACTGTTAAAGCAGGTGTTGAGCAGATCCGCCTGGGTAGTACTCTGATAGCCAAAACGGCCGCTGCGGAGCGATGTCGCGAAAGGCATATACAGGGTTTCTGCATCGAGTAGATCCAGGTCATGTTCGGGTTGCTGTATAAAGGACTTGTGTAGTGCTGGTGATGAACCGAAAAGGTATAAAGGCAGCCAGGATAGTCTACGGAAATTGCGCATAAGGTCAAAGTATCTTCTCGAGCGAAAGGTTTGATCGGTTTCGTCGGGTGAAGATTTTTTTACTTCGGACCAGAAAGCCGAACTTGGCGAGAAGTTGTAATGAATTGCGCAGATCGTCTGCATGCTCCGACCGTATCTTAATCCCAAACCATTTCGATAGGTGGTTTTCAACCTGCCAAGATTAGAGTCGCCATAATATGCCAGCGGGATCGTCTCATCGGCCGGCAGGATACACGGCATACTGCCTGGCCAAAGTAGTTCTGATTCAAGGCCCTGGTAGACATGCTGGTGTATCTTTTCGAGCTTAGTCAGTACTTGTTCACTGCTGGTATGTACTGGTGTGATGATTTCGAGTTGAGATTCTGAAAAATCAGTCGTCACCAGGGAGTGTGCAAGCTTGGAACCGAATTCAGCTGGATGTGCAGTATCTGCCAGCAGACCGCTGGGCTGAATTCTTAGGGCTTCCCTTTCGATACCTCGGTTAAAAGTGAATATTGCCTCTGCATCGTTAGAGTCGGCAAGCCTGAAAAGACGGTCATTCCGCATAAATCCTGTTCCCATAAAATATTAAAGCCGAGTAGTCGAGTTGCTTGGCTGACGGGTCAGCAACCGGGTTTTTAGGGTTTGCCTGGTTTTGGTTGTTATTTATCGCAATTAGCCTGCCTAGGACCCGCAGGCTTCCTCATTTAAAAAAAATCCCGTCGAGCATAACATCACTTTGATGCACAAAAATAGGACCCCAGTCTGGCCATAAAATAAATCTATAGCAGCTCGGCCTTGAAGTGATGGCTACTCTGAATTTTTCTTGTCTTTGAATTGATGAATCATCCGGCGGCCCTTCTTGCTCGGCCTGGTTTTGGAAATGACGAAGTTTCCAGCCATTCTTCGTTTCAGACTTTCCTCTTCCCGAGCGAGTCTGCTGTTTTCGGTCTCTCGGTAGAGTCTTTGAGCCTGGGCAGCCCCACCTCGTTTGTCCGATACATCAATGACTTCAATGACTAGATCATCGTAACCCTGCCTGATAGATAGAAAATCACCGATAACGACATCTCTCGACGGTTTGGGTCGCGTTCGATTAACGTCGACCTTACCGCTTTCTATGGCGTTTTTTGCCTTTGCCCTGGTCTTGAAAAACCGAGCCGCCCAGAGCCATTTATCAAGTCTAACGGTCATTTTAGGAAACTGGAATTAAATCGTTAAGGTGATTCACGGACTTGAATGGTTCGGTATTGTGTTGGGGTTTTGTTGAGTCGGGTTGACTGACAGCAATGAGCTGTTCGATACCGTAATTTCTGGCATTCTGTAATACCGCCAAATTGTCATCAATTAGGCTGCTGGTTGCGGCGGTAAAGGATAAAAGCTTGTTAAGGGAAGGCCAGAAGGAGGAGTTTTCCTTGAGATGTCCGAGTTCCTCGCTGGATATGATCTTGTCCATGAACTGCAGTAGTGAAGGGCCGGATTCGCACAATGTAGCTTCTTTTAAGGCGATAACATGGGGGTCAGCATCGGTAAGCAAAACGAGTTGGATAGAACTGTCTTTAGCCGTACGTAAAAATTCAAGAGTTCCCTGACGATAGCCAATGAGATGTTTGAGCTCGTGCTTTAGAGCGATAATATTGAGGTCAAGAGTATTTGACCAATGCTCAGTAGAACTCCAGTTGATGGTTCCCTTGGCGATATTCATGTGTTTGGCTACTATCCCAGAGGCTATTTCGGCAGGCAGGTCGTGAATCTCAGAGAATCGTTTAGGTAAATGGTTAGTCCAGAAAAACGTATCGAAATGCAGGTCAAGAAGAGTTCCATCCATATCGAGGAACAACGTGGTTATCTTTTCCAGCATGCACAATCCAATTTACTTTCCCATGGTCTATAGACCGTAGTAATCTAGCAGGTTTTCAGGAGAGATGTCGTGTTTGAGCCGATTATACAGATCGCAGAAGAAGCTGGTAGAGCCATACTCGAGGTGTACGAGGGCAGTGAAATTGATGTTGAAACAAAATCAGACAGTTCTCCCCTTACCCAGGCTGACCTGGCAGCTCATCGTATAATTGTTGCCCGGTTAGGCGAATTATTTCCCGAAATCCCTGTTCTTTCAGAGGAATCAGATTCCATATCGTTACAACAGCGACGTGCCTGGACCAAGTACTTCCTGGTTGATCCGTTAGATGGCACCAAAGAGTTCATTCAGCGTAACGGGGAATTTACCGTTAATATTGCGCTTATCGATGAGGGTAAACCCATGGTGGGTGTAGTGCACGTACCGGTGCAGGGTACTACCTTCTTCGGAACCCAGTTGGATAGGCCAACGGCCTGGATGATTGAAGATGGCCAGAGAAAGCAGATCCATGCAAGGCCGATGCATCCAAAGCCTGAAGACGATGCGGTGGTTGTGGTGGCTAGCAGGCGACACGGAGCCGAAGCCCTTGAGCGTCTGCTAGACGGGTTACGCAGTCATTTTGAAGTTAAGCTGACTAATATGGGGAGTTCACTGAAGCTTTGTTTGATTGCTGCTGGGGAAGCAGACCTTTATCCCAGGCTTGCACCTACTAGTGAATGGGATACAGCAGCAGCTCAGGCGATCGTTGAAGCAGCTGGTGGTCAGGTGCTTGATTTAAACTTTCAACCACTGCTCTACAACCAGAAGGATAGCCTGCTAAACCCTTATTTTTTGGTAATTGCAGATAGTACCTATGACTGGCAAAAGCATTTGCTTTTGTAGTCTTGGAAAGCGGCAGGGGAAGGGAAAGGATTGCTTGGTCTCAGCTAGCCAAGCTGTATGTGCATCCGTCCTGCCGAGGAGAATACTGTTTGTTCATACAGCTTGGGCTAGTGAGGAATGGGAATATACTCGTTAATTATGGGGATAAATACCTAAGAAAAATGGAAGTTTCTCATCCAGAAGACCCTTGACATTGAGCTTGACGTTTTAAGTCTATGAATAGAAATAGAAAAACCTCGGTGAATTGGCCTTAGAAGGCGCCTTAGGAAGCCCTTAAATGACCAGTAAACCTTTGTTGCAGGGCCTGGTAAGCCCGGTTCAGGAAGGAAAATGGTGCTGAATAGTGTGCTGAATAGTGTGCTGAATAGTGTGCTGAGTTTTCGAATATTGTCGGCTCAAGGTGTTACAGGGCGCTTATTTTCATTGCTAATTGTTGCCTGGTGTAGTGACTTTGTCCGGCTTGCTGATGGGGAAACCGGGTAATAAAGGCAACCGAATCACGACAACACATTGAAAAAGCCTTATTTCGTCGCATTTGACGGGTGTTGTTCGGCTCGTTCAGTGTTAAACTCACGCCGAAATCTAATGATCAACGGCAAACCACAGTAATCTTTTGCTTGGTTTTTCTATTTAGATGATGGTCGTTGTGTCAGAAGGTGTTTAGGGAAACAAGAGATAGCTGCTTTCAAAATAATTCCCGTTATTAATTATGGAGCGTTGATAAATGACAAATCACACTACAGAAGGTGATTTTGATTCAATAATTGAGAGTGATGCAATAGAAAGCTCATCCGATGATGTTGATGCACTGGAAATATTAACCAGTCGTATTGTGCTGGCAACTGACGATGATGAAGATCTGGAAGGCTTGGAAGCCACCCTGAATACCTTGATTGAAAAGGGCAAGCAACAAGGTTATTTGACTCTGGACAGTCTGTCTGAGGCGCTGCCTGACAGCATTATCGGTTCAGAAGAATTCGATACTATTGTACAGGCGCTGAACGACATCAATATTGTGGTTTTGGAAGTAGCGCCAAAGGATGACAATTCCAAAATAGAGGTTCCATCAGAAGACACGATTTCTGAGGAAGCGCTGGTCACTACTCTGGAGACCGGTGGAAAGACGATGGACCCGGTTCGCATGTACATGCGCGAAATGGGTACAGTACCGCTGTTAACCCGCGAGGGTGAAATTGTCATCGCCAAACGAATCGAAGATGGTATTCGTGATTCAATGCGGGCACTTGCCAGCTATCCAGGTCCTGTTGAGAAGGTTCTATCGCATTATAGAACTTTACAGGAAAACCATGAGGGAGAAGGCCGTCTGGAAATAGGCCCGATCCTGGCTGGCTTTTTGGACCCTGAAACGGAAATTCCTGATACCTCGCGAATTGCTGAAGCAAAATCAAGCGGCAAGTTCGAGGAACCCGAAGTAGAGGTCGCCAGTGGTCCGGACCCTGAACTGGTTGCTGCCAGGTTCAAGGCGATCCAGTCTGCTTATAACACTTTTTGTAAAGTGGCTACTAAAAACACGCGCGATTCAGCCAAATATAACAAAGCCCTAGTGACGCTTCAGGAGATTTTCTCGCTGCTAAAACTGATCCCTGCAGTCATGGACCCTATTGTCAATATTCTCCAGAATGATATGAAGGTTATTCGTGCACAGGAACGACACATCAGACAAATCTGTGTGGAAAGAGCAAAGATGCCCAAGGATACATTTCTGGAGGCGTTTTTAGGTCACCAGACTGATCTTGGTTTTGTCGATAGACTGGAAAAAGCTGACCAGCCCTGGGCGGCCAAAATTACGGCGAACAGGATATCCCTGCGCCATGCTATAAAAACAATGCGGCGGGTAACTGAAGAAACCAATCTGGAAATTACCGATATTAAGGAAATACATAGTCAGTTGCATAGAGCCGCCCTGAATACGCGTGCCGCCAAGAAGGACATGATTGAAGCTAATCTTCGTTTAGTCATTTCAATAGCAAAAAAATATACGAATCGAGGCCTGCACTTTCTCGACTTGATCCAGGAAGGAAATATTGGGCTTATGAAAGCGGTTGATAAGTTTGAATATCGTCGAGGTTTCAAATTTTCAACCTATGCCACCTGGTGGATTCGCCAGGCTATCACTCGGTCTATATCCGATCTTGCTCGGACCATACGGGTTCCTGTGCATATGATGGAGACGGTCAACAAGATAAACCGGCTTAACAGGCAATTGATCCAAGAACTTGGTCGTGCACCAACCATAGAAGAATTGAGCTTAAGGATGGATCTACCTCAGGATAAGGTGATAAAAGCGCTTGATGTAGCCAAGCAACCCATTTCTCTGGAAACGCCCGTCGGTGACGATGATGATTCGACAATTTGGAATCTAGTCAGCGATACTTCTATTGAATCGCCGATGGAACATGCTTCTGATGAGGGCTTGCGAGAAACAACCAGTGAGGTTCTAACTGCATTGACAGAGCGTGAAGCAAAGGTCCTGCGTATGCGCTTTGGTATCGATATGAATACGGACCATACGCTTGAAGAGGTCGGCCGGCAGTTTTCGGTCACCCGTGAGCGAATACGCCAGATCGAAGCAAAGGCCTTACGGAAACTCAGACACCCGGCTCGCTCAGAGCAGTTAAAGAGTTTTATAGAAGGGTAACTCCGAGAGCCATCTGTGACGTCGCAGCATAGGCAGGAAACGGTTGCCCTAGCGTGACGTTGTTGCCGATTGTTGACCTGTAGATACCTTGCTACAGAGTCTTAACCGATTAGACCTATTTGTTTCCCCAGATTTAGGGTGATACTCTGCCGATAGTGGGTTGTTTTGTCGTGCCGTATTTTGCTTACGAGTCAACATACCCTCCTGCTTGGACTTCTTCACAGGGACACAATATGACCTCAGCCAAAACACTGTTTCAGGGAAGACCTTTTTGGATGAACGGTTTAATGCTGTTCTGTTTTTATATGACCTTTATCTATATGCCCTTTGACCTGTTTTATAAAACCGTTGCTGGAGATCAGGAAGTCTGGTTTGGGTTCCTGTTAACGGGTTGGGCGGCGAAACTAACCGAACCCCTGCATTGGCTTATCTATGCATTAGGAAGCTTTGGCTTCCTCAAGATGAAATCATGGATGTGGCCCTGGGCAGCTGTTTATGTATTGCAGGTAGCCATTAGCATGTTCGTTTGGGCTTTAGTTGATCCTCGTGGTGGGGGTGTTTTGTTCGGCGCTGTGGCGGCGCTGCCGTTTGTGTTATTGGCCGTTTTTTTGTTAAAAAATAAGCAGCAGTTTAGTCACTAGCGAACTCAGTTCGCAGACTGCTGGAGATTGAGTTAATTATTTTTAGAGAAGGGCATTATGGATCAGTTTTCAGGGAAAGTAGCCGTGGTAACCGGTGGTGGAACGGGAATGGGCAGGGAATTGTGTCAACAGCTAGCGGGACTGGGCTGTCATGTCGCCATGTGCGATGTATCTGAAGACAATATGCGTGAATCCCAGGCTATCTGCTTAAAGGGCGCTGCCAGTGGTGTAAAGGTAAGTATTCATGTCTGTGATGTATCTGAAGAAAGTCAGATGCAAACTTTTCAGCAGGAAGTAGAGCAATTACATGGCGCTACTGTGCACCTGTTGTTTAATAATGCAGGTATTGGCGGCGGCGGAGGCTTTGTTTCCGGAGATCGTCAGGACTGGGAGAAAACCTTTGCGGTTTGCTGGTACGGTGTTTATTTTGGCTGCCGAGTCTTTATGCCGATGCTTTTGAATAGCGAAGAGGGACATATTGTCAATACAAGCAGTGTTAATGGTTTCTGGGCGTCACTGGGTCCGGGGGTAGCGCATACAAGTTACTCTGCGGCTAAATTTGCTGTCAAGGGTTTCAGTGAAGCATTGATAAATGACCTGCGGATTAACGCCCCACATCTTTCTGTTTCAGTGGTCATGCCCGGTTATATAGGAACATCAATTGCCATTAATTCGGGCAAGGTATTAGGCCACACGGAACCCCTGCAGATGTCCGAAGAAGAGGTCAGAGCGTTACGGGAAAACATGATGAACCAACCAGGTCCAATGGCAGAACGGGTCATGAATATGAGTGATGATCAGATACGTCAAAGCATCCATGACAGAGGTATCGCTTTCCGTGATAATGCCCCGATGTCTGCGGGTCAGGCTGCAACAGTTATACTTGATGGTGTCCGAGAAAAACGCTGGCGTATACTGGTAGGGGATGATGCACACCGCCTCGATGCCAGAGTGCGGGCCAATCCAGAGGACGTCTATGATCTAGATTTTTCTGCATTGAGTAGTATCACTTCACTCGATAATGCCTGATTCAAAGGTAAAAAGTTCAGCGTCTTAATCAACTCGCTATAGTTGAATCTTGAACCGGGACAAGCCTTTGCACGTTTGTGCTAAAGCTTGATGGCCAGGCGTGATACACCGGGGCTACTCAGGTTTAGAAGGCATAGCCTTGATGTATACATCGTGTTTAGCATAGGGGATTTCAATATTTTCATTTTTGAAAGCCTTATATACGGTGCTGTTTAACCGGTCCAGAATACGTCCCCTAAGCACTGGCTGGTTGATCCAGCAGAGTAACTCGAGCTCAAGTGCTGAAGGACCAAAACGACGAAACCTGACTCTGGGTTCTGGCTCCTCGCAGGTGTTTGGTTCCTGCACACCTATTTGTGTCAGTAGTTCTTTTACCCGGTCAATATCGGAGCCATAAGCAACGCCTACCTGTACCCTGATTCGGTATTTTTCGTGCCGGCCTCCGGATTCATTAATAATTTTGGTATTACCCATCACCGCATTGGGTACAGTCACTTCAACGTCATCGCGGGTTAACATTCTTGTACTACGGATCCCGATACGGGTTATCTCACCACGCTCGCCACTGTCCAGGACGACAAAATCGCCGATTTTATAGGGTGCATCAGCCATTATGAAGACACCTGAAAACAAGTTTGCCAGGGTGTCTTTTGCAGCGAACCCAACGGCAATACCAATGATCCCAGCTGACGCAAGCCAGGCAGTCATGTCTACGTTCCAACTGATGAAAACAAAATAGATTGCCAGGCTGATAATCAGGATAAAAGCGATGTTCTCAAACAGGGGTAGCGTTTTAGCATGCAGGACCGGGACTCGATCTGGGTCCTGGGCATAGTTACGCAGGATTGCCAGCGTTAGCCTTAATACAAACTGGGTCCACACCAGCATCGAAATAGTATAAAAAATCGAAAAAATCAGGGTTTGGATTTGTTGTTGGGGTTGCAACAACAATATCGCACTAGCCAGGCCCACCAGAACTAGAGAAAACACTAAGGGCCGATGAAGGTACTCAATGACTTCATCATCGAATTTCGACTTTGTTCTTTTTACCAGGCGCTTGATACTGGTGGAAATAATGCGGTCAATCAGCATGGCTGATACCCAGAAGCCGAAAATGACAACACTGGCCTGAATAATCAGATTATCACTGAGGAAGTTCGCGTAGAATTTGATACTCTGTTGCCAGCTCTCGATCACCGTGATCGCTCCCCGAATTTGTGTTTAATCTCCTTAGTATAAAGCATATTGAAGCGACGATTTAATGTACTTTACTATCCACTGCTTCGATACTGAGCTATGCTCATTGCCGTGGAATTAAGAGCCAACAATCTCAACAAGTTGCGGTCGAGTCGTCATGATGTGTTAATCCTCGGGGGTGGTATTAATGGCGCCGTCGCGGCTGCAGCACTGAGTGCGCGTGGCGTCAAGGTCGCATTGATTGATCGCGGAGATTTTGCTGGGGCAACCAGTTCAAACTCATCAAACCTGGCATGGGGTGGCATTAAATATCTGGAAAGTCACGACTATCTATTGGTTAATAAGTTGTGTAAAAGTCGCAACCGGTTAATGAAAGCGTTTCCATCCACGGTTCATGAGATCAGGTTTTTGGCCACTGTTCGGCGTGGCTTTCGTTATCCGGCATTTTTTGTTTATCTAGGGTCCCTGCTCTATTGGTTGATGGGTCGGTTTCGCACCAAGCCACCTAAGTGGCTAAGTTCCGTTGAAATCAAGCAACGTGAGAGAGTCATAAATACCACTGAGAGCGTCGGTGGAGTCGAATACTCGGATTGTTATCTGCATGACAATGATGCTCGGTTTGTCTTTAATTTTGTCCGTGATGCCCTTAATTATGGCTGTATTGCGGTCAATTACGTTGAGTCCGTTGGATCCAGCCACGAGCATGGCCAGTGGCGGACCTTGGTTGAAGATAAGCTCTCCAGCGAGCGATTCGAGATCAGCAGTAAGGTGCTGATTAATGCTTGCGGCCCTTGGGCGGATGAACACAATCAACTAACTGGTCAGGTCACCGAGCACCGGCATCAGTTTTCCAAGGGTATTCATCTGATCGTCAAGAGCATCACGGACAGTGATCGAGTACTGTCCTTCTTTGCCAGTGATGGTCGGATGTTTTTTGTGATTCCGATGGGCCCTCGAAGTTGTATTGGGACAACGGATACGCTGGTGTCTGAGCCTGCCGTAGTCATCACGGAACAGGATCGTCAGTTTGTACTGGATAATGTAAATGCGATTTTGGATTTACCCGAGGCATTGACTTGCGCTGACATCATTGCTGAACGTTGTGGTGTTCGTCCCTTGGCTATCCAGGGTCCGGTGGATAGTGATGATTGGTTTAAGTTGTCTCGTAAGCATGTGATCGAAACGGATCATGAGCTCTGCCACCTGAGCATTTTTGGCGGAAAATTGACCGACTGCCTGAGTGTAGGTGACGAGGTAGTTGACCTGGTCAAGCAGTTAAATGTTGCAGTGCCGTATCCGGAAAAACGCTGGTATGGTGAACCCGATGTCTCTATCCGTGAGGAATTCATGCATCGAGCTCGCTTGCTCGGCCTGGATGAGATGACGCCGTTGTCATCTTCAGAGCAACTTAGCCAGAGACTCTGGCGGCGCTATGGTCGCAATGCCATTCCTATGCTGGAAAGTATCAGGCAGGATCCGAGGGAGGCAGAATTACTCATTGAAAATGCGGAGTATTTGCGCTGTGAAATAAAACATGCCGCTGAGCGAGAGATGGTTGTCAGGTTAGAGGATTTTTTGCGCCGACGATCTAAAATTGCGCAGGTGGTCAGCAAAGTCGATATTCTTAAGGCACCAGGACTTGGTGATGCTAGCCAGCTTCTTTTTGGCAATCAGGCAGCAGCAAAAATACAGGAATATAGAGACAGTCTGTAACACCTCGAGAGGTATCGCTGAAACCAGTGAACCAGTTTGGGTGGGTTCAATCAATTCGCCTCATACTCATGTGATGACCACGTCTTGAGGATTGGACGCTGCATTTCGGTAATTCAAGCTGATCTTGGTTGTTGGTGACCCCGGTTTTAGAATTCATCTAAAGCCTTGGTCATTCGGGCCTTTGCTGCGGGCTGTGCAGTCAGGTCGATGGCTTGTTGAAGTAAACTTTTTGCAGCCTGACTATTTCCCTGGCCTTTTTCAGCCAGGTGCATCAGGAAAAAAATAAAATTTCTGCTTGGGTCAGACCAATATCTTGGTTGATGTAGATACTTTTCCAGCGTAGCCGAAGCCTTAATAAATTGTTCCTGCTGTAAGTAAAATTGTGCTAGCTGAAATAACGGCGTGGCTCGATGCGCGATCGTGGTTGATGCCTCGACTAATAGTTTTTCCGCAGCCTCACTGTTTCCTTGTTTGGCCAGTAGTAGGCCAGAGGCCATCTGATAGTAGGGATAGTTAATGGTTTTTAGATCGGCTAGCAATTTTTCAGCGAGCTCGAGATCTCCTCCGGCAATCCCAGGTGCATTGAGATAAAAACTGAACACTGCATATAGAGCGTTAACATGTTGTTCGTTCAAGGTAAGCACCGTATTCCAGGATTCCAGGGATCTTTTTGCCATTCCTAATTTCCTGAATATATTGACCTCACCAACCAGCGAAAGGAAAACAAGGCCACTCAGGTAGTGGGCTTCTATATGGTCAGGTTTCTGCTTGAGAAGTTTCTTCAGGCTGGAACGGGCATCGTCAAACGCGCCCAGTCGCCAGTAACTGACGGCCAGTTGATACTGCTGTTGAGTATTTAACGAGCTGGCAACAGCTTGCTTTTCTAACTGGTTTTTTAGTATTAGAAAATCCTGATCAGGAATGACCTCTTGGCTATTTGCTATCGCAGGCCATGGCATGCTAAAGATGACTAAACAGCATAAAATTCTCAGAGATGGCATAGCGGACTCCCGGGTCGGCAAAGGTGTAAAATGATCATGGTACATGTATTGATAAAGGTCTATGGAAGTGAAATTACCTGACAAAGAGGAAATAACAAGTGCTGCTCAGGAGATATATCGGTTCATGCAGCCGTCGGCGCAAATAACCTGGCCATTGTTGAATGAGCGGTTAAATACCCAGACCTGGGTCAAGCACGAAAATCATAATCCGACGGGTGCTTTTAAGGTCAGGGGTGGCCTTTATTATTTTGCCCGGCTCGAACAAGAGCAGGGGTCAGCTATCCAGGGAGTCTGCGCAGCAACGCGCGGAAATCATGGCCAAAGTATTGCCTTTGCTGCCAGCAGGCGGGGCATCAGGTCGATCATTGTTGTTCCCGAAGCTAATAATAGCGATAAGAATGCTGCCATGCGTGCACTCGGTGCTGAGCTAATAGTGCATGGCTCAGATTTTGATGAGGCTGCAGCCTACTGTAAAGCTTTGGCAGAAAAAGAAGGCTACCACATGATTCCTTCTTACCATCGGCACCTGGTGGCAGGGGTTGCTACTTATGCTTTTGAAATGCTGAGCGAATTAAAGTCCCTGCAGCGAATCTACGTGCCGATTGGCATGGGTTCGGGTGCCTGTGGTGTCCTGGCAGCCAAGCAGGCGCTCGATCATGGTGTAGAGGTAATCGGCGTGGTGTCCAGTCACGCTGATACTTATGTGCGCTCCATAGCTGCCGGGACTGTCGTGGAAACGGTTAGTGCAGAGACTATCGCAGATGGGCTGGCGGTAAGAAAGGCCGATCCCACGGCTTTAAGTTTTCTCCAGGAAGGACTAGCCGGAATTGTTTCAGTGACTGATGACGAAATTCAGAATGCCATGCGAGATTATTTTCAGTGTACTCATAACCTGGCGGAGGGCGCTGGTGCGGCACCCCTGGCGGCATTGGTGCAAGATCTGCAAAAAGGTAGCCGATGGGATTCTGTCGGTGTTGTTCTGTCCGGCGCTAACGTATCCGCTGAGGTACTCAATGGGGTATTGGGGCCGGGTACCTAAAAAGCTTGTGAGGCCGGATCCATAAGGCGTTGAGGCTCAGCGGTAGCTGACTGCAGGATTTATTGGCCTGGTCAGCCGAACCAGTTATCAGGCCCAGCTATAGGCTGAGATAGTGGCCGGGGGTATCTTGATTATACTGTTTGTGGAGAGGTGGCGATTATACTTGCCGGTTTGGCTGTAGAGGGTATCTGCAGATGGCTTAAGGTCTTATTGTTGGCATGTTTTAGGGTATGTATTTGTGGTTAAGGTATCTCCTGAGGTTTTTAGTAAAGTGGGTCAGGCTAAGAAGACGCCTGGTTCGGGCCATTTTGTCGCTGGTTCTGTTCACCGTCACCTTAGCCGCTTGACCGGATTCATGCTGCTCGGGTTTGTTGCTGTAATGGGAGCTAACCTGATTGAAGCACTCTATATCAGTAGTATAGGTACGCTTGAATTGGCAGCTTTAGGCTTTACCTTTCCAGTTGTCATGGCATTGCAGAGTGTCACTATGGGGCTGGGTATTGGTGCCTCGTCTGTTGTTTCAAGAAGCATCGGTGAAAATGCGCTGCGACCAGCGAAGATATTGATAACCCATAGTTTTGTACTGGTAATTGTTTTCGCAGTCATCCTCGGTGCTTCGCTATACCCTTTTCTGGAATCGATATTCAGGTTGCTGGGAGCCAGTGAACAAGTTTTACCGCTGGCTATTAGCTATATGCAGATATGGTTACTTGGCTTTCCTTTATTTGCTATTTCTATGGTGGGCTCTACCTTGATGCGAGCCGCTGGCGATGCAGTAAAACCCTCGTTACTAATGACCGTCGGAGCTGGATTCCAGATTTTTCTGGGACCCTTTATCATTTTTGGAATCGCAGGTTTTCCGCAGCTAGGTCTGACCGGAGCAGCCTTAGCCTTTGTTATCGCTCGTTTAATTAGTTTTTTAATGTTTGCCTATTACTTCAAAAAGGATGACCTTTTCATATATGAGATTGAAGGTTTTTGGAGTTCCTGCAGGGAGATCCTGCATGTGGGATTGCCTGCAATTCTGGCAAATTTAATCTCGCCTATTTCAATGAGCGTGATTACCCGCCTGCTGGCAGGTCATGGCGAAGTAGTGATTGCCGGGATGAGTGTGGCTTCGCGTATAGAGACCATGTTGGCAATGGTGATGTGGGCTGTTTCAATGAGCGTTGCCCCTTTTATAGGGCAGAATTGGGGGGCAGGGAAATATCTTCGGGTTAAGTCAGCATTGCGAGTGAGTAACCTTTTTGCCCTTAGCTGGGGTTTTTTCTCGTACTGTGTGTTGTTCCTGGCAGGGCCCTATTTCATTAGCCTGGTTAATTCCGACCCTGAAGTTATCGAGGTCGCTGCAGTTTACCTGATGATCACCCCGCTTGGGATCGGTCTAATGGGTATCGTTGGTATTAGTAACTCAACTTTTAATGCCCTTGGAAAACCTGTGCCGCCCTTGGTTATTTCTCTCATGCAAATGCTATTTTTGTCGATTCCGTTTGCATTGCTGGGTGACTACCTGTTTGGCTACAAGGGTATTTTGATGGGTGGTGTTGGTGCGGTCTTGGTCTCAGCCGGCGTCTGTTTTGTATGGTTACGGCGGACCATCAGAGCTGAGCAGGAGGTTGAGGTGCCAGCTAGCGATTAGATCGAGTGTTTACTTTTAGACCGGATACGAAGATTGCGGCGATGATATAAAGGAAGATAAAGGTTAAGAAGGCGATCTGATAGCTACCTGTTTTGTCATATATCCAGCCGGCAAAGGGCGTACCGGTCAGGTGTAAAATTGCCATCGGCGGCCTCATCGCACCCATTACTCTGCCGAAGGATGCTCGTCCAAACGCAGCGCCAACGACCGCTCCTTGCATGGGTACTATTCCTCCCATGCCAAAGCCGAATAGGCAGGCGCCGATGAGGAAGGGTGTGTAGGCTGTCGTGAACAGCATCATGAGCTGTCCTGATAGTTGGAAGGCAATTGCCAGCCAAATCGCGTGCCTGACATCCCAGCGATCTATCAGCATCCCGTAGATGAGCTTTCCGAGAATGCCAAACGCGGCGGTGCAGGAAGCAATAAGGGAAGCCGACAGTAGCGAATAGCCGCGATCGGTAAGTTGTGGAACCATATGGATGAGCGTACCGCCTTGAACGCAGAACAGTAGCCCGATGATGACAACCAGAATCCAGAAATTTTGGTTGTTTAGGAATTCTGCTGTCTTCAGGGGTGCTTTGGTACGAGGCAGGCGTGAGCTCTCGGTTTCTCCATCTGGAAGCTGGCCGATTTCTTCTGGCCGGGAGATAACGAATCTTAGTACCAATGGGACAACTAGAATTAAGGTAATCAGGCCATAAACAAAAAATCCCTGTCGCCAACCGATGCCAGCAACCAGGTAAGCACTCACCGCAGGCATAATCACTCCGGAAACCGAAATTCCGGTTGCCGCTATGCCCAATGCCATGCCGCGTTTTAGAACGAACCAGTTACTGACCAGTTTTGAGGTAGCCAGCTGTCCCATGGCACCCGCACCAAAACCAATAAAGCAGGCAAGGATCAGATAGAAATGCATTGCGGTTTCGGCAAGGCTAACCAGACAAAACCCCAGCCCCATGGAAATGGCGCCTGCGGCCATGATTCGCTTCAGCGGGTATCGGTCTAAGGCTCTTCCTATGAATGGAGCCAGTACTGCGCCCACAGCCTGAGTCAGGGTTATGCCGATAGCCACCCCGAATCTTGAATCACCGAATTCAGTAGCGATGGCTTTGAAAAACACACCGTATGAATAGAAGAAAAACCCGACTGCCATAAAGTCGACCAGGAAGGCCACTGCGACCATGCGCCAGCCTGCAAATCGGAGGGAGGTTTCTTTTTGATCTGGAATCAAGTCGCTTGCCTATAAATCTGAGCACGGATTCTACCGTTTTTGTGTTGCCAGTGTATGCTTGCTCAATAATTAAGTTGGAGATTCACGGTGCAAAGAGAAATCTGGACTGAAAACGGTTTGATCCAGGGAACCTGTGTCTCGGAATGTGAACCTGTACTGGATGCCTTTGTTGAAAATTTTAGGTCCAGTGCAGAAGTTGGCGCAGATCTTTGCATCATGCGAGGTGATAATACCATGGTGAATCTGCGTGGAGGCTACCAATCCCAGCGAGAGGATCGACCCTGGAGTACTGATACCCTGTGTGTCGTGCATTCCTGTACTAAAGCGGCGACGGCACTGTGTGCACATCGGTTGCTTGACCAAGGTGATATTTTGCTTCATGAGCCAGTGGCTAGCTACTGGCCCGAGTTTGTCCAGAACGGTAAAGAAAAAATCACCATAGCCATGTTGTTAAATCACACTGCAGGATTACCGGCACTGCGATCATCATTAAAAACGGGTGCTTATTTGGACTGGCATTATATGGTCGAGCAATTGGCTGCCGAGGAGCCATTCTGGGAGCCTGGTACCCGTCAGGGTTATCATATGACAACCTTTGGCTGGCTGGTTGGTGAGGTCGTTCGGCGTGTTTCCGGCCAGAGTCTGGGTGCTTTTTTCAGAACTCATTTCGGCGAGCCCATGGGGCTTGATTTCTGGATAGGCCTGCCCGTTTCCGAGCATGGCAGGGTGTCCAGATTGCACCGCTGGAAACCGGAAAGGGGATTCCAGCATGCCCCTTTTACCCGCCAACTGCTGGCTGCACCAAAATCTATTCAGGCGTTGGCCTATTTTAATAATGGCGGCTATAAGACAGATTCCAAAGAGAGTTATCAATGCGAGTTTGGTGCAGGTGGTGGAATCGGTAATGCCCGGGCCCTAGCAAGGCTGTATGCCCCCTTAGCTAATAAGGGAATACTTGATGGCGCCAGGGTGTTTAGTGAAGATCAGGTTGAATTGATGTCTGCCACAGAAGTAGCGGGCGGACAGGATATGACCTTGTTGATGCCCAGTCGGTTCAGTTACGGGTTTATGAAGTCCATGGATAATCGATACCGACCTGCGGGCCATATAGAATCATGCATTCTAGGAGCAAGTGCATTCGGTCATGCCGGCGCCGGTGGCAGTCTGGGTTTTGCGGATGTTGAACTTGGTATTTCCTTTGGCTATGTCATGAATAAAATGGGTCCCGGTATTCTTCTCAATGAACGCGGTCAGCAATTGGTGAACACTACTTATGAGAGTATGGGCTACCGCTTGTCACCGAATGGCCATTGGGTCAGGAGATAGCACTGTTTGTCCGGGTTATTACTTTCCGCTGGGTAGCTAATAAACAGCCCTTGAAAAGGCGGGGTAGATGGGTGATAGCTTGGCCTGTTTGATCTCAACCATGGCGTTAGTGTGGACAACATGATACTTTTTGAAGCCAGCCAGAAGGAGAAGGAAACGCAGGTCATTGGAAGGGCCTTCTTGGCGAAGTGAAGGGAATCAGGGAGAAGAGAGTATGAATTTTGAATTTTCTGAAGAGCAGAACATGCTTCGGGAGCAAGCTCAGGGGTTTTTGCAGGACAATTGTCCTACATCGAGAGTGCGCAGCATTCTCGATGGGGAAGAATCTTTTGATAAAGATCTTTGGCAGAAAGTAGTTGAGATGGGTTGGACAGCAACCGTTATTCCAGAGGAATATGATGGTCTCGGCTTGTCTTATCTGGAGTTAAGTGTCATCGCTGAAGAGTTGGGCAAAGCCATAGCGCCAATACCTTTTTCCTCTTCAGTTTATCTGGCAACAGAAATCCTCCTGGCAGCAGGTTCGGCGGAACAGAAGTCTGACTGGCTGCCAAAATTAGCGGCTGGTTCCGCTATTGGCTGTCTTGCCGTAGCTGAGGGTTCCGGAACCACCAGCGGTAGCGGTTTGACCTCAGAAATCAAAGGTGGCAAGTTGACGGGCATTAAAATACCTGTAGCTGATGGTGATATTGCCGACTTTGCCATGGTCTTGGCCCAGAGCGATCAAGGTCCGACGGTCTGCCTGGTTTCATTGAATCAATCCGGCGTTGGCTGTGAGCGTGTTAAAACATTAGACCCGAGTCGATCCCATGCCTGTTTGAGCTTTACCGAGGCGACAGCGGAAGTTGTTGGTGAGTCGGGACAAGGTTTGGTTCTGTTGGAGAGTATCTATAACCGAGCCGCCGTGCTATTTGCCTGGGAGCAGGTTGGCGGCGCAGATACAGCTTTGGATATGGCGAAAGAATATGCGCTTGGTCGATTTGCATTTGGCCGGCCGATTGCCACCTACCAGGCTATCAAGCATAAACTGGCGCATGCCTATGTGAAAAATACCCTGGCAAGGTCGAATTGTTATTTTGGTGCCTGGGCGTTAGCGACAGATGCAAAAGAGTTACCCATCGCTGCAGCCACGGCTCGGGTTGCCGCAATTCAAGCCTATTACTATGCCTCTAAGGAAAACATTCAGACCCATGGTGGTATGGGTTTCACCTGGGAGTTTGATTGTCAGTTTCCTTATCGCCGGTCGAAGCTGCTGGCAATTAATATTGGTAGCGAAGCAGTGTGGCAGGAGAAGTTAATCCAGGCGATAGAAAAAGATCGAGCGGCCTAAATAGGCGTTGAGGAGAAATTTATGGACTTTAAAGATACGCAACAGGAAGCAGAATTCAGGATCGAAGCTGCCAAGTGGTTAGGGGAAAACATTCCCACCGATGCTGAACTGGAAGGCCTGGATCATATTCAGCGGGCAAAACTCTGGCAGAAGCGAAAGTATGATGCAGGTTGGGCCTGTATACGATGGCCGAAAGAGCATGGCGGTCGTGGGGCTAACGCCATTGAGCAGGTTATTTTTGATCAAGAGCAAGGTAAATATAAAACACCTGATAGCATTTTTGGTATCGGCCAGGGTATGTGTGCTCCGACTATGATGGCTTGGGCAAATGAGGATCAGAATAAACAGTACATGCCAGCACTTGCCAGTGGTGAGCATGTCTGGTGCCAGTTATTTAGTGAGCCAGCAGGGGGGTCTGACCTGGCAGCATTGCGAATGCGAGCGGTTAAAGATGGCGATGACTGGGTCGTTAATGGCCAGAAGATTTGGACCTCGGGTGCTCATTATTCAGATTATGGCGTGCTTGTCCTGCGAACCGATCCGGATATGCCCAAGCACCAGGGGCTGACTTATTTCTTCCTGGATATGAAATCACCTGGAATTGAAATTAAACCGATTCGGCAGATTTCCGGCGGTGCAAATTTTAACGAAGTGTATTTCACCGATGTAAGGATTCCGGATGCCCAGCGTTTGGGTGCGGTGGGTCAGGGCTGGCAGGTTGCGCTGACTACCCTGATGAATGAACGTGCCTCCATAGGTGGCGGCGGCGGTGGGGTTAATTTTGATTCAGTGTTTGAGTTGGCCAGCAATACTAACGTAGATGATCAGCCGGCCATCAAGGATGCTGGGGTTCGCAGGAAACTAGCCGATTGGTATGTACAAGAGGCTGGCTTGAAGTTTACCGGTTATCGTTCCATGACAGCATTATCGCGAGGAGAGATTCCTGGACCGGAAAACTCCATTGGTAAGTTGGTTGGTGCACCCAAACAACAGGATATGGCATCTTTTGCATTAGACCTTTTGGATGCTAGTGGCATTATCTGGGATGAGGATTTGTCCGCAAGAGCTGGACTATTCCAAGCCACCTACATGGCTTCACCCGGGTTTCGTATTGCCGGTGGTACGGATGAAATTATGGCAAATATTATAGCTGAAAGAGTGCTGGGAATGCCCCAGGATATCAGAGTCGATAAAGGTATTCCGTTTAGTGAAATCCCGACCTCGGGTAGTTAGGTCTGGTTTTGCGTAGTAAGGGATAGAAATTATTTAAGGGTCTAATGACCCTTTTTTAATATACGCAGACTATGCATGATGTCTCTAGCCTTGAGTTTTCGGATAGAACTTTGATCGAGCAGATTATTTTTTGCAGGCTGGTTAGCTGTTCGGTTTTGTCTATGGGCGCCATGGCGCTTGCGCTAATGTTTCCAGCACTTACGACTGAATTGATGTGCAGACTTAGTCAAGGGTTGGGGAAACGCTTGGCTAAGCTAGTCAAAGCCAATGGTTCCTTGAACCTGGGCTGAGGAGATTGTGGTTGTAGTCCGAGAAATAGCAGAACGGTTTAAAGCGGTCTATTCTGCACGTTGGGATGGATGATCATGCAGTGATTGATCAAGGCCCTGTCCCATCAGGTCGATAAAATTATCTCTGTAGAAGCGGGTCTGGTTTTCCTGGGAAATATCCTTTATAGCCTCACCAAACCGTTTCATCGGATTTCTCCCTCCTTCTACGTGCGGAAAATCTGACGAAAACAGGCACACCTCTGGTCCGGTGTTGTCGATAATCCAGCCAGTTGGTTCATGGGGATAGGGTGTCACCCGGAATTGACGCCTGACTATTTCGCTCGGTTTTGCAGACAGGTTCTTAAGGCGTTGTTCTCCTTTTGTGAAGGCAGCCACGCCAGAGTCCATAAATCTCATCCAACTCGGTACCCAGCTGGCGCCAAGCTCAATGGCGCCGAATTTCAGGTTCTCATGTCTGTCCAGTACACCGTCGATTATCAGTACAGCCATGGTTTGCCACACCGACAGAGGAATCGTCATATAACTACTCGATGTAAAATTCTCAGCACCACCATGGAAGTCGAGTACCTGTGCCTGGCCATTATTGTGGTAATCAGGGTTCATTTTGTGTTCTCCACCAACATGGAACAAGATGGGTATTCCGGCTTCTTCAGCGATGCACCACAGCGGTTCAAATGCGGTGTGACTGGGACTGTGCCCGGGTGGGCAGCGGGACGGAATAACCAGACCCTTACAACCCATTTCCAGTGCTTCAGTAGCGATACGAGGAGCTTCCTGGAAATCAACCAGAGGTATGTAGCCCGTCGCCAGCAGTCGGTCATCAACGTTGCAGAAGTCGGCCATCATACGGTTATGGGCCCGTGCCGCTTCGCAGGCAAGCTGGTTGGTTTTGCCTGTTTCAAGACCATAATTGTCAAGCGCGTCAGAGGTAAATACCAATTGACTGGTAAAACCCAGATAATCCAGTGTTTTAGGCCGGTCTTCTTTTCGGAAAGCCCCTAAAGCATTGTGACCTCGACGTAACATAATTTCACGCTCAGCTCCTGCGCGGTACTCAGGATTATCCTGCAGCATCTTCATCTCTTCAATCCAGCTTTGTTCTCGTTTTCGGAGATAAGGCCTGAATTCCTCGCGGTATTTGCTGGAAACAAACTCGAATATCTTGTCGGGGAATTCCATTACATGGGAATCGGCGTCGTGAATGGTTCTGTTTTCGATATAGGCCATGATGTTTTGCCTGCAAATGCCAGTGTGCTGTGTGTGATTATCGATACCCTACTTTGAAAACACCTCGGTTGGTAGAGTATGTGCTCAAGCCAGTGATTCCAAATAATAAGCCCTAAGTCTTAAGAATAACCAAAATCCTTATGGATAACAGAGCCTGGGGTTCGTTCATGGCTGCTGCAGGATAAATATTATTGGTTTATAGGGCCTTATAGGACTCTCGTTTGTATCGCAGCATTTGTCCAGACCCGGATTGCGTATATTCGCCGTTTCGATAAGCGAGTTTGCCGTTGACAAAGACAGCCTCAATCCCTGTGGCGAGTTTTTTCGGTTCATCATAAGTTGCTGCGTCGGCAACGGTATCAGGGTTAAACAAAACCAGATCCGCCCAATACCCTTGTTTTATCAGCCCTCTTTGGTTGAGCCCGAAGGTAGACGCAGCCAGGGAAGTCATGCGCCGAACCGCATCGGTCAGGCTAAGCAGTTGTTTATCACGTACATAATGGCCGAGTATTCTCGGGAAGGTTCCAAATAATCGAGGATGGGGGCTACCATTGAGGTCTGGTATGCCATCGGATCCGACCATCATATCCTGCCAACGCAGGTTAGTTTCAATGTCGGTTTCATCTATGATGAACTGAATGCAGATAGTGCGGTCACCTTTTGGGCTGGTTAATATCTCATGAACCAGGTGGACGATGTCTATGCCTTTTTCTGTAGCAATATCTTTCAGCATGCGACCTTCGTATTCACGGAAAGCCGGACAACTCGCTAGTCTGATAACCTCGGCCAATTGACGATTAATATTGTCAAGATTGAAATACTCGATCATTCTGCCGCTACCAGCTGTGTAAGGGTAAACATCCAGAGAAATCTGCTGACCTGTGGCTAATGCGGCGTTTATTTTTTCCAGTGAAGATTTAACTTTGCCCCAATTCTGCTTACCCGCTGCCTTGTGATGAGAGATGTGAGCATGGATATTGGCCTCCTTACCTATTTTCAAGGTTTCATCGATGGCTTCAAGTAACCGGTCTCCTTCATTGCGCATATGGGTGGTATAAAGACCACCGTATGGCTGCGCTACCCTGGCTAGTTCAATTATTTCCTCAGTTTCGCTGTAGCGACCCGGTCTGTAGATGAGGCCGGTAGAAAAGCCGCAAGCACCCTGCTCCATGGCTCTGTCAACGTGGTCGACCATGGCTGATAATTCTTTGCTCGACGGTGCCCGCCGCTGTGACCCCATGACCAGCGAACGGACCGTATTGTGGCCTACCAGCATCATGTTATTAATCGCCGGTTTTCTTGCCAGAACAGCGCTGAAATAGCCCTCCAGGTCGGTGAAGCCACTTTCGATCCCGGCCAGGATACCGCCACTGCCTTTAGAGACATCGCCGTTGTTGTCTAAAGGAATGGCACTGAAGCCACAGTTTCCATTGACTACTGTGGTGACGCCCTGGGATAGTTTAAAGGTCATATCGGGGTGTTTCAGAAAGGCGCCATCATCGTGTGCATGGGTGTCTATAAGGCCCGGAGCAAGGCAGTTTCCGGCAGCATCTAATTCGCTATCAGCAGATCCAACCTGGCCTATCTCTGCAATACGGCAATCTTTGATACCAAGGTCAGTCTGTTTGGCTGGGCCGCCACTCCCATCTATGATGGTGGCATTCCTGATGTTGAAATCGTTCATAATGATGTTCCCGTAAACGAAGTGTTAGAGGCCATACTGTGCCGGATGCCGGCTGATATAGGCAGCAATTTTTTCTCCAATCATGATACAGGTTAAATTAGTATTGGCTCGAGGAACACCGGGCATAATAGATGCATCGGCG
>Ga0233433_10001346_pt1 | contig 23632 bp, 20 predicted proteins | sample SI_122_August201_5_FD_179868 | JGI IMG/M metagenome (GOLD analysis project Ga0233433, IMG submission 179868) | Seawater microbial communities from Saanich Inlet, British Columbia, Canada - SI_122_August2016_100_MG | ecosystem: Environmental > Aquatic > Marine > Inlet | place: Canada: British...
TTCCAGCGACGCTACCAACACGGCGTCAGCTGTTTCCACTACCACAGCCTCTTCCAGACCAGCCACAGCAACGATGCGATGTTCAGCGTGAATGTAACTGGAGGTAGTATCATGGACTAACACATCACCGGACACTACATTGCCCTGGTCGTCCTTATCACCAACCTTCCAGAGAGCCTGCCAACTGCCAATATCACTCCAACCTGCCTGTAACGGCACCATTGCAGCGTGGCGGGTATGCTCCATGACAGCATAGTCAATTGAGTCAGCTGGACTGGCTGCAAATAACGAGGCATCCGGCCTGATGAAATCGTGATCGCTGCTGCGGCTACTCCAGGCTTCTGAAACCTGTTTGAGCATATCAACCTGGTAAACTGCCAGTTCCTCTAGCAACACAGCAACAGAAAAGACGAACATGCCACTATTCCAGTAGAACCCTTCCTGCTCCACATAAGCCTTCGCCTTTTCCAACGGCGGCTTCTCTATAAACTGACTGATGGCGAAACCTGGCCCTACGGGCGCACCAGTGCGAATGTAACCATATCCAGTTTCAGGCGTCTCGGCAGGCACACCGAAGGTGACCATGAGTCCACGGTCGGCTAATTCCACGGCTTGTTGTACAGCCACATGAAATGCTTCCAGGTCCTGTATTAAGTGGTCAGAGGGTAACACCAGCAACACTATCTCCTCATCAATCTGCTGCTCCCTGGCGGCCAAGGTCGCCAGAGTTATCGCTGGTGCGGTGTTACGGGCTTCTGGCTCGAGTATAATAGCGCTACAAGAGATGCCAGCGTCTCGAAACTGCTCAGCCACCAGAAATCGATGCGCTTCATTGCAGACAGCAATTGGATCAAGTACCTTGTCAAAACCCTGCAATCGCTGCACTGTCGCCTGCAGCAAACTCGCATCTCCACCAAAAGAAAGTAATTGCTTAGGGTAAAGCTGCCTGGACAGCGGCCACAAACGAGTACCTGAGCCGCCACAAAGAATGACTGGTTGAATAAGCATCACAGCTTCCTGGGAAGAATCCGGCCCATTATAACCCAGAAGTCCTGCATTGTTTCTGCCCTGGGCCGGTGCAAACGGAAAGTTTAATGGGGTCCTTGCTGGCCTGCGGGATCCTGCCAGAAAGTTGAAAAAACGAATTCGCCATTGATGAAGTAAACCGCATCATCATGAATGATAGATCGGCTCTGGCTGGAGGCATACTGGCCCGGGCCTAAATTCTGCACATTCAGATAACCCATCTCAGTCAGCCCGGCCAGGTCCGGAGTCTCTTTGTCCGAGACTTCATACAAATACAACCTTTCCGCGGAAACAAACCCAGCTTCCCCTGAGCCCCAGCCGCTGACTGGAATCGCCAGGCGATCAGCAGCATCATTGAGTCCCTGATAGGTAAAACCATGACGATCGTACTCCGCGCTGGAGTAGCTATAGTCCAGGTCAAGCCCCGCTTCCAAAGCGGTTCTGGATACCGGTTGGTTCAAATCCGTGACATCAAACAACTCCAACTTGGCCAGGCCGTTCTCGGACAGACCCAGACCCAACAGCAGGTTCTCGGTAATAGGGTGGAGAAAATTTGAAAAACCGGTGACTTCTAGCTCTCCGGCGATGACGGGATCGGAAGGATCGGATAAATCAATGGCATAGAGGGGATCAATCCGTTCAAAAGTCACCAGGTAGGCCCGCTCTGCCAGGAATCGCACACCATAGAGATCTTCATTTTCCTTCCCCAGAGCAGTCGGGTTTTCTGCATTAGGTAACTGGCTGATGACTTCTAATGCTGGTTCATCACTCGAGGGGGCCAGAACGAAAAGCTGATGTTCCCAGAGATCGGTATCGTCTCCGGTAAAGCGACTGGTCACCATTCTCAGGTTATCGTTATATTCGCTGATCCTAAAATCCCGGTTATCTCCCAGAAACAGCCCTCCACTGACCTCACCAGAGCCGCTATAAGCGAGATTCTCCAGATCAAAGCGATGTATCAGCGTCATCTGACGCTCTCCTGAGTCGCTTTCGACTGAGTGCAACTGGGTGAAATACAGGGCGTTTTCCGATACATAAACACCATTAGTTGATTCGGCATAACAACGCACATCTTTAATGGCGCCCTGCTGCGGATCAAACAACAAAATACTGGTAATGGCAGGAAAACCCAGTTCAAGGGGCGCCAGTTCATGATCAGCATCGATTCCATAGCACTGATCGGGATCCAATACATCAACTAAACTGCCGTCTACCGTTACCTCGGGCAACAGTTCATCAATGGTCAATGCATCCAGGACGGCCTGATTTACCTCCAGGTCCTCGTCGGTTTCCGGATAATAGTTTAAGCCCTCAATATCCGGTGTATGTCGACTGATGAGGTATATCCCTTCAGCAGTCTTTCTACTGGTGATCAATACGCCCTCTATCTTCACCTGGCTTAGCAGTGTATTTTCAGGCGAGCCGACGTCATAAACGTTAAGGCCGGATGTCTGCTCCTGCCAGGTAGTGAGATCATCGAAAACACGCCCATAGCTTCCCCACCAGGCTGAACTAGTGATGGTTGTCAAACGGTCTTCATTGAGATAAAGGCCCTCAACAGCATGATCATCACTTAGTTCTATACGTCCGGTCTCTTCTATCTCAGCGGACTCTGGGCTCGTTGTCATAATTCGAATGGCTGGAACAGCCGCATCTGCCAACGTCTCCTCTGTGGCGCCGTCAGCAACCACACCTTCAGGTAGGGCATCATCAACGATGAAGCAGCAGGATAGGCTCCGTGTCGGCGCTATAAAAAGGCGATTGCCATCATATTTTATGACATCATGTTCATCGATGCTGGCTTCCTGGGTGTAGGTAGTAGTAAATCCACCCCCACTGCTTCCAGTATCTGTATCCGAAGCGCTAAGCTCGGCTGACAGCAGCTGTCGCTGCTGCACTGCGGCAAGCTCACGCTTGAGACTGACTTGTAGCGATGACAATAGTTGCTCATCCGTTTCAAAAGGAATCAACAAGCCTGTTTTTGGTGCGCTGGTCACGGGTGGTTGTATTGCACTGGAACTGTCTTCGGAGCCACCGCCACAACTCGACAGAAAAACCAGTCCCAGTAGGCAGAGACCGCGTTTGATCCCACCCGAACGATAGCTGAGGCGTAATAGCAGCGCTGCTTTGCTATCACTTGCAAGCATCAATTTCACCATAACCACTCAACCCGCTTTTGCATAATTTTACATGACATCAATGAACCTAACCTGAACAATTAACCAGAAGCAACACCATCGACAAAACTAGACAATGCCAGAGACAGTAAAACCAGGCCAACTATAACGGACATGCCGATTTTTAAACCATTCATGGAATAATTCCTTAACAGAGATAGCCCTATTCTACTCTGAAAAATAGAATTAGCTTAAAAATAAAAAAAGAAATCAACCTGCATCGCTGAGTCAGGCGCAAAACCCCTTCATCGCGGAATAGCTACGATTCTTCTATGCGGTCTTTACCATCAGCATAAATGGCCGCAAGCTTACGATAGTAAAGCGCGTTGGCCGAGTTTGCTTCCGAATTATCCCGTTCAGCTATAAGCTTCGCAGGCACGCCACCAATCACTGAATTCTCTGGAAACACAGACCCCTCGCTGACGATAGCATGGCCAGCAACAATCGAGTTTGCTCCAATATCGGCACCATCCATCACCGTTGCATTAATGCCTATTAAGCAGTTATCTCCAATCTTGCAACCGTGCAGGGTTACGTGATGGGTTATCGAGCAATTCCTGCCAACCCGGGTTGGCGTCTGGATGCCTTCATGGATCATCACAAAATCCTGGATATTAGAGCCTTCGTCTATAAAGATCTCGAACTGCTCGCATCGGGTCACAACATTAGCCCAAACGGAAACATCCTTACCAATCCAGACCTTGCCGTGCAGCTGGGCCGACTCATGGATAAAAAGTGGGTTATTAAGTTCAACAAAAGGGCCAATATGAGCCATCAACAAGTTCCTCGTAGCTAGTGTTATTTCAATTTCAGGTTTACTTTAAACCACATTGGCTGCCCTCTAAGGCCAAGTATTCTAATTCGATGTCCCTACCTCAGGAGATTTCGCTGAATCCAATATGGCAGCCAAGCGGGGTCGGTGGCGAGCTATCTCATCGTCAGTAAGCCCCTCCAGGGAATGAGGGAATTTGAGCCAGTCATCGGTTTCGTGAATATAATAGTCTGGTTCTCTTTCAGTCAGGTTTCGCAGGGGCTTGTAAAAAGGCACGGCTACGCGGATATCTGCGGGCGTATTTCTGCGTGCCTTGGTGGTCAGGTAGTCGATAACAGCGGCAATACTCCGGCCAGTATCAAATACATCATCTACAATCAGCATGGCATCCTCCTGACGAGCATGTTTAATCAGATAATTCATACTGTATAACTGCACCCGATTACTCCTACCATCAATCCCAGTATAAGAAGCGGTACGAATGGCAATATGGTTTGCCGTCACACCCTGCGACTCCAGGTATTCCTGAACCGCAATACCAATGGGAACCCCGCCACGCCAGATGGCGACGATGAAATCGGGTTTAAACCCACTGGCCAGGACTTGAGCACCCAGACGCCAGCTGTCTTCCAATAATTCCTGAGCGTTCAGATAGCGTTTCCCAGACATATTGAGTTATCCTTTTAGTTTCGAGCAAAATAGCCAGTATGCAACAGAAAACCTTTTTAGATGAAACAACCATTATAGAAGATAGTTTTCGCCTGGGTGTTGAAATATATCAATCCAACTTCAAACCTTCATTTATAGTCGGCTTATGGCGTGGTGGCAGCAGTATCGGAATTTACATCCAGGAATGTCTACAGACCCTGGGTATTCAGACTGACCATATCGCCATCAGGACATCTTATGCCGGAGAGCAGGAATACCGCAAAATGCTGGCCGCAGAAAAACCAGACATCAGAGTCCACGGCACCCAGTACCTGCTAGAGACCCTTAATGCCGACGACCAACTACTCATCGTTGATGATGTGTTCAGTTCTGGCCTCAATATGCAGGCTGTACTCACCAAACTCAAAAGGCGCCTAAAAAGGAACCTACCCGAACAAATTCGTATTGCCTGTTTATACCGAAAGCCTGAAATGACAAGAGTAGAATTTGAACCTGACTATTTCCTACATGAAACCAATGACTGGTTGGTATTACCCTATGAATTGATCGGTCTCAATGACCAGGAACTGGCGCGGCACAAACCTGCATTACAGACAATAAACGCGTCAGTAAAACACCCATGGACTGCAACCTAATTACCAGCTTAAGGATACTATTGTGTACGAATTGACCGTTCTCATCAGTACAGTCGTCCTGACCAGCTTAATCTGCTGCAGTGCCAGATGGTTGGGTGCACATATATTACCGCCGCTACTAGCTGGGTCCGTTGTCACATCGATATTTGTAGCGGGAAAACTCGGCGATCTTACCCTCGGTGGTTTCGAACCCATTTCAATATCGGTCTCCATCCTGATTTACAGCAGTACCTTCCTCATTACAGATGTGATATCAGAACTATACGGCCCGAAGTTAGCTCAATCTGCCGTGCTTGGAACCGCCTTGTGTTATCCGATTGTTCTCGCTGCCACACAGTTCAGCATTCACTGGACCCCCAGTATCTACTATCCCGACCAGGAATCATTTGCCAGTATCATGGGATTTGCCGGTCGAGTCACGTTGGCATCACTGCTCAGCTATCTGATCAGCCAGAGCTTTGACGTCTGGGCTTTCCATAAGATTAGGAGCTATACCGGTCAATCCAAATTGTGGATGCGAAACAACGGATCTACCATCATCAGCCAGGGCCTGGATACGGCTATTTTCTATGGGTTTGCTTTTTACGGATTAGTCCCATTTGAGCAACTCCTAAAGCTGATTCTAGTTGCTTACATCTGCAAATTAGGCATTGCCCTGATTGATACGCCGTTTGTCTACGCTGTCATCTACTTTGTAAGAAAAGACCGGCCCGCTGCGGCTGGATCCCCATAACCAACTGCTCAAAACAATCAATCCGGAGCTGAATACCGACTGTTTTTACGAATAGCCAACTGACAAATAAAGTCATGAGCTAAGGTTGCAGCCGCAATAGCCGTGATCTCGGCATGATCGTAGGCTGGAGCCACCTCCACTACATCCATGGCAATGATATTAAAATCCACCAATGCCCGTGTAATGGCGAGCGCTTCACTGGAGCTTAGTCCACCCGCGACCGGAGTACCCGTTCCCGGGGCAAAAGCAGGATCAAGACAATCAATGTCAAAGGTTAAATAGGCTTGATGATCACCAACCACTCTCCGGATTTCCGACACCGCCTGAGCACTGCCATGTTCCTGAATCCATGGTGCAGTTAACACAGTAAAACCATGGTCGCTGTCGCTGAATGATCTAATACCTAGCTGAATGGAACGACTGGTATCGATCAAACCTTCATTTTTTGCTCGCAAAAACATTGAACCATGGTCAAGTCGCTGGCCGTCATCAGGCCAGGTATCAACATGCGCATCGAAATGGATAAGCGCCAGGGGGCCAAACTTTTCAGCATGCGCCTTCAAAAGAGGATAGGTGATAAAATGATCCCCTCCCAAGGTCAGCATAGTAACATCCTGCTGCAATAATTTACGGGCGTGTTCAAGGATGACATCGACGGCATGCTCGGGGTACCCGGAATCAAAATAACAGTCACCATAGTCGGCTACTGCCAGGGTTTCAAAAGGATTGATATTATAAGGAAAAGCAGAGTCGGAAATCTCTGCTAACTGGACACTGGCAGCCCTGATGGCCTGCGGCCCCAGCCGGGTTCCTGGCCTGAAGGTGGTAGCAGCATCAAAGGGCAACCCAGACACAACCACATCCGCACCGGCAATATCCTGGGTATACTTTCGCCGAAGAAAAGAAAGCTGCCCGCCATAGGTCATACCCGCGTCCTGGGTAGTCAGGAGATCCTGCCTGACGTGGGTCTGTTGATTGGCCATGCTGTAATTCTATTAGTAGGGACAGAACATGATGCCTGTTAATTTAGCCAAGGTCGAGTCGCCGGAACAGACACGGCCACAGCAGCAACTTCACTAAACCAACAATCACAGAACGTTATCCAGAAAAATTGGCTGGAATGATAGCCAAAACCCTGGCCTCGCTACAGCATGCTGCCCAGATAGTTAACTTCCCAGGAAGAAATACGACTACTGAAATCCTCTAATTCAGTTCCTTTTATAGACAAATAGACATCGATAAATTCCTGGGAAAATAGCTCTGCCAGCTTCGTGCTGGCCTTTAACCGGCGCAGTCCTTCACCTAAACTATCTGGCAGGCCAGTCGTCGTGTCCCAGGCGTCCTCCTCGTTCGCCGCAGTTGGCTGCAAGGTTTCCTCCATGCCGAGCAAACCGGCAGCCAGGATAGCTGCTAACAAAAGATAGGGATTCGCATCTGCGCCGGCAACTCTGGTTTCAACCCGGCCCGCATCGGCTAGCCCGTAAGGCACGCGCAGCCCTGTACTTCGATTATCATAGCCCCATTCAAGGTTGATAGGCGCAGATCGGTCTCCTATAAAGCGTTTGTAACTATTCACATTGGGCGCCAGAAGCGAAAATGCATCCGGCAGGTAACGTTGCAATCCACCGATAAAATGCTGCAGTGGCTCTGGCGCCTGCTGGTTTTCCAGCGTAAACAGGTTTACACCCTGGGCATCCAGCAGGCTGCAATGCACATGTAATCCCGAGCCAGGCAACCTAAAGGCTGGTTTGGCCATAAAACTAGCCAGATAGCCCTGTTCCAGGGCACAGGCTTTCACCAGGCGCTTAAGCAAAAACATCTGGTCTGCAATCGCCAATACCGGTGCGTGACCCACATTTAATTCTAATTGCGCCGGACCGACCTCGTGAATGACCGCACTAAGGTCAATGTTCGCTTCCACACACATTGCCTGCAGGGAGGTCACGAAAGGCCCGTAGCGATCCAGGGCATCGAAGCTAAACGCTTCTCCACCAAATTCGTCTCTACCATCATAGCCAGGCCCCGGCCTCAAACTGACATCACCTCTCTTCGGGGGATCTAAAAGGTAAAATTCCAATTCCGGGGCAACAATAGGAGTCAGGCCACGTTCCTCAAATCTGCTGATGATAGCCTTTAGCACATTGCGGGAATCGTAAGGAAGCGCCTTGCCATTTTTATCCAGGGCCTGGCAGATTACCTGTCCAACCTCCCCTTGCTTCCATGGTGTAGACCGGTAAGTAGCCCAGTCAGGCTTCATGATAAGGTCTTCATCCTTGGGATTGAAGGTTTCCATAGCCGGTTCTGTATAGTCTCCATTGATGCACTGGAACAACACCGCCTCTGCCATCCTGGGGAGATCATTATCATCAAAGCTTGCCGACTCGATGGTCTTGCCGCGTGGGACACCATTGGCATCCGTCATTAGCAGGTCAATTTGGCCAGCAAGATGAGCTGGTTTATTCACCGGAGTGCTCCTTGGAGTGGGCCCGCTTCACTTTCTTGTCCCCACACAAACACACTCCTCTCAATAAAAACAAAAGCTAAAATCCACAAAAACGCATCCCAAAAATCCAGGAAATCAGCCGCCCAGCCCCAATAACCAGCCACTATCACCAGAATGGCATACAGGACAATTTTAGATCGCCACGTGACCCATTCCAGCGATTTAGTCAGCCTATCATTCAAGCCCAGCCAAACATCAAGTTCCAGGATAATAACGACCAGTATCCAGCTAACTGAATTCACCACGTCAATCCAGGCCAAAAAAACCACTTCATCAAAGGTGGCCGGTATTGCCAGTGCTTTAGTGGCCTCATCCAGGTATATCAGGGCAGGCAGTGCAGAACAATTTGCCAGGTTAAGCGCTTCATATTCGTCAACAGCCACTAGCATACCGTAACCCAGGCCAGCATAATCACAGCCAGCGGCAAGTGTCACCAATTCGTAGCCATCCAAGGCAAAAACCTTTAACACGTAACCGTAACAAGCATAAAGGATGAGACCATAACACAAGCCTCTGACAACCATGAAAGTAGTTGTCACAGCGGTAGTGAGCCTATGGCCAGCCAATTGATAGGTTTCCAATTCGAACATCAGCAAAAGCACAACCCAGGCTGCTGTATCGATGGTAGCAGCAAAGCCCTGAATCAGTTCCAACCAATCCAGACCGCCCTGAAAAACCTGCTGCGATGCTAACCATTCTTCAAGGAAAAAGAAGCCCACATTGGCCGCTAGTGCCAGATAGACAAAATACTTGAACAGTGTAAATCGATGCTGCAGAATCCAGGCCGTCAAACACGCATCTCCTGACGCAGCCTAACAGCAGCACCAAACTCCTGAAACAGAGTTTTCGAGAGCAGATCTTCTTGAAAATGCCATTCAGGGTGCCATTGCACACCAAACACCCAGCTCCCTGGCACCGATACCGCTTCTACCAGGCCATCCTCAGCAGTGGCTTCCACACACAACCCGCTCGCCAGCCGATCCAGTCCCTGACCATGCAACGAGTTAACCCAGTAGTCTCCGCTGGGAAGCCAGCCTGATATCCTGCCCTGTTCGGTCAAGTAAATTTGATGCCGCGGTGAATATTGCTCATCCCGGGAGACATCGGTTGGCTCGCGATGATCCAGATAACCTTGCGTCGCATGGACACTGGGATTCAAGGTGCCTCCCATAGCAACATTAAGCTCCTGGATGCCGCGACAGACGGCCAGCACAGGCAAACCGATATCAAGGGCAAAATCAATCAGGGGAAATACTAATGCATCTCTTTGCGCATCAGGCCGCAGCGCTGCCAGACCAGAGTCATACCGACTTGGATGAACATTGCTGACACTCCCGGTTAAAAACAACCCATCCACCGATTCAAGCAATGGCTTCAGACTCGACGTTTCCAGGCAGTCTCTCATATCCTGGCCCTGCCCCCAGGCCGGCAGCAGCAGGGGCATTGCTCCGGCTCCATGAGTTACCGCATTTATATATTTTTCGCCAACGCTATGAAACGGATAAGAACCGAAGGCTTTAACATCACAGGGCAGTAACACAACAGGTCTAGTCATCTCTGGTATACAACCTCCCCCTGCAGCAGGGTCTTGTATACCTGTACATCACCAACAGCAGATACAGGAATTTCAAACAGGTTTTTTTCAAGTATCACCAGATCCGCCCACTTATTTATTTCTATACTACCAACCTGATCTTCCTGGTGCATGATGAAGGCCCCATTAAGAGTATAAACTTTAATCATGTCCGCTAGTGACATGCTCTCATTCAGATTCAACACCCCTGTGACGACACCGGACTCATCGGCTCTGGTAACGGCTGTCTCAATCGCTTCAAGGGGATTAAGGGAGGTTACAGACCAGTCACTACCACCCACTAAAGTAGCTCCAGAGGATGCTAGAGAAGCCAACGGATACATCTCATTGACCCGGCCCGCACCCACGGCAGGCAGGTTTATGTCGGTAATATAGCCATCAGGATAGGCCCAGAGCGCCTGAAAATTTGCGCCAACCTCAAGTTCAGCAAAGCGGCCACGATCGGCTTCGTCAATGAGTTGCAAGTGGGCGATATGATGACGATTATCGCCGCTGCCATTTTTGTTTCGAGCGTAGGCGACGGCATCGAGACTGACTCTGGTAGCCATGTCTCCGATGGCATGGAACATAATCTGAATACCCCTGGCATCCAGATCAGTCACCAACGCCTTTAGTTCATCAGGATCAATTAATAGCATCCCCCGCTCTCCGCCACTACCGATATATGGCTCAAGCAATGCGGCAGTCTCACCTTCAAGCACCCCATCGACAAAAATTTTGGCGGCATCCAGACGAAGTCGTTTACCACTATCTCGATCATCCGGCCGAATTTTATCCCCATCCATCGTGTCACCAATGGATGCGAGTACCGGTAAAGAGAGCACCATACGAGCGGTCAATTCGTTCTGATCAAGCAGATACTGGTAGGCTCGGATCTCATTAGCAGCAGACGATGCATCGATCATTGATGTGATGCCAAAACTGTTGGCCAACCGAAGCGCCATCCGGGTCGCCTCCAGGTGTTTTTCAGCTGGTAACTCTGGAAGGGTCCTCTCCAATAGCATCTGGGCTGATTCCCGTAATGTTCCTGATGGCAACCCGGCGGCATCTCTTTCGATAACCCCTTGAGCCGGATCAGGGGTTGTCAGACCGATTCCGGCTAGAGTCAGTGCTGGACTATTAGCCCAAGAAGAATGCCCATCCTCGCCCCGCAAATAGATCGGTCGCTCGGAATTGATAGCATCAAGCAGCGCTTTTGACGGATTTGCCCGCTCAAATAAAGACAGGTTCCAACCACCGCCCAGCAACCATTCTCCTGGAGCCAAAGCAGCGTCACAGGTACGTACCTTTGCAAGCAAGACTGGTACCGATGCCAGGCCACTTAAATCACATTGCAGAAGCTGAATCCCCCCACCAAGCAAATGCAGATGAGCATCATGGAAACCAGGTAAAACCATCCGACCATCAAGCGCCTCAATGGGACCCTCAAACTTATTAGTAATCTCCTTATTTGAGCCCACCGCAACGATAGTACCGTCTCGAATGGCAACCGCCTCTGCCCACGGATGGTCAGGATCAAGCGTATAAACTGCCGCCGATATCAGCAGCAGATCCGCCGATTCTGGTTTCGAGCAGCCGATACTCGCAAACAATATCAGCCAACAGCCCAGTATTCGAAATTTTTGCATCATCAGGTTTGTTCCGTAGCCATTTCACAGTGAATCAGCTTAGCGTCTGGGAAAGCTGTTGGAGTATGACTGGCATGATTACTATCAAATCACACATTATCATCCGCATGGTACTTTGATTGTAAAAATTTGGGATCAATCATGTCAAGCTGCAGACCGGGCACCCATAAAGCCCAAACGGCTGGCAAATTCGCTTCGCGACGCATCCTAGCATGCCTGAAAAAGCACCTGAAACAAGGACTCGACAGCGTTTTCATTAATCCAAAAGAGTTTATTGCCACTGGCCATCAGATATGTTCAGATTTACTGCTTTGAAGGACCGAAGCTGAACTTTTAACTTGCTGAAAATCACCGAGTTGGCAAACAGGCTCCAGCCGGATTGACTGTCAAACGAGGTGAACCACTGGATAGATCTGGTCATCTTTTGTCACTAGCTGCTCTCTGGACTGGTTCTCGAGCGGCGAGGCAGTTCTGAGATCACTGCTAAAGCAAGATTAAGACGAGGCCAAATTCACCCAGGGAAAGGATGAATAAATATGGGTAGAACACAGGATGCTACTGAAATTACCGGGATGGGTAGGGATGCCTTGCTACACCCGTTTACGGACTTCAAACGCTACAAGGAAACAGGCGGGCGCACCTATGTAGGCGGTGAACATATTTATATTGCAGATTCTGCAGGAAACCGAATACTCGATGGCATGTCCGGCTTATGGTGCACCAATCTGGGTTATAGCCAGGACAGCATCAAAACAGCAGTCGCCGACCAGCTAGAACGGTTACCTTTTTATAACAGCTTTTTTAACTGTACAACGGACGCGACCATCCGTCTCTGCCAACAGCTCAGCCAGATCTTCCCTGAGGACTTTAATCACTTTTTCCTGACCAATTCAGGTTCGGAAGCAAACGATACAAATATCAGACTCGTCCACCGATATTTTGATCTCATCGACAAACCCGACAAAAAACTCATTATCAGCCGAAAAAATGCCTATCACGGCAGCACTATTGCAGCGGCTAGCCTGGGCGGTATGAAGGGCATGCATGATCAGTTTACTCGGCTCCATTACGTGCATCATATTGAACAGCCGTACAGCTTTGAGTTAGCAGATAATCAAACCCCGGACGAATTCGGCAAGCAATACGCTAACAAACTGGCCGACAAAATAGATGAACTAGGAGCCGATAACGTAGCTGCTTTTATCGCAGAACCAGTTCAAGGTGCCGGTGGCGTCATCATACCGCCCGCCTCTTATTGGCCTGAAATTGACCTGATATGTAAACAGAGAGGTATCCTGCTGATCAGCGATGAAGTCATCTGCGGCTTTGGTAGGACCGGGCAATGGTTTGGTTGCCAAACCTTTGGTTACAAACCAGACCTGATCAGTTTTGCCAAAGCAGTTACCAATGGCTACCAACCCCTGGGCGGTGTTGCGGTCAGCGATACTATCGCCGATGTCATCACCAGCCAAGGTGGAGAATTCGCGCATGGCTTCACCTATTCAGGACACCCTGCAGCCTGTGCTGCCGGTGAGGCCACACTGAAGATCTATCAGCAACCCGGCATGCTTGAAAAATTGCAGTCGGACACTATGGTCTACTGGCAGGAACAATGGGCAACACTGGCAGAGCACCCTATCGTAGGGGAAGCTCGTAGCCAGGGGCTGCTCGGGGCTCTTGAATTAGTTCGCGACAAGAATAGCCCGACGCGATTAGCACCCGATGGCGAAGCCGCTGTTTACTGCCGTAATCAGGCCATCGAAAATAATCTCATGATCCGCCAGGTAGGTGACTCAGTTATCAGTGCGCCACCCCTCATTATCAACAGAGAAGAAATAGACCTGTTGATTAACCGGCTTCGGGATGCCCTGGATATGACCGCCAGACAATTCGGTATCAACCAAACCTAAAGAAAGACATTTATCGCGAATACAGCAATGCCCAACCATTTCAAAAATATGCCTCCACACTGGTTCCAGCGTCAGGATGAGTCAGCTGATCATCATTTCTATGCGCAGGCAAGAATGGTTCAGCACATTGATCTCACCACCATTGCTGAACTCACAGAATTTTACCGTCATTTTCTCAGGCAGGGCGCTGACCTCCTGGACTGCATGTCTTCCTGGGTTTCACATTTACCAGAGGACATCGAATTCGGCAAGATTACCGGTCTTGGCATGAATGCTGAAGAGCTGCGCAATAATCCCAGACTCAGCAACTGGTGTGTTCACGATCTCAACATTGACCCGGTCTGCCCTTTCCCCCAGGCTGAATTTGATTACGCTCTGATCACGGTTTCAATACAGTATCTGATTAAGCCCATAGAAGTACTCGCATCGATACGCCGATCCCTGAAGCCCGATGGACAAATTTCCATTGCCATGTCGCATCGCTGCTTTCCTACCAAGGCGATTTCAGCGTTCCAGATGTTACCTGCTGAGCAGAGAATCGAGTTGGTGAAAACTTATCTCGAACAGGCTGGGTTTTCCTCGTCAGAATTTCATGACCGGTCACCTCAATCAGGGGACCCTCTGTGGATAGTGACCGGCAAAGCCTGATCAAGGCGCCCTACAAAGCAGCCTGCAGAGCATCGAGCTTAACCTGCCGCACGCCGGCACGAGATCCAGGTGAGGCATTTAATAACATAGTGGTATGCTGCTCCGGCGCATAAGCCTGCCAGACAGGCAGATCCTCGCAATTGGGATGCCCATTCCTGGCAAAATTAGTCCAGTACCGGCTCATTATCACCGCTAGCTCTTGATCAATCTGTGACCAGTAGGCACCCGCTTTATCAAGGTTGTTAAAGACGTATGCCAGATCACCGGAGTGATAGGCTCCTGCGCTATGAGGCCCCCCTGGAAGCTCAAGCTCAGCCGATTCTGGTAAGTAAATCCGCGATGCAGGAGGAATATGGTCCATAAAATACAGGAAAGACGGTTGCCCTGAAGCACTATTGAAGTTGGCCCACTGACGCATGCCCAGCGCCATAAACAGATCCGTCGCGATAGCGTGCTGAGCTAGCCCTGGAGACTCCTGTAACTCTTCTGCATAGGCCCTCTTAATGGCCAGATGCTGGTTTTCAGCAGAGCTGAAAGTCTGATTTAAATAATTATCAAACTGGGTTGCGGTGAGGCTGTCATTGCGAGGGAAAAGCAGATGACCTTCATTGGCGAGACATCCCAGCAGCAGAGGTATGCTGGCAGCTTCACCACTTACAAAACTGTTAACAGGCGGTTCAGGGAGAACCCAGCCGTCAATAGTAATACGACTCCTGTTGGCCCAGTTAGTGGCCAGTGCAGCTTCGAGTAATTGCTCATTAGAAACAGCCCTGAGCTGTTCCAGACTGATATCCTCTGCCAGTGCTGCTACCAGCTTTTTACCCGTTGTAAAACCATCAGGATCACTGGCAAAAGACCCCAGGCAGCTGGCCGACTGGCCAATCGCCTTGTGAAACAGACCTTGTGCGAGCGGCGAGGCCATCAAGGCGCAGATACTCTGGGAGCCAGCGGACTGGCCAAACACGGTAACATTGCTGGCATCTCCGCCAAAAGCCTCAATATTCTGCTGGACCCATTTTAGAGCAGCGATTTTATCCAGCAGACCATAGTTGCCGGAAGAATTAAACGGCGATTCTTCAGATAGTAGCGGATGAGCCAAAAAACCCCACGGCCCCAATCTGTAATTGATCGTCACCAGCACAACACCAAGGCCAGCGAGATTAGTCCCGTCAAAGAGCAAATTGTGACCCCAACCGCCGGTATGGGCACCACCGTGGAACCAGACCATTACGGGCAAGTGGTCAGCATCCTCAGGACTCCAGACATTAAGGTACAGGCAATCTTCACTGCGCTCAAACACACCCCTGCTCCAGACGAATGCATCCTCACTATGCGTCTGCCAGCACGGCAGCGAAAACGCGTCGGCAGCGTGAAGGTCGGTCCAAGGTTCGACCGGCTGAGGGGGCTTCCAGCGCAGGTCACCTAGCGGCGGTTGGGCATAGGGCAGGCCTCTGAAGACCCTCATTGCTGGATCTGTAGCTGCAGATTCACCCGCCACCCAACCCTGAGCAGTTTCAATATTTGTTTTCATGTATTCGCTTTTCTCCCGTTGCAACAAACCTAGAATGAGCACGACTAACTAGCAAAGTATTCCGGCGAGACTGAACAAAACCAATAATTTTTTAACACCCACTCTTTAGTTACCATTATGCTTCGAGTTTAGGCCTTGATTCCAAGAAACGCCGCCTTCCTGGCTGATGGAACTTGGCTATATCGTCAGGTCATTACCCTAGGAACTGCTCACACCCGCTGCGTATACCATGGCTTTGAATTCAAAGCTAAACGGATGCATGAAGCCAGGCATCCGTTGTGTGAAACACATCCCAGAAATCCCTGAATGCGGAGCCATCCAGCTATGCGTGCCAGCAATCCCGCCCCAGTGGTATTCATCCTGGGATGCTTCAGGGTCAGCATCAGTCAGTTGCGCCTTAAGCGCAAAACCAAGACCAAAAACGGTCCCTGGCATCTGCCAGCCCATAAAATTAACGCCCACACCCTCAGCCAATTGATTGGTGCGCATTAAATCCAGGGTTTCAGCTCTAATAACGCGCTGACCAAACCATTGCCCACCATTGATGATCATGCGTATAAAATTAAGATAATCTTCAAGCGTCGAAACCAGCCCTCCGCCTCCACTTAGAAATTGGGCCGGGCGATTAAAACTACCCCTGACAGCATCATCCATCTTCACTAATTCGGTATTCATCGGCTCCATCAGGTTGGTTGGGGCATAGAGTGTAGTGAAGCGATGGACTTTATCTTCAGGAACCCAAAAATCGGTATCCACCATCTGCAGCGGCTCGAATATTCTCTGCTTGAGATAGGCATCAAATTTCTGTCCGGATAGCACCTCAACAAGCCTTGCGCAGATATCAGTAGCAACGGAATAGCGCCAGAAAGTACCGGGCTCATACGCCAGCGGTAGAGCCCCAACACGTTTACAGAGCTCCTCCAGGTCACCTCCACCCTCGTGAACCAGTGCGCCAATCCCCTGCTCAGTATACAGCTGGTCAATAACTGAATCGGGCTCGAAGTGGCCATAACTGAATCCTGCACTATGGCTCAGAATATGTTTTATAAGGATTTTCTGTTCTACGTTTTTACAATCTTCAGCGTTAGTTGCTCCTGCATTCAGCACCTGCATATCAGCAAACTCCGGCAGGTATTTCTCGAGCGGATCCTCCAGCTTGAAGCGGCCAACCTCATAGAGTTGCATCAGGGCAACAGAGGTGACGATCTTGGTATTCGAATAAACCCTGAAAATTGCGTCCTCAGGTAAAGCGATACCTTCTTCGATGTCCTGAAAGCCAAGATTCTGCACATCAAGCACATCAGTACCTTTGAGGATGACAGTGCTGACGCAGGACAATAAGCCCTTATCAATATAACTCTGCATTCTTGTTTTGATAGGACTAAAGTCAAATTCATGATCTATCACATCAATCGACATCATTATTTCCCCCATTGGTATGTCATATTATCTATTGCTGAACCTACCTATCTCCGGAACCAACCATAGCGCAGGGTTAAAGGCTCAGTAGCCGGAATCCACCCAAGGGCGAGGAACGCGCCGGTTCCTTAAAACGACCAGAAGCCAACTCAACCTGATTGACAAATTTTTATTTGCTGAATAAACAGCGACACAACCAGCCGAATTGATGCACAATGCTAGCTGTCGCCATACCGGCCAGACATATCCGGCGGTCTTCAAATAAAGTCCTAACCCCCATACATTGATAGCAGGAGAGTATCAGATGAGGCTTACCAAAAAAATAGCCATTATCACCGGCGGTGCCAGCGGTATGGGTCTGGCTACCGTGCATCGCTTTCTCGAAGAAGGTGCCAGCGTAGTAATAGCCGATTTTAATGAAACAAAAGGTCTGGAGGCCGCAGACCAGGCGGCCCGAGCAGGATTCAAAGAACAGGTCCTATTCAAGAAAACTGATGTCGCATCGGAACAGCATATCGAGGCACTGATTGACCTTACCCTGTCGCATTTTGGTAGCCTTGACATTATCTTCAACAATGCTGGAGTTGGCGGCGCAATAGGCCCACTGACGGAAACCACGACAGCCGATTGGGATTATACTTTTGATGTCCTCGCCAAAGGCGTATTCCTGGGTATCAAGCACGCTGCTCGAACCTTTAAATCGCAGGCCAAGGGTGGCTGCATCATCAACACTGCTTCAATCGCCGGACTTAGCGGTGATGCGGGACCGTTAGTTTATTCCGCTGCAAAGGCCGCTGTGATCAGTATGACCAAAGCAGCCGCGGTTGAACTCGGCCCGGACAAAATACGTGTTAATGCCATCTGCCCCGGATTTATCAATACACCCCTGGCGGATGGAGGCGACCCGGAGGCAACCGCCAAAGCTTTTGGTAAGTCCCAGCCCTGGCCTGAGCAAGGCACCGGGACTCACATTGCTGGCGCGGCGTTATTTCTGGCCAGCGATGATGCTGAATTCGTGACAGGTGAACATATCGTTGTTGATGGTGGCCTGACTGCGGCGGGCCCTGAACTGAGCAAACGCTTCCCCAAATCCTCGGCCCGCAATGGTCGCTATTCAGGAATCACCAAAGGCTCAACCGGAGCAGATGCCGAGTTAAGACGTCTTTAGAGCCCGGTTATACCATCTCAGAGGCTCTTATTTTGCCTCGCCACCGGGACCCGAGACTGGGGTCGCTATCCAACACTCCTGGCCTATGTACTATTATCTTTACGGTTAGCCAATTCAGAGAGATTAGAGGAATGATCGTCTCTGCTGATTCTGTAAGTTGACACAACCCATAGCCCGATCAGAAAAAGGCCGCAATACAAAGGCAAAAACAACATGGCAAGATCTCGGCGAATCTCATAAGTTACCTCGGTCACCGAGCTAATCCCATCCAGGCCAACTAATGATACGATCGCACCCGCACCGATGATTCCACCCGCTGAAATGGCTTTCGCAGCAAACCCTCTAGCAGCATAGAACAGCCCTTCTGACCTCCTGTTGGTGGTTAACTCACTGTCCTCGACCACATCTGCCATCATGGAATCCAGCAGCACCCCACCGATGATGCCGCAAATCACTTCAGTGACAATGACAAAACTATAAATATAGAGCGATAGCCAACTCCCTAACTCCGGCCACCATCCAGCAAGTACGAGAATATAGGGTATTGGGTACAACAGAATATTCACTAGAATCGCAGCAATGGCAGCCCATTTTTTACCGAGCAATTTACCCAGGTAAGGAGCAGCCCAATAGGCTACCGCTGGAGAAATCAGCACGCCCAGGCCTGTCACCGCAATCTGTTCTCCGGAAAACGCGAAGAAGTAAGTGGTATTGTAAAGGTACAAGGCCATACCCAGGCCTCCAGCAATACCAACGGTCAGCCCATAGAAAAATAGTGCAGCAAAATTCCTGTTTTTAACGGACTGAAATATCTGCCGAATTTCCGTTGAAATTTCTGTGAATTTGAATTTTTCAGCCGGTCTAGGAAGAGCTGCTGCCACCTTCTGTGTTCCCAGGGCAGAAACCAGTATCGCCAGCGCTATCAGTAACGCCCCCACAGCGCCGTAGATACTATAGCCGGTCTGGACGGCAAAACCATATGCGCCAACCCAGAAGTACATATTGATGGTATGAATGCCGTTACCACCATACCAGCCAAAGGCATGGCGTAGAGCCAGCCACTTGTTCCTGCGATCATAATCAGTCTCAAGATCCGGTAACAAGGCTGTAGAGGGGACTTCAAATAGCGTTGTTCCCGTTCGAATCAATAACGCCAGCATTAATACATAGCCAAATGTGTTGCTCTCGTTCAGTTCAATAATCGGATTAAACAAAGCATAAAAAGTGAACGGCAACAGAAACAATGCCGAGTACATGAAAGGATGACGCCGGCCTAGATTGCTGCTGGTTTTATCTGACCAGTGCCCGAGCAGCAAATCAGATATAGCATCCCATACCATAGCAATGGCAAGCGCAATCGAAGCTAAATAACCTGGCAACCCCAACACCTGGTTTGCATAGATCAATAACAGATAGCTGAAAGCATTGTTCTTAACACCATATGAAATAGCGGCTGAACCGTAAAACCAGAATGTTGGACTTTTTTCTAAAGTCGATATAGCCATGCTCATCTCCTTCCCGCTCGATTAAAGCGGAGTTTGATGGAGAACGAAAGACAAATCGGACAAAAATAAACGGTGAGGCAGACATCCCGGCTTTACGGGTATCTTTAGCCTATACATTGCGACATTAATGTAGGCAACTTATGATTGGTGCAGGCCATCCCAGGAAAGCTAAAATGATAAGCCGACACACCTCAGCTGATGTTAATACCTGGATACAGCAAGGTTTTGTAGTCATACCTGACTTCTTCAATAAAGAAGAGATCACCCCTGTGCTTGAGGATTTTAAGCAACTCTATACTGGACAAGGAAATCCAGATAGTAACAGCACTGAACTTAACACGAAAACCGGCGAACAAATCGGAGGCTTCCATCCAAAACAGTTCTTACATTTCGATACCCTACCGTATGCCGCTTCAGAAGCGACTAACCTCCTGTCTCTTCATCCAGCGCTAATCGATTTTTCCAAAGACCTCCTAGGCGCTGAACAAGTGCATCTTTACCAATCCCATACCTGGGCAAAATACACCGGAGAAGCAGACTATGATCAACCGTTTCATTGTGACTTCGGTAATCACACCCTCACCGTACCAGGAGATAATCCCATTCACCGTACGGTTGACTTTATTGTTTATATCACTGACGTTACGGATGAATTAGGCGCCCTCCGTTATGTCACCAAACCGGACAGCGCTGAAGTTATTGGCGATCAACAACTGGTTGCCCAAGCAGAGCTTCAAAGCCAACTAAAGCAAAGAGAACGCTCTGCTGCTGGCCCGGCAGGGACCCTGGTGGCTCACAGCATCGACACCTTTCATAGAGGCAGTAATCTGACTGCAGAAAACGGTTTCCGATTCACCATGACGATGGGTTATAAAGCTGCTGGTAACGATATGATCGGCTTTCATGTGTGGCAGGAAGCGCCGAACCGACCCTGGGCGAAAATCCTCGATAACGCCACACCAGAACAGTTGCAGTGCCTTGGCATCCCGCTGCCCGGTGATGCCTTCTGGACACCGAGGACGGTTAAACTAACCCAGGCCCGATGGCCCGATTGGAATATGCAGGCTTATGCAGAAAAACTAGCCAAATAACAACGACCGCTGGAGTTGTATCAAACCGGCGAGAATGCGCAACCTAACTGAATTCGCCAACAACTATCTAATGTGATTAACTGACTGCCTCTTTCTTACTGAGCCTACAGACCATGCTAAACCTCCAAAAAACCTGTGCTTTTAGCGGACGTGTATTACTCGGTCTGTATTTCTTGATTCCAGGCATTTCAAAAATAACTGGGTTCGAGGCTACCAGCGTTTATATGGCGGAGCACGGCATGGTTTTAATACCTTTTTTCCTTGTCCTAACCATCATCTTGCAAGTCGGCGGCGGTATCTGTTTAATTCTTGGGTTTCGAATTCACGAAAATGCACTAATGTTTGCCGCCCTGACCCTTGTTATCAGCCTTGTTATGCACGATTTCTGGAACCTTGAATCGGGTATCCAGCAAGCCCATGAAACACAAAACTTTGTCAAAAACATGGCCATCATGGCCGGCTTGCTGGCATTATCAGCATCACGCTATGTCACTGCCTGGAGTCTGAATAAGCAGAAATCTGAGCCCCAATCCTGATACTGCACTGTCAGGGTTAAATTCCTCCCCTGGGCCACTACTGCTGTTCCAAGTGTTCCCAACGCTCATACAGCTCAACCAAGGACTGCTGCTCCCGTTCAAGTAGTTCATATTGCTGCAGCTGATGAGCCTGTTCCAACTTAAAAAAACCACTATCACTGACTGCTGTTTCTAAAGCCACAATACTTGCTTCAGCGGTTTCAATCAAAGCAGGTAATGCAGCCAGCTCTCTGTCCAGGCTTCTCTGTTGTTTTCTATTTGTAGAGTGTTGTTTAACCGTGGTTTCAGTCATTCCAGTTGTAACTGCTGGGGGGGGGGCCGACTGTCCGCTAAAGGACCCGCCATGAGCTTTCCAATCCTGATAACCACCTACATGCTCACGAACGACCCCATTACCCTCAAACACCAGTAAAGACGAAACCACGTTATCAAGGAACGACCGGTCGTGTGAAACAAGTAAAATCGTACCCTGGTAGTCCACCAGCAGCTCTTCGAGCAATTCGAGCGTTTCAACATCAAGATCATTGGTTGGTTCATCCATGACCAGAAGGTTAACCGGCATCATAAACAACCTGGCCAGCAGCAACCTGTTTTGCTGTCCACCGCTAAGCGTACCAATTAAGGCGCGCGCATCTTCTCCGCTGAACATAAACCGCTTCAGATAAGCCAGCACATGCATATCCTTGCCATTTATCTGGATCACCTCACCGCTGTCACAAAGAAAATCTATCGCCCGTATATCAGGATCCAGCGTCGTACGAACCTGGTCAAAATAGGCAGTGGTTAATTGTGTGCCGGTTTTAATCATGCCATCGGTAGGCGTAAGTGACCCCAATAACAGCCCAAGCAGTGTCGATTTGCCAATCCCATTTGGCCCTAACAGGCCAATTCTATCTCCTCTCTGGATGATCAGGTTAAGCTGGCTTATCAACATTTGGCCATCGATCTGATAACTGACGTTAATGAATTCCTTTATGGTCTTACCCGATTTTTCACCACTATCCACTTCTAGTTTGAGTTGGGCGACTGATTTTCGTTGCATTCTCTCTTTTCGCAAAGACTCTAGCGCCCGCACACGACCTTCATTACGCGTCCGTCTGGCTTTAATACCCTGGCGAATCCAAACCTCTTCTGCCTTCAACTTCTGATCAAACTTTTTGTCATGTTCTGACTGCACCGCGAGCTGATGTTCCCGGCGCTGCAGAAAAGATTCGTAATCGGTATCCCAGCGCGTCAGACTGCCGCGGTCAATATCAATCACTGACGTTGCGACTGCCTGCATGAGTTCCCTGTCGTGAGAGATAAATATGACGGTTCCTGAAAATTCTAGCAGGAGTTGTTGCAGCCATTCGATAGTCGGAATATCAAGATGGTTGGTAGGTTCATCTAACAACCAGACGTCCGGTTCAACTACCAGCGAGCGCGCAATCGCCATTCGCTTTAGCCAACCTCCAGATAATTCACTTAGTTTTTTTTCAGCCGGTAGCTGCAGTCGATCGATCATTGCGTCGACTCGATAGCCTACAGACCAACCATCCAATGCGTCCAATTTACCCTGCACAACACTCAACTCGTTGGCGGTCGTGTTGTCAGCCGCTATGAGTTCCCTGTACTGACTCAACAAGTTGCCAATTTCACTGAAACCCGCAGCGACAGCCTGATACACCGTCTTGTCTGCCGGCACGGGCAATGATTGATCGAGTGTGGAAAATTTTAATTTTTCCTGTCGCCAGATATTGCCATCATCCGGTTGCACGACACCATTTAATACTTTCAGCAAGGTACTCTTGCCACTGCCGTTATAGCCAGTAATGCAGCAACGCTCGCCGGAACGGATACTCAGGTTAACGCGATCCAATACAGCATTAACGCCGTAGGACACTGAAATATTCTGAAGGGATGTGACTAGCATGAGCGCGACCATAATAGCATGAGCCAGGGTCCCCGCAGCAATGATCATTAACTGAAAAGCGCAATGGTTAAACCTGAAATCGAATTTCGCCGCAATACCCCGCGAAAAGCCCTAATCAGGCCAATCAACCTTGGTTTAAGCTTCATCTATGCTTCATCTGTGCTTCATCTCAGCT
>Ga0233433_10001347_pt1 | contig 23600 bp, 26 predicted proteins | sample SI_122_August201_5_FD_179868 | JGI IMG/M metagenome (GOLD analysis project Ga0233433, IMG submission 179868) | Seawater microbial communities from Saanich Inlet, British Columbia, Canada - SI_122_August2016_100_MG | ecosystem: Environmental > Aquatic > Marine > Inlet | place: Canada: British...
AAGATTCATAGCGAACTAAGATGCTCAAAATCATCGTGCAAACGTCCGCCTTGGGTCAGGTTCGGAAGTTTTCACGGGTGTCATTGCACGTCCGCTTAGCCCCCTGATAGCGGAAGTCAATTTCAGAAAACTGGACTTTGCGCCAATAATGTCTGCTCATCCCTCACATAGCGGACATTATTTCGGAGTACCGATAGAGTCTGGAAGTAGCCACAAGCGGACAATTACAGCCGAGGTTACCCATATTCCATCGCAAACTTAAAAACTTGGCAAAGAGATATTTTTTCGGTGCTTAAGAATTAAGATACGATAAACTCAATGTTCTGCGCACCTTCCCACAATACCAGATGGCCAAAGTCGAAAAGGTTTTCTTGCCCCTCCACTACTGTCAGGAAATGGTTTCCAGCAAGTTCGCCCATTTTGCTTGCAAAGCTGGAGCTGCCATAAGCAAAAAGAATTTCAGTTTCGCTGACACCGCCAGGATAAAACAATATATCTCCACGTGAGGGGTGGCACGTCTGATTTTCAAAGTCCAATTTTGCATCAAAATCACCCAGCGGCACCCAAACCGCCTCACCACTCCAGCGTGAATGAATAGTCTTATTCCTGAATGGCAAAAGCTCTAAAAATCGTGCACAGGTTTTTGGCGCTTGCTCAACTTCCAGCTTCGCTTTGAAGGCATATGGACCCGCCTGAATTTTCAAAATTTGCATATCGTTTCGACCGTAATTTAGTGATTTGAATATAGCATTTAAGTTAATCAATCCTACCGAACTCTTCTCACTGATTGGTACGAGCACGCTGCACGTGGTTCCTGAAATGGCTCCCCTCGGAAACACTTTATCAACTAAATGGCGTCGCTTGGATAAGCGCGTTCATTTAAACGGTTGAAAATAGGTCCTTCAAACGCAACTCCGTGATCCTAAGAATATTTTTCATCGCTTCTGCGCGCTCTGTCGACGACTCATTTTTCTGGCGTTCGTCATATGCTTGGAGAATGGACGCCTTGTCGTGGTCACGCACTGCGACAATGAAGGGGAAACCAAAGCGGTCCTTGTACGCGGTATTAAGCCGGTTGAAGGTGTCGAATTCTTCTTGGGACATTTGGTCCAGCCCAACGGATGCTTGCTCAGAAACTGAAAAATCTGTCATCTCTCCCGCTCGTGCAACCTTCCCAGCAAGGTCGGGGTGGGCTCGGATCAATGCCAATTGCTCTTCTTCAGACGCCACTGATACCACCTCGATCATCGCTAGATGAAGTGTGTCGACATCCTTAAATGGTTTGGCGGCAAAAGCACGTTCGGCGATCCATGGCGAATGCTCGAAAACGCCCCCCAATACCGCGATAAACGATGGCGCGTCCATCTTGTTAATTTCGGCGATACCTAAGTTATCGCTCACGTTCTTGGTTCCTTTAGAATTCTCTCAATCACTGCATTGGAAAAGAGAAAATCACACTGGCGTAAATTTCGATATATGCTGTTGTTCGCCATCTACGCTAGCTACCCCTGTACGTTGAATAGCTATAGGGTGATACAAGAAGGGGCACATGGTAGTGCTCGTCTGGGTCCGAAACACTGAACCAAACTGGTACGACATCAAGGAACATTGGGTTGGGACTATCACTGCCTCGAGACTTGAAATAGGCGCCGACGCAAAACGTCAATTCATAAGAATCAGCGACAAAGGCTTCGCCTTCCAATAAAGGGCCATCAACCCGGCCATCTTCGTTTGTCGTAAAGCTCCCAATGATTTCGCCGTCGGACCGCCTGAGGTCAACCCGCATACCAGAGGCTGGGCACCCGTTAGCCGTATCGAGAACATGGGTCGTCAGATATCCCATGAACAAGCCCCTTCATATCTTGTATAAATTGTATCCAATATATTCTAAATAATTACCCAAATATTTAGATCAGGGCAACAAAAATTTCGATAAAGATATATGATTACCGGTAAAAAACGCCATTTTTTACAGAAATTAAATAAAATTTTATTCGTAATTTCATCGTTGTATCGTATACAATTTGGTGCGAGAATATTGAACAATCATAAATCGGCCGGTTAAATTTTAATTATGGCTACCCAACAAAAACCACAGAACGACCCAATATATTCAGAAATTTTTCGTGCGATCCTTGAACAGCGATTGGCGCCCGGTGCTAAGCTCACGGAAAGCACCATGGCGGACGTCTTCGGTGTCAGCCGAACAATTATCCGCCAAGTGCTTTTGCGCCTATCCTTGGATAATGTCGTCGAAATTCATCCTAACCGAGGCGCCTTTATCGCGATGCCAAAGGCGGAGGACGTGCGCCAAGTTTTTAGTGCCCGGCACCTGCTCGAAGACGGCATTGTTGCAGCATCAGCAGCAAATTGCTCAGCGGTGGATGCAGACGTTCTCCGCAAAATTGTTGGTAAGGAGAATGACTGTATAAGAAACAGTGACCGCATTGGCGCAATTCGATTGTCTGGCGAGTTCCACTTGGAGTTGGCGCGCATCGGGGGCAATAAACCACTGATGAGACTTCTGCGACAATTGGTCGCACAAACGTCACTGGCAATCGCACTTTATGAGACGCCGGGGAATCTTGTATGTGTTGATGATGATCACATTAATATTGTTGAAGCTATCGCGGCTGGTGATATTGAAAAAAGCCGCGCGTTGATGAGGGAGCATCTAAGGCAATGTGAAAGCCATCTGAATCTTGATCCGCTGAATGATTCAAATAACTTAAGGGCGGTGTTCGCAAATGTTTTCGAGGCTAGGCATTCGGCCTGAAGTAGATTTACGAAATGATAAATGATTCTTATCCACGCGATCTGACGGGCTACGGTGCCAATCCACCTCAAGCAAATTGGCCGGACAACGCACGCATTGCCTTACAGTTCGTGTTGAATTTCGAAGAGGGCAGCGAAAACAGCATTCTGCACGGGGATGCGGCGTCCGAAGCCTTCCTTTCAGAAATCATTGGCGCCGACGCGCGCGAGGGCGTGCGTCACATGTCTATGGAATCATTTTATGAGTACGGCAGCCGAGTTGGCGTTTGGCGTGTTTTTAAACTGTTTCAGGAATTTGACATTCCGTTGACTCTCTTTGCCGTCGCAATGGCACTAGAGCGCAATCCCGATATGGTCGAGGCGGCACTGGCGGCAGACTATGAATTTTGTAGTCATGGATATCGTTGGATTGACTATCAATATGTGCCGCAAGAGATCGAAATCGAACATATGCAGAAAGCCATCGACATCCACAAACGTATCACGGGGGAGCGGCCGCTCGGCTGGTATACGGGGCGGACCAGTCCCAATACGCGTCGCTTGGTGGCCGAAGCGGGCGGGTTTCTTTATGACGCCGACGACTATAGTGACGATCTGCCCTTTTGGTCGACCTTAGTCGATACCCCGCATCTGATCGTGCCCTATACGTTGGACGCAAATGACATGCGATTTGCAAGTCCGCAAGGCTTTAACGCTGGTGATCAATTTTACAACTACCTAAAGGATACTTTCGATACATTGTATCTGGAAGGGAAAACGGCGCCCCGCATGATGTCGATTGGGTTGCACTGTCGAATTATTGGGCGTCCTGGCAGACTTGCCTCGTTGCGCCGGTTCTTGGAATACGTTCGTGGGCACGATGATATTTGGTTTGCACGGCGCATTGACATCGCCCGGCATTGGCGCGAACAGCATCCCTACATAGACCCGGCGGAGACACGGTCATGACCCAATCTATTCCCAAATTCACAATTAATGCCGTCAATTTAGCATCGCCTCGGTTGGGCACTAAAGTGATCCAGGCTAGTGACGAATTTTTTGCACCCAAGGAACGGCTCTTGAAGGATGAGGACCCGATTTTCATTGCCGATAAGTACGACGATCACGGCAAGTGGATGGATGGCTGGGAATCTCGGCGCCGGCGCGACGATGGACATGACTATTGCATTGTTCGGCTTGGCGCGCAGGGAACAATTAAGGGTGTCGATATTGAAACCACGCACTTCACTGGCAATCATCCACCCGAAGCCTCCATTGATGGCGTGCTATCGGATAATGGCATTAGCGAAGACAGAAAGTGGATAAATGTTGTTCCGCGCCAACGCCTCGACCCAGACGCACACAATTTTTTTAAAGCTGAATCGGACGAGCGCTTCAATACCTTGCGCCTGAATATTTTTCCTGATGGCGGCGTGGCGCGGCTCCGAGTTTATGGCGAGCCACTAAGTGAGTGGGATCAAACGAACCCAGATGGCGAACACGAACTTTCTTCGATCACAAATGGCGCCAAAATTGTCGGCTATAATGATGCGCACTATGGTAGCCCTTGGGTGATTTTGGCGCCCGGTCGCGGCCAGAATATGGGCGATGGCTGGGAAACACGGCGACGCCGTGAGCCGGGCAATGACTGGATCGTCGTAGCTCTGGGCGCACCGGGCCTCGTTGAGAGAATTGAAATCGATACTGCATACTTCAAGGGCAACTATCCCGACCGCTGTTCTGTGCAGGGAGCCCTGGTGGCTAACGGCGTGGATATCCTCCAAGATGCGGAGACGTGGCCGGAACTGATGGAGCAGAAAAAATTGCAAATGGATCAAATTCACACATTTGATCGCAGCGCGATTAACGTTAGTGGGCCGGTTTCGCACGTTCGGTTGAATATATTTCCTGATGGAGGCGTAAGCAGGTTCCGTGTCTTTGGCAAGCTAGCTAAGGAATAACCACAATGGCCGTGAATCTAACACCTGTTCCCCTGACCCGCGAGTTGTTTGCTCCCTTTGGCGATGTAATTGAAATTGACGACGCAGACCATTATTCGATCAACGAAGGTACGACCGAGCGCTATCACGATTTAGCAAAGATCGATGTTTCGGCTAAAGACGGCGTGCCCTTGATTAGCATCTTTCGTGGCCAACCACGGTCCATTCCAATCAAAATCAAGATGATGGAGCGCCATCCGTTAGGCACCCAGGCCTTTATGCCTTTGCAACCCCATCCGTACTTAGTTGCCGTTGCGGCGTTAAGCGATACAGTTGGGCCCGCCGACGTAAAGGCTTTCATAGCGGCAAGTGGGCAAGGTGTGAGCTACCGCCGGGGTGTATGGCACCACCCGTTGTTGGTTTTAGAGCCTGATCACGATTTTCTGGTTATCGATAGAGGTGGCGCGGGCGACAACTTAAGCGAATATTCTTTCTCCGATGAAGAAGGCGTCGTCCTGTTGAACCCGCGATAGAAACCGGCCTCCAAATCTTCTAAATTTTAAGCTGTCGGTATTTGGTTGACCAGGGGGGATGCCCGATTTCAGGACCCGTGTGCGACGTGCTCGTACCACTCGGCAAGAATGCGGCGTTCAGGCGTGCTCAGCCCAATACCGTCCCGCTGGGCATTGGGCGGCGGCATGGCACGGCTGCGGCCCGCGTGAAGATAGATTTCTCGAGCCCGGCGCACGATTTGTGCGTCACTGTCAAACTTAACATTCTTAGGTGCGGTACTCAGGCCATCCCATCCAGGCTCTTCCGTGTGGCACATGACGCACCGTCCCTGCACCAATTCACGAACCTCTTTGAAGCGGGGCGCACTGGCAAACTTTTGTTCGTATGGTGTCAGTTTCGTCGTTTCTCCCTCAACCATTGGCGGCGCGGGGAGCGTCGATAGCCACATAATTGCGAGGAAGAGTAAAGCCGTCGCAGGCCACGTCCACGTCGGATTGCCGGCTCCACTGTGCTTGGAGTTAAAATAATGGCGGATCGACACGCCCATCAGGAAAACGAGCGACGCGATGATCCAGTTGTAGGTGGTCGCAAATGCCAAGGGATAGTGGTTGGCGAGCATTAGAAATATGATTGGGAGCGTCAGGTAGTTATTGTGGGTCGAGCGTTGTTTGGCTTGTTCCCCAAGAGCTGGGTCCGGCGATTTACCCGCGATGAGATCAGCCACGACCTTCCTCTGGTTCGGCATAATAATCGCGAAAACATTGGCGGACATGATTGTGGCGGTGAAAGCGCCAAGATGTATAAAAGCGGCCCGTCCGGTGAACACCTGAGTATATCCCCATGCCATCGCAACAAGCATGAAATAAAGTAGAACCATTAGTCGGGTGTTATCCGATCCAAGTGGCGACTTGCAAAGCAGATCGTAGAGGACCCATCCGATCCCCAACGAGGCCACCGAAATCAAAATTCCTTGGGTTGATGTAATGTCGAGCACATTGGGGTCGATGAGATAGAGATCGGCGCCCGCGTAGTAGATGATAGCCAACAACGCAAATCCCGAGAGCCACGTGGCATAGGCTTCCCATTTGAACCACGTCAGGTGTTCGGGCAACCGGTCGGGCGCGACGAGAAACTTTTGGATGTGATAGAATCCGCCACCGTGAACCTGCCATTCCTCACCCTGGACACCGTCTAGTGAATCATCCGCTCTTCGAAGCCCCAAATCCAGAGCAATGAAGTAAAAAGACGTGCCAATCCAGGAAATTACCGTAATGACATGGACCCAGCGTGCCGCAAATGACAGCCAATCCCAGAATATAGAAAATTCAATCATAGTGTCTTCCTAACAGCGGTGCAGAGTGACAAATATCGTTGCCAACTTGAATACCGAGAACAGCCAAAGACTTTCAAATTAATCTTTATAATGATATGAATTTTAGCATGTCTTATGTGAATAATTTGAAGACGTTTGTTCGAGTTTTCGACCTAGGCAGTATGTCTGCTGCAGGCCGAGATATGCGGGTCTCTGCTGCAGTTGTTAGCAGCCGAGTTGCGGAATTAGAAAAACACTTCTCGGTTCGATTGTTCAATCGAACAACGCGCAGCATGAAACCCACGGCCCATGGTGAACTTCTCTACAGTGGAGCGATCAAAATTCTTGATACGATTATAGAGGTCGAAAGCAATATTGCCGAAATTACCGCCCATCCAAAAGGAACGATCTTCGTCGCGGCGCCACTGGGAATTGGGAAAAAACTGATTGTTCCTCTTATCCCAACTTTTAAGGATTCATATCCGGATATCAATATCCGGCTAAGGCTATCGGATCGAAAGGTAGATATTACGAACGAAGGACTTGATGCGGCATTTGTATTGAGAAATTTAACTGATTCAGAAATGCGGGTTCGTCATATCCACGAGTTCGAACGGGTCCTATGTGCTTCGCCTGCCTACATCGAGAAACATGGCGCACCAACGTGCGGCGATGATTTGGTATTACAAAAACACAGCTGTCTATTACTACGCTATCCTGGTGCTGATGAGTTTTATTGGACATTGCAAGTTAATGGTGTTCCTCAACGGTACGATTTCACGGGGCCATTGGAATCCGATGATGGTGAAGTTTTAACAACATGGGCGTTGGCAGGAAGCGGAATAATCAACAAACCAGTCTTCGAAATAGCGGAGTTTTTGGAGTCAGGGGCACTCGTCCGCGTGGCTGCAAACACCCCGCCAACGGACGTTCCTTTCGCCTGCATTTATCCGCACAAGCGGCTTCAAGATCCAAAAATAAAAACGTTCATCGAATATATCGTCAAGGAATGCAAAGACGTTCTCTCTATTGGTTAATTCCACAATTTCTGCAAAAGAGATTTGCGCTGCGGAATCAACGCCCAGATGAATAAAACAGCTGATGAAATCAGCAAGACGGCACTTCCAGGCCTGTCGAAAAAGACAAACGGATCACCACGTGACAGTAACATTGCCCGGCGGAAAAATTCTTCCATCATCGGTCCGAGGACGAACCCAATTAGAAGCGGCGCGGGCTCAAACTTATAGAGCCGAAGGATGTACCCAATGGCCCCAAAAACCAGCGTGACCCAAATATCGAAAACGCTATTATCAATGCTGTAAACACCGACACAAATCAGTACCACGACTGTTGGGTAAAGATAGATATGTGGCACGCGAAGCAAACGAACCCATAGGCCGATCAACGGTATATTGAGCACCAGCAAGAACAAATTTCCAAACATAAAACTGACCACCAAACCCCAAAATAATTCTGGATGGTCAGTTAGCAACCGTGGCCCTGGATTGATCCCATGGATCATTAACGCGCCAAGCATTAGGGCCATCGTGGTGCTGCCGGGAATGCCGAGTGTAAGGGTCGGAATAAAGGCTGTTTGGGCCGCCGCATTATTTGCCGACTCTGGAACCATGATACCCTCAATAGCGCCCTTACCGAATTGATCACGGTTTTTCGACATCCTTTTTTCCAGCGCATACCCGACAAATGATGCGACCGTTTGCCCTGTCCCTGGCAGGGTGCCAAAAAAGGAACCAATGCTTGAGCCTCGTAGGACGGGCCCGATCGACCGAACCGCTTCGCTTGCCGTCGGCAGAAAACTTCTAAAGGGGATTTTTTCTGTGGCGTAAGACGGAATTTTGCCCCGCGCCGAAACAATTACTTCCGAAACACCAAACAGGCCCATGGCAACAACCACGAGGCTCACACCATCACGTAATTCCTGGATGCCACCGGTAAATCGAACGTCGCCGGAATTTGTGTCAACGCCAACGGTACCCAGAAGGACGCCCAGACAAACCATTGCAACGCCCCTGATAGCGCCACTGGAACTAACGACGGAGGCGGCGATTAAACCGAGAACCATGACGGAAAAATATTCAGCGGGTCCGAACAAAAGCGCGAACCTTGCCAATGCAGGCGAAAGTAAAGTCATAACGATGACGCCAAAGATACCCCCACAGAAAGAGGCAATCGCAGTCATAAACAATGCCACCCCGGCGCGTCCCTGTCGCGCCATTGGATATCCGTCCAGACACGTCACCGACGCGGACGGCGTGCCCGGAATGTTAAGTAGGATTGAGGCAATGGAACCTCCGTATTCAGCGCCGTAATAAACACCTGCAAGCATTACAAGGGCGGTATCTGCAGGCAGGTAGAAGGAAACTGGGAGCAACATGGCAACGGCGGCCAGTGGTCCGATTCCAGGTAACACACCAATGAACGTACCGAGAAATACGCCTACAAAACAATATGTTAGGTTGGTCGCAGACGCCGCCGTTTCAAATCCTAGCGCTAAGTTTGCAAGCAGTTCCATTTAGAGCCCCTGAATCGGCGTGAACGGCAAATTCAAGCCAACAATAAATACCAGCCAAATTCCTAGGCTAACGCCCAACCCAAGCAAAACCCGGGTTAAAAAAGTAAGTTCAAAATCAGCAAAACTCGTAAACAGCACAGCTAGAAATGCCGCGGGCAACACGCCTAAATATGGCACGCCAATAGCAAACGCCGCGACACCCGAAAGAACTGTAATGACGGATAGGGGATCAGGCTTTTCTAATTCATCTTGTTCAGAGCGTGTCGTAAAAAGAGCAACGATGGCTAGTACACAGAGTATGGCGCCGACTCCCATCGGGAAAAATCCCGGGCCCATACGCCGCGCCGTGCCAAGATCAAGCCATTGCCAGGAACCAAAAAAGAAATACGCGCCAATTGATAAAAGTAGAATATTTCCAACTTGCCGTTTGAGAGCATCTAATATCAAGAGGCTTCCTCCAAATTAAATTCTAATCCATCATATTCCGCAGGGATTGAGATTGCCCCGTTGCGTATAGCTGTCTCAACCTTGGCGATTTCTGACCGAGTCGTTTCTGGCACATCATCGCGGAATGCAAGAAATACTGCCCCTTTATCTGCAAGACCAATTTCTACAATTTCTGTCGGCATAATGCCCTCAACCATATCCTCAATTGCGCGCTGCGCGCCAATATCAATTCGAGCAACGGCAGAGCCAATAAATACGTCCGGTTCGGACTTAGTCCAATCAAGGGCATTTCCAATTTGATGTTTTTCAAGCTTGCGGCAGGCAGCGATTGCACCGCTGCGAGCCTCATTCAACATTGTAAATAAAATGTCGGCTCCGGCTTCCAGTTCAGCAGCAGCCCAATGTTCTGCGATATCCGAGTCGTCCTGGGTCCCACAAAACGCGGTGAGAATTTTAACCTCTGGTTCGATGTAGTTAACGCCGGCAACATAGGCAGCCCGCCCCTTAAGCCCAGGACGAACACGATGGCCAGAGAGGTGCCCGACCGTACCTGATTGGGTCGTCAGCCCTGCCAAACATCCAGCGAGGAAGGCTGATTCTTCTTGTAAAACATCATAGCTTGCCAAGTTGTCAGCAGTTACCGCGCCCTGGACAACGGCAAATTTCTTGCCCGGGTTCGCTGCTGCGGCCTTCGGCGCAGCAATATTCCCTTGCCCGCCGATAACCACAACACCATCAGATGTTTGTCCCGCCTCCGTGAGATTCTTTAAGATAACGTCTTGTTCAAACGGAATCCCATGGATGATTTCGATTTCGGCATTTGTATTATTACGTGCCGCTTCAATGCCGATGAGAGCACTTGCATTAAAACCTCGATCATGAAGTTTACCGACAAATACGACCGAAATTTTCATGTCACGTGCCCTCCGTCCAGAAAAGTGCTGCTCGACGTTAATTCCGTACGGTAATCAAGCTTTACTTGGCGATCGCCTTCTTAACCAGCGGACGCCATGCTTTGCCCTCGGCTGCGACAAAATCCCTAAATTGTGCACTGGTCATAGGTCTCTGGCTAACGCCCCATGTCGCAAATTGTTTTTTGACTTTATCAGTAGCCTTAGCCTTTTGAAGTGCGGCATCAACCTTGCTTGCAATCGTGCTATTAAGGCCTGCGGGCGCCGTAATACCAAGCCAGTTCTCGGCGGAGATCAGGAGACCTTGCTCCATGAAAGTGGGAATATTAGCAGACGTTGGAATCCGCGATTTTGAACTAATTGCAAGCGGAATGGCGAGACCTTCCTTAATCGCTGGCAAATTCTGCGGCAAGGCATCAAAAGTGATGGGCACAACACCTGAACGGAAATCAAGCCGCATCGGACGTGAGCCTTTATACGGAATATGCACCATGTCGACGCCTGTCAGCGCCTTGAACTGCGCACTGACTACATGTCCCCATGATCCAACACCCGATGTGCCGTAGTCCAGCTTACCAGGTTCTTTTTTTGCCTTTGCAATCAGTTCGGCAAGTGTTTTTACGCCGACTTTGGGCGATACAAACAGACCAAGATAGACAGCTCCGATGTACGAAACATGCGTGAAATCATCGATCGGGTCATACGGCGTGTTCGGGAATCGAACCGGCGCAACGTTGAACGGAGTTAGGTTAGAAAGCATGAACGTATAGCCGTCAGCTTTTGCTTTCTTCAGCGCTGTCGTCGCCACGGTGCCAGCAGCACCCGGTTTATTCTGGACCACAAACTGTTGTCCTAATTCCTTTGTTAGGTTTTCAGCCAACAAGCGCGCAACAAGGTCACTACCACCGCCCGGCGGGAACGAGACCAGTATTCGGACCGGTTTTTCCGGCCACGCCGCCGTCGCAGTTGTTGCTCCAATGGTCCCCAGAGCGATCACTGCCGCCGCAAGCGACAGAGATACTCGCATGAATGTGTTTCGCCAAAATGTCATTTTCCTACTCCTTCAATTTTATGGAAACGAGGTTGTGGAAATTAGCGCGGTTGAGGTTCGTCTACCTCTCAATATATTGCTAACTCCCCCGGTTCATCGATGAACTGAAAGGCAATGCCAACACTGGCACATAATGGTGCTGATGATCATCGTCGATCTTAAATCGGATTAGCCCACGCTCAAGAAACTTCTCTATCAGAACATTTGCTGCCAAACGCTCTTTTACAATATCGAGAATGTGAGCTGTAAATATCCCTCGAACGTGGCACATGGCCTACACCAATTATTCGAGTTTATAATCCGGGAAATGTTTAACGTACAAAAGGCGGGTAATACTTTAGCATCTTCGTATATTTTTTGATAATCACATGAATTGCCGCCCAAAATAGAAAGGTGCACGCCCGATAGAGAATTAAAGGGAATGAATAACGAACATTTTTGGTAATCAAGGGCCGGTCTTGCATTGTAAGATTTGGGTGCAACCAGCATCGCTGGTCCTAGGCGGATGTCTGCTTTGGGTCCAGGCTGTTCTCTAACTCGGGTGTTGATGTCAAGCTCTCCGTTATGTACCTGTCGGGTTCACTGTTCTCTCCGCAGTAGGGTCCAAGCCCTCTGCATAATGGCGTTGGAGGACGTTGGCGGATCAATGTGTCAATCGCGTTTACTTCGAAGAAGCCTCGCAAAGCCTGGATCGATCTCACCGACGCCACCGTCCCGACAGGGACATCGCTTCCGCTTTCGCGGAATTCTTTAATATTTTATCTCCTAAGCGGCCACCTCCTTGCTTGACCAGATGAAGTTTGTTTCATCTCTCCACATACGGTGCAGGATGACCGCCAGCTTGCGTGCCACGGCGACCTTGGCTTTTTTGAAGCCAATACGTTTCCATAATCTATGCCCCCATGCTTTGAGTTTGCACCATTGCGGTACCCGGGTGAGTAACACTCCGGCAGCCTCGAATAGGTAGGTCCGGAGCATTCGATCCCCGCATTTGGAGATTCGACCGCTCCAATCAATTTCGCCAGAGGCATACCGTCGCGGTGTCAGTCCGACGTAAGCGCCGACAGACCTGGAGCGCCGGAAGCGGATCGGCTCATCTATCGCCGAATGGAAGGCCAAGGCGGTAATCGGCCCAATCCCCGGCACCGTCATGGAACGCCTGATGTCAGCGTCGATCCGTGCTAAGCCCATGAGCTTGCGATAAAGAGCGGCAATCTCTCGACTGACCTTTTCGCGGACCTCCAAAAGAGGTCGCACGGCGTCGCACAAAAGACCATGAGGGCCAAGCAGTTCTTCAGCCCGGCGACGGAAGACATTGCCGCCCGCTTTGCCGATCATCAGACCTTGGTTCTTCATCAAACCCCGGATCTGGTTCTCAAGGTCGCGCTTTATCTTCACCAACTGGGCGCGGCTGCCCAGAACCGCCCGGATCTCATGACACGAGAGCCGTTTGACCTGGACTTCCTTGTACCAACCACACTGCATAATCCTGGCCAAGCCCACGGCATCGTTGCGGTCGCTCTTGTTGATCTGCATCGATAACGCCGCCTTGGCATGGCGGGCATCAATGCAAATCACCGGCAAGCCGAGCACCCGGATCTCATGCCAAAGCCAAGTCGTCGTCGGTCCAGTCTCGAGACCGATACGCTTCGCGTGCGGCGCATGAGTTCTAATAAACTCTGTGATCGCCTCTGGTTCTGAGATCACCGTACCTTCGCACTGGATCTCACCATCGTCATCAACCACGCAGATCGAGGTATCCTTGAGCGACACGTCCATTCCGACATATAGTTCCATAACATTTCTCCTGCCTATTGTTGCACTGGGACCGACATATGCCGGTCGTCACAATAATACAGAGAGCTGCGGCCTCTACCGTCTAAATGTGACCCAAACCCCGAGTTACGCCATGTGTAAAAACGCGATGCATGATATGATTCTCCTATAGTTTTGGGGGGAGAGTTTCATGAAGCGATTTGTTGAAGGCGAGGACCGCAGCCAGAGCACTTTGTTTCCTGAACGGCTGGATGATTACGTTGGCGAGGACAATCCTGTTCGCGTTGTCGATGTATTTGTTGATGAGCTTGATCTGGTTGGTTTGGGTTTTAGCCGGGTTGATCCTCTGGCAACCGGCAGGCCGAGTTATCATCCTTCGGTTTTGTTGAAGCTTTATATCTACGGTTACCTCAACCGGGTCCAATCGAGCCGTCGCCTGGAACGTGAAGCAGGTCGTAATGTCGAAGTGATGTGGCTGACCGGTCGCCTGGTGCCGGACCACAAGACGATTGCCAACTTCCGCAAAGACAATGGCCCTGCGATCCGCAAAGTCTGTGCCCAGTTTGTTGGCCTGTGTCGCCAGCTTAACTTGTTTGCCGATGCCAGTGTTGCGATTGACGGAAGTAAGTTTAAGGCCGTCAACACCCGCGATAAGAACTTCACGCGGGGCAAAGTGAAGCGCCGCATGGATCAGATTGAGGAGAGCGTTGATCGATATCTGCACCAACTGGACAGCGCTGATCGGCAGGAACCTTCTCGTGCTCGAACGATGACGACGGAACGTTTGAGCAGCAAGATCGAGACGCTTAAAGACGAGATGAAGCGTTTAAAAAAGCTTGAGGCCCGGATGCTGGCAACACCGGGCCAGCAGATATCCCTGACCGATCCTGATTCTCGTTCGATGGCGACGAGTGGCCGTGGCAGCGGCATGGTCGCTTATAATGTACAGTCTGCCGTGGATATTAAACATCATCTTATCGTCGCCCATGAAGTGACCAATTCGGGTTCTGATCGTTCCCAGCTCTCTACCATGGCAAAGCAGGCAAAGGCCGCAATCAAAACAGATACGCTGGAGGTTGTTGCCGACCGAGGTTACTTCAAGAGCGAAGAAATTCTGGCCTGTGATAAAGCCGACATTACAGTCACGCTTCCTAAACCACAGACATCGAGCGGCAAAGCCAGGGGGCGATTTGTCAAACAGGACTTTCGGTACGTCACTGAAGACGATGTCTATCTTTGCCCGGCGGATGAGCGCTTGGTCTATCATGCTACAAATCAGGAAAGAGGGCTGACCTTGCGCCGCTATTGGAGCAAGGCCTGTCCGACCTGCACCATCAAAGATCAATGCACCACAGGAAAGGAACGCCGGATTCCGCGCTGGGAACACGAACATGTTCTTGAGGATGTGCAGTATCGGCTCGATGAACATCCGGAGAAAATGCGCCAGCGGCGTGAAACGGTTGAGCATCCCTTCGGCACCATCAAATCCTGGATGGGCTATACGCACTTCCAGATGAAGACCTTAAAACGGGTCGGCACGGAAATGGCTTTGCACGTGCTCGCCTACAATCTAAAGCGCGTCATGAACATCATCGGCATCCGCCCGCTGATAGCGGCAATGAAGGCCGCATGAGCGCTTGTTAGCTTTGAATTAGCCCCGTATCTGGCTGAAAGCCGTATATAAACGCAAATTCCCGTGCCTCAGCCCTCGTAAGACCAACAAACCGATAAATCCAAAATCTGAGCCTCAAAAGGTATCGCCAGATTACATAGCTTAAATGGGGAACGTTTTTACACAGCCTGGGTCACCAGCAGACCTAATCACCTGCCTCAAATGATGTTCGCTTTACCCTCTAAAACCGGAAGTCGATTTCGGCAAATTGAATTTTGCGCCATTAATGTCTGCTCTACCCCCTGTAAGCAGACGTAAAATGGAGTTTGCGGTGACTACCGCTAATTGCCAAAAACGGACATGGTAATGCCATTTATTATCACCACTAATTACTCTGACAGCGTCCCCGTTCGAACCGGATTTTCTATTTGATAATGATTTCTGGACCCAGGAACGTGTTAGGCAGAAACGTCGAGAGCCAGGGAACGTAGGTCACCATGATTAGGAAGATGAACAGCACACCGAGGAATGGCAGTGCCGCGTGGACAACCCGCATCATAGGCATCCCAGCGACCCCGGATGTCACAAACAAGTTGAGGCCGACCGGCGGTGTAATCATACCAATCTCCATGTTAACAACCATGATGATGCCGAGATGGATTGGATCAATACCAAGTTTCATGGCAATGGGGAAGACTAGTGGGGCAACAATAACCAGAAGGCCCGATGGCTCCATGAATTGGCCGCCAATCAGCAAAATGACATTCACGATGACCAAGAACATCACCGACCCAAGTCCTGCAGACAACATCGCATTGGCCACTTGCTGCGGTATCTGCTCGTCGGTCAAGACGTGCTTCAGGATCAGCGCATTGGCGATCACGAACAATAACGTGATCGTAAGCTTGCCGGCGTCAAACAGTGTCTTCTGAGTATCCGGGTGGAATAGGGATGTGATTATACACCAGGGGTTCTTAATAAAACTGACGCCCTCTTTCGCTAGCGGTCCCATGTCCCGATAGACGAAGGTCGCGATGATAAACGAATAGACGGCGGCCACTGCGGCGGCTTCTGTTGGGGTAAATATACCGCCATAGATGCCGCCGAGAATGATGACGATTAGAAACAAGCCCCAGCCAGCTTCCCGACCGGATTCGAATATTTCAGCCCACCCTTTCCATTCTCCTTTCGGCAAATTTTTAACCTTCGCCATAATGTAAATAGCAATCATCAGCATAGTTCCGGCAATTATCCCCGGGATTACACCGGCAAGGAACATGCGTCCGACTGAAACTTCGACAGCCGCAGCATACACAACCATGACAATCGACGGGGGGATCAAGATGCCGAGAGTACCGGCGTTACAGATGACACCGGCGGCAAATTCTTTCGTGTATCCGACCTGACGCATGCCGACGATCACGATCGAACCGATCGCGACAACCGTGGCCGGTGATGAGCCAGAAAGAGCCGCAAACAGCATGCACGCGAAGACACCGGCGATTGCCAAGCCGCCTGGTAAGTGCCCGACACAGGCAATGGAAAAACGAATAATTCTTTGCGCCACCCCGCCGGTGGTCATAAACGCCGAAGCGAGAATGAAGAACGGAATTGCTAGAAGCGTGTAGTGTCCCTCAAATGCGGAGAAGAGGGTTTGCGCGACTGACGCAAGCGAACTGTCGGAGAACCAGAGCAGGAACAAAACCGAAGACATCCCAAGCCCAACGGCGATGGGTACGCCGATCATCAAGAGGACGATGACCATCCCAAAGAGCAATGCAACTTCCATTATCCTGCCTCCTCAATTTTCTCGCGGGCACTCTCGATCTCTTCTTCAACTTCATGGCTGGCAACGATACGGTCCGTCTTTCCAGTCCAGATCTGATAAGCGGCTTGGCAGCACCGGTAGAGCATCAATGCCATCGAAAGAGGAAGTATTGAATATGGAAGTAGGCGTGGAATTTTCTCGTACGTCTCGCCGTTATTAAAAACGGTCTCCATCCATCCCAACAATCCAATCATTGGGATATCGTTGACCTCATACCAGCCTTTGCCGCGAAATTTTTCCTCGAACCCGAGGGGGAACCATCGCCCTTCCGTGGCTGGTAGGTTGGCGAAGTTCGCCCAGTAATCCCAAGCCCCCTTAAACATCAGAAAGAAGAAGGCGATACAAATTGCGGCCGAGCACAAGCCCATAAATCTTCGCGGTTGAGGCGGCAGAATATTGATTAAAATATCAACGCCAAGATGGGAGCCCTTTTTTACGGCATAGGAAGCACCCAACAAAACCAGCCACGCAAACAAAAAGACGGTGATCTCAAGTGCCCAAAGAATGTTCGCATTGAACCCGTAACGTGCAATGACGTTAGCGAATGTAATAATGGTCATGGCACCGAGAATGGCTGCGATAAATTTCTCCTCAATGGCGTCTGCAAGATCTCGGCGTTCCCTCATCGTACCCTCCTTAGTTAGCGACAAAATATTTGCCCGAACTGGTGGAGATGGGGCAGGCTTTAACTAACCTGCCCCATAACTATTTAGAAATTCGCGTTGATGGTTTGCGCGGCACCGATCATATCTGCGCCGACGTCCTTCTCGAATTGCTTCCAAACTGGCTTCATTGCCTTTACCCAGGACTCACGCTGTGCATCCGTCAATTTGAGAACCTTACCTCCGGACTCAATTATCGATTTTTTGTTTGCTTGATTGACCGCGTAGCTTTCGGCGTTCCGAACTTTCGTTACTTCACCTAAAATTTTAGTAAACTGGGTACGGATTTCTGGCTTCAAGCCCTCGAGCCAATCGACGCTGGTAACAACCAGGTAATCGATAATGCCATGGTTAGTCTCAGTGATGCCGTCCTGGACCTCAAAGAACTTCTTGCCGTAGATGTTTGACCAAGTATTTTCCTGGCCGTCCACGACTTTCTGTTGTAGCGCACCGTACACCTCGGAAAATGCCATCTTCTGAGGGGACCCACCAATCGCTCTCATTTGGGCGACCAACACGTCCGACGACATGACACGAAACTTGAGCCCATTCGCATCGGAAGGCGTGCGCAACGGCTTATTAGCCGACATCTGCTTCATGCCATTGTGCCAGAAGGTCAACCCCTGTAAACCACGTTTTTTCATGCTGTCCATAAGAGCATGACCGGTTGGAGAAGCCTGGAAGGCTTCCACCGCTTCGATGTTCTTGAACATGAATGGTAGATCGAAAATTCTAAACTTCTTGGTTAATTTTTCGAACTTCGACAAAGATGGTGCCGCCAATTGAACATCACCGTTTAAGAGTGCTTCCAACACTTTGTTATCATTGTAAAGCGTTGAATTGGGAAATACTTCCATGCAAGCCTTACCGTTCATTTCCGCGTTGACTCGCTTTTGCAGTAAAGATGCGGCAATTCCTTTGGGATGCTTGTCTGTGTTCGTCACATGGCTAAATTTTATGACGATTTCGCCTTGATCACAGGCGGCATTCGCCTGCGCTGCACCAAAAGTTAAAGCTAAAGCGGCTGCTGCCGACACTAGGGTTTTCATAGTTGCCTCCAATTTCTTAGGTTTAATACCGCTGCGTCTCCCAAGAGGGCTCACGACGAAGCATGTACTGTGTTTGCTACTGTAACGACAGTCTCAGCAAAAATTAGTCGTCATAACTATTCAGTTTTTCCGATTAATACTTCTGCATTATTCTGTGATAATGAATATAGAATGCATTTCAGATTGAGGTAGAAAAGATGTTTGAAGGATTTATAGAAGAGACTGTAGAAGGTGCAGGAGCGTCCATATTCGTTAGGCGGGCAGGTGCGAAAGACTTGCCGCCACTCGTTCTACTGCATGGATACCCACAAACGTCTGCCATGTGGCATGGTGTCGCTCCTATCCTTGCAAAAAAATATCAAGTTGTGTGTCCAGATCTGCGTGGTTACGGGCATTCGACCAAGCCTGCATCCGATGAAAAACACTCGGCCTACTCTAAAAGGGCCATGGCAGCCGATATTGTTACCGTCATGGAAAACCTTGGACATAAGAGTTTTTTCATTGGCGCCCATGATCGCGGCGCCAGAGTAGCGCATCGGCTGGGATTGGATCACTCGGACCGGGTGCGGGCTATGACATTACTAGATATTGCTCCGACACGCGAAATGTACGCTCAGACCTCAGCCGCTTTTGCAACTTCCTACTGGCACTGGTTTTTCTTGATACAAGCAGCGCCATTGCCGGAACGCATCATCGGGAAAGACCCAAGCGAGTTTTGGAAACAAAAATGCTTTAATCAGGTAGGCAGAGACAACCTCTTCCACCCAGAAGCATTGAATGAATATCTCCAAGCTTTTAATGACCCGGATGCCATCCATGCCAGTTGTGAAGATTACCGAGCCGCAGTGACCATCGATATCGATCATGACAATGCCGACGGTGATAACCGTTTGACCGTTCCTCTACAGGTTTTCTGGGCCAAGCATGGTGCTATTGAAAAATGCTTTGATGCTTTAAAGATTTGGCGGCAAAGAGCAATAAGCATTTCCGGTGAAGCTTTGGATGCCACACACTATATGGCCGAAGAGATACCCCAGGACATTGCGAATCGGATGCATGCCTTCTTTTCACGTCAGCCCCAAAGCCAGTTGGAGGTAGCTCAATGACTCGTACGCTCTATGACAAACTTGTTGATTCACACAAGGTTTGTGACCTTCCGGATGGTGACATCGTTGTCTATGTTGATTTGCATATTATGAATGAATATACCAGCCCTCAGGCGTTTTCTGGTCTTGGCGCAAAGGGGGTGATTGTAAGACAACCGGAGGCGCATCTTGCTGTCGTGGATCATGTCAACTCCACGCGCCATAATATTGCCCCAGACACGGCTTCAAAATTGCTTATCGATAATCTGGAAAAGAACTGCCTTCAACATGACATTGCATTCTACGGTCTAGGCGATGCACGCCAGGGGATTGAACACGTCGTCGTCCCGGAACAAGGGTTAGTCGCACCCGGCATGTTGGTAGCCTGTGGCGATAGCCACACCACGACTTATGGCGCATTTGGTGCCCTGGGTTTCGGTATCGGAACGTCGGAAGTGGAACACGTCCTGGCAACACAAACGTTGCGTTATAAGCGCATGAAAAACCTGCTCGTCACTGTCGAGGGCGATCTTGCACCTGGTGTTACCGCAAAAGATGTTATCATCTGCATCGTGGAAGAAATTGGTGCCGGTGGCGCAAATGGTTTTGCAGTAGAGTTTGCCGGTTCCGCCATTCGTAGCCTGGGTATGGCTGGGCGAATGACCATATGTAACATGGCCGTTGAATTGGGCGCCCGTGCTGCGTTGATTGGTGCAGACGAAACAACATACCAGGCCATTGAGAACAAGGCCCACAGTGGTTCGTTCCGGTTCGAAGGTGAAAACTGGCAGTCCGATCCGAATGCAGAATTTGACTGCTCCGTTTTCATTGACGCCAAAACCATCGCACCGCTTGTCACGTGGGGTACCAGCCCAGACCAATGCGTCTCGATTGACGGGATTATCCCAAGTGATGGTGACATGGCTTTGCCGCAACAAAAGGCGGCACTGACAAGGGCGTTGAACTATATGGGATTGAAATCTGGACAGTCGGTTCAAGATATTCCCATTGATCGCGCTTTTATCGGTTCATGTACAAACAGCCGTATTGAAGACTTAAGAGACGCGGCGCGAATCTTATCCGGACGGCATGTAGCTTCTGGTGTAACGGCAGTTGTTGTTCCCGGTTCAGCGGCTACACGTATTCAAGCCGAACAAGAAGGACTGGACACCATTTTTCGCGAAGCGGGTTTTGAGTGGCGTCCAGAAAGCGGCTGCTCCATGTGCTTGGCGATGAATGACGATATTGCCAACGATGGCGAACGGATCGCCTCTTCAACAAATCGAAATTTTGAGGGTCGTCAAGGCCGTGGCGCGAGAACGCATCTCATGAGCCCAGCCATGGTCGCAACAGCTGCTGTGGCGGGAAAATTGGCTGACGTCCGAAAATTTATAGGAGCAGGCGCATGACGAAAACAATAACCAGTTGGTGTGCGCCGTTACCGATTGCAAACGTCGATACTGATATCATCATGCCGAAACGGTTTTTAAAGACCATTACAAGAGAAGGACTGGCAGAGGGGGCGTTTGCGGACCTCCGTTTTGATGACGAAGGAGACCCTCGGCCTGAGTTCGTCCTGAACAAAGAACCATGGCGAAAGGCTTCCATTTTGGTTGTCGGTGACAATTTCGGTTGTGGGTCTAGTCGAGAGCACGCCGTATGGGGCCTAGTGCAACTGGGCATCCAAGCCTGCATCGGAACAGGATTTGCGGGAATTTTTTACGATAATGCTCGCAAAAACGGATTGGCGTTACCTATCGTCGATTCGGACTGCAGGGACCACCTTTTGCGCTTTGCCGATAAAGGACAAAGGAGTGATCTTTCCATTGATATAGCAGAACGTACGCTTCACGCTGATGGAAAGACCTATGAGTTTAAAATGGATGACGCCACAAGACAGTCACTTCTTGACGGACGTGACGATACGCTTGATACGTTGAAGTTAATCAATGAAATTCAAACTTACGAATCCAATTTGGATGCAGTTTGTCGGATACGTGTGCTAAAATAAGACCCCGATTAGCAAAAGGAGATTGAATTGGACTTAAGGCAATTGGAATGTTTTGTCGCCGTCGCGGAGGAACTTCATTTCCGACGTGCAGGGGAGCGCCTGGGCATCAGCCAGTCTGCCTTGTCTGAAAGGATTTCGGCTTTAGAACATGAAATTGGCGTACCGCTCTTTTTTCGTACAACGCGCCAAGTTAGTCTAACCCAAGCGGGGGCTGATTTTTTCACCGATGCTGTACGCATTCTCGAAGACGTTGATAAGTCGGTATCCAAAGTTCAGCATGCTGCGAAGTCTGGACTAAGCCGTATTCGGGTGAGTGGTGTAGATGAAGCGATTTCGATGCTGTTACCGCGTGCGCTTATCGAGTTCCGCAAACAGTACCCGGACGTCCATGTTCAGGTTTTGGAGATTTCTTCATCGGACAAACATACACAGGAACTCATCTCCCATCGTACGGATATTTCGTTCATTAGATCGCCAACAGACGATCCTTTTTTGAAATGGAGCATGTTGTACAGGCAGCCAATCTCCGTTGTTGTTGCGAATAGCAATCCCTTGGCTAAAGCCAACAATATATTAGCTAAGGATATTCTGCATGAGCCCATCGTCGGATATCCCAAACATGCCCGCCCTATTCTTCACGACTTGCTTTGGAGCAGTTTCCGTCACACGGGAGTGCAACCAAACGTGGTCTGTGAAATCATAGATAAATCGACATTATTACAGTTTGTCGCTCACGGCCTGGGTATCGCTTTAGTACCCACATGGGTTAAGAATATTGCGCCTCCCGGCCTTTCCTTTATTCCTTTTTGTAATGGTGAAAGGAGTATCGAGCTATACGTTGCCCAAAGAAAATCTGGGAACTCGACAGTGGTGGACACATTTGTAGACGCAGCGCAACAAGCCGCAGATGATTTTAAAGGAACCTTTTCTTGATGGTGTTAACGGTCCTGCAAGACGAATTCGAGCTCTCGATATTTATGTCTGCTCAGGGTCAGGAGCGGCCCTTTTCGCCAACTCCAAATGACTTCCGCTTTACCCCCACAAAGCGGACATCAAATTCAGTGATGCTCAATTCCTACAATATATTTCTGCTATGCACCGTCTAAAATTGGACGTAATTAGCCCTTCGGCGCACGTTTGGGCGCATGTTGCTTTCCCTCTAACAAACCGGGAGAAAGGTTATGCGATTATTCAAGAAGACAACCACACAATCTGTGCCATGGAACAAGGGAAAGCTAATTGGGCAAAAGCCCCCACTGCTGCTGAAGCACGTTTGGGCCATCCGAACGACATTGCAACTAGAAGGGCGGACAAGAGATTTAGCCCTATTCAATCTAGCCATCGATAGCAAATTGCGCGGTTGTGATGTGGTGAGCCTGAGGCTAGAGGATGTGGCTCCGCATGGCTACGCGATTGACCGGGCGACAGTACGCCAAAAGAAAACGGGTCGACCTGTCAAATTTGAGTTATCTGAACAGACGCGCCAATCCATTGACGACTATCTCCATATGAAGAACAAAGCGGCGGGTGAATTTCTGTTCACAAGCAATAGAGGAAACGAACGATGTTTAACGACACGACAATATGCCCGTCTCGTTTCCGAATGGGTTGTGCTTGCTGGTTTGGACCCGTCCTTATTCGGCACACACTCACTTAGGCGGACCAAGGCAACGCTCATTTACCGGAAGACCGGCAATCTTCGAGCCGTGCAGCTTCTATTGGGTCATACCAAAGTTGAGAGCACCGTTAGATACCTGGGAATTGAGGTCGATGACGCTTTAGCCATCGCAGAAAAGGTTGACGTCTGATTAGTTGGGGCAGAGCAGGGACGCTCTGCCCCAATTCCTATAGAGCGCCAGATCACCAAATAACGACCGCTTTTCTACGGTAAGCAGAAGTCAAAAACGCAAAATCCGAATTTTGGGATTTGATGTCTACTTTCAGGGGGTAAAGCGGAAGTCATTTTGGGTGGGTGAAAAGGGCCGCTGTTGACCCGATGCAGACATTGCATCAACTAAATTTACCGTTCTATAAATTAACTTTCGCCTCGCACAGGCACGCACGAAAGTAGCTCAAAATTAAACGTCATCAGCACTAAAAATAAACTTACATAGAT
>Ga0233433_10001351_pt1 | contig 23570 bp, 15 predicted proteins | sample SI_122_August201_5_FD_179868 | JGI IMG/M metagenome (GOLD analysis project Ga0233433, IMG submission 179868) | Seawater microbial communities from Saanich Inlet, British Columbia, Canada - SI_122_August2016_100_MG | ecosystem: Environmental > Aquatic > Marine > Inlet | place: Canada: British...
GAATGGCGATGAGCCGTTGACCTACCAGTGGAGCAAGGACAGCTCGGCGATTGACGGGGCGACCAACAAGTCATTGACGCTGGATTCGGTGTCATCGTCCGAAGCGGGGGATTATACGGTTGTGGTCACCAATGCCGGTGGTCAAGCGGAGTCGGACGTTGTGACGGTGAACGTAATAGAGCCAGTTACCATCGTCACACAGCCGGAAGGCGAAAGCGTTATCCTTGGCGACCCCGTGACGTTGAAGGTGGTCGTGGAAGGCGTTGGGCCGATCAGTTATTTTTGGTATCACGATGGCGAGCTGGTCGAGGGCGGCACAGAGAGCACCCTGCGCTTGGCCAACGTGCAGGCCGCAGACGCGGGAGGTTATAGAGTCATCGCCAATAATCAGGGGGGTAAGGCGACTAGTGAAACAGCCGAGATTATAGTTTTATTGCCCCCGGTGATTACCCGGTTGACGGAATCCATGATTCTGGCTCCCGGGGAGAGTGTTAAGTTGTCCGTCACGGCGGTTGGCGATGAACCGTTGACCTACCAGTGGCACAAAGACGGCTCTGCGATTGAAGGGGCAACCAGCCCGACATTGGCCCTAAATGCGATGTCTCCATCCGATACGGGAGATTATACAGTGAGAGTGACCAATACCGGCGGCCAGACGGAGTCGGCCGTCGTGACGGTGGCTGTGGTCCAAGCGGTGAAGATCGTGACACAGCCGGAGGATGTGAGCACGGTTGTCGGTGAATCTGCGACATTGAAAGTGGTCGTGGAGGGCAGCGAGCCGATCGAATATTTTTGGAGTCACGATGGTGACTGGGTTGAGGGTGGAACGGAAAGCACCCTGCGCCTAGCCAGTGTGAAGTCCGGGGATTATGGGGCGTATAATGTTCTGGTCAGAAACCAAGGCGGCATAGAGATCAGTAAGCCAGCCCAGTTGACCGTGTTATCGGCTCCGGAGATCATGCAGTTGACAGACTCACTGACACTGATCGAGGGCGAGAGTGTGGAGTTGAGTGTCAAGGCGGATAGTGATGGACCGCTAGTTTACCAGTGGAGCTTTGGTGGCGATAAAATTGAAGGGGCAACTCACCCGGCATTGCTATTAGCCAAGGCAGTACCATCCGATGCTGGGGATTATACGGTGGTGGTGAGCAATGCCGCCGGCCAAGTGGAGTCGGGTGTAGTGACGGTGACTGTGATCCAGCCTGTTAGAATTATAGCGCAGCCGGAGGGAACCAGCGCAATGATTGGTGATACCGTGACGTTGAAGGTGGTTGTGGAGGGTACCGAGCCAATCAGTTATTTTTGGTATCACGATGGCGGGCTGGTCGATGGCGGCATGGAGAGTACTCTGCGCTTGGCCAACGTGCAGTCTGAAGACTCAGGGAGCTATAATGTCATCGCCAGAAACAAGGGCGGTACGGCGATCAGTGAAACAGTCGAGCTTAAAGTATTATTGGTACCGGAGATCACGCAGTTGAAAGAATCGCTGATGCTGATTGAGGGCGGGAGCGGAGAGTTGAGTGTCAAGGCGGTGGGCAGCGAGCCTTTGGCTTACCAGTGGAGCAAGGGCGGTGAGAAACTTGACGGGGCTACCCACCCGACATTGCTATTAGCCAAGGCAGTACCATCCGCTGCTGGGGACTACACGGTGGTGGTGAGCAATGCCGCCGGCGAAGTGGAGTCGGGTGTCGTGACGGTGACTGTGATCCAGCCTGTTAGGATTGTAACGCAACTGGAGGGAACCAGCGCAATCCTTGGTGATGCCGTAACGTTGAAGGTGGTTGTGGAGGGTACCGAGCCAATCAGCTATTTTTGGTATCACGATGGTGAGTCGGTCGAGGGAGGCGCGGAGAGTACCCTGAAGTTGGCCAACGTGCAGGCCGCAGACTCGGGGGTTTACCACCTTGTTGTGTCCAACTCTGGTGGCACGGAAAAAAGCAAGCTGGCCAAGTTAACGGTCTTGTTGCCCCCGGTCATCACACAGTTGACGGAATCGCTGTCTGTGATTGAGCGGGAGAGTGTTGAGCTCAGCGTCAAGGCGGTGGGCAGCGAGCCCGTAGCCTATCAGTGGAACAAGGGCGGTGAGAAAATTGAAGGGGCAACCCACCCAATATTGCCCTTGTCCAAGGTCGCACCAGCCGCTGCGGGGGACTACACGGTGACAGTGAGCAATGTCGCCGGCCAAGCGAAGTCAGAAACTATAACGGTGAGTGTGATTGAGCCGATACGGATCATAACTCAGCCTAAAGGCGTGCATGGGATCCTTGGCGAAACTGTAACGTTGACTGTGGTTGTGGAGGGCACCGAGCCGATCAATTATTCTTGGCTGCATAACGGTAAACCAATCGTGGGCGGCAGACATAGCACACTGACGCTGACTGATTTGGGGGCTAAAGATTCGGGGGAATACATTGTTTTGGTCAACAATTCTGGTGGCATGGCAACAAGTGAGACGGCGATTCTTTCACTAGGCTTGGCAGATGGTGTCTACTTCCTGGAAGACTTCGATGACCTGACACTTGGCCCGTGGATTTCGGACAATGAATCGATAGGGGACGACACCGACTGGACCACAACTCCTCCAACCGACTGGGCAACGGTGCAGGGAGTAGGCCACGAACCCGTCGCTGCAGCCGAGTTTGACGGCTGGACATTTGTGGATCCGGTTTCCTGGCACAAGACCGCCGGTCCGGAACGTGATCAGTTCACCAAGGGCAGCGGCGTGATCGCCGTCGCCGACTCGGCCCACTCTGGTGGCAAGGCGAACGCCAAGTTCAGCGCAACAATGGTGACACCTCCGATTGACATCGCCGATGCACAGGCCGGTTCGCTCGTCCTGAACTATGACTCCAGTTGGCGGAAGATGCAGAGGAAGCGTGTGATCGCCGCTTTTGAGGAGGATTTTGAGGGGGATGATGTGAACGAGTTGGTCACCATCGACGGCACGGCTGTCCAGGCTCTGGAGTTTGTGAAAACCGGGGGTGAATGGCCGTGGCTGAAATTAAACGGAATCCTCAAGGTTACAGAGGCCGTTTTTTCACAGAGCGGAGGCATGTTGATTGAGGATTTTTCTGATGGATCGCCGTTCAATGAGTTCGAAATCAGTTTCCGGATGTTCATGGGTAGGGGCACCAGCCGGCCGGCGGATGGCTTGAGCATCAGCATCGGCAATGATCTGCCAACCCTGGCATATCCGGCGGAGGAGGGTGCCTCCGATGCGGCCTTCCGGGTCTGTTTTGACGCTTGGGACTCGGGGGGCGGCGAGGCGCCCGCCATCGAGATTTTTAATGGCAAAAAATCCGTCGCCATCCAGAAATTTCACGGGCAATCCGGCGCTTCCGACAGTGAGAAATTCGTCAAGGAAGATGGTGGATTCCTGATGATGTGGGATAACTCGGAGTGGACTGATGTCAACATTCGGGTCGCCAATGGATTGGCGACAGTCAACTTTCGCGGTTATGATGTGATCGGCGGTGTGCCGATCGACCTGGATCCCATCGAGGCCGCCCAGTTTCTGTTCGCCGCTCGTACAGGTGGGGCGAACCAGAAACATTATATCGATGATATAAAGATTAGGCTGTTTGACTCGTCCAGTTCTCGAGTCACCGTGGCTTATGACGGTGACGAGCCGGTCACCCTGCTCGATCTCAATTCGCAAACACCAACCGCCTACGACGAATCAGTCTCGCTTGCGCTGAACAACCCCGAGGGAGCTAAGTCAGCCGTTGTGACTTGGGATTACCAAGGTCACGACAACTGGTGGGCAATCGATAACATTACGGTGGCTTCGGACATTGAACCGACGCCAGCCCTTCCGGAGATCGTCACGGATAAGGAACGTTATAGTGGTGGCAAACCGATCACGGTGAGTTTCAGCGATGGCCCCGGCAATCCAAGGGATTGGATCGGCATCTACCGCCCGGACACGACACCCGGCGAGCAGGGCAGCTTGGCCTGGGTGTATGTCAGCGGCAGCACCACAGCCAGCGACGGTCTCGCCAATGGCTCCGTGGCCTTCACCAATAATCTGTCGGTGGGTGATTACGTGGCTCGGTTTTTTAAGAATGATGGCTACAGTCAACTCGCCGCTGCTGTGGCGTTCACGGTCGGCGATCCTCCGGGAGTGGCCACCGACAAGCTGAATTACGCAGCGGGAGAAGCCATCACGGTCAGCTTCAGCAACGGCACCGGTAATCCGTCGGACTGGATCAGCCTCATGCCACTCGGTGAAACCAGCAGCATCGACTGGGCGTACGTGGGCGGCTCCCGAACCCCCAGCGACGGCTTGACCAACGGTACCTTGAAATTCGCCGATGGGCTTCCCGACGGGGAGTACCGCGTGCTCTTCCTCGCGAACGATGGCTATCACCAACTGGCCAAGACCGACTTCACCGTCGCCGGGCAAGTCGAGCCCCCCGCGCTTGGCTTTGCGAACAAGGGCGACGGCACAATCACACTGACCTTCGAGGGCCGCCTGCAGACCGCGCCAACCATCAACGGCCCTTGGCAGGACGTCGACGCCCCAAGCCCGGTGACCCTCCCCACGGATCAGTCGCAGCAATTCACCCGCTCGGTGAGATAACAGTCCCCGGCGCTTGGCCAAGCGCTTGGCTTCACTTGCCGCCTGAGGCCTTCCCTCCCTTTTTCTTTTTGCCTTTCGGCAGGTCGACCTTCTCCCAAGTGGGCGCGTTGGGCGTCGGTGGCAATATCTCGATCGTCACGTCCTTGACCTGGACCACAGTCTTGCCGTTGCCGTGGATCTGCAGTCCGATCTGCCCGTCCTGCGGAATGTTCGATTCCGTCTCGGTAAAATCGAGGGCTGCCACGCCGTTGATCCACGAGCGAATGCGCGTGCCCTCGGCGCGGATGCGGTAGTCGTTCCAGCCGTTCTGCTTGACCGCGCGGTTGACCGCCTCTGCGTCGGCCGACTTGCCGATCACCTTGCGGCGTCGCGACTCGTCATACAGCTTGCCCCACCAGCCCTTGCCGGCGTCCACTTGGTAACCGATCATTTCGTGGCTGTCGGGCACCCGCACGCTGCGAATCTGGATGCCGGAATTGACGAAGCCCTCCGTCCCGGTGATACGGATCTTCAGCCGCAAATCGAAATTGTGAAAAGACCGTTTCGTGGCGATGAAAGAATTGTGCGGAACCTTCTCCGTTAACGAGCCGGCGGTGATGACGCCGTCCTTCACCCGCCAAAGCTGACGCTCGCCCTCGAGCACCTCCCACCCTGCAAGGGACTTGCCGTCGAAAAGCGGCTTCTTTGTGTCCTGCGCGTTCGTATTTGAGGCAACAAGCAGCCCCATGGCAACTCCGCCGATTATAGTGATCAATTGTTTTTTCATTTTTCGAAGAGGGGGGCGATGGGCTTGCCGGCTTTTGGGTTTTGTTCGCTGTAGTCCAGCCCCATAAAACGGCAGAGGGTAGCGGCGATTTGATCCGTCACGACCGGCTTGCCGCCGGCCCACTCGCCGCGCAGCGGACTGTCCGGGCTGATGACCGCCAGCCAGGTGTTCTTGGAGTCCCTGATCTGTGCGTTGTGGCTGTGCCAGTTCAGCGCGATGTCGCCCCGACCGTGGTCGGTGGTGATCAGCAGGGTGGTTTTGTTCCGGTATTGTGCGTCGGCTTGCAGCCAGTTCCAAAGCTCGCTGAACATGGAATCATTTCGGGCGATGGCGGCGAGCACGCGGTCGTATCGTTTTTCGTGCGCCCAGTCGTCAGTCTCGCCAAGGCTGAGATAAAAAACGTGCGGCCGGTGGGTCTTGAGGTGCGCCATGGCAAACCGGAAGGTGTACTCGTCGTGCCGCACGGTGTCCCACGGCGTGAGGGTCTCGAACTGCAGCCGACTCATGGACTGGATGGCCGGATCCGGGTGCGCGTAGGCCTCATACCCGGCGTTGGTAAACACCGCGCCGGCCTCGTGCTGCACCGCCACCCCGATCACGTCCCAGGAGGCGAACGCGGCGACCTGTTTTTGCGGCAGGCCAAGTTTGCGACGCAGAAACTCGAGCACGGTGGGGTTGGGATTCAGAACTTTATCGTTGCTGGTAATGAGGTCGTCTCTCGCTTGGCCGGTGAGGATTTCCGAGTAACTGGGATAGGAAAAAAGTAGCCGGTTGGCCAGGCGTACCGAGCTTCCTTTTTGCGGGTTGCCGGCAACGGAACCGTGGCGCTGCATCCATTCGCCCCAGAAAAACGGCATGAGTTTTTCGCGCCGTTCCTTCGGCGTGTCGGCCCAAAAGCGCTTGTAGGTTTTGGTGTCCTCCGGTTTGCCGTCCTTGATCGTTGCCTTGAGAATTTCGCGGTCGAGCCCGCCGAACAGTTCCTGGTACCGCACACCGTCGAGCGTGATGAGGATCAGGTTTTCCGTCTTGCGCTCTGCGGCCAGGCCGCAGTTGAGTAACAGCATCGCGGTGGTCAGGATGGCCAGGCGCTTGGCCAAGTGGGGGAGTGGGTTTTTTGTCATGTTGATATTTCAGAGTCGTTTCACATGCACATAGTACGCGCCGCAGATGGGGTTGGATCGACCCTCGGCAAACCAGGTGTGCAGGCGGGTCGGACCTTTCGGGAGGGTCACGGTGAACGTGGCGGCCTTGTCACTTGGCTTCACCGGCTTGGCCGTCATTTCGCGGTTGATGAACAACCGGGCCTGCTTGATCGGCAGCGCGCCTTCGCCGTTGTACCCCCCGCCCAGCGGCAGGTTGGCTTCGCGCGGCCAGCGCCGCAGCTCGAACCGGTAGCGGCCAGCTTGGGCGACTTCCAGTTCCCAGTAGCCGTTTTTCTGGGCACCGCGTCGGATCTGGCCCTGCTGGTCGATGAACACGTCGAGCCACTCGCAGGCGGTGAGCATCATCGGGTTTTCGGCGTCGCTGCCGATGATCACCCGCTGCGGTTCGTTGGCGATGTCGCCGACAGAGGCCCACCAGTCGTCGAGGTGCCGCCGCAGTTTCGCCGCTACTTCGGGGTGGTTATCGATGACGTTCTTTTTCTGCAGCGGATCGGTCTCGAGATTGTACAGCTCGCTGTCGCGCAGCATTCGCCACCGTTTCCAGAGTACCGCGCCGCCTTCTCGCCGGAGGATGGAGGGGGAGTCGGGCGTCGGAAAGTCCAGGCTGCCGGGCATGCGACTGTAGTTGATCACGAGCATGCGCTCGGCCGGCACCTCGGCTTCGCCGCGAAGGGCTGGGGCGAGGTTGATGCCATCGAACTTGCGGGTTGTCTGGACTCCGCAGAGGTCGAGCAGTGTCGGGAGCAGGTCCTGTGTATGCGTCAACCCGCTGATGTCGCGCGGTTTGCTGAGGCCGCCGCCGGGCCAGCGGATGAAACAAGGCACGCGGTGGCCACCCTCCCACAGTTGGGTTTTCCGGCCGCGCATGCCGGCGGGATAATAGGCGTGGCCGAAGGTGCTGCCGTTGTCGGTCATGAAAAGCAGGATAGTGTTTTGCGCCAGGCCGGATTCGTCGAGAAACGCCATGAGCCGGCCCATGTTGGTGTCGACGTTGCGGATCATCGCGAGGTAGCGCACGAGGTTGCTTTTTGTCCGGGGCGTCATGAGAGGCAGCTTGGTGTTGGTTAGCACTTCCTCCATCACCTCGATGTCCTCGTCCGGCGCGAGGAACGGCCCGTGCGGCGTGTTGGTCGGCAGGTAGGCGAAGAACGGTTCTCCGGCAGCGGCACTGCGCTTGATCCAGTCGATAGCGTGGTCGAAGAAAATGTCGGTGCAGTAGCCGGTGAATTTTTTGCGTTTGCCGTTCCAGCGGTAGGTGTCGTCGAAGTAGTTGTTGCCCCAGTGATCCGGCACTGAGCCGATGTGCGAGGAAGGGAACCAAAGCGTCTCCTCGAAGCCGCGATCCTGCGGGCGGTACGGGTAATTGTCGCCGAGGTGCCACTTGCCGAAGATTCCGGTACGGTAGCCCTGTTCGCGGAGCAGTTCGGCCATCGTCGGGAGGTTCGCCCGCAGGAGCGTGCGGCCGCTGCTCACGTTGATCGCGCCGTTGCGCGCCGGGTCGAGTCCTGTCATGAGCGAGCCGCGTGTCGGCGTGCACATCGGCGAGGCGTGGTAGTCGGTGAAGCGCACGCTCTGTGAGTGCAGCTTGTCGAGGAACGGCGTGTTGAGCACCGGGTTGCCGTGCGCGGAGAGTTCAGGATACCCCTGGTCATCCGTCATCACGAGGATCACATTCGGCCGGGCCGCCTGGCCAAGCGGAAGGGCCGCCACCGCCAATGCCGATGTGAACAGGGCAGGGAGAAATCGCATGGGTAAATTGTAGCGGCAGGCACCGCTGCTAAGCAACCCACCAGTGCAACGGGGAGCGCACGCGCCCCCTTGAGCGCCTCGTCCAAGGCTTCGTTCCCAAATCTTTCCTTTGGCGAAGCCGGAAACGATTCCGGCGGGGCGCCGGTATCCACTCGCGAGGGCGCGTGTGCTCTCCAAACCGAATTGGCCGAGCTTGCTGGGCGTTTGATTTTGTGGATTGATGGCTGCCACTCAAATGACGCAGTTTGGCACATGGCAACCGAAGATTCGCGGCAAGTTGTTTTACAACTGGCCGCAAGGCGCGTGTGAGGAGGCACTGCGTTTCACGAGTGCCGGGCAGCTTGGTGGCGAGCCGTACGATGTGGTCATCGTCGGTGCGGGCGTGGTCGGCTGCGGACTGGCGTATCGGCTTTCGCAGTACGACCTTCGCGTGTTGCTTGTCGATCGACTGCACGATGTCGGCGAAGGCACGAGCAAGGCTAACAGCGCGCTTATCCACTCCGGCTACGACGCCAAGCCGGGCTCGCTCGAGTCGAAACTGTTGCACGAGGCCGAGGCCGACTGGCCCGGCCTGGCGGCGCGGCTCAAAATCCCGCTCGACCCTATCGGCGGCATTATGATGGCTGTGACCGACGAGCAGGAACGCCAGCTCGAGGCCGCCGAGAAAAACGCCCACGCCAATCGCGCCATCGACGTGCGTATCCTCAGCGCCGCGGAGATTCGCGAGCGCGAGCCCAACGCGTCGCCGGATGTGCGCGGCGGGTTGCTCGTGCCGAGCGAGTCGCTGGTCGATCCGTTCATGGCGTCGATCGCCTACGCCGAGATCGCCCTGGCCAACGGCGTCGATATTTTACTCGGCGCTGACATCGCCGGGGTGGAACTTGGCCAGCCGCCGGGCGCACCGCTGCATCATCTCGTCACCGCTGACGGCCACCGTCTCCAGGCGCGGCGCATCGTCAACGCCGCTGGGTTGGGCGGCCGCCGTCTGGCGGCCGGCTACGGCGGTGGCGCGTTCGACATCAACCCGCGCCGCGGCCAGTTTTTGTTGTTCGACAAATCCGCGCGGCCGCTCGTGCAACACATCCTGCTGCCGGTGCCCACCGCCCACACGAAGGGCGTGCTGGTGGCGCCCACCATTTTCGGAAACCTGCTCGCCGGACCGACCGCCGAGGACCTGCCGCTCAACGATCCCGCTGCCACGCACACCACCGTCGAGGGCATCCGCCGGGTCTTGGAGGGCGGCTCGCGGCTCGTCGATGGCTTGGCCCGGCAGCCGGTCATTGCCACTTATGCCGGTGCGCGGTGCGCCTGCAGCCAAGGGAGTTACGTGATCCGCCATAACGACGGCGCGCCCGGCATCGTCACGATAACCGGAGTGCGCTCCACCGGGCTGACCGCGTCCATTTCGCTGGCGCGCCACTTGATCGACGGCATGCAAAAAGAGCTTGGCCTCGAGTTGTCGCCGGACAGCGCCGCGCTCGACTCCCGGCCGGACAGCGCCTGGCCCGGCTGGTGGCGGCGGCCGTTTGAGAACGGGGCGACCGATGCCCGCGCCGATCACGGTTGCGCGGTTTGTTTTTGTGAAGTGATCAGCGGGGGCGAAATCCGCGCCGCACTCGACTCGCCGCTAAAGCCCCGCACGATGGATGCGCTAAAGCGGCGCACGCGGGTTTTGAGCGGCCGTTGCCAAGGGTTCGACTGCCAGGTGTCGTTGGCGGAAATCGTGTCGGGCCACACCGGCATCGGCATGGCGCAACTCACGAAAAACGGCCCCGGCAGTGAACTGGTTGCGCCTGGCCAAGCGGAGTTCACGGCATGAGCGGTGGGCAACATTTCAAGGTGGCGATCATCGGCGGCGGGCCGGCCGGCATCGGCGTGGCGGTCGGCCTGGCCAAGCGTGGCATCGGGCCGGTCGTGTTGATCGAGCGCCGCGCCGGGGTCGGTGGCACGCCGATGGGTTACCGCAAAAAACCGGGCGGTGTGCCGACGTTCGTCGAGTGGACGCGCGGCCGGGTGGTGTTCGGCGAGGAACTGGCCGGGCGAATGGCCAAGCGCTTGGCCAAGACCGACACTACGATTCGGTTGAGTGCGCAAGTGACCCAGATTGATCCCGCCGAAAAACGGCTGACGCTGCTCGGGCGGGAAGGCGTGTGCGACGTCACTGCCGATGCCGTTGTGCTGGCAGCCGGTGCCCGTGAGCAAACGCCCGCCGAGAAGGGCTGGCTCGCCGGGGCGCGAACGGCCCGGATCGGTTTCACGCGGCACATCACCGGCTGGCTTGACGGTCACGGGTTGCTTCCCGCGCGCAAGCCGGTGGTGGTGGGCTCGGACCTGATCGCCTACTCGGCGGCGGCGAAGCTCCGGGCAGCGGGCAGCGACGAGCCGGTGATGATCGACCGGCGGCGTAGCCCCAGTGCGGGGTTGTTCGAGCGACTGTTTTTCCGGCGCTGGACGCGCCCTGACTGGTCGGGCGACGTGACGGCTGCCGGGATAAAAGGCGACCGCTCCGCCGCCGGTGTGCAGTCAAGCGACGGCCAGGATTGGCACGGCGACGGCGTGATGATTTGCGGGGAACTCGTGCCGAACACCGAGTTGGCGCTGTTGGGCGGCCTGGCCGTCGAGCTGCCGTCGCGGCAACTGCAACTGGCGCGCGGCCAGGCGCTTTCGGAGCCGGGCTGGTTTGCCGCCGGCAACGTGCTCGGCGGCTTTCACGGTGCGCAGTGGTGCTACTTCAACGGCCGCCAAGCGGCCAGGCGCGTCGCAAATTTTTTGAAGTAGTCGCAGCGAGGGCGCGCACGCTCCCCGATCGCATTGGTATCAGAAGGCCGGCTTGTAGCAGGCATTGCTGGGAGCGGACTGGGTGTCCTCGGCTTTTCCCGATGAGCCGTCCGCCAGGCCGAAGTGTTTGGCGCGCAGCGCGGTTGCCTTGCGATACTCGACGTGGCCATCGGACAAGACGAGATTGCCGCCCTTGAAATGCACGGAGGCGTACCAGTCGGAGGTGGGACTTCGAGTGTGGTGCCAGTAAGTGTACATGTCCTTGCCGCAGCCGCCGAACGACGGGCCGTACGAGGGCCGCAACGCCGTGTAGCTCACGAGCCGGACGGTTTCCTGGATGATGGCAACCTCGGAAGGACTGCGCACGCGATCCATCGACAGTTCCATCACCACGCCGTTGGGTAGATAACTGGTGGCGCTGGTCTTGGTGGCGTCCGAGGCATCTCCCGGTTTTTTCGCGTCGGGGCAGGAGTACACCTCGGTGCTGGGTCGATCTTGTCTTTGGAGGTAGGGCGCGATGGCGTAGAGGCAGTTGTTTCGCCAGTAGGAATTTTGCCTGTTCATGAAGTCAGGAACCTGCGACGCCTTGGGCGGGTACTTCTCGAAATCGTTCTCATAAAGCAGGAGTGCGATGCCGATCTGTTTCATGTTGCCGAGGCATTGTGTCTGTTTGGCCTTCCCCTTTGCCTTGGCCAGGGCCGGTAGCAACAACCCCGCTAGGATGGCAATGATGGCGATCACCACCAGCAACTCGATGAGAGTGAACGCCCTCTTGGTCTTTGTTTTCATTTAGAGGCTTCAGTTTTCAACTCAGCAGCCGTCTTGCCACCGTGCTTGCGGAGGAGGGCTACGATTTCGTTTTGGGAAAAATTTGTTGCGCAATCAAGCGGCGTTTCGCCCTCGAAGTTGATTGCGTTGACGTCGGCCTCGGCCGCGAGGATCAATTCCACGATATCCGGGTGACCGCACCACGCTGCCCAATGCAGGGAGGATGCGCCGTAACGTTCGTCCCGGGTGTCCACCTCGGTTCCGACCACCAGATGCCGGAGTACAACGTCCCTGTTCCCCGCCTCGGCCGCAGCCCAGATGGGCGTCCCTGGCGTTGGGATGGCCGTCGGCTCCGGAGTAACACACCCCGTCAACAACACGGCCGCAATGGTCGTTTGTAGCAATAACTTCATAAGGTGGATGACAGGGGGAGCCTAGAAAAGTGGGCGGAAATTAACAAATCAAATTCTTCAAAATTGTCTTCAGCAGCCAAGTCGCGTTGAGTGGATCAGTAGCCGCGAGTCCGTTATTTGGGCAAGCGTTTGCTTGATGGCCTGCAAGTGGCTGGGGCATAATCTGCCGCGTCTAATGTCTCTCTCAAGCGAACTCTCCCAGCAACACCTCGAGGTGACTCGGCGTTACTTCCTGCAACTCGGAGCAGTCGGTTTTGCCGTACTAAAGCCGCTGCAGGTCCGGGCCGATTCCGATCAAGCACTCCTGAATGAAGCGACGGCTGATCTCGGGTACTTCACGCCGCAGGATGATTTTAGTACGATCGAGCGTGGCGATCCCCTGCCGTACCAACTGCCCTTGGCCAAGCGGCTCGAGGTTGGCTTGGAACGCGAAACTTGGAAACTCGACGTCATCCCCGATTCTAAGAGCAATCCGGAAATGGGCAACCCGCTCTCGAGGGCGAAGGGTAACGCGCTGGATTTTGCGACCCTCTTGAAGCTTGGGGAGAAACGCGCAGTTCGGTTCCTCAAGATCATGACCTGCAACAACGTTGGTGCGCCGCTGGGTATGGGCTTGTGGGAGGGGGTGCCGTTGCGCGATGTCATCTGGGCCACGAAACCGACGGCGAACATCCGGCGCGTGTTCTACTATGGTCATCACAACAACGATCCCGAGCAAATATTCCGTAGTTCACTGCCGGTCGGCCGGGTGCTTGAGGATCCACCAGGAGACAACCCAGTGATTCTCTGTTACAAGCTAAATGGCCAATGGCTCACAGGCAAACGGGGTGGCCCGGTGCGGATGCTGGTGCCCGATGCCTATGGCTTCAAATCGGTCAAGTGGCTCAAGAGCGTTGTGCTCACCAATAATTACCAGGCCAACGACACCTATGCCGGTGCCAACAATGACATCGACAGCTGGATGAAAACCATGAGCCGGTTTCACTACAAACCGGAAAAGGTCAAGGCCGGAGAGCCAATCCCGGTCACCGGCTGGGCACAGGTCGGCGTGGGCGGTTTGGGCAAGGTGCAGATCTGGATCAACCCGAAAGACAACGAGTGGCCCGAGGACGATCCGTACTTCACCAGGGCACCGTGGCGGGACGTGACGATTCTGCCGCCTCCTACCCGTTGGGGCGGCGATTTGCCCGGCGGCAGGCTGCCGGACAACGTGCGGTTTTTTGAAGGGAACGGCCAACCGAAACATTGGCCCATGCGTTACACCCTTGCACACTGGGCCACGTTGCTGAAGGGGATCGCCCCCGGCAATTACGATGTGCGCTGCCGGACCATTGACCTCAACGGAATCGCCCAGCCGATGCCGCGCCCGTTCCGCAAGTCCGGCCGGAACACCATCCAGAGATTCTCGCTCACGGTTGAGGGTTGATTTTTTCCAGCTTGCTTCACTTGAGGCTTGCCCGGGATGTCGCTGGGTTAGAGTATTCGTGCCGTCTTTTTTTGTGAGTCCGTTCATTCCGTTGAATTTCCGCCGCCTGGCCGAGGCTACCGTTTTGGTCGGCGCGTTGGTTGTCGGTTTGGCCAATCCGGAGGCGGCGGGAATCGATTTCAATCGGGACATCCGGCCGGTGCTTTCTGAGAACTGTTTCCAATGCCACGGACCGGACGCGGCTAAGCGCAAGGCCGGTCTGCGTCTTGACACGCGCGAGGGCGCGACCGAGGCGCGCGGCGGCGTGCCGGCAATCGATCCGGCGGACTTGCCCAAGAGCGAGCTGCTGGCGCGCATCACGGCCACCGACCCCGACACGCGGATGCCGCCGCCGGAGGTAAACAGCCGCCTGGCCCCGGAGCAGGTGACGCTGCTGAGCGAATGGGTCAAGGCCGGCGGCGAGTATGACCGGCATTGGGCGTTTAAAAAACCGGTTCGCCAGCTGCTGCCCAGCTTGGCGGCCAACCGGCGCGCGTGGGCGAAAAACGCGGTCGATGTTTTCATCGCCGGCAAGCAGGCGGAGGCGGGTGTCACGCCGTCGCCGCAGGCGGCCAAGGCGACGCTGCTGCGCCGCGTGAGTCTCGACCTGACCGGCCTGCCGCCGTTCCCGGCGCAGATCGCTGCGTTTGTCGCGGACACAAGTCCGGACGCGTTCGAAAAGGTGGTGGACGCGTTGCTGCAGTCGCCGCACTACGGCGAGCGCTGGGGGCGCCACTGGCTGGACACGGCGCGCTACGCCGACTCTGACGGCTACAGCCACGACGCAGGCCGGTCGATGTGGCCGTACCGCGACTGGGTGATCGATGCAACGAACCGCGACGTGTCGTTTGACCGGTTTGTCATCGAGCAGCTCGCCGGCGACATGCTGCCCGACGCCACGTTACCCCAGCGCATCGCCACCGGGTTTCACCGCAACACGCAGATCAACACCGAGGGAGGTGTGGACAAGGAGCAATTCCGAATCGACTCGATTTTTGACCGCATCGCCACGACCGGCGAGGTGATGTTCGGCCTGACGCTTGGCTGCGCGCAGTGCCACGATCACAAGTTCGACCCCATTTCGCAGGCCGAGTATTACCGGTTGTTTGCCTTTTTCAACAACGCTGACGAGCCGCGCATCGAGGCGCCGACGGCCGAAGTCCTGGCCAGGCGCGCCGAGCACGGCGCGCGCGTGAAGCAGCTTGAGACTGAGTTGAGCGCCTTAGCCAAGGAGGATGCGAAGCGCAAGCCGCTCGGGGCCAGCCTAGCCAAGCTTAAAAAGGCGCGGCCAAGCGCAGCGACGACCTTGGTGATGGCCAAGCGCGGAAAGCCGCGCACGACTCGCCGGTTTGTGCAGGGCGATTTCACCCGTCCGGCCGAGGAGATGCAGCCGGGGACTCCGTCTGTATTGCACCGCCTGGCCCAGTCGGACGGGAACCGGCTCGACTTCGCCCGCTGGGTCGCCGATCGCAACAATCCGCTGCTGGCGCGCGTGGCCGTCAATCGCATGTGGCAGCACTTTTTCGGGCGCGGGATCGTGCAGACGGAGAACGACTTTGGCTCGCAGGGCATCCCGCCGACGCATCCGAAGCTGCTTGACTGGTTGGCGGTGGAGTTCATGGAGAACGGCTGGAGTCAAAAACAGATTCACCGGCTGATCGTCACCTCGGCAACGTACCGGCAGGCATCACTGCGCCGCGCGGATTTGGAGCGCGTGGACCCTTACAACAAGTGGCTCGGCCGGCAGGCGCGCTTCCGCCTGGACGCCGAGGTGGTGCGCGATTTGGCGCTGGCCTCGAGCGGTTTGCTCAGCGCGAAGATGGGCGGGCCGGGCGTGTTCCCGCCGCAACCGGAGGGCTGCATGGATCTTGGCCAGCATCGTAAAACGTGGAAGGCCAGCATTGGCGAGGATCGTTTCCGCCGCGCCGCGTACACGTACCGCTGGCGCAACACGCCGCACCCGGCGCTGAAGGTATTCGACGCCCCGGCCGGGCTGGCCGCGTGCACGCGCCGCCTCCGCTCGAACACACCGCTGCAGGCACTGACGCTGATGAACGACCCGGCGTTCGTTGAGTTGGCGGTCGGCTTGGCCAAGCGTCTGATGGCGGAGGCTGACAGCGCGGCGAATCGCATCCGACTCGGCTTCCAGCTTTCCCTCGGGCGCGAGCCGGACGCAGAGGAATTGCAACTGCTCATCGACTTGGTTGAACGCCAGTGCAGCGAGTTTGCCGCGCAACCCGCCGAGGCTAGTGCGGTGGTGGCCAAGGCCAAGCCGCTTGGCCAAGCGCCGAAGCCAACCGGCGACGACGCAGCGTTGGCGGCGTGGACGATGGCGGCGCGCGTGCTACTGAACCTCGACGAGACAATCACCCGCGAATGATGAACGATTTAAAGGACAGCCAAGCGCAGCAAATGGATTTACAACAGGCCACAAGGCGACATTTTTTCAGTCAATGCTCGATGGGCTTGGGCTCGATAGCGCTGGGTTCGCTGCTCGGCGGTGACTTAGCCAAGGCGGCGAGTGTGAACCCGTTTCAGCCCGGCGAGCCGCACTTCCGGCCGAGGGCGAAGAATGTCATTTTCATGTTCATGGCCGGCGGCCCGTCGCAGTTTGAGTTGTTCGACTGGAAGCCGGAACTGGCCAAGCGCAGCGGCGGCGATATTCCCGACTCGTTCGTCAAGGGCAAGCGGTTCGCCTTCATGAACAGCAGTTTCAAGAATCAGAAAAAGCTGCTTGGCTCGGTGAAAAAATTCCGGCAGCACGGGCAAAGCGGCATGTGGTTCAGCGACAACATCCCGCACATCGGCGGTATTGCCGACGAGATGACGATGTTCCGCACCTGCAAGACAAACCTGTTCAACCACGCGCCGGCCAAGCTGTTCATGAACACTGGCACCGGGATTTTTGGCCGGCCGAGCATGGGCTCATGGGTGACGTACGGCATCGGCAGCGAGACGCAGAGCCTGCCGGGATTCGTGGTGCTGCATTCCGGTTCGCGCGGCCCGCGGGGCGGGGCGGCCAACTGGTCGAGCGGTTTTTTGCCGACCACGTATCAGGGGGTGCCGCTGCGCGGCTCGGGCGACCCGATCCTGAACCTGGCCAACCCGGCCGGAGTCAGCCGTGAGCGTCAGCGCGCCTCGATCGACATCATTAACAAACTTAACTTGAAGCGACTCGTGGCGACCGGTGATCCCGAGATCAACACGCGCATCGCCTCGTACGAGATGGCGTACCGCATGCAGTCCAGCGCTCCGGAGTTAATGGATCTCTCCGGCGAGTCCAAGGCGACGCTTGACCTGTACGGCATCGAGCCGGGCAAACCAAGCTACGCTAACAACTGCCTCTTGGCGCGGCGCCTCGTGCAGCGTGGCACGCGATTTGTCCAGTTGTACCACGCGAACTGGGACAGCCACGGCGGCCCGGGCGAGACGTTGACCAAGGACTTCGACAAGGTGACACACCAAGTCGACCAGGCCAGCGCGGCGCTGGTGAAGGATCTCAAGGCGCACGGGATGCTCGACGACACGCTGGTGATATGGGGCGGAGAGTTTGGACGCACGCCGATGAGCGAGGCACGGCAAACGGCGGGCCGCAACCATCACATTGACGCGTTCACCATGTGGATGGCCGGCGGCGGCATCAAGCCCGGCAACATCGTCGGCGAGACGGATGAGTTCGGGTTCGACGCGATCGACCGGGAATGCCACGTGCACGACCTGCACGCGACCGTGCTGCACCAGCTCGGGCTGGATCACAAGCGGCTGACCTTCCGTTTTCAGGGCCGCGACTTCCGGTTGACCGACGTCCACGGCAACGTGATCCCGGAAGCGCTGGCGTAGCGGAGGTGTTAACTTGTCCAACGGCCAACGGGTGATTTTCGTAACCATTTATCTCGGAATGGCGTTTGACCTATGTTCGGGTTGGTTGGTCGGCGGGTTGGCCTGTGATCTTGGACGAGTAAAATGGTGAAAAACGGAGGAAAATTGGTATTGGCAGTGGTTGCCCTGGGCATGCTTTCGGTGTCCACAGAGATTGCGTGGTCGGCCGAGAACCCGTATCTCGCCATCAGTGAACGCAATGCGTTTAACCTAACAAGCGAGCCGCCACCCACGCGCGAAACCGCCCCGCCCGAGCCGCCGAGAAGTGAGGATATCATGCTCACCGGTATTTACCTGCACAAGGGTGTGGAACGCGTGGCATTGGCACGGGTCGATACCAAGAAAAAGGCCGAGCCCCCCACCTACCTGCAATTGGTGGCCGGCGAAAAAAAGGATGGCATCGAGATAGTCTCCATCGACAAGGCAACTGGAAAAGTTACCATCAAGGAGTTCGGTGAACTTCGCAGCCTGAGTTTTAAGGAAAACACCTTCAAGACATCGGTGGCCAAGGCACCCCGAAAAACCTCCTCGAGAAGTTCCTCCTCCAAGTCATCCAGTTCCAGTGCCGCTGCCAAGAAGGCGGCCGAGATCAGGGCATCCATTGAAAAGAAACGAGCCGAGGAGGCGGCCAAGCGCTCAGGAGGCGGCAGCGAACGATCATCGCGGGATGAATTGCGGGAGCGCTTTGCCAACATGTCGGATGCGGATCGGCAAAAGTATGCGCAACAGATGCGCGAACGTTTCAGCAGCCAGAGTCGGGGTAGCGAGAGGAGTGACCGGGGTGACCGTGGAGGGAACAGCGACGGCCGTCGCGGACGCGGACGGTAGGCTTCCATTTAATCTTCCACCGGCCAAGCGCTTGGCCAAGCGACAAAAAAAGCGGAGCCGCTTGGCTCCGCCTTGGGGATTATCCAGATTATTCCGCGATGGAAACTTCGTAAGGCTTGCTGGCCTCGACTTTCGGCAACTCGACCTTGAGCATGCCGTTCTTGAACTCGGCTTTGATCTTGCCGGTCTCAACGGTGCTGCCCAGTTCAAACGAGCGGCTGAACTTGCCGTAAGCCCGCTCGTAGCGGTGGCCAAACTCATTGCTCTCGCTCTGCTCAGCCTTGCGCTCGCCGGTTAGCGTCAGCACGCCTTCCTCCACCGTCAGGTTCACATCGGCCTTGGTCAGGCCGGGCAGGTCGGCGGTCAGCGTGTAGGCGTCGCTTGACTCGACGATATCCACCGCCGGGTTCCACTCGCTGGTTTTGGGTGTCTTGGTTGGGGTGCCGAACGAGTCGTTGAACAGACTGCCAAACACATCCTCGAACACCGTCAGCGGATTTTCATTTCTTCTCGTACATTTCATCATCATCATTTTTCCTTTCTATTTTAGGGTTTCGGTTTCTATCGAACCAACTGCCCAACTTAATGCAATCCGCGTGCCAAGCGATTCGAGCTAAAAATGGTCAAAAAATTGGTTAATTTGCTAAAAAAAGCAATTGTGTGACATAATGACACAGTATAAATGAACTCGTTATAGGGTCAATATGACCCTATACGCCCGCTTGGCCAAGCGGCCGAAGTGGCCTTTACTTTACAGGGTTGCGGGTGCGTGCGCATGGTTTGGCGCCGTGAGCTTGGCTTATTTCCTGAGGCGTGTGGCGATGCTGGTGCCGTTGGTGCTGGTGATCAGTTTCCTCGCGTTTTGTCTGGTGCGAGTCGCGCCGGGCGGGCCATTCGACAAGGAACGCGCGCCGGCCTCGCCGGACATCGAGCGCAATCTCAAGGCCAAGTATCACCTCGACGAACCGTTATGGCAGCAGTACCTGCGATTCGTCGGCGTCGGTTTTGAAAAACAGGACGGTGAGTGGCGGGCATTCGAGGGCGGCTTGGTGAGGGGCGACTTCGGGCCGTCGCTGAAGTATCGCAACCACTCGGTCAACGACATCATTGCGCAGGGGTTGCCGGTGTCGTTGTCGCTGGGGCTGTTGTCGTTTTGTTTCGCGCTTGGCATCGGGATTCCGCTGGGCGTGTGGACGGCGATTCGCCGGGGGCGCTGGCAGGATCATGTCGGCAGTTTTTTTTCCATTCTTGCGGTGTGCATCCCGGCGTTTGTTCTGGGGCCGGTGTTGATTGTCTTGCTGGGGATTCGGTGGCCGGTGTTCCCGGTGGGACTTTGGGGCGGGCCGTGGCACGTGATTCTGCCGGCGATCACGCTGGGCACCTACTTCGCCGGAAAAGTTTCGCGGTTGGCCCGGGAGGGGATGAGCCAGGCGCTGCAGTCGGACTTCATCACCACGGCGCGTGCCAAGGGCGTGAGCGAAACGGCGATCGTGTTGCGGCACGCGCTGCGGGAAGGTCTGCTGCCGGTGGTGACATACAGCGGGCCGCTGCTCGCCGACCTGTTAGTGGGATCGTTCGTGGTGGAAAACTTGTTTCAGATTCCCGGCATCGGGGTGTTCCTCGTGAACAGCTCGATCAACCGCGACTACACGATGGTGGTCGGGCTGGTGATTTTATATTCGGTGATGTTGCTGACGCTCAATCTGGCGGTCGATGCCGTTTACGGTTTACTGGACAAGCGGGTGAAATATGGCTGAGGCAACGCATCAACTCGGCCAAGCGCTTGGCCAAGCTCAGGAAACCGGTGAGTCGCCGAACCGCCGCGCCTGGCTGCGGTTCCGCGACAACCGTCCTGCGATGGTGGCGTCGGTGTTCCTGCTTGGCCTGATCGTGCTGGCGCTGGCTTGGCCGCTGGTCTCGAGCCAAGGCGATGTGCACAGCGAGGCGCAATTCGCCGCGCCAAGCGCCGGGCATTGGTTTGGCACCGACGTGCACGGGCGCGAACTGTTCGGGCGGGTGCTGGCTGGGGCGCGGATTTCGCTGATCGTCGGCTTGGTCGGCGCGCTGGTGAGCCTGGTGATCGGCGTGCTGTGGGGTGCGACGGCCGGCCTGCTCGGCGGTCGCTGGGACAACATGATGATGCGCACGGTGGACGTGCTCTACTCGCTGCCGTCGATTATTTTTGTAATCGTGATCATCACGACGCTGGAGGGGGTGTTGCAGGGCTGGCTGCAATCGGCGTTCGGCGGTGGCAGCGGCGAGACGGCGCGGATGCTGTTGCTCTACGCCGGCTTAGGCGCGGTGTCGTGGCTGACGATGGCGCGCATCGTGCGCGGGCAGGTCCAGGCGTTGCGCGAGCGGCAATTCGTCGAGGCGGCGCGGTCGCTTGGCCTCGGCACGTGGGCGATCTTGTGGCGGCACATTCTGCCGAACGTCGTCGGCGTGGTGATTGTTTACCTGACGCTGACGCTGCCGGCGGTGATTCTGTACGAGTCGTTTTTGAGCTACCTCGGGCTGGGCATCCAGCCGCCGAGAGCGAGCCTGGGGTCGCTGATCGCGGAGGGCGCAGCGCAGATCAACCCGATACGAGTCTACTGGTGGATGATCGTCTACCCGGCTGGCTCCCTTGCGGCATTGTTGATGGCACTCAACTTTCTCGGCGATGGACTCCGCGATGTATTCGATCCCAAGGTAGACAAGGATCGTTGAAAGGCCAAGCGCTGGCCAAGCGTTTTTTTTTCGCCGAGAAAGAAGAAATGATCGGGAGCGAGAGATTCGAACTCTCGACCTCCTGATCCCAAACAGGGAGTGCTCTACCCTTCGAATCTCATTAAAACCATTGAAAAATCTTATATTTTGATACGATTTAAAGCTGTATCAATGCTGACATATCAGTCATTGTTATTAATGAAAAAATGTCTTTTATACTGTTTTTCGGCTTATTAAAGCTCACTTAGGACGCTGACTCGAAACAATAGGTTCGTTTTCAACTGAATTCATTTCCGTTAAACTTTAAATTCTTTATGCATCTTGCCGCCCTGTGCTTTTTTCTCTAAATTAATCTAATACTGCCAAGCTTTGAAGCGTCCAGTTATAGTATCTGCCTCAATTATCACACGGTGTAGCAAAATTGTAACAATTTTTATTTTGTGATTTTATTCGATTTAAGTAAATTTGCTTTTTATGCTTAAGCTATTATAAAGAATATAAATCCGACCTAAGTTCTTCTCAACTAGACAGAATTAGACAGTTAGCAAAAGGTCAAAAGCCTGAATATTTATTTATTTCATGTTCTGATAGTAGAGTGATGCCAAACTTATTCACAAAATCTGAGCCGGGATCATTATTTGAATTGCAAAATGCGGGTAACATAATTCCTGCTTATGGAGCCGAAGCTGGCCGAGGAATGGTGGCAACAATAGATTATGCTGTTTCAGTATTGAAAGTAAATAATATAATAATTTGTGGGCATACTTTCTGCGGAGCTATGCAAGCCTTGTTCGATCCTGAAACTCTAAATAAATTACCGGATGTAGCAAAGTGGCTTGAACATTCAGAAGTCGCAAGAAGAATTGCTCACAATGAAGTTCAAGATGGAGATAAGATAAAGCTGACTAGAGCTGCGGTTGAGGCAAATGTTGTTGTCCAAATGAATAACATTGCAACGCATCCATCTGTAGCAAGAGCAATTGCTTGTAATTCTATCAATTTAAATGGATGGGTCTACGATTTGGAAACAACAGATATTTTAGTTTACGATAAAACACATAAAAGATTTACAGAAGCTTAAAATTAGTACATTAATGAAAAAAAACCTAAGAGGTGATTTATTTGGGGGATTAACGGCAGGTATCGTTGCTCTTCCCCTTGCCCTTGCTTTTGGTGAACAATCAGGACTTGGGGCAACAGCAGGGCTTTACGGTGCGGCTTTCATTGCTTTTTTTGCTGCAATGCTTGGCGGCACATCTACTCAGATATCTGGGCCTACCGCTCCGATGACAGTTTTGAGTGCTTCGATTATTAGCGCTATTCTTATAGATAGAGAGGGCGATTTAAACCAAGCCATGCCATTAATTCTACTTGTTTTTGTATTAAGTGGTTTAATTCAAATTCTTCTAGGGTTAGCAAAATTGGGTACTAATATAAAATATATTCCAAAACCCGTTGTATCAGGATTCATGTCCGGAATCGGAGTCATTATTCTCATTACTCAATTTATGCCCGCTCTCGGTTACAATCCGAAAAATGACAATGAACTTATCAAAACTCATGAAGAAAAAGCCAGAATTTCATTAATGAGTAACAGGTTAGACGAAGTTAAAGAAAAATTAGCGAATGATATAAATGAAAATAACAATCCTGTCAATTTACCCGTAGATTTTACAAATGAAGATATTATAAAAGAGTCTAAAAAATTAATTAATGTTGATAGCGCAGGTGTAATAGGTTCACTGAAATATTATTCTAGAGCTATTTCTAATATTGATTATACAGAAGCTATAATTGCTATTATAACAATAATTATCATATATGGATTTAAAAGAATAACAACACTTGTTCCCAGTGCGTTAGTCGCCTTAATAGTTATCACATTAGGAGTTACGCTTATCGAAATAGAATATACTGCAATATCTGAAATTAAGGCAGGCATACCAAAGTTAAATTATAATATATTTTCTATATCTGAAATTCTTTCTCTGGCTCCCTATGTTATAATGGCACTCTTACTTTCACTTTTGGGTGCTATTGATTCTTTATTGACAAGTTTAGTTGCCGATAACATGACAAAAACAAGGCATAGTCCAAATAAAGAACTAATAGGACAAGGAATAGGAAACAGCATCGCTGCGATATTTGGAGGTTTACCGGGAGCCGGGGCTACTATTAGGACTGTAGTTAATATTAAAGCAGGAGGTCAGACAAGACTTTCAGGGATGATATCCGGCATACTCCTTTTTTGTGTTATCCTAGCCCTGGGACCATTAGCTTCAAAAATACCTGCAGCTGTTTTAGCCGGTATTTTAATAACCGTAGGAATAGATGTTATGGATATGCAAGGATTTAGAGAACTGAAATTAATGAAGAAGGAAGACGCAGTTGTATTGCTAACAGTATTAGCACTGACTGTTTTTTGGCAGCTTGTTTATGCTGTAGCTGTAGGTTTTATTATCGCACTATT
>Ga0233433_10001355_pt1 | contig 23534 bp, 18 predicted proteins | sample SI_122_August201_5_FD_179868 | JGI IMG/M metagenome (GOLD analysis project Ga0233433, IMG submission 179868) | Seawater microbial communities from Saanich Inlet, British Columbia, Canada - SI_122_August2016_100_MG | ecosystem: Environmental > Aquatic > Marine > Inlet | place: Canada: British...
GCGGCTGGGTCTGGAGTTGGTTCAGAAGGCGCCTGACTCTCCTTTTGGGAATGTTAAGCGCCAAATTATCGATCTGTGCCGGGCATCACTCCAGGGTCAAATAATGAGATCGGGATGGATGCTGGATCACAGATTATCAGTTTGTTGATTACGATAGGTCCTGGTGAACGATGGCATTCACCTGATTAGGAATATTACCGATACCCGTTAACCCATTCGAGTGGCAACTCACAAAAGGACAGCACGATCCATGAATAGTTACCAATCCGACGCAGCTTCAGCCGGGTTCTATATGCCCGCAGAGTGGCAGCCCCATGAGCGTTGCTGGATGGCATGGCCTTGTCGTAGCGGTTTTGACAGCCCGGCAACACGGGAGAATTACGCGCAGGTCGCCAGAGCAATTGCACGCTTTGAGCCAGTGACGATGGTGGTACGCCCACAGGATCGGGTAGCGGCGCAATTAGCGCTGGGTGCGCAGGTCGAATGTCTGGAATTACCCATAGATGATGGATGGTTTCGTGACAACGGTCCGAACTTTCTGATCAACGATGCTGGTGATCTGGCCGGAGCCTGTTTTGACTTTAATGCGTGGGGTGGTAACTATGCGCCGTTTGATGCCGACGCTGCGGCGGGTCCGAAGGTGGTCTCACATCTGGCTGCACAACTTTTCCGATCACCCATGGTTGCCGAAGGAGGAGGCATCACCGTGGACGGTGAAGGCACCCTGATTACTACTGAAACCTGTTTCCTCAACCCCAATCGAAATCCGGGTTGGAGCAAAGGCGAGGTCGAAGCGGAGCTGTGCCGCATGCTGGGCGTGACTAAAGTCATCTGGCTGCCTGGGGATCCGACCGAGAGCGAGACCAATGGCCACGTTGATGGCATCGCAGCGTTTGTCGGGCCTGGCCGGGTGTTGCTCGAAGCGGCTTTTGACAACGCGCATCCGCGCTATGATCTTCTGATGGAGAATCGACAGGCACTTCAGGGACAAAGCGATGCCCGTGGGCGACCGCTTGATGTAATTTTTATCGAAGATGCCTGGCAGTGCGAAAACGGCGAGCGTTTTTGTGCCTCGTACATTAACAGTTATCTCGCCAATGGGGCGGTTGTTATGCCTTGTTATGATCTACCCACCGATCAGCGTGCCAAAGCTGTCTATGAACAATTGTTTCCACAACGCCAGGTGGTGCAGTTGCATATCGATAATATCGCGCCCGGCGGCGGCGGCATTCATTGCATTACCCAGCAACAGCCGGTTTCGGCCAATACTGGTATGGGCGTTTCCAGATGAGCAAGAATCAACTCACATCCGAGCGACACTACGACATCCACGTATTTTGCTGCATCAACGAGCGCGAATCGGGCCACCCGCGCGGTTCATGCAGTGCGCGGGGTGCCGGTGAGCTGCAGGCGTACATGAAAGTCCGTGGCAAGGTGCTGAAACTGGGTAAACGCGTTCGAATCAATAAGAGTGGCTGTCTCGACCGCTGTGAGCTGGGGCCGGTCATGGTGATTTACCCTGAAGGAATCTGGTATCACTACCAAAGCCGCGAGGATATCGACGAAATTCTTGAGCACCATGTGATCGGCGGTGAGACGGTTCAGCGGTTGATGCTGCAGCCGGGGCAGAGCGTGCTGACGCCTGCCGAGCCACCACGCATCGAACTGCAGGTGAAAAAGATCAAAGAAAGCCCCAATGATGTCTCTCGCTATGAGTTGGTGTCGTCCGATGGGCAAGATTTGCCATCGTTTGTTCCTGGAGCACATATCGATCTTTTTACCGGGCCAGGTCTACGTCGCTCGTACTCGCTTGCCGGAGACCCTGCTGTGCGCAATCGCTACGTGCTGGGTATACGCCGTGAAAAACCCAGCCGTGGCGGTTCCGAGTGGCTGCTTGACCATCTCGCAGTGGGGGATCATGTCAGTGCTTCGCTCCCGGCAAACAATTTTTCGCTTGATCGGCAAGCGACTCATCACACCCTGATTGCTGGCGGCATAGGCATCACCCCGATGATGGCGATGGGTCATCTGTTAATGCGGGAGGGGGCATCGTGCCATCTGCATTTTTGTGCACCCGATGAGCGCAGCGCTCCCTTTCTCGACGAGATTCGCGAGATTTTTGATGATAAGCTGACATTACATTTTGACGGCGGTGATTCAACCCAGGGGATTGATCTTCCTTCGGTATTAAAAGATCCCTCGCCCAAAGAGCATGTTTACGTGTGCGGCCCACCAGGCCTGGTGGCAAGCGTGCGTGCGCAAGCTTCACATTGGCCGCCTGGGTCAGTGCACTGGGAACAATTTTCTGCTTCACCAGTTTCCAAGACCAAAAGCAATGAGGCTTTTACGGTGCTGCTCTCACGCCAGCAGGTCCGCTTGGAGGTGCCGCCTGACCAAAGTATTCTGGATGTCGTGCGTAGCGCGGGAATCGAGGTGGAATCTTCTTGCGAGGATGGTTTGTGCGGCTGTTGCCGAACCCGACTGCTGGGTGGGGTCCCGGAGCACCGCGATGTGGTGTTGACAGATAGCGAGAAAGCTATCGGCGATGAAATGATGATCTGTATCTCACGGGGCAAAGCCGGCGAGACCTTGGTGCTTGATCTTTAGCGGCCTGGATTCTTGCTATGCCACAAACCCATTGACCGTTAAGGTGTGGCGCATGCGTCGTTTAGGGGACTAACTGGATTAGGGTTGCGATTGCGCCAGTATCTGCGGAATATAGCTTTCCCAGCCAATAGCCATCAGGTGTACACCGGGGCTTACCGAGCGTAGTTCCCGGATAGTCTTTGCGGCAATCTCAACGCTCACCCGTGCAATCTGATTTTTGTCGTCACCCGCGTCAGCAATCTGCTGGATCAAGGCATCTGGAATATCGACTCCGGGGATGCGTTCGTTCATATAGGTTGCCATCTTTACCGATTTGATCGGGATGATTCCGGCCAGCATCGGCCTGGGGGAGCGAGCTTTGTCAAGAAACGCCGCATAGGCCTGGACGTCGTAAACTGCCTGAGTCTGAAAGAACTGTGCCCCGGCATCGATCTTACGGTGCAGATTGTCGATTTCCATATCAGGATCACTTGCACCGGGATTCGCCACAGCACCGGCGAAAAGTTGTGGCTTGCCGCTCAGTTCGTTACCCGTCAGATCAGTTCCATTGTTCAGGGCATGTACCGCCTCCAGCAACTGGGAGGCAAAAAGATCGAATACCGGCTTGGCATCGGGGTGATCACCGTTCTTCGGCGGGTCGCCACCCATGAAGACAATATTCGATATCCCAAGAGCCGCAGCACCGAGGATACTGGCCTGAATCGCAAGACGGTTTTTGTCGCGTGCCGTCATCTGCACAATCGGTTCGATCCCGTGATCCAGTAGTAGATGGCCCACCGCAACTGGATCCATGGCCATACGGGCGGCGTGGGATTCAGTCAGGTTAATGGCGCAAACATGGGGCTTAAGCAGAGCCGCCTTATCCAGAAGGGGTTCCAGATTTATCCCCTTGGGCGGCGTCAGTTCGCTGGTGATTACAAAATCGGATGATGCCAATGCCTGGGAAAGGTGGCTCATGCTGGTTTCTCCAATGAAAGCGCGTGGTCGGCTGAAAACTCAGCCGGCGTACGGTGCATCATAGGGTCTGGACCCCATCCGTCAACTATCTGGTCCGACATTGAACTGTTTATGGTCGCCATAAAAGATCGTTGTGATTTTAACCGCTGGTGACCTTGACTATCTCCGGTAAAATTGATGCCCTCTACAACGCCTCACTCCAAGGCACGCTTGTGTTGTGCCTGATTTTCCCACGCGGCTTGGATTATGAAAAAGATTGGCAAGATTCTGGTAGCGAACCGAAGCGAAATCGCGATTCGGGTTATGCGCGCTGCGGCCGAACTGGATATTGCCAGTGTGGCTATTTATTCCGAGGAAGATCGCTTTGCCCTGCATCGGTTCAAAGCGGCACAGGCTTACCGTATAGGCAAGGACTGTTCACCGGTGCAGGCCTATTTACAGATAGACGAGATCGTACAGGTCGCAGTGCGCTCGGGCGTGGATGCAGTCCACCCGGGTTATGGGTTTCTCTCAGAGAGTCCCGACTTTGCCACAGCCTGCATTTCGGCAGGGCTGATGTTCATAGGGCCATCGCCCGAGGTGATGCGTCGCCTGGGAAACAAGGTTCAGGCGCGCGCGCTGGCGCAAGAGCACCATGTGCCGGTGATGCCGGCGACCGATGCTTTACCCTCAGATCCAGCTGCGGTTCGGGCCCAGGCAAACGCCATCGGTTATCCACTGATGCTTAAGGCCTCATGGGGTGGCGGAGGCCGTGGCATGCGGGTTATAGAAAACGACGCCGACCTCGATGCTATGGTCGATATTGGACGGCGCGAAGCGGATACTGCGTTCGGCAATGACGAGGTCTACCTTGAAAAGCTGGTACGTCGGGCGCGGCATGTCGAAGTGCAGATCCTCGGAGATCAGCAGGGCAATCTGGTACACCTGTTTGAGCGAGATTGCACAGTACAGCGCCGTAACCAGAAAGTGGTCGAGCGTGCTCCGGCGTTTTTCCTGACAGATTCGGAGCGTGAGACCATCTGCGAGGCCGCACTGCGTTTGTGCCGGGGCGTTGGTTATTACAACGCTGGCACAGTGGAGTTTCTGCAGGATGCTGATTCTGGAGAGTTCTACTTTATCGAGGTGAATCCGCGTATCCAGGTCGAACATACGGTCACGGAAGAGATCACTGGCATTGATATCGTAAAGGCCCAGATCCGGATCGCCCAGGGCTGCACCATCGGCACTGACGAATCCGGAGTTCCACCACAGCAGAAGATTTTGCTGCGTGGCCACGCCATGCAGTGTCGTATTACCACGGAAGATGCTCAAAACAACTTTATTCCAGATTACGGAGAGGTCGATACCTACCGCAGCCCTTCGGGTTTTGGTATCCGTCTGGATGCCGGAACGGCCTACAGTGGCGCACGGGTGACTCGCCACTATGATTCGCTGTTGGTTAAGGTCACCAGCCGGGGCAATACCCCGGACGAGGTTATCCGGCGCATGCTTAGGGCTTTGCACGAGTTTCGGGTACGTGGCGTTAACACCAACATGCCTTTTTTGATCGGGTTGCTTAGCAACGAAGATTTCCGCCGGGCCGATTACACCACGCGCTTTATTGACAACACGCCTGAGTTGATGTCGTTTCCGCGCCGGCGGGACCGGGTCACGCGGTTGTTGCGCTTTATCGGCGATATCACGATTAACGGCAACCCGACGGTCAAGGGGCGGCGGGTGGTGCAATCACCACGCGTACCGCGCGTACCGCGGGTTAGCGAACAGCCACTGTTGCCGGGCAGTCGCGACCGATTGGCTGAATTGGGTCCACAGGGGTTTGCGCGCTGGATGCTGGATCAGCCACAGGCCCTGATCACCGATACCACTTTTCGTGATGCTCATCAATCGCTGCTGGCAACCCGCGTGCGCAGTTATGATCTGATCGCGGTTGCCGATGCCTATGCCCGGATGCTGCCACAGTTGCTCTCGGTTGAGTGCTGGGGCGGGGCGACCTTTGACGTTGCGATGCGTTTTCTAAACGAATGTCCATGGCAGCGTCTGGCGGCACTGCGTGAGCGCATGCCCAATATTCTCACCCAGATGCTGCTGCGCGCCTCAAACGCTGTGGGCTATACCAATTACCCGGATAACGTGGTGCGATATTTTGTCGGCCAGGCTGCTGCAGGTGGCGTGGATGTGTTTCGTATATTTGACTCTCTCAACTGGGTTGAGAATATGCGTGTGGCCATTGATGCGGCTGGAGAGACTGGCAAGTTGGTCGAGGGTGCGATCTGCTTTACGGGTAATCTCAGCGATCCGCAGTGCACCAAATACAACCTGGACTATTACCTCGATCTTGCCCGCCAACTGGAAGCGGCCGGCTCACACATCCTCGGTCTTAAGGATATGGGTGGGCTGTGTCGTCCGCAGGCTGCCCGCGACCTGATTGGCGCACTTAAAAGCGAGGTATCCATCCCAATTCATTTTCACACCCACGATACCAGCGGCATCGCCGGCGCCAGCGTGCTGGCAGCGGTAGAAGCCGGAGTCGATGCGGTCGACTGTGCCATGGATGCCATGAGCGGTTTGACCTCGCAGCCCAATTTGGGGTCCATTGTCGAAGCCTTGCGTCACGGGCCACGCGATACCGGTCTGGATGCCAATGCCATCCGCGAACTGTCTCGCTATTGGGAGGCCGTGCGCGAAAATTACGCTGCCTTTGAGGGTGAGGAGCGTTCCGGTGCTTCAGAGGTCTATGTTCATGGGATGCCGGGTGGGCAGTACACCAACCTGCGCGAACAGGCTCGCTCGCTGGGGCTGGCGGATCGCTGGTCCGAGGTGGCGCACGCTTATGCGCAGGTCAACGATCTTTTTGGCGACATTATCAAGGTAACACCCACCTCAAAAGTAGTCGGTGACATGGCGTTAATGATGGTAACCAATGGCCTGACCCGACAGAACATCGAGGATCCGGACTATGCCGTCGCCTTTCCTGAATCCGTGGTGTCATTATTTCGCGGCGACATCGGTCAACCTTACGGTGGCTTCCCCGAGGCCTTGCAGAACAAGATTCTTGGCGGTGAGGCACCATTGATCGAACGTCCGGGCGAAATCTTACCGCCGGCTGATCTTAATGTCATGCGCGAAGAGGCTGAACAGCAGATTGAGCGGTCGTTGTCGGATGCGGAACTGGCTTCTTATCTGATGTACCCGCAGGTCTTTACCGATTATGCCCAGTCCCGTCGACAGTACGGCGACATGACCGCAGTGCCGACCCGGGTTTTCTTCTATGGAATGGAATCAGGCCAGGAGATCAACATTGATCTGGAAACCGGCAATACCCAGATCATCCGTTTCCTGGGTTTGAGTGAGCATCATGACGATGGTCTGCGTACAGTATTTTTTGAAGTAAATGGTCAGCCGCGACAGATCAACGTGACTGATCGCGCTTATGAAGTTAGCCGTCCAACGCAGCCCAAGGCCGACCCCGCTGATCCAGGCCAGGTGGGCGCACCGATGCCGGGTCTGATCGTGCAGATCAACGTGGCGTCGGGCGACACCGTGCGGGCCGGTGAGGTGTTGATCATTATCGAAGCAATGAAAATGCAGACCAGCGTTCGCGCTGAGCGCGACAGTACGATCGGCGCGCTAAAGGTAGAGCCTGGCCAGCAGGTAGATGTCAAGGATCTGCTACTGGAGCTTGATTGAGCCTGCCAGTATCGGGTGGCTTTGCTATGCTTGCCTTTTGAACTGGCCACACCAATAGATCAGACGCTTGAAGGCCGACATTGTCATTATCGGTGGTGGAATTATTGGCTCCAGTATCGCCTATCACCTCCGGCGGCTGCCCGGTTCAGGTACGGTACTGGTACTCGAACGCGACCCAACCTACACCAACGCGGCTACGCCGCTCGGCAACGGCGGGATACGCCGGCTTTTCAGTTTGCCAGAAAACATCCAGATGGCAGGCTATGGCCTTGCGTTTTACCGTGATTTCGCACGCCAGATGGCGCTTGTTGATCAAAGTGAGAGTGTGGATATCGGTTTCAGAAGGCAGGGATATCTTTTCATCTCGGATCGCGGCGGGTCTGCACAGATGGAGACCAATTTCCGATTACAGGAGGAGATGGGTGTCGAGGTCGAACTGCTGCAGCCCGACGTATTGCGACAGCGCTTCCCGTCACTGTCCATCAGTGGCATCGATCTTGCAGTGTTGTCGGATCATGACGGCTGGATAGATCCTTATGCGGCGTTGATTGGGTTTCGCCACAAGGCAATTGAACTGGGCGCACGCTACCTTAAGGCGCAAGTTACCGGCCTGATGGCAGAGGGTCTGGCAGTGCGCAAGGCTATACTGGCAGATGGCAGCACTGTTGAAGGCGACGTGTTCGTTAATGCGGCAGGCGCCTGGTGCACGGAGCTTGCGGCGACCGTAGGCCTTGAACTGCCGGTGGAACCTATGTCGCGGGAGAGTTATTTTTTCCGCTGCAGTCAACCGCTCGAAGCGCTGCCGTTCATCAAGACTGAATCCGATCTTGCTTTTCGTCCTGAGGGCGGGGGCTATGTTGGCGGGGTGCCAGACTGGGATGAGCCGTCAGGTTGGAATTTCAACGTGTCGCCCAGCCGTTTTGAGGAGGTGGTGTGGCCGGCCCTGGCGGGGCGGATTCCATCAATGCAGTCCGTCAGGCTTGAGCGCAGCTGGCGCGGACACTATGCTCGCAGCACTCTGGACTATTCGCCCATACTGGGCGCGTGGACTGGAGGCCTTGAGAACTTTTTTCTCGCTAACGGTTTTTCAGGTCACGGTATCATGCATGCCCCGGCTGTGGGTCGGGGCCTGGCAGAGCTCATTGTTCAGGGTCGTTATGCCAGTATTGATCTTGGTTGTTTCGGTTATGAACGCATTCGGGCAGGGCGGCCCTACCGGGAAAAAGGCATCATCTGATAACCCAAAGGCAGATTCTGTTGCCAGCGCTCACCTCTTGGGTTAGCGTGCAGTTTACCGAGAAGCAACTACCAAGTTTGAGAAGCCCCTATGCCCCGTATTTTTGTACTATTAGTTGGTTTTGGTGCGAGTTGGATTCTGTCGGTATCTTTGGTCAGCGCATCGGGCGAACCGTCCGCCGGGGCCAGGGGTATGCCGGGCGCCGTTGGCACCTTCGAGTTCCAGCCCAGCGACTGGATCGAGGGCACCACTTCCTGGTGGAAGGACAGCGACGGTGTCGATCCTGATGTGGCGGGTTGTCACATCGGTGCTGACGAGAAAGGTCAAGCGAACGGCCGGATGTTCGGCGAAGCTTGTTTGGCGGATGGCTTGCTGGTGGAGTCCAATCCGGGCGCTGGTGTACTGCACAGTCACAGCAACGATGTGGGTCATCCGGATAAATTTAACTGCAACGTCTGGTGCATCGCTAAAGGATCGGTTAAGGGCGCTTGTGTCGCAGCGGCCTCGCCGCCTTGTGAGCAATCCGCGGTATGTAAGTGTGAATGATGCTGTCGGATAATTCGGGGTGTCAAGATAAACCTGAAACGGTCTTGGCATTAGAGCCTGGCCATATCCATATCGCCTTGATCACTTCCGGCAAGCTTGGTGATGCGCTGATTTCTCTCGTTATTGCCAATAATCTAGCTCGTGTGGGTTTCGTTGTCACAGTCTGTAACGATTTTGTTCATTCGCTTGCTGACTGGCTGCCGGCTCTTTTTACCCGCCCGGAGTTTGGCCCAAATGAATATCCAGATGGATTTTCCAATTTTGATCTGGTGCTGGTTGATGCGCAGTCTCCAAACCTGCCAGCCGAAGGTTCCAATCTGCGGCGCGAACTGGCGTCGCGGGCAGTGTTCTTTGGCCTGTCGCACTTCGATGCCTCCCTGAATGGACGCTTTGATCGGACACTTTTTCCGGCCGATCGGCGGGAGTTGCTTGGTTCTTTATTGGTCGGTAATGGCCTCGCCCGTAACCGGGCTGAAAAAGGGCGCTCGATGGTCGAGCACGTGTGCGCATTTTGTCGTCGTGAATTGAACCTAAAAAACGTAACCCAAGAGATCGGCCTGGTAGCTCCTGTTGGGATCAGTACCATGCCGAATCCCGATCGCATTATCATCTGTCCTACCAGCGGTAAAGCTCGTAAGAACTGGCTCGCCACACGCTTTTTGGAGCTGGCAACTCAACTGAAAGCAAAAGGTAAAGAGCCCGTCTTTACGGTCGCACCTTCAGAGCGGGCTGACTGGCGTCGGCAGTTGGGTAACAAATTTGAGTTAGCAAAAACGGATAGTGCATCGGAGCTTGCGGCGTTGTTGGTGAGCGCCAGCGCGGTAGTGTGTAATGATTCTGGTGTCGGACACCTTGCCGGCGCGCTGGGTACCCCAGTGCTTTGCATCATCTCACGGCGCGATCCGTTCTATACCTGGCGGCCGGGCTGGGGCGCGGTGACATTGGTGCGGCCAGCGTTGCCGGTACGCGCATTGCCGCAAGTGTGGCCATATCTTGTCAGCGTGACTGCGGTGTTACGGCGTCTTGATGTGTTGCTGGAAAAAACAACAACCCCGAATCAGGAAGGATAGTTATGGGACCACTGAAAGGTTACCGTGTTGTTGAGATGGCGGGTCTTGGGCCTGTGCCATTTTGTGCCATGTTGTTATCGGATATGGGCGCAGATGTCGTTCGTATCGATCGCGAAGGTGGCAATAATCCGCTGGGGCTTAAGGTTGACGTTCTGAACCGGGGCCGGCGCTCGGTGGCGCTCGACCTTAAATCTTCGCAGGGCGTGGCGACCTGCCTGGATCTTGTCGCCAAGGCTGATGCCCTGATCGAAGGTTACCGCCCTGGAGTCATGGAGCGTCTGGGTCTTGGCCCACAGGAATGCCAGGCGCGTAACCCACGCCTGGTCTATGGTCGCATGACTGGCTGGGGCCAGGAAGGTCCGCTGGCGGATGCCGCTGGGCACGATATCAACTACATTGCGCTAACTGGCGCCCTGTCCGCCATGGGCACCCGCGAGTCTGTGGTGCCCCCGCTCAATCTGGTAGGAGATTTTGGTGGCGGGGCACTATATCTGGCGTTTGGAGTCGTTTGTGCCATGCTTGAGGGCAAATCGTCGGGTAAGGGGCAGGTGGTTGATGCTGCGATGGTTGATGGGGCCGCACACCTGATGGCCATGATGTATGGCCTGAAGCATAACGGCCAATGGATTGACCATCGTTCATCTAATCTGCTGGATGGCGGCGCACATTTTTATGGTGCTTTTGAGTGCGCGGACGGCGAGTGGGTAGCGATCGGCTCCATTGAGCCGCAGTTCTACAAACTGTTGCTGCAGGGTGTAGGCATTGACCCCGATTCCTCTGATGCTTCGCAGGAGCCGGCCAACTGGCCAAAGATGCGTGAGCGCTTGCAGGCAGTTTTTCTTCGGCAGCCCAGAGCGCACTGGTGTGCGCTTATGGAAGGCACGGATATCTGCTTTGCACCGGTGCTCAGTATGGGCGAAGCCCCGGAGCATCCGCACAATGTGGCCCGTGAGACTTTTGTTCGCGAGTTTGATGTTTTGCAGCCGGCACCCGCGCCACGGTTTGCACGTACTCCGGGTGCAATCGCCGGCCCACCGCCAGCGCCAGGTGAGCACACCGCCGAGGTGCTTAAGGAATGGGGGGTTAAATAAGAGCGTCTGTGATACCGAGCATTAGCACAAGTCGGGAAATTTAAATTAACGCAACAGCGCACGGGGGTTGGCCATCGGCGAACTCCTGTAGCAGAACTAAAGGAGTTATTTATGGTCTCTTTCGAAGGTAAACGCGCCATCATCTCGGGTGGCAGTCGTGGTATTGGCCTGGCTATTGCCAAACGCCTTGCCGCTGACGGCGCCAGTATCGCTATTTTGGCCAAGACCACCGAGCCACACCCGAAATTGCCTGGGACGATCTACACCGCGGCCGAGGAGATCGAGCAGGCCGGCGGTAAGGCGCTGCCGATCGTCACCGATGTGCGCAACGAAGATGAGGTTAAGGCAGCGGTCAGCCAGGCCGTTGATGCCTTCGGGGGCTTGGATATCTGTATTAACAATGCCAGCGCCATCTCGCTGACCAAGACAGCCAAGACCGAGATGAAACGCTTTGATCTCATGTTTGCGGTTAACGTCCGTGCCACATTCATGTTATCCAAAGAGTGTTTGCCTCACCTAGCCCAGGGAGACAACCCGCATATCCTCAGTATTTCACCTCCACTGGATATGCAGACCAAGTGGTTTGCCCCCTCGGTGGCGTACACCATGTCCAAGTTCGGCATGAGTCAGTGTGTGCTGGGTATGGCCGGTGAGTTCAAGTCCAAGGGTATTGGCGTGAACGCTCTGTGGCCTCATTCAGTGATTGCCACTGCTGCCATAAGCAACGTGGTTGCCGGCAGCATCGCTTTTCCACATTGCCGCAAGCCAACGATCATGGCTGATGCCGCGGCTGTGATTCTCTCGAAAGATAGCCAGGAATTTACTGGCAATTTCTGTGTAGATGATGTGTTGTTGGCCGCTGAAGGCGTTACCGACTTCAGCGTCTACCGGGTGGATCCGGATAAAACGCTGTGGAGCGATTTCTTTGTGCCCGATGACATCCCCGAGATCGAACCGGTGGTCATGGCAATGAACCCGGGCGCCTAGGCGTGAGAATTTTTGGGTTGTAGCTTAGTGTCACTACTGATACGAAATGCCACCGTGATCACGGTGGATGCACAGCGCCGCGTGATGGAAGATGGTGCGGTATTCATTGAGGGTGACCGCATCGTTGATCTTGGTGCGACTGACATTCTTGCTGAAAAATACACCGCTGCCGATACGGTAGTCGATGCCCGGGGCAAGGTGGTGCTACCGGGTTTTGTCAGCGCGCACAACCACGTGGGGTATGCCGTCTTTCGCGGTCGGGCTGAAGATATCGGTTATGCACCCACCCACCGGTTGTATCTGCCGATGAGTGGCATCATTACCAGTGACGAGCGCCAGGCCATCGGCGCACTGGCAGTAACAGAACTGCTGCGCGGCGGGGTGACTACGATTCTTGAGATGGAAGAAGACGCCGAACTCTTTGCGCCTTTTATTGAGACAAGCGGTATACGTGCCCTGATTGGCGTGATGGTGAATGATGTCAATCTTGAGGCCCTTGCACTAGGGCAGACTGTTTTTGATGAAGCCATTCGTAACAGCCAGCTGGAACAGGCGCTGGGTCTGGCAAGCCGCTGGCATGGCCGTGCCGGCGGTCGGATCCAGGCAGTCATGGCAGCGACGGGCCTTTCGACCTCCTCGCCCGAGCTGCTGAAGGGGTTGCGAGCGGGAGCAGACGAGATGAGTCTTCGCCTCTCTATTCATCTGGGTTTCGGTGAGCGGGATCTCGTGCACAACATCCATGGCATGGCGCAATTCGATTACGCGTGCGCTCACGGTATGCTGGGTCCCGATGTAGTCGCGGTACATTGCTTTGAGGTTGATGCTGCTGAGGTCGATACCCTCGCCCAATCCGGAACGCACCTTGCCCATTGCCCGCATATGAATCAGTTTCGTGGCGAGGTGGCACCCATTCAGGCCATGCGGGCCAAAGGCATGCATGTAGGCCTCGGGATTGATAATTATTTTTCGGATTACTTTGAGGTGCTGCGTTCGTGTCTTGCGAGCGCGCGTATTCATGCCCATGATCCACAAGTGTTGTCAGCACATGAGGCTCTGGAATTGGGCACGATCCATGCCGCCCGGGTTCTGGGGTTGGATCATGAGATCGGCTCGTTGGAGGTGGGCAAGAAAGCCGACCTGCAGGTGGTCGATATGCACCGCCTGGGCCTGACTCCCGTGAATGATCCGGTTACTACGTTGGTTTATCACGGCCATGCCAAAGATGTAGAGATGGTCATGGTCAACGGCGAGGTCGTGGTTACCGGGGGTACGGTGCAAACTGCTGACGAGAACGAGTTGCTTACCCGGGCGGGCGTGGCCGCAGATGCCGCGTGGCAGCGTTTTGCCCAGCGCTACGGAGATTTCGTTGCGCCAGCACCGGTGTGATGTCTTATTCGGCTGGCCACCGATCGAGCCAATAGAATAACAGTCGATTAGTGAGTGTATTGTGGTTGCCAACGCCTGACGGGTGTTCTGTGCCTTTTGATTCTGAGGCGCCCTACGGAAAACCGAATCCGGTAACTCGCGATGGGATGTTTGTATCTGGGGCGAGTACGCCAGGTACCACTCAAGCTTTGATTGCCAAAGCCACTGATCAACCCACTTCTTTACCGATATGACGTGTTGGACACCAGTGGCGGGCTAACGTTTATCTGGAATTCAACTGGCAGTTTCAATAGATACGTCAGTATCGAAATCCCCGGCAATGCCGTCTTTTTGAGTGTGCCAGTTGGGGTATTCGTGCTGAAAGGTTTCAAGCATTTGTGTAATCGGCGGCTCCGCATACTCCCCGCGCTCGTTCAGGTATTCCATGTGACGACGACCTTCAAGGTCTAAAGGGTGGTAGATCGAGTCTTTTTGGCCATCAAAATCCAGTGGGCGCAGGCGAAACTTGTGGCATAACTCAAGATTGAAAGCGGGAGTTGCTTTTACCCACTGACCATCCAGGTAAATCGATGTGTAGCCGTGCCAGTAGAAAACATCGGTTTCCATATACTCACGCATCTTTTGAGTCGAGAGGTGATTGCGCACGTCTGCATATCCCAGGCGTGCCGGAATACCGATAGAGCGACAGCACGCCGCCAGCAGCACGGCTTTGGACACGCACCAGCCATGGCCGAGCTCCAGGTTGCGTCTCGCGCTGAGTCCGCTGATAGATATATCCAGGTCATAGGCGTTATAGCGAATCTGATCGCGCACCGCGTAGTACAACAGTACGGCCTGCTCCACAGCCCGCGTTTCCGTATCGATCGCCCGCCGGGCAAATCCCACCACTGCGTCATCATTACTTTGCACCGCAGGCCCGGGATGCAAAAAAGGTTTCAGGTCTTCGCGCATTTTATGACGGAGTTCAGGGTTTGTTTTCCTGTTCAGGGTAAAGTTCGTTTTGATCAGGCGAGTTATTTTATCTGCAAGCGCTAATGGACGGACTGCTTCAGTTGTGTGATAACGGCATCGGCCAGTTCACGCGCGGCCAGCGATAACGTATCGATGCCCCGGGCGACCACATACAGAGTCGATGTCAATCGTTGTGAGATCGGCCGTGAAGTAACCCCGCCGAGTGCGACCATGGTTTTTGCGGTATAAGGGTCGACAATCGCCGGTTTACCGGTCGCGCGCGCCAGCGATGCCACCGCGATATTCGAGTAAGCGGATAGACTGGCTTGCGGCCAGGACAGAAGTTTTATCCAGTTGCTTTCAGCAGATTGAAGCCTGGCAGTATCGTAGGCCACACATTCAGCCTCTTTTAGCGCCTTAAGGTCGATTGGTCTGCTGGATTTTGCCAGAGGATGATCTTCAGGAAGCAGGCACACGTACTTCAGTCTTTTCTGGTAGAGCACATGCAGGGATTCAGGCTTGTGGTAAACATTCACAACCGCTATATCCAGTTGCCCCATGGCGACGGCATCTATCAGACCCGGCGAGTTGTTGACCCGCAGCGCAACCTTCAGGTCGGGCTTATTCGCATGGATACCGGCGATCGCATGCGGCGTGATCTGATAGACAAGAACTGGAGTAACCCCGATCTGGACCTCGCCATGAATGCTGGTACGGATTGCACTGGCAGCCTCCTTGAGCCGGTCAGTGCCGGTGAAGAGGTTTTCTACCGCATCGCCAAAACGTCGTCCTTCTACCGTTGACGCCAGGCCACGGCCGCTGCGGACAAAAAGGACAAAGCCGACCGATCTTTCCAACTCCTTCACCAGTCGTGTGACGCTGGGCTGAGAGACGGCCAGGGCCTTGGCTGCACCAGTGACCGAACCGGTACGCAAAGTCGCACGAAATGCTTCCAGTTGTTTGAGATTCATGGTCATGAAATATATATCAAATATGAATAAATAGTATAAAAAATGCTATTTGTTAAATATTTAAAAGTGATTGATACTGTTCGATCTAAAACACAACTTTCGGGTCTGAAAAGCGTCTATGGCACGAATTACTTACCTCAACAGTTTTCCAACGATATATGAAAATTATATAAACCAAGATAAAGGAGAAGAAGTATGAAATCGATTACAAAGTTAGCACTTGCCATGGCAACAGTGCTGGGATTTAGCCAAACTACATTGGCTGCAGAATTCGAGATTGAAATATCCCTGGAGACTGCACCTGCCCATATCCGCAACACCACGGTTGTGGAACTGGCGAAGAAAATTGAAGAAGCGGCAGGCGGCCGTTTAGCGATTAAGGTTTTTCACGGCTCATCCAAGTTTCGTGGTAAAGAGGAGCCGACCGCTCTGGCACAAAATGCCCTGGACATGGGTGTAACCGGTAACTGGTATCTCGGTAGTGTTATCTCTGATTTCAACATAACTGGTTTACCCATGTTTTATGGTATGCCCCGTGATAAACAATATGCTGTTTTTGATGGTGAAGTCGGCCAGGAACTCAATCGTAAATTGGAAGAAAAGCTGGGTGTGAAAGTACTTGGTCGATGGCTGGATCTTGGTTTTGGCTCTATGTTTTTTACCGACACAAGAGTAACTAGCCCTGAAGACCTGGTGGGTATGAAAATGCGTGTGCCCGGTGGTGCCGCCAACAGCGCACGTTATCAAGTCCTTGGCGCGTCGTCCGTATCAATTCCCTTTAAGGAAGTCGCTCAGGCACTACAACGTGGTACGGTGGACGGCATGTTATCCACCCATGAATCTGTTCGTGCATCGAAGTTCTGGGACGCTGGCGTGAAGTATGCCTATGATGATTATCAGGCTTTCTATCAATATGTTCCGATGATGAGCTCCAAGGCCTGGAACGGTTTGCCAGCAGATATCCAGCAGATTGTGCTCGACGCCTGGGATGCCAATATCGATGCTGGTCGCAAGATTGCAGCTGCCAGACAGAAGTCTGCGGTAGAAGAGGAGCGTGAAAATGGCATTGAAGTGATCGTTGGGTCCGCTGAAGATCTGGCTAAAATGCGGGCAAAACTTATGCAAGAGCAAGATCGTCTGGTTACCGAATTACGTATCGATCCAGCATTGGTCGAAAAAGCTAAAACCGCACTTGGTTTATAGTCCCTTTTGATACTTTCTAAAGCCGGTCCGATTGTGGACCGGCTTTATTTTTGAGTTATTAGCAACGTGAATAAGCTCGAAAAAGTTTGGGATAAAGCTGAGGAGCTTATCATCGGGGTGTTCTCCCTCATAGCTCTTGGTTTGATCGTCTTCGAGGTTGTTGCGCGCTATTTTATCCCTTCAATTTTGCCGGACTGGGGTGCGGAGCTCACCACCTATCTTATGATTACGGCAATTCTCATTGCCGGAAGTCCGTTGGTGCTTAGAGGTCAGCATATTCGTGCGGACCTTTTTATTCGGCGCTTTCCACAGAAACTGCAAGTTGTTACTGAGGCCGCTAATCTCCTGGTCGGTCTAATTTACTGTGCCATAGTGGCTAAGTTTGGTTGGGACGTTGTGGTCTTTGCGCAAATGCTGGATATCCGCTCTTATAGTTCATTGCAGTTTCCACTATGGATATTCTATGTGGCATTGCCTTTGAGTTTTGGCTTAATGACGCTACGTTATCTAAAACGGGTCTATCGATTTTTCTTTCATTTCGATGTCTCCCAATTGCTTGGCAACGAACCCATGCATGGCGTACCTCAACAGCAATCCCGGGGAGCACAGGACTGATGTCACCATTGGCCGCAATGGGATTGTTTTTCTTTCTGCTTGTAGCAGGCATGCCGATTTTTCTTGTTCTAGGCGTACTGTCTCTGGTTTTATTCTGGGCCGAGGGTAATCCGTTAATCAGCTTTCCCCAGCTATTTATTGATCATCTGAACTCTCAAACTTTAATCGCCATTCCGTTCTTTGTGATGGCGGCTACGTTTATGCAACGGGGCGGTATTGCTAAAGCGTTGGTTGATTGCGCTTATTCCTGGGTCGGAGGTATGCGGGGTGGCCTGGCTCTGGTCTGTTTGTTAGCAACCACTGTATTCGCAGCAATTTCCGGCTCCTCTGTGGCTACCGCCATGGCCATGGGTACGTTGTTGGTACCCGCCATGTTGGCAAAAAACTATGAACAGCATTTTGCAACCGGAGTGGTAGGTGCCTCGGGTACGTTGGGAATTCTTATTCCGCCATCACTGGTAATGATTGTATATGCAGTAATAGTGGAGGAATCTGTTCCACAACTCTTTCTTGCTGGAGTTATTCCAGGTCTTTTGCAAGCCACCTTGTTTGGCATGTGGATCATGTACTACGCCCGCAGGCGTAATTATCCACGTGGCGAACCGATGTCTCGTTCGGAATTGATTCGAGTCAATATTCATGCGTTGCCAGCTATGATGCTGCCAGTCATTATTCTTGGCGGTATTTATAGCGGCATCGTAACTGTAACCGAGGCCGCTGGCGTTGCCGCATTCGCAGCCATGTTTATATCCCTGATCTACTATAGAGGCTGCACACTACAGGAAATTCCTTCAATCATGGCGCACTCGATCAGAATGACTGGTGTGATCTTTTTTATTATTTTGGGTGCTCTGGCTTTAGGTCACTGGATAACCAGCGCTGGCATTGCCGACGTATTAGTAGATTATGTAACCGAGAATAACTTAACCGACTGGCAGTTTTTGTTACTGGTTAATATTCTAATGCTGGTGCTTGGCATGTTTCTGGAGACTCTGGCCGTTATTCTAATTACTGTGCCAGTTGTGTTGCCTCTTCTAGAGCCACTGGGCATAAGCCCGATTCACTATGCAGTTATTGTTACTGTTAACATGGAGCTGGCTTTGCTAACGCCGCCCATTGGGCTTAACCTCTATGTTCTGTCTTCGATTACCGGAGCCAGAATTGAGACAGTGACCCGTGGAGTCGTACCGTTTGTATTAATCATGTTGGTATTGCTCATGATGGTGACCTTTATTCCTGAGCTTTCGCTATTCCTGCCGCAACTAGTTTACGGAAAGTAAGCCGTTATGTTGCTACGTCATGGCCGAGTACCAGTTTCGATAAATGATGCACGAGATCGAGCCGTCAGCAAGTGGCCGCGAATAATCTACGATTTTATTGATGGCGGTGCGGGTGAAGGCGGTGGCCTTACATCTTCGACGCACGCTCTAAATACAATCAAGCTGCAGCCTCGTGGACTGGTTAATGTTGAACAGCGCGATATTAGTCAGACTTTTTTAGGCACAACCTACGATGTGCCATTTGGTGTGGCGCCAATGGGTATGTGCAATCTGGCCTGGAGTGGCGCCGATGCTATGTTGGCGAGATTAGCCAAACAAAGTAATTTACCCATGGGCATTTCCAACGCCGCATCGACACCCATGGAAAGTTTGATTGAAGTTGCCGGCAATCGTTGCTGGTTTCAGTTATATCCGGGAGCGAATCAGGAACTGCAGGATGACATGATTGAACGCGCCGCCACTTCAGGTTGCAATGTCCTGATGTTAACTGTGGATGTGCCGCAGCTTGCCCGTCGTCCTCGAGAACTGCGTTCCGGCTTCTCGGTACCATTTAGGATGACGCCCAAACTGTTTCTAGACTTCATGAAACACCCTCACTGGTCATTGTCTACTCTGGCCGGTGGTGTTCCGCATACAGCGAATATAGACCGAAAAAATTTTGGCACTTTTCAACGGGGCCATGGTCGCGACCAGGCAACCTGGGACTATTTAAAAGAACTTCGGCAGCAGTGGAACGGTCGTCTGGTGGTTAAAGGTATCACCTCGGTGGTTGATGCATTGCAGGCAAGGGACTGTGGTGCTGATGCGGTCTACGTTTCTGGCCATGGCGGTCGACAGATGGAGAGCCTGTTGCCGGCTATTTATGCGCTCGCTGCCATACGAGATGCAGTGGGGGCCGACTACCCACTAATTTATGACACCGGAATACGTGGCGGTGAAGATGTCGCCAAAGCATTGGTAGCTGGTGCAAACTTCGTGATGCTGGGCCGACCATTCCTCTATGCCATGGGTTGCGCTGGTGAGGCGGGACTCAAAGCTATTACAGATATTCTTGCAGAAGAGGTTAGCAGTACCCTGGCTCAGTTGGGTATGCGCCGTATTGATGAGTTATCCAGGGACGTGTTGTCGTGGTGGCAACCAGTAGACTGCCCGGATAATCTACGTGGCAAAGTTCAGTAGGCGCTACCAATGGCCATTCAATTTTATTATTAGTAAACCAGATTTAACTTAGAGAATTATGAGCACAACTAACAAACTCCGTGGTGGTCAGCTTTTGGCCCGCGCCCTACATGAGAAAGGTATCCGTCAGGTCTTCACCTTGAGCGGTGGGTTTTGTAACCCGGCACTTGAGGGCCTGGCGCAGTGCGGCATCAACATCATTAACTGCCCACACGAACAAATTGCCGGGCATCTTGCGGACGGATATACACGTATTACCCGCAAACCTACGGTTTGCCTCGTTGGTCCAGAGGGATTTGCTAACGCTGTGCCTGCCATGATGGAAGCCTGGGGCGAGCGCTCGCCGGTGATCTTTGTCACCGGATCCAGTACCTTGAAACGCCAGGGCAGCGGCGGTTTCAAGGAGATCGACGACGTGGCGATTGCAGCCCCACTGACCAAGTACAGCGCCAGCATCACCGATGGTGAGCGTATCCGTGAGTTTGTGGATCGTGCTTACAAGATAGCTCTAAGTGGATATCCCGGACCAGTACATCTCAGCGTACCGGTCGACATTATGTTCTCATCCTTCCCTGTTGACGCCCAGTTGGATGAGCGACCATTTGATCATAACCCACGGCCCGCACCACGCGCCTGGCCCTGTCCGGATGACCTTCAAGAGGTGATCGATTTGCTACTGGCCAGCGAGCGCCCCCTGCTGATCGGTGGCCACGGGGTCTGGTGGTCAGGTGCAGAGCGCAAACTGGAGCAGGTCGGCGCCTCACTGGCGATTCCGGTGTACAACATTCCCTATCATCAGAAACTGCTGCCCGAAGCCAGCAAGGCCTACATGGGCCTGGCCGATGTGCACCAGTATGGCCCAGCCAAGGCAGCCCTTGCAGAAGCCGATGTCGCCATCATGATCGGCGGCCGACTCGATAATCAGATGAATTTTGGCAATGCCCCGCTGTTCCCCCCTTCGTGCAAACTCATCTGCGTCAACGGCTCTGCCGAGGAGACCGAACTCAACCGTGCGGCTGACAAAGTTCTGTTAAGTGATCCAGGTGCGTTCTTAAATGCACTGCTTGACCTTAAAGAGAAAGGGCGTTGGCAACGAGGCGACGATTGGATTAACGCCCAACGTACTCGGCGTGGTGAATGGGTGGTACAGACTCTGGCCGATATGGATAACGACCTGACACCGGGCCAAGGCGTACACCCTTTGCAACTGGCGTTGGATGTACAAAGTGCCATGGGCCCTAAAGACTGGCTGGTGATTGATGGCGGCAATACCCATTTCTGGTCGGAGATCGCGATCAATATCTCCGGTTGGCGTGGACAGGAATTGGGTGGAATTCTGCATCCCGGGGTATTCAGCATGCTCGGGGTCGGGGTGTCTTTTGCAGTAGCAGCTAAACTGACCCACCCTGATGCCCATGCCGTTGTGATCAGTGGGGACGGAGCTTTTCTCTCAGGTGGGCTCAGTATCGAGGCAGCCTTCCAGGAGAACGCGCCGATCACGGTGGTGATTGATAATAACGGTGGGTTGACCACCATCTCCCAGCAACAAGAGCGCCTCTTTGGGCATGATCGTCATGTGGCGACCGATTTTCGGGATATCCCTTTTCACAGTATGTTCGAGGGGCTCGGGGGCTATGGTGAACTGGTGGAAGACCCAGCCGAGATTGCGCCTGCCGTTAACCGCGCGATGGCCAGCGGTCGCACGGCCTGCGTTAATGTGCGTAGCCGTGGCGTGATCAGCCCTATCGTGGCTGCAGTGACCAGCAAAAGGGATAAAGCCTCAATAGAATAGCGCCGTGGTGCAATGCGGGCTTCTTGATTCCAATAAGCGAGTTATTGATCTATGCCGATTATTTCTTCCCATGTGCTTGACTCCCTAACCGGGCGGGATGCTGCAGGCATCCAGGTGAGATGCCAGCGCCTTGCGCCAGCGGTGGAACCCCAGATGGTGACTGAGACCCGGGCGGGCGATGACGGGCGAATCGCTATCGAGGTGGATACCGCCGCTGATGTACCGGGCACACGCTACGAGGTGGTTTTTTTCAGCGGGGAATATTTTGCAACTGGCCAGCAAAGCGATGAAATATCATCTCTGATCAATGAGGTTGTGGTGCGCCTCGATTTGTCGGCTGTGTCGCAGCGTTGCCATGTGCCAATGATGATTGCACCGCATAACCATTCGGTGTGGTGGTCCCGCTAGCGCGGGGTCCTGGCCATGTCGTCGGGTTTGGCGGTCTCGCGGCGCAACCGGCGTACACCCTATACCGACCGTGTCGAGGCGCTCGGCGTCAGTGGGTACTCGATCGTCAATCACACTTTGTTGCCCAAATCGTTTCAAAGAACTGTCGAGGAGGATTACTGGCACCTCAAAGAACATGTGCAGTTGTGGGATGTCGGATGCCAGCGACAGGTTGAATTGCGTGGCCCGGACGCGGCTCGCCTCGCGCAATGGATGACGCCGCGCGATCTTCGCACGATGCAACCGGGACAGTGTTATTACGCGCCCCTGACCGACGAGCACGCCGGTTTGTTGAATGATCCTGTGCTGATCAAGCGCGCCTCTGATTGGTTCTGGTTTTCTATCGCTGATTCAGATGTCTTGCTTTGGGCTAAGGGTCTGGCACTGGGTATGGATCTTGATGTGCACGTGTCAGAGCCCGATGTCTGGCCCCTTGCGGTGCAGGGGCCGCATGCGGAAGATCTCGTTGCGAGTGTGTTTGGTAACGAGATCCGCAGTATCCGCTACTTTGAATTTCGACAGTGCGCCTTCGCCGGGCGCAATCTTGTTGTTGCCCGCTCGGGTTATAGCAAGCAGGGAGGGTTTGAGATTTACCTCGATGACAGCGCTTTGGGCAGCGCACTTTGGGATACTTTGTGGCAAGCAGGTGTTGATATGCAGATTGCCCCGGGCTGTCCTAACCTGATCGAGCGTATCGAGGGTGGTTTACTCTCTTATGGAAATGAGATGACTCGTCAGAACAATCCATTGGAGATTAACCTGGATCGTTTTTGTCATCTGGCGGGCGAAGTTGATTACATTGGTCGTACCGCGCTCGAGGTGATTGCGAGGCAGGGGCCGTCCCAACGTATGCGGGGAGTGTTGATAGATGGACCTCGGTGCCCACCGTGTGCAAAACCCTGGCCAGTCACCGTGGGTGAAACGCAAGTTGGGCAGATCACCAGTGCGATCTGGTCGCCCTTACTTAAAAAGAACGTGGCACTGTCCCTGATACAAAAAGACCACTGGGACCCGGGCACGCAGGTCGCAGTTCACCTGCCCCAAGGCGATGAGATGAAGGCCACGATTGTGAAACTTCCTTTTGATCCGCCTCGTTAGCACTGGTATGTCACAATGCTGACTCGTTATGGCAATGTTCGCATCACGCTCGCCAGGTTGGAGCCTGCCGGCTGGCTATCGGCCAGGTCGACTGCTTCTGATTGCAATCACGCTCCTGATGGTGGGCGGCTGTGAATCAGATCGCGAAGAGCTCGAAGCCAGCAACCGCTGTGTATGGTGTCGCCTGAATGGCGCTGACCTTGCCGGCGTTGATCTTACCGGGGCAACCCTGTGGATGACTTTTCTGGAAAGGGCAGATCTGCAAGGGGCGGTACTCAAAGGCGCTAATATCAACCGGGTGAAATTCACCGGCGCTAATTTGAGCCAGGCTGATCTTTCTGGTGCTGACGCACGCAAAACGGTCTTTACCCATGCCGACCTCAGCGGCGCTGATCTTAGCGATGCGAATCTTGCCGAGGCGCTTCTTGAA
>Ga0233433_10001372_pt1 | contig 23400 bp, 23 predicted proteins | sample SI_122_August201_5_FD_179868 | JGI IMG/M metagenome (GOLD analysis project Ga0233433, IMG submission 179868) | Seawater microbial communities from Saanich Inlet, British Columbia, Canada - SI_122_August2016_100_MG | ecosystem: Environmental > Aquatic > Marine > Inlet | place: Canada: British...
AGGATTTTTTGTTCAGAGGGCTCGATGCCAATGTGTTTGAAGATATCCTGGTCGTAGGCCTGCATGCGGCGGCTGGCGACGAGGATGGAAATCCCGTCGATTTTTATCACCGCCGTCGGGCCCAAATTCACCTTCCGCCCGGGGATGCTTTTGCCCGTCGTGGTGAACTGGCCGTCGCTCAAATGCGTAACCGTAAACGTGCCGTGGAAAGGTTTGTCACCTTCGATATCGTGCTTGCCACCGAGATCAATGGTGATGTCGGCGCCGATCCCCGCCGCGTGGGCGGCTTCGGCGGCCGCCGTGTCCCACATGACACACATGGCGACGCCTTCGGCGCCCAACCGGTGCAGGCTTTCCAGCAATCCCGTGGTGTCGCAAGTCCCGCCGCAACCGGGGTTGTCTTGCGTATCAGCGATGACCACGGGTTTTGCGGCGCCGGCGGCGATCTCCATGGCTTGGGTGACGGCTTCGTCGGCATCCAATAGTGGCTCGGCGAACTCGGCTTCGCGTTCCAAGATCATCGCTTCCAACATATCGGCGGCCTTGTCGGCGGCTTCTTGGGTATAAGCATGACACACCACGGCGGGCCCGCATTCGGCCAGATCGGACGGCGGGAACCCGGCGCCATAGGAAAGGTTCAACACGTCGCCGCCTTCCGTCGCGACCGAGGCCTCGACAATCCCTTTGGTGGGCTCGACCAACGTGCATTGGAAATTCAGCGGCAGCAGGAACGGAATACGGCGGATGGTTTTGAATTTCGGCGCGCCTTCCTTGAGCACGCGCTCCAACAGCACCGCCGAGCGCCCGCCCGTGTGTTGGCGGTCGATGTGCGGATAGGTCAGATAGATCGCCATGCCGTCGCAGTGCTCGACCATCTGCTCGGTCAGATTGACGTGATAATCCAGTGTGATGACGATGGGGATATCCGGCCCGACGGTCGCCCGGACCCGGCGCAGCATCTCGCCCTCGGCATCGGGAAAGCTTTCCGCGCACATGGCGCCGTGCAGTTCCACATAGACCGCGTCGACGGGCATGGCTTGCGAAAGCATGCCGACGAACTCGCCGACGATGCGCTCATAGCATTCATCCGTGATATACCCCCCTGCCCCGGCGTGGCCCCAGATCAGCGGCACCAATTCATGAGACGGATCAATTTCGTCCAAGAACCCGGCCATGCCGAACGGCGTGCCCCGGGTCCGCTCAATGACCTCTTCGCGCCTCGCCAACGGCGGAAATTCGCCACCCTTGGCGTAATATTCGTAATCCGTCCGCATATCGACGAAGCAATTCGTCTCGTGCAGGAAACCGCCGATTGCAATGCGTGCCATTGGTCACTCCTCGTTTAGGGCAGGCAAAGGTTAGCATGTTTGGGAAGATGTGAAAGTTGGACGCACCATCTGAGATCGCGCCCCCGTTGCGATCAGTGGACAGGGCTGGGTAAAAATTTCAAAAGACGAGTGGACCCGTCAGGCGTGAACGGGAATGAAGTCGGCCCTGGTCCCGATCCGGAACATAATTCTTACGCGATGGCAGGACCGTCAATAGCCATAAGCTGCTGGACGTCGCAACCATGACTATGCATTCCGTCATCATAGGCAGCAGACAGCCTGAGCCGACCGCAAGGTTCATTCTGTCTAAGAAACCTTGAAATCAAACCGCCTCATCGGATGAATGTAGAAACAGTAATTTTCGCGTGTAGATCTATTGCGTTTTTTTACCCTTCAACGGGGGCCGGCTGACGGTTTTCGTCGCGTTCATCTCTTTAATGATCGCAAGGGCATTCAGGTTTTTCTTGTATAACCGGACGTTACGGAGCCTCGCCGCCGCAGGCAAATTCCAGGGCGATCCCGAATAGACCTGCGCAGTATTCGGCTTGAGAAGAGGCCCGATCTTGCACGTGTTGTCCAATTTTCCGTTCACATAGACCTGGGCGGTACCCTTGGCCACTTGGATGAACACATGGGACCATCGCTTCAACGCCAGTGCAGCGTTTGGATCACAACCGTCATTAAAATTCCGCTGCGTGGCCATCCGAAAATGGATCCGAGTCAAACCGGGATAAAACAATGCGGCGGGACCCCGTTCGTTGTTTTGGCGTCCTTCGTGGAGGATCGATGACCATTTCGACACGGTCTTTACCGGCAATATCCAAAACCCAAGACCATATGCTGCCCCGGTGCTCACCGTGTTGGCCTTGGCGATGATCTGGTTTTTTTTCAGAGAATATTCCGATGGTCCCAATTTCACATAGTACTTGCTCGATAGCGGGCCGCCCTTGGCGGCCACGGGCGTTGACGCAGCGACAAACGATGCCGCAAGTACGGTTGCCAATAATACTTTCATAAGTTCTCCAATCCCCGGTTCCCCACCGGTCAATTCGTTATAAACATCGCCCAGGGGCGCCACGCTCAACGACAGTTACAAAGTCTTATACGACTTTATATCGGACACCGTCTCCGGGAAACTTACTTCATCCAATTGGCAACAATGGCGTGCAAAAAAGTTCACACTGGAACGCGGCACATTGTTCGCCCGGCGCACGAAGACGCATGAAGCCAGTTTTATTAAGCGGTATTCGGTCTCATGAAATAAGACTGTTTCAATGGTCCTTCAATCGGATGTACCGGCCGTTTACCTGGCACGTTACTGAGCCCCCCTTGTTCGAGTTGGGTTTATTTAAGACCTATTGTGACGGCTGGATTAACCTCCGGATTACGGCTCACAGCGGCCCGCCCCATTCCTCTTTTCAAACCCAAAGATACGCCGCTCGTCTTCTGAATTTTCACCGGGCTGGTCTGGCCGGGAATCTAGGCCCCCAATATCTCAATTGTATTTTCGGCTTACAGCTACGCGGCATTAGCCGACCTCCCTCCGGGGGATAATCTGGGCTTACGCCGTCCCACGGGGCCGACGGTCCCAGAACATTGTCGAAGGATGTGAAAGCGCGCTGACGCCAACCGCGCCATCCCGTCCGCGCTAGAGACTGAAATTCGCTAGGATTTTTCTTCCCCCTGCTGCGACGCAAAAATAGACCGATACGGCCCACTCCTCAGTGGCGGCAACCGGCAGGGCTCCGGATCAATATCCGGGAACTCCGGATGCCTACCGCGCACCACAATCCCGTTCATGTCGCTCTTTTGGTTATACGGCATGATCGGTAGGCAGTCGGCAGCGGAATACGCGAACAGCAAGAACGGGCGGGGCTGGGTCGGATGCGTGTTGGGTTTCGAGCCATGCACCATGCGGCAATGATGCACGGTGACGGTGCCGGCCGGGCCCTTGAGGTAATCGGCGGCGCCCAGGTCCAGCCCCGCCGCGTCGTCTTCACCGATGAAGCCCTGCCAGTCGCCTTTGTCGGAATAATGATCATAGACCGGGCCTTGATGGCTGCCCGGCAGCACCCCCATGGGGCCCATTTCTTCTGTTATATCGGCCAGCGCCAGACCGATGGTCAGCACGTTGTACGCCGTGTGCGGCCAGAACGGGATGTCCTGGTGCCATTTGACCTCGGCGCCGCCATCGGCCCATTTAAAGTTCAGCTTGCCGTGGTGAAACTTGATATCAGGCCCCAATAAATCCTCGGCCAGATCAACAATCGGCCCCGCGCGCGCGAACTCTTCATAGACCGGGTCATGGTCTTGCGGCTTCATCAAACGCCGCAGGCGCGGGTTCTCCGCCGTGTGGTCGCCTTCCACATCAAACTTGTCGCTATCCGATTCCGTGACATCCCGGCTCTCCTCCACAATCCGCGCCGTCACTGCCCCCAAACGTTCCAACCAGTCGGCATCCACAAACGACGGCAATGACAGATAGCCCCGGTCATTAAAGAACGCCTTGTCGGCGGTAGTGATGGTTTTCAGCGGTGATGGGGCGTCCATGGGGTGACCTTCGGGTTATCTGCATTCAAATCCAATTTTGGATTAAATCACAGAGCGGCAGCGAAATACAAAACCCTCAAAGAAAAAACTGATTTGTCTGCTGTGCCCTCTTGCGTACAAGGAAAATACACCTATGTCATTTTTACCCCTTCGGGTACCCGGCGCTGGATTTTTGGCGTTACCCGAGGGACCAGGGCGCATCGGCGCTTTGACATTGTGAAGAAGGCCCGTGGCCGGTGGTTTTTGGCGGCGGGCGCCTTGGGGACTGATGGCGCGGTCGCGGTGTTGGGCTTTGGGGTGAAAGAGAACGATGGCGGCAGGCTCAAATCGCGCCCAGGCCGGGCATCGGTGGTTCCGTGCGCGTTGCCGTGACGATGGGGCAGCATCGAAAAAGACTACTCGATGGCGACTAATGGATACTCAGGTGTTCAAACGGTATCCATATTACAGCATTGAAAACAAATGATAGTTCTTGAAAAATGACCACTATTGTCTACCGATAACCACGATTGCGTACCTTCTGTTCAGGCGGGCCTTCGCGCGAGGTTAGCGGTGTTCAGAAATTTCGAAAATGCTGATCCGTGTAGACCGCCAGTTGATCCAAACAATCTTCGACGGATAGCGTTGCCGTACCCAGAATTTGCTCGGGCGTCGCGGGGACTTCATAAGGCGCGTCGATGCCGGTGAAATCCTTGATCTCGCCGGCTCTGGCTTGGCGGTAACGGCCACGGGTGTCGCGGGCCTCGCAAATCTCCAGGGGCGCGGAGAGATAGATTTCATGAAAATTTTCACCAGCTGCTGCGCGCGCTTCAGCGCGGTCTTTGGCATAGGGTGAGATAAACCCGGTGATGACGACGAGCCCAGCCCGTGCCATGACGGCGGCAAGCTCGCCAGCGCGGCGGATGTTTTCGCGGCGGTCTTCGCGGCTATAGCCGAGATCGGCGTTGAGGCCCTGGCGCAGACGCGCGCTGTCAAAGGCGTAGACTTCATAACCGGCGTCGAACAGGCGCGATTCCAAACCATAGGCCAGCGTCGATTTGCCGGACGCCGGCAGGCCGGTGAGCCAGAGCACGCCGCCCCGGTGTTCTTGGCGGCGCCAGCGCTCGGTTTGATCGATGAGGTGCGGCACACGGGTGACGTTGCTGGATTTCATGGCGATGGTGTATAAGCAACAGGCGTTTTTGTCCATTAAGGATCATGCAGGGATCGCGCCCCATATGCGGATTGCACAACTCACCGACACACATCTGACGACGCCGGAAAGCGACGCCGAACACGCGCCCGGTCGCGCCGATGACTTGGCCCGCGCGGTTGAGGCGGTCAACGCGTTGGAGTTGGAGGTGGACGTGGTCATTCACACCGGTGATATGACGCAGACGGCCGTGGACGCGGAATACAATCTCGCCCGCGAAATTCTGGATGGCTTAAATGCGCCGCTCTATGTGGTGCCGGGAAACCGCGATTCACGCGGCGGATTGCGCAGCACCTTCGGGCCCGACGGCTATATGGGCGGCCAGGGCGATGATCCGGTCATGTATGTGATCAATGACCATGCGGTCCGCCTCATCGGATTTGATACGCAATCCTCAACATCCATGCTGGCGAACCTGTGTGCCGACCGGCTGGGTTGGCTGGACGCCGCGCTGGCGGACTGTTCCAATGAGCCTGTGGCCGTGATGATGCATCATCCGCCGATCTGGGTGAAAGCATCGACGGTGAAGCCGTTTAATTTTGAGACCCAGGAAGACGCCGATGCGCTGGAAGGCGTGATTGCCAAGCATGACGTGGCGCGGGTTTTCTGCGGGCATTCCCACCGGGCGTATGGGGATGATTTCGGCGGCACCGAATGCACCACGGTGCCCTCGCTGGCGACCGATCTGCGCCAGGGTGATTACCCTGATGCGATGGGCGCCAGCGTAGTGTTTCAAGTGCATGAATATAGCCCGGAGGGGCGGTTCCAGAGCCAGTCGCACGTGGCCGGAGCAAAAGCAGGACACCAGGTCGCGGCGGCCTGAGAATTTAGAGCATTGAAATTGAGAGAGACCAGAGGAGAAGAAACGTGAGCGTTGTTGAAATGAAGCGAGACATGAGCGAGGCCGAATGGCAGACCCGGGTGGATCTGGCGGCGCTATACCGGCTGATCCATCATTACGGTTGGTCGGATTTGTTCGGCACCCACATCTCGGCGCGCATTCCCGATCAGCCCGATATGTTTTTGCTGAACCCTTATGGGTATCTGTTCGAGGAAATCACCGCGTCGATGCTGGTCAAGGTTGACGAGGACGGACACACGTTTCATGAGAGCGATCACGGCATCAACCCGGCCGGTTTCACTATCCATTCCGCCGTCCATATGGCAAAGCCCGACATCAATTGGGTGGTCCACACGCACACCGCAGCGGGCACCGGCGTGGCGACGCAGAAAGACGGCATTTTGCCGCTGACCCAGCATTCCTTGGTGGTGATATCGCACACCGGCTATCACGACTATGAAGGCATCGCCACCGACTTAGACGAACGTGAGCGCCTGGCTCGCGATCTCGGCGACAACAAGGTGTTGGTGCTGCGCAATCACGGTTTGCTCACCGTCGGTGCGACGCCCGGCGAGGTGTTCATGTGGATGTACCGCGCCGAGCGCGCGTGCCGTATGCAGTTGGCCGTCCAACAAGCCGGCGCCGAACTCATCCAAGTCCCCGAAGACGTTCAGCAGGCGACATTTGATCGCAACAAATTCAACAATTCCGACAAGGGTTTTCGAACCATCGGCAAAGTTGAATGGCCAGGCTTGCTGCGCCAGTTGGACCGGATCGATCCAAGCTATAAGACCTGATTGCAAGTGCCGTGGGTGTTGCAGCATTGGGCAGCACAAGAACTTCAGGCAAAAAAATGGAGTTAATGAGTAATCTACTCAATAACTCCATTTGCCCCGAGGGGCGAAATTCTGGCGGACGGGGTGGGATTCGAACCCACGAAGGGCGTTAACCCTTACTCCCTTAGCAGGGGAGCGCCTTCAGCCACTCGGCCACCCATCCGCATCGCGTGACGGCCCAAATGATCGTGGACGCCGCCCGCTAGGCACTACATAGCCGCCTGTAACCGGCGGATCAACCCGCTTCGCCGTCGGTGCCGGTATTGCGCTGTTCGGCACCGTCGCGGAAGGTTCGGCTGATTTTCAACAGCGGCGCGCCGCCCGGCCCATCAGTATCGACAATCGCCGGGATCTTATTATTTGGGCTGATCTTCAAAAAATCCGGCTCGTGTTGCTGACCATCGCGGATGGAAACTTCATGCACCGTGTAGTCGAGGCCAACTTCCTCCAGCATAATGGAGACTTTGCGACCGTTCGGTGTACCCCAGGTATATAGTTCAATCACGATATCACTCCATGGCTTCGCGCCGCATGCGCCGGTTTGATCTCACTATACGCACACCATCTGGCGGCGCAATCTTCGAGAGCGGGCCCGCATGGAATGTACGGCGCGAATGTGCTGAATGTTTGCATCTCATTGGCTCAAACTAATAATGTATAAGTTTCAACTGATCGAGGAGTTGGTCCTGCCCGACAACGACGCGACGCAAGCGCTACGCAACGCTGAAGGCGCATTAGAACGCGCCCTGGAGCGCGAACAGCACGAGGTTGAGGAACAGCACCAATACCTCGCCGAGCTTGCACACGAGATCAAGACGCCGTTAAACGCGTTGCTCGGCTACGCCCATATGATGTCGGAAGAAATTCACGGCCCTTTGGGGGCGCCGGAATACAAGGATTACACCCGCACAATATTTGATGCCGCCACCCATTTACAGAAAATCTGTGAAGGCATTCTCGCCGACGGTAGCGAAGACCGTGGCCCCATGGAAATCGAAGATGTCGGTGTTGGGCTAATGATCGATGGCGTGGTCCGGATGTTTGCCGGAATAGCTGCGGACCGCAACGTAAAGCTTGGATCGCAGATCGCCGATGCGTTCCCCATACTGCGCACCGATGCGCGCAGACTCAATCAAGTATTGATCAATCTTGTATCGAACGCCGTCAAATTCACACCGGGCGGCGGCAGTGTCAGCGTTGAGGCTGATTTCGATGGAGCCATCGGTGCGATGATTTTCGTGGTTTCTGATTCCGGCAAAGGTATTGCGCCTGAGCGCCTCAAAAATATTACCCAGCCTTTCGAAAATGGCGCAGCGACATCGCCGCACGGCGATCAAAGCACCGGGCTTGGCCTTTCCATTGCGGAACGTTTTGCCCGGCAATTAAAAGGTGAGTTACGCATTGCGAGTGAAGAGAACGTTGGGACGTTTGCATCAGTTTGCTTGCCATTGAATTATGATGCCGATCAGACGCCGGCTGACCACGCGGAGTTTATCGACGCGGCGCACGCAAGTGTTTCATTCCCGTCTTATTTGTCGAAACGTAAATAAGCCGGCCATTAACGATAAATTTGGCCCGCCTGAGGTAGGATGGTGCCGTATCCATTGAGGAGGTTCATCATGTTTTGGCGAAATACTTTGATTGCATTGATCGCGGTTGTTGCGGTTTGCGGCTTCGCCGCACAAACGGATGTTAGCGCGGCACAGGAAACCGAACTGGCGCAGAGCCAAGGCCTGATGCAATGCATGGAGCAATGTATCCGTTCGGAGGGCTCATCCGAAAAAGCGACCTGCAAATCGCGGTGCGCCAATATCCCCGGCGCTACTGGAAAGCCACCGAAAAAGCATGACTGCATGGGTAACTACAAAACATGCAAACGCGGGTGTGCAAAAAAAGACAAGGCCTGCAAAAAGGCCTGCAAAGGCAAATTAATGCAGTGTTCATAAGCGGGCAGTTTCCACTGTTAATTTTGGGTCGCGCCCAACAAGGTTTGAACCAACAGGTCAGATGATTCTTCGGGTTTAAGATTATTGTCCGCAACCCATTTCATGCATTGATCATAATGGTAACGGGCGATCAAAACCTTTTGGGTCCCGGTCGCTTTTGGATCGACGGCAAGAATTTTTTTGCGATATTCAAGAAGCATGCGGATGCGGTCATTTTCTTTTCGGTCAGGGAAAACGACATTCCCTAACCGTTTGGAAACCACGCGCGCCGCAGCGTCCAGATTCCGGCGCCCCGCGATGAGCCGCGTGACAGCCGCCGCCGCCACCGCTCTCCTGAATTCCGTCGAATACGACATCTGACGCCCGAATTCCCTCTAATTTGGCCGTTTGCCCAACTCCGTCCTACAACAATCAATGTTACAATTCGGTAAACAAACTTAACCAAATCCGCATTCTTTGAACCGCACTTCATTGGCTATCGATTACGATACGGCTTTCATTTCTTCGCAAGACAAGGCGGCCGCTAGGCGATTGAAATCTTCGTCGCTGGCCGGCACGCCAAATCTCAACAAATGCTTCCGGTCTGCAAATGCCCGTGTCCAGATTCCTTGTTGAGCAAGCGTCTCATGGAGTTCGCAGCCTTGCGTACTAATTAACCGATACAGTGACGTTCCCCCGACGACGGCATGCCCACTTTCCTCAAGCAATGCATCAAGACGTTGGGCATCTCGGAATAGGCGATTGCGCGTGTCATCAATCCAAACTTCGTCACCGAGTGCGCACGCGCCAATTTCCAACGCTGGGCCGGCAACAGACCATGGCCCAAGTGCGTTCCGAATGTGTGATCCAATTTCCTTGTCGCTCAAAGCAAAGCCCAGCCGCAGCCCCGCCAGGCCAAAAAACTTACCAAACGACCGCAATATAATCATACTAGGCACACCGGCGTGCCGGGCGACACTAGCGGCCGGCTGCATATCGCCGAAAGCTTCATCAATAATCAACCACCCCCCTTGCCGACAATTCCGCGGCGCGCGCCAATAGCGGTTCCTGGTCGAACATGTGGCCGTCGGGGTTATTGGGGTTCACGACCACAACGACATCGGCTTGATCGGGCCAACCGTCTGCATACGCACGCTCTTCAACATCGTGTCCGGCACCCCGCCAACAATGGGCGTGTTCGCCATAAGTCGGCCCGAGAACACATACCCGCGAAACCGGGCGCAATCGCGGAATGATCTGGATAAGCGCCTGGGTTCCGGGTGCAGCGACAATATCGGCTTCTTTGGGTGCCGCGTAATACCGCCGTGCGCAACCCAGCAGTCGCTCTTCCGATTGGCGCTCGGGTAATCTTGTCCAAAGCCTATCCGGCAGGTGGGGAATGGGATATGCAATTGGATTGATGCCCGTGGAAAGATCAAGCCATTCCTCAATTGGCCGGCCATAACACTCGGCAGCGGCGTTCAAATTTCCACCGTGCGCCAGCGGCGGCACCACTGATTTCTCACCCGTTCCGGTTCTATCTTCATCGCGGCCCATAAATTATGCTCAACCCTCGCCAATTTCCAAATGCTGAACATAAACGGCGATGGCCTCATCAAGCCCCCGGGAGCGGTCCATGGATTCTCGGGTTTCATCAGCGAACGGTGTGCGCGACAGGACACGAAATACCTCCGCAGCACCGTCATGGAACCCGCCAGTCACACCGGCTTCGCGGAAAGTCGCGGCAATTTCCTCCATTTCACCGATCCACCGGCCCGAATCTGCTGGAATGAACGGTACCCGAGCTTCCATGCGGCCGAGATCTGCAATTTGAGAATGCTCGAATTCAGCCTTCAGTGGCTCGTACACGCCAAGTGATTTGGCCGCCATCAGCAACGCCGTGTGTAGCGTCCATGTGCCTTTGGTAAGCGCCGCATAACACATTTTGATTGCTGACGCTTGGCCCGGCTCATCACCCGATGGCACGACGCTAAACCCGCATCCATCGAGTGCTTCCATAGGTGTCGTGTCCGCGCCGGAAACATAAAATCGGGGCGTTGCCTTGCCCGGCGCCAAGCCGATAATACCGGCATCAATGAACGGTGCGCCGACGGCCGCGATCTCGTTGCCAACCGCCTTTGCCGTCGACGGTGAAATCGCATTGCAGTCAACGTAGGGCGGAAAACTCTCCATAGCTGTCATGGCGAGCGCGGTTTCGCGTGCCAGATCAAGGGCCGAGGCGGGTGGCAGAATGGAAAGAATGATATCCGCCTCGGCGACCAGGGTTTTCATGTCATCGACATCACGAAACCCGCCGGCTTCGGCAAGGCGGCGCGAGCGTTCACTGCGCCCGGCCAAGCAGGTAATCGGCGTGTGGCCATGTTCTTTCAAGGCGCGGCCCACGGCATGTCCCATGTCCCCCGGCGCGACAATAGCAACGGTTAAGTTCGACAATTTTCACTCCTATGCATCAAATTCACGTAACAGTTTGCCCGGCCGGACCGCCCCCGGCACCAAGCCCGATGATTGCGCAATCATTTGTCCATTGACCCATACGCCGTGCAGACCGACACCATCGGTCGTCAGCCTGGGGCCACCCCCTGGCAAATCCCGGACACGTCGTTTCGGCCCACGATCAATCTTCTCAGGATCAAATAACAACAAGTCTGCGAAATACCCCTTACGGATCAATCCGCGCTTTGGGATGCGAAATATACTTGCCGGCTTTGCTGTTAATTCGTGAATGGCATCCGCCAACGACAACACACCCAAATCACGCGCCCAGTGGCCCATAAGATGCAGGCCAAAACCGGCATCGCAGAAAAACGTCAAATGCGCGCCGGCGTCGCTTAGCGCGACGGAAGCATTCGGATCGCGGATCATCCGTCCGACTGCTTCCTGATCTGAATTCAGCAAAATGGCGGTAAAAACTGTCTGCAATTCCTCGGAAATTGCGAAATCCAGCATCCAATCCAAGGGATGCACGCCAGCCTCGGCGGCTAAGTCGGCAATGGTCCGGCCTTCGATGTGGGCGTGGTCCTCATTGGCGACCTCGACGACTTCCAGCTTGTCCCATTCGCCGTTGAACAGCCGGACACCTGCCGGCGTTGCAAGTTCGGCCTTAACAGCTTCGCGCAAATTCAGGTCAGCCAGCATCGCCGACAATGCACTAGGTTCAACTTTCATCGCTGGCGACCACGCCTTGAGGCTTTCAAACGGATAAGCCGAACGAATACTGAAATCCATGGTAAGTGGACAGCAGGAAACCTGGCCCCATAGCTCACGTCCACGCGCCCTGGCATCAGCAATTTGTTTAAGCTCGTCAAAAGTGCCCGTCGGATTTGTGGAGTTATGCAACAAAGCCGCAATCATCACCGGACGATTTGTCGTAGCGCAAAGAGCTTCCAGATAAGGAACATCCGTCCGCTCGCCCTTGGTCAGCATGAAGATGCCACGGTCACCACTCGCCATGGCGCCCATCAACATGTTCATTTCACGGTCATCAGCTAGGCGCGACGGCATCGGCAACCCACCGGCACCATTGTGCTGGGGTGCCGTCGACGTCGCGAACCCGATGGCGCCGGCACCCATCGCTTCGCGGACAATGTCGTTCATCGCGGCCAGTTCTTCGTCATTGGCGGCCCGCTCCACGGCAGCCTCGCCCATGACAAACGTCCGGAGCGCCGAATGGCCGATAAACGCCGCAACATTGATCCGCGTGCCGAAGCTTTCAATCATATCCAGATAGGCCGGAAAACTTTCGAAATCCCACCGCACACCCTGTCGCAACACATCCAATGACATGCCTTCCACCTGCGTAAGATTGCGCATCACTAGTTCTCGATCATCGGAGCGGCACGGTGCAATGGTGAACCCACAATTGCCGATGACCGTTGTCGTCACACCCAGGCTTGATGACGGTAACAGGTCCGGGTCCCAAGTCACCTGTGCATCGTAATGGGTATGGGAATCAATAATGCCGGGCATCAAGGCCAATCCGTCGGCATCGACGTCTTCGCCATCGAACGGCGCCAGACTTACCCCAACATCAACAATTCGCCCCCCTTCGATCGCCACGTCAACGCCGTCCCGTGGCGCGTCACCCGACCCGTCGAAGACCTTTGCATTGCGGATGGCAAACCCCATGGCAGTGACCTCCCTGTCGCCGGAGGCGACGTTAACAGCTTCTATAGGGCCATGCGAGTCCGCTGAAATTTAGGAATCCCAACAGGTTAACACGAGTTAATATGCTCGTCACAGGTCGTGTTAACGCATGTAACAACAATGCCTTACTACTTCCGATCAAGGAGCATGGCTCCAGAGGGAAGAAGGCATGAAACAAACCATTCTCGTCGTTGAAGATAACCCGGTGAATACGGAACTGGTCAAAGACATTCTCTTTGAACTCGGGCATTCAGTTGTCCATTCAGAGACCGGTGTGGACGCCATGCAATTGGCGCGAACCCATCAGCCTGCCCTGATTTTGATGGATATCAGATTGCCGCGACTGTCCGGCATTGACGTGACCAAGTTCATTAAGGCCCAAGACGACCTGAAGCACATCCCAATTATCGCCTTGACCGCCTCAGCCATGAAAGGCGACGAAGAGAAAATTCTTCAAGGCGGGTGCGACGATAACATTCCCAAGCCCATTCAAGTTATCGAATTTATCAATCTGATTTCAAGCTATCTCGACAGTGAAGCGCGAGGTTTCTGCAGATTGAATTGAGACTGATCACAGGACGCCCTGCAACGCCTAGCCAACATTCGTAAGGCGGCCTTTGATGAGGCCGAAAAATACCGGCGGATCACTGGCTCCGGTGAAGCGCCAACCAAGATGCTCCCCGCATCCGGTACAGATCGCAAAATTCCAAAGATACCCTTTGAACCATGAAAATTCGTCGCTCGGCGCGCCCTGATCGGTGGCGCCTGGGGCTTCGGCAAAGCAATTGATGCGAAACACAATCCCCGCCGGATTGAAAAATACGTGCTCGTGCCCGTCCATGGAGAGGGCCCAGCGGGTCCGGGTCACCGGTTGCCCGCACCGCGCGCACATAATCTTGTCGTCGCTGTCTTCGAGTTCGTCGGTCTCAAGTTTCGCATCGGGCGATTTCTGAAGCACGGCAGCATCTCCCGTCCAGCATTCCAACAGTTTCAGCGCCGTATCAGCGGAACGCAAATCTCAAGCTGTCAGGTCTTTTTTGAAATGATATCGCCTGACGCCGCCGCCGATAGTTTTATTGGATTGCGCTTCAGCGACTTCTTCGCGGACCGGCTGATACCCTCTCGCTTCATAAGTCGCCAACGCCGCACCCTGAATTTCCGATGTCGATAAGATCAAGCGTTCATAGCCAGTTTTCCGGCAGAACGCTTCAACATGATCAAGCATCTGATTACCAATGCCCTGGCGGCGGCAGGCCGCGTCAACGTACATCCGGCGCAACTCGGCCTCGTCGTCATCGTGGCGCTCTATACCGACCATGCCGACCAATTGGCCGGATTTCAACGCAACCCAAAACCCGTTTCCTGGCACTTTAAGAAAGCACTCGCCAATACGGCCCATTTCTTCCGCGATGGCGCGTTCGACATAATCAGCAAACGCCGATTCCATGCCAACCGGTGCCAATTGGGCATTGGCGGCACGAAACAATTTAAGGACGTCGGCGCGGTCCCTGTCGGCATAAGTACGAATGGAAATATCGTCGACCATCGTCCATCCCATCACCCGCCAAGCTTGTCGCGGAGCATCTGGTTGACGGCCTGCGGGTTGGCTTTGCCGCCGGTTGTCTTCATCACCTGCCCGACAAACCAACCGATGGCCTTGCCGTTGCCAGCACGCACCTCATCTGCCTGATCGGGATTGGCCGCGATGGCTTCGTCAACGGCGGCTTCAATGGCGCCGGTGTCGGTGATCTGCTTTAAGCCCTTGGCTTCGACAATTTCCTCGGCGCCTTTCGAGGTCGCGAACATTTCTTCGAACACATCCTTGGCGATCCGTGACGAGATGGTACCGTCAGCCAAAAGATCAAGGAGTTCGCCCAAGTGCTCGGCGCGAATGGGGCTTTCAGAAATGCCCAGCGACGCCGCATTCAAGGCGCCGAACAAGTTCGTCGTCAGCCAGTTCACCGCCTGCTTGGCATCACGACCGGTGGCCACGGCCTCGAAATATTCAGCCGTCTCGCGATCGGCGACCAACACGCCGGCATCGTAGGCGGACAGGCCATTGTCCGCGACAAACCGATCTTTCTTGGCATCGGGGAGTTCGGGCAAGGCTTTCGCGACCTCATCGACGAAGCTTTGGTCCAGATCCAACGGCAGAAGATCGGGGTCGGGGAAATAGCGGTAATCGTGGGCAAATTCCTTGACCCGCATGGATCGCGTCTCGCCACGGTTTGCGTCGAACAACCGGGTTTCCTGGACGACCTCGCCACCATCTTCCCAGACCTCGACTTGGCGCGCTGCCTCAACCTCAATGGCCTGCATAATGAACCGCACGGAATTGACGTTCTTGATTTCGGCGCGGGTCCGATATTCAGTCTCGCCGGGATGGCGTACCGAAACGTTCACGTCAGCGCGCATGGAGCCTTGCTCCATGTTGCCATCACAGGTGCCCAGATAGCGCAGGATCGAGCGTATCTTGCGCACGTAAATCCCGGCCTCTTCCGGAGACCGCAAATCCGGCTTCGAGACAATTTCCATCAAACACACACCGGCCCGATTCAGATCAATGAACGAACGTTTCGGGTCCTGATCATGCATGGACTTGCCGGCGTCTTGTTCCATATGCAGGCGCTCGATACCAATTTCCCGCGCCTCGCCGTCAGGCATATCAAGGATTACCGTGCCCTCGCCGACGACCGGATGCAGATATTGGCTGATCTGGTAGCCTTGCGGCAGATCGGCGTAAAAATAGTTCTTCCGCTCGAAAACCGAATGCAGATTGATTTGCGCCTGCAGGCCCAACCCGGTGCGCACCGCTTGTTCCACGCAGACAGCGTTGATCACCGGCAGCATCCCCGGCATCGCCGCATCAACCAGCGAGACTTGAGTATTCGGCTCGGCACCAAAGGCCGTCGGCGAGCCTGAAAATAGCTTTGCGTTGGACATCACCTGAGCGTGGACTTCAAGCCCTACAACGACTTCCCAGTCACCGGTTTCGCCAGCGAGTATATAGGCCATATCACTGCCCTCCCAGATATTTGGGAAGCGCTGAAAATTCGGCCGCACGCTCGAGGACATCAGCGGCGCGGAACATGGTTTCCTCATCGAAGGGTTTGGCGACAATTTGCAAACCCAGCGGCAAGCCATCCGAATCTAGTCCCGACGGAACGCTGATCGCCGGTAATCCCGCCATGTTGGCCGGCACCGTGAACACGTCATTCAGGTACATGGCGACAGGGTCATCCATTTTCGCGCCAATGGGAAAGGCCGCGTTCGGCGCGGTTGGCGTCAACAGGACGTCCACGTCTTGGAAAACTTGGTTGAACTCATCGAGAATGATCGTTCGCACTTGCTGCGCTTTGACGTAATAGGCATCGTAGTACCCGGCCGAGAGCACATAGGCACCGATCATCACGCGGCGTCGAACCTCGGCGCCGAAACCTTCACCGCGGGTGTTTTCGTACATTTCATCCAAGCTGTCGCCATCGACCCGGAGGCCGTATCGAACCCCATCATAACGTGCCAGATTGGACGACGCCTCGGCCGGCGCGACGATGTAATAGGCCGGCAAGGCATACTTGGTGTGGGGCAGTGATACCGGTTTGATCTCAGCGCCTTGTTCCGTCAACCAGGCGGCGCCCCGGTCCCACAGGTCTTGGATTTCCGACGGCATGCCGTCCAGCGTGTATTCCTTCGGAATGCCCACCTTGAGACCTTTGATGTCGCCGGTGATGGCCGCCTCGAAATCCGGCACGGCAACGGGTGCCGAGGTCGAGTCCTTCGGATCATGCCCCGCCATGGCGCCCAGCATGATGGCGCTGTCGAGAACCGTCCGCGCAAACGGCCCCGCCTGATCAAGGCTGGATGCAAAAGCGACAATACCCCAGCGCGAACACCGCCCATAAGTCGGCTTCAATCCGACAACACCGCAAAGGCTCGCCGGTTGACGGATTGAGCCCCCCGTGTCGGTGCCCGTCGCGCCCGGACAAACATGCGCGGCCACCGCCGAAACCGAACCGCCGGACGAGCCGCCGGGCACCAAGTCTTCGCCGTTGGCGCCGACCCAGGGGTTTTTCACCGGCCCGTAGTAACTCGTCATGTTGGCCGATCCCATAGCGAATTCATCCAGATTGGTCTTGCCTAACATGACAGCGCCGGCGTCACGCAGGTTCTGCGATACCGTCGATTCGTAAGGCGGCGTAAAGCCATCCAGGATGTGCGACGCCGCCGTGGTCAGCGTGCCGTCCGTACAGAACAAATCCTTCATGGCGATGGGCACACCATCCATGGCACCCACCACCTCGCCTTTCGCGCGCCGCGCGTCCGATTGCGCCGCGCGGTCACGCGCGATGTCCGGGGTTTCGGTGATAAAGATGTTTAAATCCCGCGCAGCCTCCATGGCGGTGATGCAATCGTCCGTCAATTCAACGGCGGAAAAATCACCGGCGGCCAAGCCATCACGGGCTTGCGTGATGGTTAAATCATTGAGCTTTCCCATCACTCCACCACCTTCGGCACGGCAAAGAAATCCTTCGCCCGGTCCGGCGCGTTAGACAACACCTTCTCCGCCACATTGCCGTCAGTGATTTCGTCGACGCGTTGCGGGGCGATCATTTCTGCAACCGATGTCATCGGCTTCACGCCTTCGGTATCGACCTCGGACAATTGCTCGACCCAGCCGATAATACCGTTCAGCTCACCAGCCAGCGGCTCGAGCTCAGCTTCGTCTATTTTGATCCGCGCCAAAAAAGCGATTTTGCGGACGTCTTCACGGTCAAGCGACATGGGAAAATGCCCCGTTCAAATAGGAAATCACGGCGGCGCGGAACCTAACATTGGGGTGCGGTAGGAGCAAGGTTGCGGACAGTTTGGTCAATCTTGCAATCCCGAGCGGTTTTCGCCTACCGGGCCAAAGGCCTTGAAATAGCCCCATGATCAACAGGACTCTTGAATTTCCACACATAAAACCACACATTTCGAAACAACTTGCCCCTCGACCACGACACAGATCGGGCTGCGTCAATCAGCACCCGGCCGAGACGAACAGGATGGTATCATGCGGAAGTATCTCAACATTGATTTGAACACCCAAACCATCGAGACCGAAAAATTGGAAGGCGAGGCGCTGGCCCGAGCAGGCAGATATCACATTGTCAAAACGCTGGTTGATAGCGGTATGGCGGACAAAGACCCGTTATCCCCCGAAAACCCGCTGATCTTCTCTGCCGGCCCCTTTGCAGGCACCAACTTTTCCAATGCCAACCGCATCAGCATCGGCTGCAAAAGCCCACTCACCGGCGGGGTCAAGGAATCGAATGCTGGTGGCACCTTTGCCTTTGCCATGGGGCAGTTGGAAATTGCCGGACTGACCTTGAACGGCGCTGGTGATGACTGGGTAATTATCCGCATTCCCAAAGACGGCGAAATTTCGTTTGAGCCCGCTGATGACGTCATGGGCATGGGCTTGTTTGAATCCGCTGCGAAGCTTCACGAAAAATATGGCGACAAGGTTTCCATCGGCATGATTGGTCCCGTCGCCGAATACGGCGGCCTTATTGCCGGCATTGCCTTTTCCGATCAGGAGAACCGACCCGTGCGTCTCGCCGCGCGCGGCGGTGTCGGTGCCGTGATGGCCTCTAAAAAAGTCAAAGCCATCATCGTCGACAAGCACAAGATGCCGCCTTTCCACGACCGCAAGAAATTGATGGGCTCAATCAAGGGCTACACTGCCAAGCTGGGCGACGATCTGGCTATTCAATCATTGGGTCGCAACGGCACGGCGCAAGTTGCCGATCTAATCAATCACATGGGCGGCATCCCGGTGCGTAATTTCTCCGGTGGCCAGGTCGTCGATCCGACCCAGGACACGCTAAAAATGGGCGGCGATTTCATCCGCGAACAAAACACCGAGCGTGGCGGCGAGACCAAGCATGCCTGCATGCCGGGCTGCATGATCCAATGCTCCAACGTTTATGCGGATGAAGACGGCAACGAGGTCGTATCGCCGTTGGAATACGAAACCATCGGCCTTCTGGGCACGAATTGCGGCCTCACCGAACCCGACGAGGTCGCGGCGCTGAATTGGATCGCCAATGACCTGGGCATCGACACCATCGAAACAGGCGCGATGATTGCATTGTTAATGGAAGCCGGTGAAGCCGAGTTTGGCGATCTCAAATTCATGGAAGGTGTGCTGGCCGATATCCGCCAAGGTAACGAACGCGGACAACTGTTGGCCCACGGCACAGCCTATATTGGCGACCATTACGGCCTGAAACGAGTACCAGTGATCAAGAAACAGGCCATCAGCGCCTATGACCCCCGGGTCATTGAAGTCACCGGAATTTCCATGATGCTGACCGCGCAAGGCGCCGATCACACAACCGGTAATCTTTTCAACGTCGAGACCAAGGGCAAATCCACCGAGGAGCTAACAAAGTCCAGCATGGAGGTTCAAGCGCTTTGCGCAGCGGCCGATTCGCTCGGTCTCTGCGTCTTTGGGCGCTCTGTGACCAACATCAACTTGGATCTCATCATCACGGCCCTAAATGATGCACTAGGCACGGAATTAGATGACGATTTCTATGTTCGTCTGGGCACCGAAACACTGGTTCTCGAAAGTCAATTTAATACCGCCGCGGGCTTTACGGAAGAAGACGACAAGCTCCCCGATTTCTTCTACGACGAACCGCTCGCGCCAATGAACAAATCAGCCCGCCACCACAGCGCCGAGGTCAATCAAGTGCGGCGCGATTGGATTGCTGAACACGCAATTTAGGGACCATGCGGATAGCTATGCGATATAGCTAATTTCCAACACTTCGATCTCATCAATGCCTTTCGGCGTCTGGACTTTGACAACATCACCAATACGCGCCTTCATCAGAGCGCGGGCAACAGGGGAAACCCAGCTAATTTCACCATCGTCGATGCGGGCTTCGTCGACACCAACGATGCGAACCGTGCGCTCGACGTCGTCGTCATTACAAAACGTGACAGTAGCGCCGAAGAAAATTTGATCGCGATTCGTCTGCAAATCCGGGTCTACTGGCTCAGCGATCTCCAGACGTTTCATCAAGAACCGCATGCGCCGGTCAATCTCGCGGAGCCGCTTCTTGCCGTATATGTAGTCGCCGTTCTCTGAGCGGTCGCCATTCCCGGCCGCCCAAGAGACGACATCAACAACTTTCGGTCGCTCAACCGTCCGCAATGTCTTGAGTTCTGCCTGTAGCCGCGCCAGGCCCGCTAGCGTAATATAGTTCTTCGCGCCCTTCGGCAGCGACGGACCATCGTCGGGCTCAATCTCTTCGGGTTCGGTTTCCTTGGTAAAGGCTTTACTCATGATCCGCTCAAGTTAGCGTACTTTTGAGGAAGTTTGCCATATCGCCCTGTGTGGTGTGGCCCCGGTGGAATTTATCGGCAGCCATGGGATCACCATGGGATCAATCGTCATCCGAGGAGCATTTCAAATTGCCCGGCGATACGTGTCCAATAATCCGACTAAAACTATTCGCCCGCCGACAGCACCCGATCGACGAAAGCGGCGGAAAGGCCGGTGTAGGCGGCGGGGTCCAGAATGGCATCAATTTCGGTGTCGCTGAATTTCTCCATCACCGCCGGCACGTCGCCAAGCGCCTCTTTCATGGTCCGTCCCTCAACCGCCGCCTTTTGTGCCGCTTCGTAAATAATTTCATGCGCCTCTTGGCGCCCCAGCACCGGGGCCAAGGCCATCATCACGGCTTCCGATAGCATCAATCCGCCGGTGATATCGAGATTGCGTCGCATATTGTCCGCCTTGACGTTCAGGCCGGCTGTCAACACGACCATCTTTTTCACCGCCGCGTGAGTATGGCCATGCAAGCGGGCAACGTATTCACGTTCCGCCTGCAGGCCGATCTTGTCGCGTTCGTTTTCAGCTATCAGGTTTTCCAACGCCGGTGTGACGCAGTATTTCGCGGCCTTGGCCAGGGCGACGACGCTTTCACAAATCGCCGGATTACGTTTGTGAGGCATGGTCGATGAGCCGACCTTGCCGGGCGGAAACGGCTCTTCAACTTCGGCCAGTTCGGTCTTCGACATGAGGAAAATTTCGTGAGCAATCTTGCCCATGGTACCGGCAACACTTGCCATCACGAAGGCAATCTCGGCCATGGTGTCGCGGGCGACGTGCCAGGAAATATTCGGCACCTTGAGGTCCAGCTTTGCCATCATCAGTTCCTGAACGGCGAGACCGTCTTCGCCGATCGCCGCCATCGTGCCGACGGCACCCGAAAATTGCCCCATGAAGGATCGCCCGGCGGCCTCGCCCATACGCACCTGATGGCGGCGCACCTCATCCAGCCAGACGGCCACCTTATAGCCGAAGGTCACTGGTTGGGCTTGCTGTCCGTGTGTGCGCCCGGCCATAGGGGTGGCGCGATGTTCGCGGGCCAGTTCGGCAAGCTTGGTTTCCAGCAACTCCAAATCATCCGCGATCACTTTCCAAGCATCCTTGATTTGCAATATTTGCCCAGTGTCCATGATGTCCTGGGTGGTTGCGCCCCAATGGATATAACCACCGGCGTCGCCTTTGCATTTTTCCTCCATGGCCCGAACCAATGGCACGATCGGATGCGACGTGCGGTCCATCTCCGCTTTCATGGCTGCCAAATCATAATCGACCGCATCGCCGACACCGGCAATCTCTTCGGCAGCGGCGGCGGGGATCATGCCCAACTCGGCTTCGGCGCGGGCTAGCGCGACCTCAACGTCGAGCCATTTTTGGACGGTCATGCGGTCGTCAAAAATGATCCGCATTTCCGGCGTACTGAATTGATCACGGAACAGTTCGCTATCTGCAACATAGATGCTCATCGGTTTTCTCCCGGTATTGTCGAGCGCGAAAGATAAACGGCCAACGGATAATTGGACAGGATGAATGGACAGATCGTTTGAAGGGCGCGGGGTGGTTGCCGCCTTATTCGGTGGATGAATTCGCACCACGGCTCATGAGTTCGCGCCAAACGCCGGTGTTCCACGCTCCATGGACGATCATCAATGTTGCTTGTAGCGCCGAGGGCACGTCTGTGGCGGGCATCGATGCCGTCGCCGGTGCCCGGCCGAATCGTTTGACGCTGACCGAATCGAACGTCACCCGATTTGTTTCGCGGTCCCAGAGCACGTGGGTTGAGAACACCTCCTCGACCCCGGCATTCAATTCAAGAATATCCACGGTAATCTGATGCGTTGGTTTTCGCGTACCTTGATAGGGGCCCTCGGTCAGAAACATGGGTGTGGTGAATGTTCCTTTGTCGACTCCCGCCGCGCATTGCCAGCGCACCTCGTAATCGGCGAACTCAAAGGGCTGGCCCTGGGCTGGACTTTTCGAATCAAAATGAATTTTATACTGACAGACCCGCCCGGCATTGCGAAGTTCACCACTGACATCTTCGTCCAAGGCGCCATCGACAACCGGCATCAAGGTCAATTCATAAACAAACCCCAGATCCTTGCCGTCGTCGCCCTGAACCGCCAGCCACGGGCCTTTGGCGCGGCCAATGACACGAACTTGGTCGCCGGCGTCCAATCGGCCAATGCGCTTGCCTTTGGTCAATGGCCTGGCGCGGACATTTGCAGGCTTCATCACCAAATAGGTGCCATTCAAGGGTTTCACCGTGGTCTCCAGAAATGGAACCCCATCGACGGGCGCCTTTTTCGCCGCTTTTTGAGCATAACCCGGCTGCGCCGCTACTATAGCAGCCAGCAGGCCCAGACCGATTATTGTCCGCAGAACACACCCCCGCATGACACCTTTCCAAACAAGTTCAAGGAAAATCAGAGGCTTATACATAATACCGGAGAGATGGCCCGGCCTCCAAACTCTTTTATTCATCTGCAAGGGGCGTTAAACAGGCGTCATGGCGCTCGTCACACTCACGCAATTGAAAGCCGGGCTCGAGTCCGGCGAATGCTTGTTGGGCCTTGATCTCGGCTCGAAAACCGTCGGCGTGGCCGTCGCCGACCCGGCTGGCATCATCGCCAGCCCCTTGGAAACCATCCAACGGACCAAGTTCCGCGACGATGCCAAACGCTTGGTCACGCTCATTGCAGAGCGCCGCGCCGGTGGCATTGTCCTGGGTCTGCCCGTCAGCATGGACGGCACTGAAGGCCCGCGCTGCCAATCAACCCGGCAGTTCGCCGAAAACCTGGAAATCGAGGCCGGCATCGGGCTCCCTATTGCGTTGTGGGATGAACGCCTGAGCACATCAGCGGTAGAGAAATTCCTGATCAATGAAGCTGACATGACGCGCAAGCGCCGTGGCCAAGTCATCGATAAAATGGCCGCCGCCTATATTCTACAGGGCGCGCTGGATGCGATGTGATGACCACTAGATCGAGCCAGGAAATGGCCGAATGACGACGATCTTCGCCGCCCTCATTCCGGTATTCCTGATCATCGTGTTGGGTTGGCTGATCAAACAACGCGGCCTGTTTGATGACGGCTTTTGGGAAACTGCGGAACGGCTGACGTTCTACATCCTATTTCCGTCCTTGTTAATCGTGAAGATCGGCGGCGCCGAGATTTCCG
>Ga0233433_10001374_pt1 | contig 23388 bp, 30 predicted proteins | sample SI_122_August201_5_FD_179868 | JGI IMG/M metagenome (GOLD analysis project Ga0233433, IMG submission 179868) | Seawater microbial communities from Saanich Inlet, British Columbia, Canada - SI_122_August2016_100_MG | ecosystem: Environmental > Aquatic > Marine > Inlet | place: Canada: British...
AACCCTAAAATAACCGTAAAATTCATTAGAACAATTTTAGGACGAAATCATTCTATTAAATCTGAAAAGTATTAGACTTTAGGGTAAACAGCGTTTTAAAACTCTTAAAATTTTGGCTTATTCGAACCTTGCTTTCGCCCCCGAAAACGTTAAGGTTTTCCTTCTGGTTTTCCAGAGTGCGCCCGTAGTTCAATTGGATAGAGCGTCAGTTTCCGAAACTGGATGTTGTAGGTTCGAGTCCTACCGGGCGTACCACTTTTCTTCCTCTTCTTCTCAATAAAAGCATGCTTTAGGCATGACTCCTTGCCTGGTGGATAAACAGCCATCACTGAGCCTCAAAAAAAATGTTTTATTCAGTAAATTTTACTTTTTAGGGTAAGTTTTTAGTTTATAGAAGTAAGAGTGAGATTATAACGGCCAGAAATTGCTCCAGAATTGCTCCAGAAAAAACTGATGCTTTTCGAGTTCTGCCAAGATAGAGGGGAAGTGCTCCAGAATTGCTCCAGATTACGCTTTATTTTGGCTTAATATATTGATTATTAGTTATTTAGCTTCGTTTTAGCTCTTAAAGCATCACTTTTATACGAGATTACCCATGAGGAGAAGTGTCTCCTGTCCTGAAAAAAAGTGAGTTTATTAAGTAAAAAGGGTTGACTATATATTATATATCGTTATGCTCTTTGCAGCTACCAAAGGGGTAGTTAAACACAGAAAAACATCACAAAAATGAAATACAAAATCGAATACAGGAAGAATGGATCGGAAATCGACACCTACCGCAATGTCATCCTGATAGGGAAATTCCCCAACTTCGAGGAAGGCGATCCGAACAAGGGCTTCCAAGCTTTGAATGAGGATAACGAGCCTAGAAGGTTCTGTTATGAACGCGTGGTCGCCATTGAGGCCGAGTAACTCTAACGGGGAGGGCGCAAGCCCTCCCTACCTTTCATAACCATGAAAACGTATCTGATAGCTAGATGTAGCTCGAAAACTCAAAGCCTCCTATCACAGGTCAAAGAGCTTCAGGAGCGGTATCCTGAGGGCGTAGTGATCGAGGGATTCCGATCTGGCGTTTCGGCTAAAAACAAGGCCGCACTGAAGGAGTACATCGACATGTGTGAAGAGGGAGATCGACTGGTATTTCTGCGGCTCTCAAGGGTTGCGAGAAGCCTTCCCCAATTCTTGTGGTTTTTTAAGGCCGCTCACAAGAAAGGCGTCAAGATCGAGCTACTCAAAGACAATATTGAGTTTGAGACTCCCGGTGGGCGTCTCTGCGCTTCGATGCTATTCGCGATGCAATCTTGGGCAAGAGAGATACAGCTAGAGAATTGCCGTGAAGGCCGCCGCGCTGCCGAGAGCAACAAGGACTTTAAGGGTTGGGGGAGGAAGAGCGACCTGTCGGACAAACGCGTCAAGCGCATCCGTGCTGCACGGTACAATCCAGACGGCAGCATCAACCGCACCTTGAAAAGTATTGCTGATGAGGAAGGGTTGTCAGTTGGTTACATTCACCGTCTAACCGAGCCGGAGAAACGTAAGAGATACAATGAAGCCCACAAGGCCCGGCAAAGGGAAAAGTACGCCGAGGCCGACTAGGCCAACCCCGACGTACAACACAGAGGAGACATCACTCTCCTCAGGGGGAAGTTTGAACTTCACTTGAAATCAATGCAAGGCAGGCGGGGTGGTGGGCCGACAGGTCAAGGCTGGCACGGGTGCTGGCAGTTCATCGTCAAGCGGCCACCCAAGTGTGCCGTGAGGTCAATCAGGGTGATATCAGGGAGAGCTTGAGGACTCTTTGATGAAAACGATGATTGCGCAAAAAATGAAAAAAAGAATTAAAAAGCGCCGACCCCATACCCATATTATTGGCTCTTCGTCCGAATGCGCACCACTCACCCATGGCCTCTTTGGCTTTGGCGGCTTTGGGATGCGGTCTGGATCACCACCGCATTGCGGACAAATCACCACTTTAGTGATGGCATAACGATGTTCAATTCCGAAGCCACAGACCTCACATAGCCACTCATGGGCGAGAAGAGGGCGTACGGGACGGTCGTCGTCATCGTCGTCGTCAGGAATCACAGTGAAGAATGGTTCCTCTGCTTTAACCACAGGTTCCGGCTCGCCGCAATGCGGACAAGTTTTTGCATTGGGTGAGAGCGTCTTACCGCAAACCTTACATGGTTTCATTTCATCCGGCATCGCAACCCAATGAGACGCCAATGCCAGTTCACGGTCAAGCGGCCAAAATATACTATGAAGGCCGCGCTAAGTGGCAATCACCTGTTAAAGTATCAACCAGCCACCAAACGCTTCCTGCTCCTTGTACTTGGTAGCGGCCAACCCCAAACCAATTATTTAAGAAAACAACAGCTAATGTGAACAAACCAATTAGGATTATTTTTTTGTAAGACATTGAAACACAATGAGGCGCCACTGCCAGTTCACCGTCAAGCGTTTCAGAGTCGACCATGTCACTCGCCTCAAAGGGAAGTTTTAACCTCATTTGAAATTATTCCAAGGCGGCCAACGTGCCGGCCAGGCGGAACGCCTGGCCTACGACACCCGGCCGCCTTTTTACTTCATCGTAAAAATTTCTTTTATGGCATTTAACTAAAATTCGCTTTTTTGTTGATAATTCGATGGAGGGGCAGGGGTGCATAATTTCTTTAAAATCCCGAAAATCGGGTAATCCGTTTACCAACATACAGTTTCAAAAATCCTAATCAGTAGTCCACATTTCTACTTTCGTTATCTGGTGTGTATTAACAGGTATGGAACCAAAACTAATGCGCTGGCGTGAGCCCTTTATCAAGCATCTGGCGAAACTCTCTCTCCATACGGATAGGTTTATTATGGCGAGAGGTAATTGCTCACACTTCACCCACATGTATCCTGAACTGATGCAAAAGACTTTGAAGTTGAAGCGTCAGATCGACGAGTACCACAACGAGTACCGCGAGTGGATCGAAACGTCTGGAGTGGTGAAGAATCCGGCGAGATTCTTAATTGAATAATTTGTATTGTTGGTGCGTCAGTACCAGCCGCGGGAAGTCGTTGTCTCGCGCTATAAAACGTTGCTAACGACAAAGGAGTAACAATGTCATTCTGTTACATTAAAATGGTGGATGGCCCCGCGATCTTGCGTCCGGCTCTGCTTCTCGGAGACTTTGCACCCGGAGACAACCAACGGTGTTGAACTTGTTGGGAGTGTAGTAAAGGTGATGTCATGTGGGCGGAAACTACCGCACGCCCAAAAAAGACTAGCCGGGGAGTAATCTCAGGGAAAAGACAGATCGCCGGTGTGAAGAATAATCTCATTTTTTTTGAGATACCAATTCACGGGGAAAGTCTCCGTTTCACTCCGACTTTCTAGGGAAAAGTTTATTATATTATTTATGATATAATTGAACTTTATTTTATGCCCCGAATTGTATTGGAGTTGTACCAGAGGGGCTCCAGTAAGTTTAATTATTATCAATTAGTTAGTGCATATATAAACAGTTTAATTATTGCATATTCCTTGCTAATTACCCTCTTGATAATGATAAAAAACAACCAATGAGCCGCAAAAGTTTGAGTTTAATGAGTAAAAGTAAAACTTTCGGCGGATGTCGGCGAAGCGCGTTAAATAAACACAGAGCTTTTCGAGCTATCTGGTTTGCCTGAAAAACCGGGATAAAATCATCTGGCTAGTTCCCTGCGGCTTTGATAAAATTCAGCCATTGAAAGCATAATGAAAAAACTCTTAATTTCAACTTTTGCAGCGGCGGTTATGTTGCTGTTCGGTGGGGTTACTGAGGTTAATGGGGATCCTTTGACGTATGAAGTCGTCGGAGACACTGTTTCTGTTGTTAAATGTGATAATAAAGCCTCTGGGGAATTGGTGATTCCCTCTTCCTATGAGGGTAAGCCGATTACCAGCATTGGGTTTCGGGCCTTCTCTAGGTGCAGTAGCGTAACGAGCGTGACGATCCCAGACAGCGTCACCAGCATTGGACGGAGTGCCTTTGATTCCTGCAGGAGTCTGACGAGCGTTACGATACCAGACGGCGTCACCAGTATTGAGGATTGGGCCTTTGAAGTCTGCAGCAGTCTTGAGAGCGTGAGGGCCAGCCCCTGGGCGGCCAGTCGGAGATGTTCAAACGTGAAGTCACGGGCGATCAGCCCGCGCCAGCCGGAGGTGCCAAAATGGATGGGGGATTTCACGGCTTGGGAGAGCGGTTGGCCAAGCGCCGGGAGCGGTCAGCTATTCCAGTCGAACGCATTCCTCTTGATGGCGTAAATGTAGCCGATGAACAGAATGCCAAGGAACGAAACCATCGTGCCGAAGATGAGGTTCGCCGAGGCCGGGTCTCTGAGCATGTCTTTGTAAACCACCGCCCACGGGTAGAGGAACACCACCTCGATGTCGAACAGGATGAACAGCATTGCCACGAGGTAGAACTTGACCGACAGGCGGGATGTGCCATCGCCGACAGGCAACATGCCGCACTCGTACGGGGTGTCTTTGATCGGTTTGTGGCGGCCAAGCGCCTTAGCCTTGCGCGCGCCGAAATACCAGCCGGCCAGCTTCGACGCGAACATGGTGCCCACCGCAAAAGCGGTCACCACCAGCGCGAGGAACAAAACGCCCAGGTATTGGAACAACTGCGGATCGGCGCCGATTTCGGCCAAAATCATGCGCGAAACTTAAGGACGCACCCCCGCCGGCGCAAGGTCAAACCCCGCTTGGCCAAGCGCAGAGGAAGTCTTTGGGCCAAGAAACTGAAAATTAATGATTTTTAATTGTCGCTTTACTTTCGGTTAAGCTTTGCCTGATAGCTTCACCCAAATGAAAGCGACGCCTTGGCCGTCTTGTCTATCGGCGAGGTTAGTATAGCGCCGGATGGTGCTGTCACTGTCAAGTGGCATTCGAAGCCAGACAAGGTTTTCCAATTGCAAGGTGCGGCAAACCTCGTGCGGCCGGTTTTGGGCCAGTCTGGGCGAATATGTGAGAGCGACCGACAACACAGTTGTTATTTCAGTCGACACGAGCCAAGGCGGTTGCCGGTTTTTCAGGATTGTCCTGATTGATTGACCGGCACGTATCCGTTGGGGTTGAACCTAGGGCAAAAGGTCGGCAAATCCTTGAACTGACATGATAAAGGAACAGATTAGGAAGATCGTGGTTATCGTGGGGTTGTGGGTTCTCCTGCACACGCTGCCCGTGATGCGAATTCGGGCCGAGGATCGCGTTGATTATAAGTACGAGGATTATAGCGAGGAAAAGGGTCGCATTCAGATCCGTACGCATTCATTGCTGTTTGAGCAGGATCTGATTCCTGAACTGACTCTGCAGGGTGCGCTGGTTTACGACGGTATTTCTGGAGCCACTCCGACTGGCGCACCACCGATGCCAGATGAGAACCAAGTGGCGACCACGGAGATTAGCGACATCCGGCGTGCCGGTTTTATTGCAGGAAGTTTTCGTCATGGCCGGCACACGTTCGCTCCGCAGGTGGCATACAGTGAGGAAGTGGATTACACATCCATCGGATTGTCTCTTCATGACTCAATTGATTTCAACGACAAGAACACGACGATCAACCTTGGGATTTCGCATGATTTCGATCGAATCATCCCGAACGCCGGGACGCTGCTTCGGGTAAAGGAGGAGAAGGACAACACACAATTCCTGGTGGGAGTCACACAGTTGCTTGGGCCAAAGACTGTGCTGACGGCAAACCTGACTCTGGGCTATACTTCAGGGTATATGGCTGATCCATACAAGGGGGTTTTGTTTGATGACCATTATTCGCCAAGTGAAGAGGAGTTGGGCTTTCTAGGCCAGTTCATGTCCGGCGAGGATATAGACGCCATGTTTGCCTATGCCCCGGGCGATCCGTATGCCCTGTTCCCAGAGAGTCGACCTCGTCACAAGCGACGGGAGATTGGTTTGGTTTCCCTGACACAGTATGTGGACAAGCTGCGGGGCAGTGCGGAGGCTGATTATCGGTATTATCACGACTCGTTTGGCATTAACGCCCACACCCTCTCGGCGGCTTGGAGACAAAAAATTGGCGAGTCAATTATCCTGTCGCCCAGTCTTCGTTACTATACCCAGTCGGCGGCCTCCTTTTATGCACCTCGGTTTGCCTTGGGGAGCCCGCAGCAGCACCCAGACAGGACACCGGCCCATTACTCCTCTGATTTCCGCCTGTCGGACTTGGATTCGCTGACCTACGGGGTTCATGCGGTATGGGAGGTGAGTGAAAGATGCCACCTCGATGTGGGCTGGAAACGTTATGAGATGGAGGGCAACGATGGGCGCACATCGTCAAGCGCGTATTCGAACGCCGATATAGTAAGTATCGGAATCCGCTTATGGTTTTGACCGCTAACGGCGTCTACAACAGGATCAAGAAATCGGCCCATCTCGGCTTCGAGAAAGGATTGCACCGATTGAGGTTTCAGGCGATGGCAACGGCCTGTCATGTGAATTTTGCGGCTGACTCATCTACTGCCGCACGCTATTGCGGAGATGAGATAATAAGTTGGGTGGCCGGGTTTGAGGCGAGGTATTCCCGGTTTATTCCGGACAGCCTGATTAGTCGGATCAATGAGAAAGCCGGACAGGAATGGGTGACAATTAGCGAGGATGACGAACGTATTTTTGCGATATGCCAGGAGATGCATTTTTTTACACGTGGCATTTTCGACCCCACCTCACTGCCCCTGATTCGGCTCTGGAATTGGAAGGCTGCCAATCCTACTGTGCCGGATGACGCCGCCATCGAGCAGGCCCGGGAACATGTAGGTTGGCGCAAGGTGCAGCGCAAACCGGGCGCCGTTTTCCTGCCGCACCCTGGAATGAGCCTCGACTTGGGCGGGATTGGCAAGGAGTACGCCGTGGATTATGTCGCGCATTTGGCCAAGCGGCATGGCATTGAGAATGTGATGGTCGATTTTGGGCAGGATATACAGGCACTCGGCAGTCCGCCCAGCAAGCCGGCCTGGCACATTGGCCTGGAGGATGCCCAGCAACCGGGCCGTTGTTGGACCGGACTGGCTATCACCAACCAAGCGGTGGCCAGTTCGGGCGATTATCAGCGCTATTTTATCCACGACGGCCAGCGCTATAGCCATATAATAGATCCGCGCACCGGCCGCCCCGTATGCAACGACTGCAGGGTGGTGACTGTCGTCGCTCCCAGTTGTGTCATGGCTGGGATATTATCCACCTCCGCCTTCGTGCTTGGTTCCCAGGAGGGCCTCGCCTTGATCGAGGCCTATTATCGGGCCGAGGGCAGCATCACCACCGACCGGCTTCGCTCCAGGACCCAGAATTTTGATGAATATGTTGTTTCATAACAAGAGGCTTCTGTTAATTGCCTTGGCCATGGCGTCACGCCTGGCTCCGTGCCATGCAGGGGATAGTGTCGGCGTCGGGGAGGCATTCCCCGACTTGGCCAAGTTCGAACTGGAAGGCAAGCCGCCTGGCGATCTTAAGGGCAAGGTTGTCCTGATAGACTTTTGGGCCACGTGGTGTGCGCCCTGCAAGGAGTCGTTTCCGGTGTTGGAGAAACTGCACCATGACTATGCCAAGCGCGGCCTGGTCATACTGGCCATTAGCGTGGACCGAGATAAAAAGAAGGTCGCCCGTTTTTTTAAAAAACAGCCGGTGTCCTTTTCCGTCCTGAGAGACGTTGCGCAAAAACTGGTTGCCCGTGTCAACGTCAAAACCATGCCCACTTCCTTCATAGTGGATCAGCAGGGGGAAATCCGGTTCATGCACAACGGGTTTCATGCCAAAAAAACCGAGCGCCAATATATTCAGGAAATTGAACAGTTGCTAAAAAAGAACAAGCCAATAAATAAACCATGAAAAAAATGATGCAAAGCCTGGCTGTTATGCTGGGAGCAATGGCATTGGCAGGGTGCACCACCGTCAAGCCGTGGGAGCGTGCCATGTTGGCCGACTATACAATGAGACCGGATCGCGATCCCCTTGGGAATCTGCTCGCTGAGCATATGTGGTTCTCAAGGGAAGCCGCCTCGGGTGGCCGCTCGGTGGGTGGCGGTGGGTGCGGTTGCAACTAACAATACACTTGATTGCATACCGGCAACTATTAACGGTTATTAATTGTACTTTCACGCTGGTTTAAACCGAACTTGATAGATTGCCCACATGAAAGCGGTACGGTTCATTCAAAAATACGTAAACAGGATTACCCTTGGGTTTAGCACTTCTCAAACGATGAAAAACCACAGGCTAATCGCATTTAAGCTGCAAACGTCGATGATGATCATGACCGTCGCGTTGCAGATTGCCCCCTTGGCCCGCACGTTGGTTACGACTGCTCGGCAGGTAGCCCCATCTTTTGCAGTTGTTCTCAAGTGGGGAATTGGCACGGCCACGCTGATGGGCGGTTACGATGCCGTGTCTGGTGCCTCGACAAAAATTACGAGTCCATCCGCTGCCACTGGCACGGTGGGTGAACCGTTTTTGTACCGGATCACGACCGCCCCGAAATCGGCTAAAATCTTTACTGCTGTGCCGCTGCCGGAAGGCTTGATGATGGGCATGGGGAATTTCAAGAGCTATGTCATGGGCACCCCGACTGTCGCCGGAACCACGGTGATCAAATTGACAGCCTCCAAGAAGAAATACAAAGCTATAACTAAAAACCTGATACTCACCATTGGAGCGCCGCCCACGATAACAGCCTCCCCTTTGTCCCGGACTGTAGCACCGGGAGCCAGCGTCCAGTTCAAAGTGACAGCCACTGGCTCCAAACCGCTGTTATACCAGTGGCTTTACTTCGGTAAACCGATACCAGGTGCCACCGCTGACAGTTTGAGCGTACCCGACAGTAAAACAAAAAATAGCGGTGAATATTCGGTCACTGTCAGCAACGGTTCAGGGAGTGTCGAAAGCAAGATTGCTTACCTTACGGTCAACGGGCCGCCGGCGATACTGGTACCTCCGATCTCCAGCGACTTCCAGTTTGGCAAAAGCGCAAGTCTCAACGTTCAGGCGACCGGGTTCGCTCCGTTGAGTTACCAGTGGTTTTTCGATGGAGAAAAAATCGCTGGGGCAACAGAGGCCAACTTATCCTTCGATGTGGTGGATGGGAGTCGTGCCGGGGTTTATCGTGTCACGGTTTCCAACGAACGGGGAACGGTTGAGAGTCAGGACATCGACGTGACAATTGACTACGGGATAAAGCGTGTTAATGAGGCGTTTGTTTCAATGGAGGAAATATGGCGCTTCAACCAGTCAGGATCCGATCTTGGCACGGCATGGCGTATGCCGGGTTTTAATGATGCCGGCTGGAAAAAGGGCGGCGGACTGCTTTATGTGGAAGGCTCATCGCTCCCAGCAATCAAAAAAACACGGCTTGCCATTGGCAAGAGAACCTATTATTTCCGGTCAACATTTGACAATCCTTACGACACTGCCGCCGTGGCGTTGCAGATGGAGACGATCATCGACGACGGGGCGGTGTTCTATCTCAACGGGCATGAGGTTCACCGGTTGGGCATGCCCGATGGTAGTGTCAATTACAATACAAAGGCGGAGCGCACCGTGAGCAACGCGGAGCTTGAGGGACCATTTACGATATCCTCCAACCATTTAAAAACTGGAGAAAACGTTATGACGGTTGAAGTTCATCAGAGTTCCGGCAGTAGTACGGACATCGTCTTTGGACTTTCCTTGGATGCGGTGGTGAGCATTCCTAACACACCTCCCATGATCACGGGTTCCCCTGCCGATTTAAGTCTAAATCAAGGTGGAACTGTTGTTTTTCAAGTCGAGGCAAGCGGCACCGAAACCCTTAGATATCAGTGGCGTCTAAATGGCCAGCTTGTCCCAGGTGCCACGGCGGCGAAGTTGCCCATAACCAATGTTCAGCTTGACCAATCTGGAGCTTACACTGTCACGGTGAGCAACGCCTTTGGTGATGCGACCAGCGCCCCGGCGAATCTGGTGGTGAACATCCCGGTCTCAATTCATTCCCTTCCCCCAAATCAGACGGCGGTCGCGGGAGAGTCGGTTATCTTCAAGGTCACCGCTTCTGGGACGGAGCCACTGAGTTACCAATGGCAATTCAATGGGACAGATATTTCGGGGGCCAACAACCCTGAGTTGGAACTGGCTGAAGTACAACCGGATCAGGCAGGTGTCTACACTGTCACGGTCAACAACGAGGCGGGAACTGTTGCCAGTAGTCCGATCTCGCTAGTCGTTAATCCCTCTACGCCCGATGCCCCGGCTCCGGAGATCAGTCGGGTGCAGTTGGTTGGTGGTCGGCTTCACATGTATTTTGCGACGGTCAAGGGGCGGGATTACCGGGTGGACGCCAGGGCTTCGCTTTCGGGGGGCGGGTGGACGGCGGTTTCCACCATGGCGGGCAGTGGGGGCGAGGTTTCCTTCTCAGCTTCTGTGGCTGGCGACGGTCGGAACTTTTATAGGGTTGTCCTGCTTGAGTAGGGGCAAAAAAGGGAACACACCAACATAGAAATGGGTCGGTCAATGGACTGGCCCATTTTTTTGTGGTTTAGGGGTTGAGCCGTAGGAGGATGAGCTTGAGTGTGGCGAAAAACTCGATGTCGGCCCTGGCGCTGTGAACCTTGTCCGGTTCCGCCTTGGCGATGGGCAGGTAAAGCGCCAACAGCGCGGCGGTGATTGTGGTTGCTTGCAGTGTTGCGCGCTTGGCCAAGCGGGGCACTGCCTGTTTTTGATTCGGAAAGTGTTTCATGTGTCAACAAAATCGGGTGCTGATTGTAGTGCGGAATATAAACGCAAACCTCATGTTGGTTAATTTTCGTTAATGTTCTGTTAATTAAGGATTCAGAAATATCCGCTACGGTTCGACTTGCTTTGAGCCCCAAACTCAACCCAGCAAATGCGAGAAACCTCAACCTATCTTGTTGATTGAAATAAAATGAAAACGGGAACAGAATGCGAGCGGCCACCCAATTGGCTTCCTGGCTTGAGGGTGCAGCGATGAAAGTATTGATCATTGAGGACGACCTGAGAATCGGAAGGTTCATCCAAAAGGGCCTACAGGAAGTCTCGTACGCGGCGGTGTGGGCGCAGACGCTGCAGGAGGGGATCGATCTTTTTTATGAGGACACTTATGACACGATCGTTTTGGACATCGGCCTGCCGGACGGGAGTGGCCTTGATTTTTTGCGGGACATCCAGCAGCACGATGAAGACACGCCGGTACTCATCCTGAGCGCGCGCAACGATGTGGAGGATCGTATCATAGGGCTGAATCTTGGGGCCGACGATTATCTGGGCAAGCCGTTTGGCTTCTCGGAGTTGCTTGCGCGGTTAAGAGCGTTGACTCGTCGTCGCAATGCCTCGCAGCAGACTACGCTTGAGTACAAGGGCATCCGGATGGATTTGTTGTCGCGGAAAGTGACCGCCGATGGAGGGCCGATGGAGTTGTCTCAGCGCGAGTTTGCCATTCTAGAGTATCTGCTGCAGAACAAGCAGCGCATCGTGACGCGCACGCAGATTTCGGAGGCTGTCTGGGAAGGCTCGTACGATTTGGAGACGAATATCGTGAGCGTGTACATGAGTAAGCTGCGTCAAAAGTTGCGCGCAGCGGGCCGGGTGGATGCGGAGATTCGCTCCCAGCGCGGCGTGGGCTACTGTCTGGAATGATGACGTTGCAAGCTAGGTTGACGCTGGTGTTCGCCCTGTTGACCACGTTGACAGCGGGGTTGGCAGCTTACAGTGTTGGCCGCTTGGCCAAGCGGCAACTCCTCGAGGGTGTGGACTTCCGACTCGACTCGCAGCTAGAGGAAATAGAGGGGAAGCTCAAACAGGCTGGAATGCCGGAAGATGCGGCCGCGATCGACAAGGCTATCCGCGAACACACCCTGTCGAGCGCGGCGTTTTTTTATTTTTCCATTCACCACGACCACAAGGGCATCCTGTTTCAGTCTAACAATCTCGAAGGCATGATCCTGCCGGACTTGACGCACGGATTCGGGAAACTCACGTTCGACATGCCCAGACTGGGGGTCATCCGCATCGGCGAGTACTACCTTGACTCATTGCATTTGCAGATCGCCATCAGCCTCCGGCACATGGCGGTGCTTGATGAACAGTACAGCCAAATGACTCTCGCCGTTGTGCCCGTAAGTTTTGTCCTGAGCCTCCTGATCGGTGCTGTGCTGAGCCGGCGGTTGCTGCGTCCTCTCCGGGTGATGCAGCAGACGGCCAGCCGGTTTTCCTCCAAGAATCTTGACGAGCGAATTCCCGACCCGAGTGGCAATGACGAATTGGCCAAGCTGGCCCGGGTGTTGAACCAGTCGTTCGAGCAGTTGAGCCATGCGTTCAAGCAGACCCGACAGTTCACCGAGGACACATCGCATGAGTTGAAGACTCCGCTCTCACTCATCCGGTTGCACGCGGAGCGTGTACAAAACGACGAGGCGTTGCCCTTACATTTGCGGGAGGAAATGGACGAGTTGATGGAGTCCATCCTTCACTTAAACCAAGTCGTCGAGAAGTTGCTGTTCCTCGCCCGCTCCGATGCCAAGTTGCTTTCCATAAAGCGGGAGCAGACGGACACAGTGGCTTTTGTGGCAGACTTTGTGGAGGATGCCGATTTGCTCGCCGCCAGCAAGGGATTGCGCTTCGAGGTGGAGTGCAACGAAAAAGGCAGCGCCTTAATCGACACCAAATGGATCAAGCAAGTGCTCTACAATTTGTTGTCCAACGCACTGAAATGGTCGCCGAGGCAGGGGGGCATCTCGCTGGAGTCACGACACAAAAACGGCCACTGGAGTCTGCGCATCAAGGACGAAGGCCCCGGCGTGCCGCCGCAGGAACTCGAGGTCATTACCCGGCGGTTTTCGCGGGTGAGCACTCCCGGCCCCGCAGATGCTGAGCAAGTCGGCTTCGGGCTTGGCTTGGCCATCTGCAAAAGTCTGCTGGAACTTCACGATGGCACATTGTCCTGCCACAACCGCAGGGACTCCCGTGGCTTCGAGGTCGAGTTTCAAATCCCCGCTCACAGCTAGCCGCTTGCCAAGCGGGGGGGTAGGGACGGTTGTCCCAGCCGTCCGCAGTAAACTCGAAACGGCCGGCTCGGAGAGCCAGCCCCACCTCCAAAACCGAGTACCGCGAACTGAGCACCGGGAACCCAATCGCTTTTGTTCGCCGCTTGGCCAAGCGCTTGGCTGGCGCTAGAGTGCGGCGACCGATTGATCCATGACTGCGCTCCTTTCGTTTCTCCCGATCCTTGCCGTAGGCGTTCTGCTGGTGGGCTTTCGCTTGCCGGCCAGCCGCGCGATGCCGGTTTCGTATCTCGTCGCCGCCGGGCTGGCTCTGTTTGTCTGGCAGGTGCCGGGCGTGCAGGTGGCTGCGGCGTCGATCAAGGGGCTTTCACTGACGCTTCGGCTGCTGTTCATCATTTTTGGGGCGATCCTGCTGCTGAACACGCTCAAGCACAGCGGCGAAAGTTCATCTTTCATTGTACTCAAACACCTGTTCCGCCAGCTCCGGCTTTAAGTCAAAGAGGTATTCCCGGTACTCCTTCGCCATGAAGCAGACGCATACGTCGGCAGGATCTTCGGGTGACGGGCAGACCATAAACCCGCAGACGATATTCCAATAGTGACACAAGTTTGAAATGTCGTAGGAGTGCGCCCAGTTGTCCACGGTGACTTCCCACGCGTGGTGTGTACGGAATCGTTTGTCTCTGGCGGCGTTGTGCTTTTTATCTGGTTGGTCGCAATCTGCCACGTGAGCATAAACCAAGGAGTAGCCACATGTGCCCAGCAAGGCCTCTCGCAGCCTCCTCACGAAGCTTTTCGTCCGGTAAGGGGCAACTTTGCCGGGGTTGTGGATATAAAGCAGCTTGAGGGTCTTGTGTTTGCCGGTGTCTCCCAGTTGTTTGTTGTCAGCGACCTCGGCGTAGATGTCGGATTCATTGTCTGAGAGTATCATCACCGTAAGAGGCTTCGCCACCCGGACACCTCCAGAAAATTGATTCTGGAAAGCCGTCCCGACCCCCACAGTCATGTTCTCGGTCTCAGCGGCAGAAGCTATGGCCTCAACCCAGTCGGCTTGATTCTCATCGGCGCGGCGGCTGGTGTACTCCTGTCCCATGTGGATGAATCGGGGGAATTCCTTCAGGACATCTTGAAATGCCATCCATCTGTCGATATCGGTCATCCTTTTTATCCGACGAGAGCCCGGGATGCTTGTGAAACTGAACATCGCCTCGTGATTGAAGCTGTAGCGCCTCAGGGAGGGGTTGATAATTTGTTCCGGTGACCAGTCCCGCCATTCCTGTTCCCGCATTTCATTTAACCGGCTGGCTATTTGCTGAACGGCCTTGGCCTCGGCTTTGGTGTAAAATTCCATGTCATTTTATTTTACACGTAAACAAGTCCATTTGAGCCATTTGAACTAATCCGCATAAAGAATCTCCCTTTTGGAATTACAGGATGTAATCCTTACCATGAAGAAGACTTTCATGGCGGTTCTGCGCGAGGTTATCGCAGCGGAAAGAATCACGGACTCGGCGCGTCGGCTGGTAAACCAAGCCCTTAACGCATACTCGAACACACAGGAGAAAAAAGACCTCTACAAAGGGTTCATGGAGCCGTTAAAGAGCATCTGCATCCAGATATGGGATCCATTTTTCCCGCCGGGATCAATCGAAACCATAAAAGACGATAATTATGGCCCGGACTTCCGCTACCACTATCGGCGGGAGACCGGAATCAACATCGATCTAGACTGGAAACTGTTCGTCACAACCTTCTACGATCCATTGTGGCATCAATTCGTCCCGGTGGATCAGTACGTGTCGATGTCGAAAAAACAGTTTTCCCGCTACAAAGAGGAACAACCGTCGGAATGGTTTTGGCTGGAGAGGAACATCACGAATTTTGACACTTCAACCTTTGCTGGTAATCGCAACGCCAAAGCCTTCAGTTACGCTAACGTAGAGAAAAAAGAGTCGTGGGCTTACGGAGGATTTCGAGGAGATATGATTGGAAACTGGCAGGAGGGAAAAGACTATTTCAATTCGCAGTTGATCAACGGCTCTCGTGAGGACGTTGTTGTTTTCCGTTTTGATTCGTTGCCGATCTACAAAAACCTCACCGAGTTTATTCCCACAGCAAGGGAAAAGGGCGTGTTGTTTTAGTTGGTGGAAGGGGCCGGGCGTACCGGCCTGGAAACAAAGTTTCCTGGCCTACGTACCGACGGCCCCGACGTAACTAGTGGAGGTTTTAGCCGGTTCTGCCGAGGCCAACTTCGAGCGATGTTCCACTTTTTTTATTAACCTAATAATAGCAATTTCATTAGGGTTTACGCCGCTAAAACCGCATTCATAAAAGTATTTTTTTTCACAGAGAAAGTGGTGTTGACAACAGTTTGTTTCACAACTTTATTCTGGTGGCAGGGCCAAAGAGGTCCACATTTATATGAAATATTATATATCACAAATAGCCGGGGCTGCAACGCTACCGGGAAACGCCAAACTCCAAAGGCTGGCAGAGCGGGCTTCGATCAGAGCCGAAAAAGAGTTGAGCAGGAAGAAGCGATTCAACCGGCAGCTAGAGCTGGAGGAAAAATTGAAGGATGCAGATTTCTACCGCAACCGCGGTGAGATTCTTGCAGATCGGCCAAGTGTGCGCTCGGCGACAATCGAGGATTTCATGCCGAAGTCCAAAAGGGAGGTAGCATGAAGAAAAGCTCTAAAAACAAAGCCGGGGATTCTGTTCTCTTGGGATCAGTCTGCGTAGATTCAGGGCAACTGTTGATTGTTGACCCTGCCTATTTAAAAGATTGGAGAGATGATCTGCAATATTTGGATATACGCCGGTATACAGATGAAGTCGGCAGGGTTTATCAATACAAATTGAAAACCTTTAAAGCTCCAAAGATTTGCGCACAAATCACCAAACTCCCAAAAAAGTTTACCAAAGGTGTAGATGAATTCTTTGGGAGCTTCGAGGAGACGTTATCAACCGGGAAAACCCCAAACCAACATCTTAAGGATGACGATTGGAAAAAGGTTGTAGTTGCCACCGGATATGAAAATTCTTTTAGCTATGCTGGTGCGTGTCACGCGACGCTGGAGGGTGATAATGAAGCCGGTATGCTTGGGGACAAAGTTATCGATCCTCCCAAAAGTGGTTTCGGGTTGGCGTTAGCGACCCGTACGATGTGGGGCGATGGTGTTTATGATGTCTTGGGGATAAAAAACGATGACGGCGTCATTGAAGCGATAGTTATTCCGTTAGATATTTACGACTTCGACTTCCCTGAGCCCAAGGAGGTGGCCAAGTGACTGTAGCAAAATCTCGAGATTTGGCGTTTGCCCGAGATGCATATCGCAAGCGTGTGGAGCACGGCATCAAAAACATTCGGAGCAAGAAATGGTTCGGAAAACAGAACGACATTGCATGGACTGAAAAGACATTCAACGGCGTTTGGGGCTGCACCAAAGTAAGTGAGGGGTGCCGCAACTGTTATGCCGCGGAGTTTGCAAAGCGCGTAGGTTTTGGCAGCACAAGACCATTCCTTTGGGGGAAGTCAGGAGATACTGGATCGGGCAAGGGCTGGATGGTTGAGAAAGGCCGTCGGCATTTCGGCGAAACATATTGGAACCAACTTCACCAGTGGAACCGTAAGGCAGAGCGCAACGACTCAATCGGTGTTGTCTTTGTCGGCAACATGAACGATCTGTTCGAGGATCACGAAGTTACGCGGAGGGCGTTGGACAAACTGTGGAGCGTGATCGGCGAGACTCCGCATCTGCACTATCAATTCCTGACCAAGCGAGCAGAGAACATCCGCGAGTGTTTGCCAAAGGATTGGTTTGATTACGAAAATGGCTATCCCAACGTTTGGCTTGGGGTGTCCATTGAGGATCAGTCCGTCTCGTGGCGATTCGACGAACACTTGGCGGATATACCTGCTGCTGTTCGATTTGCTTCGTACGAGCCTGCTCTAGGCCCACTGAAAGACCTTCGCTGGGACAAACTGGACTGGATTATCGTCGGCGGTGAGTCTGGTGCAAACCACAGGCCGTTCGATCACGCTTGGGCGAGGGATGCTCGCGACATTTGCCAAGCCAACGGAGTAGAGTTTTTCTACAAACAGGATGCGGCGAGGTTTACCAACCGAGGAAAAACATTGGATTCTATTAAGTATTATAATTATCCGATGCCAAGGCCGTCTGCGCCGATCCGATTGGAGGTGATAGCATGAGTAATTGGAGCAGCTTAGAGGAGTATTGCGAATCCCAACATTTTGAGCGTGAACTGATGGAATGGGCTAGAATTGCATGGCGAGTCGGAGCGGTTGAGGCAGAGATCTACAATTGTATTGATGGCAGAGATTCCGGCGAAGTTTTAGGGCAAGGTATTGGTGACCTGTTCGGGAGTCTTTTATTCAGTCCGAATGGTAACAGACCTACCCCCAGCACGTACGAGATATTTGCATGCGCATTCCGTGGCAACCTAGGAGAAGAGGGGAAAGCGGAATTCGATCAACTCATGAGTTCGGTAGAAAAAGCTATGGATAAAATTCGAGAGAACTATGAGAAAGAAGGAGAAGAACTAATTCATAACAACTCTGACTGCTATCACTGGCCTTCTGAGGCTGGAATTTGCCAGAAAGTTCCCGAAATTAATTTAACAACAGGAGGGCAACAATGACTGAATCTAAAACATCCGGTAGTGAGTTAATTCGAACGGCTCTGGCCGAAAGTAACATTCCACACATGAGTGCGAGGGAATGGCAGCTCATAGGTACAGACGAAGGAATGCCTCTGGAAGCCTACAACGGATATATTCAGAATGGACTAATCAAGATACTCGCAGAATTTTGCGAGGCAATGGAATTGGCGCCCTCGTTTGTTGTTGAAGCCGCGGAAAAAACAGAGGCGTACATGGAATGGATGGCGACCAATGAAAGATAATCTAATCGACCACTATAACAGCTTCGATGAAGGCTATGCCGTTGGGTACGATGACGGTATCAAAGTTGGTTACAGTAAAGGGTTCGACGATGGGGGAAAACAAGCACTGGAGAAATCGGAAGCAGATGCTTTAGATAAAGCTCAAAAAATCGTGTAAGATAAAACATGGTTCAGTTGAAAATGAGTCTGTTAAAAATGTGGTTTAAGTACTTGGGTGACGTAGAGCCCCCGAAAATCCTTTGGGAGAGTTACTGGCCTAGTTATTAAATCAAAAGGGCCGGACGTATTGTCCTGGCAACGCAGTTGCCTGGTCGAGTACCGACGGCCCTGACAAAACAAAAAAGTCTTCGATAACCCCGCGCTTCTGGCGTGGGGTTATTTTGTGATTCACGCTACTGATTGTTTTGAATCGTTGCCCCGGAACTCCTGTCTTGCGGTGCAGAACTTCAGCTTCGCCCAGCGCGTCGAGGACGGCTACTTCATCGGTGAGATCAGCTTTGATGTGGTCTGCTATGGGAGTGACTGATAAATTTAATTTCGGTATTTGTTTCTTTCGGGAAATGGTTCCCACTGGAACTCAAATTTGCATTCAGTGCAAACGAACAAAGTTTTGGTCAGGAAGTATTTTCTTACATTCTGTTTTGTCTCACATTCAGGGCAAATCCATTCATTATCAAAATAGGCAGAATGAGTTTCCATAAACATACCAGCCAAAAAAATGAATGACAAAAATAGTTTGAATAAACTTCGGTCAGGATCTTTTTGAATGAACTCTTTGACATTTCCAAATGCAAAAGCACCGATACCAACCCAAAAGGCCAATATGATAAGAAATTCAAAAAAATATGCAAAGTCCACCCACGAAATCTATGAAAGCTGAACTAGACATCAAGCCTTTCCTCAAGGCGATCAACGAGTTTCGCACCGCTTCGCGCAAGAAGACCGACACGGTTCTCAAGCAAGTTGGCAAGCTGGAGGTGCGGGATGCAATGTCGCTGGCGCTCTCTTGTTCTCCTCGATGGCGGCCGCTAGAGACTCAGTGCCGGGAGGTAGAACACCAAAATACGCGGTGCAGTCTGATTGGTGCTGTGGGCTGTCGTAATGCTTTTTGAATGTCTCCTTGCGGTGACCGCTCGCCCGATGCCAATCATCATCCGTCAAGAGTCTGCTAAATTCTTTATGATAGTAACCGTAACTGCAGAGGCTGTGTCTTGAATGATCTTGGGGCCAACCCCCAACGATCCCCGCTGCGTCCTTGATTTCAGTCCTGTATTTGCGTGATGCAAAAATCTGATCATCGTTCGGCAAAGCCTTCCCCTGCAGATCGACAAAGTAGTACCGCAACCATTCCATCCCTGTAGGAGTCACAAATGCTTGTCTTGTTGCCACTTTGCTACGCCGCGTTTTGACGCCATTAATCATCTCGAACTTTGGAACCTTAAACTCCAACCCACCGATTCGCCCTAGGTATCGTTGGTTGTGCTTCCAGCCACCCATGTTCTTCCAAAAAAATCTTTCACCGGCTCTTTGGAAATCGGCTAATTCTTCAGGGCGAACCGTCGAATAAAAAAGAAGGGTAAAGTAAGGCACCATGATGCCGTTATGAAGTTCAACAGCGGCATCAAAAATCTTTTGAACCACATCTGGCATAAAAACTTGAACCTCGTTATCATTCTCGTGAGCGAAATCCTTAGATAATTCAGCCATGGGATTGACAGTGATGTGTTCCTCCTTCAAGGCCCAGTTGCCAATCGTCTGCGCCCTCTCTGCAATGCGAAATTTGTATTGAGGAGACCATGATTCTCCCTTACTCGTGCCATTGTTATTATTTGTCCCTTTGTTGATTCCATCGACGACTGCGTTTCTAATGTCTTTCTTACTCGAGGTGACGGGGTAATCACCGATTGATTCCTTTAGGTAACCGGCGATAGTTTTCCACTCTAATTTTGCTCCACCCCCGAGTTCTTTATTGCCCCTGCCTCCATACAGCCCAGTCTTCCACTCGATAAACTCGTCAATAATTTTACTGTAAGGGTTAGTCTCTTCCTTTTTTGTCTTCTTCAACGTTTCGCTTTCCAAGCTTTGTTTCAATTCGCATAAAAAAACTCGAGTGGACGGCAATGGCGGTTCCCCTTTGCTTTCGCGGAATTCATTAAGATCATTCATGAAGCACCTCAAAAAGAACCCGTCCTCCAGTAAACCCTCGGCATCGCGGGCGTTTGCCTTGGTGTTAATTATGCCCCTTTGAATAGCACGAATGACAGCGGGATCACTTTGATCCCCTCGCTGTGAAAGCCGTTCAGCTTCGATTTGAGCGGCACCGGCTTCAGCCTCTTCCCAACTGTCATACGTCCCCCATTGATCCTCCTTTGGCACATCGTTGCGGCGGCAACAGTGACGGAACCGAGTTGTACCTTTTCCCTTGTCGGCCCACTCCTCGTAAAATCGAACCTTACCCTTGTAACCGTCTCGTATTATACTCTCAGATTTCATAATTCGACTAAGCGCACTTCAATATCACCTGCAGGAATCTGCAGCTCAGTGGACGCTTGCCAAGCCTTAAATCGCGATTCAAAAAAATAACTTTTTCGAGTAAATTTCAGGTATGGAATCCCGAAGAAATTGCTCCAGAATTGCTCCAGTAAATATTCTGCTAACTAGAAATGTGTTAGAATAAAGGGAGGTCTACCATTCGACTCCACTTCCGAAACTGGATGTTGTAGGTTCGAGTCCTACCGGGCGTACCATTCTCTTCTCCGGTTTATTTCAGCCCAAAACTGCTCCATCGCTGTCCGGCGAGTAGGGTTTGGTGCGCTTGGCCAAGCGCTAGGCAGGTGGTCTCGAATTCTTCCGGGGTCTCGGTGTTGAACTCGAACATGTCGTAGTGGCACGGGATAACCATTCGCGCACCGATGACCTTAGCCAAGTTGGCCGCTTCACGCCCCCAGAAATTACCGGCGACTCGGCGCTCGGGGCGGCGACCGTTGATCGGTAGCAACGCGATGTCGATTTTCCACTGCCTCAAAATCTCCTCCATGCCGTCGTACGGGATGGTGTCGCCGCTGTGATAAATCGTCCACGGGCCAAGATTGGCCACGTAGCCGACATATTGATGGCGTCCGAGGTCATCCTTGGCAAAGTCCTCGTGCGCGGCCGGCACTGCGTGCAGTTCGAACGGGCCAAGCGCGATCGACTGCCCGGCGTCGATGGCTTCGAGTTGGTCGGGATTCACGCCCAGTCGCTCGGCGGCGAATCTTCGGTTGGCTGACGGAACGAGTAGCTCCATATGGGGGTTGGTCTGCAGGAGTGCGGTCAGCGTTTCGCCGTCGAGATGGTCGGTGTGGTTGTGGCTTGAAGTGGTGAGGTTGATGAAGTCTAGAGCGTCCGGCGAAACAACCCGCTCGGTCATGCGCGTGTGCGGTTTTTCGGTTGTGGCGTACTTGCGTGATAGCGAGTCCGAGAGGTACGGGTCGAACAGCAGGTGGCTGTCGCGCCATTGGACAAGAAAGCCGCTTTGGCCAAGCCACCAAATATGCAGGTCATTCTCTGAACTGGCGGCGTCGCGGACGTCGGCAAGAAACGCTGCGTCCTGCAAGGCTGGCTTGATCATTCGGCACCGAGTTCCTTGCGGACGAGCGCGACGCCCTCGACCATGTTCTGCAGCTTTTGCCTGGCGGCCCATCGTGCAGTCTGACTGAGCCCACAGTCCGGCGCGAAGGCAAGCCGATCGGCGGGCGCAAACTCGAGACAGCGGCGCACGCGCCCGGCGATGTCCTCGACGGTCTCGATGTAGTAACTCTTCACGTCAACGATACCGACAGCGACGTCTTTGTGTTTGGCGATTTCGCCGATCAACTCCAACTCCGAAAACTCACGGCTGGCCATCTCGAGGTGTAGTTCGTCCACGTTGAACTCGAGAAAGTCGGGGAACATCGGTGCGTACTGGCGCAACCCGACGGCGCGGCCCTTGTAGTTGCCAAAGCAAAGGTGCGTGGACAGGCGGCACTTGCCAGCGACTGGCTCGACGGTACGATTGAAGGTATCGACGAATCGCTTGGTGTCCTCCTTGTGCGCGTAGCAACTCATCGACGGCTCATCGACGGTGATCTCAGCGCAGCCGGCAGCGACGAGATCCTCGAGTTCACGGGCGACAATCGGAATCAACTCATCGGTGATCGCCCATCGGTCGGGGTAGCGGCGGTTGGGTAGTAGCCGGCCGGCGAGCGTGTACGGGCCGGGGACGCTGGCCTTGAGCGTGGCGTCGCCACTAGTCAGGCGTTTGAGTCGCTTGAAATCATCGACTGTGCCCAGTCCTTTGTGCGCCTCGAACGGCCAACTGATTTTGTGTTTGCCACGTTGGTCGTGGGCCGGCGGGCCGAACCGGCGAGGCGGCGCACTCTCAAGTTCGATACCCTCGAGGAAGCCGTAAAACGACAGGTTGAAGTCGAGCCGCGTCTGTTCGCCGTCGGTGATCACGTCGAGCCCGGCGGTGAGTTGATCGTTCACGGCGGTGACGACGGCGTCGTCGATCATCTCATCGCGGTCGCCGTCACCGAACTCCTCAAGGTTTTGGCAGGCGAACTCGAGCCAGCCGGGAAAGGGGTAGCTGCCGATGACAGTCGTTCGAAGCGGTTGTTCTTTCATGTGCGGGGATTCAAGCAGCGCTGGGCCGGGTGTTCAAGTGTTGCCGAGATTTTTGTACAGCTTGGCCAAGCGGCGTGCGTGCTCGTCGTAGGCGGCCTCGAAAAGCTCGGTGGCTCGTTCGCTGCCGACAATCGCTCCGGCGGTGAGCACCGTGGGAGGCTGTCCGGCCTTGACTAGGCGGTCGGCGACCTCGGCCTTGAGGGCGTTGACGAGCATGCAGCCGCCGACGGTCGAGCCGGGCGACACGGGCGTATCCATTCCGTCGATTGTGGTCATTGCGTCGCCAACCGGCGCGCCGGTGTCAAGGACGATGTCTGCGAAGTCGTGCAGTTTTTTGCCGGACTCATGCCGGCTGTCGCTGGGCTCGGAATGTTGATGGCTGATCAGCGCGACGACCTTGACGCCGCGCTGCTGAAACTCCTGTGCGATCTCGATCGGGACGACGTTGCAACCGCTCGACGAGGCGACGAGCGCTGTGTCGGTTGGTGATAAATCGTAGTTTCGCAAGATGCGCTTGGCCAAGCCGGGGGTGTTCTCGAGGAACATCGCCTGCCGTTGGCCGTTCGCGCCGACGACTGAGTTGTGAAAAGTCAGCGACAGCTCGACGATCGGGTTGAAACCGGGGAACGAGCCGTAGCGTGGCCACATTTCCTCGACCATGATGCGGCTGTGACCGGAGCCGAAAAGGTGCACCATCCGCCCAGCGAGAATCGTCTTGGCAAACCAGTCGGCGGCCTGATTGATGGTGTCCGCTTGGCCAAGCGCATTGTCCACCAGTCGGCGGCATTCT
>Ga0233433_10001379_pt1 | contig 23315 bp, 16 predicted proteins | sample SI_122_August201_5_FD_179868 | JGI IMG/M metagenome (GOLD analysis project Ga0233433, IMG submission 179868) | Seawater microbial communities from Saanich Inlet, British Columbia, Canada - SI_122_August2016_100_MG | ecosystem: Environmental > Aquatic > Marine > Inlet | place: Canada: British...
CTGCACAAAAACGTATCTAATTCTTCCTATACCTAATCAGAGTGTACTTGGTTCTCTGTGTAAGAATGAGGCTAATTTTTTTATTCTCTAATCGATAAAAATCTATTATGGTCAGAAGATCGAGATTTTTTTTATGAGAGATTTTGACTTTCCGCCGGGATGAGTAAATAATATTAATTTGATGGTTCAGGCCCCTATTTTATGCAGCGAGCCAAAACGCTAGGATTATTTCGTGCGCCAGGCGTGATACTCACTGTTTTGATTGGTTTTTTGGTCGCAAGCCCCGAAGCAAATTCCCGCAAATTCGAAGAATACGATATCAAGGCGGCGTTCCTTTACAGCTTCGCCCAGTTTATCGAGCGAGTACCCAAAAACCCCAGCAGTCCAACTTCCACACTAAATTACTGCACTGTTCACGAGGGTCTCGTTGAAAACGCCCTGAAGGCATTAATCGCTGTCAGGCAAGCAGAAGGTGAGATAAGGCGTTACACCTTGTTAGCGGACTGGTCGGACATCGAGCAGTGCCATTTTTTGTTTCAGGGCGCCGACAGCGAAAAAAGCGAACCGATCCAATTGGACCCAGATGAGTCAGTCATCACTGTTGGCGATTCTCCGGGATACGCGGCCAGCGGCGGGATGATCGAATTTCAGCGTCAGGGCGCTCGTGTAAAAGTTCATGTGAATTTGGAGGTTGCCAAAGCACACGGCATAAAAATTAGCTCCAAATTATTGAAACTTGCAACAATATATTTTCCCGACGATGGGGAGAAAGTCGATGATTAAATTCGTTCAAAATCTTCCCATAAAACGAAAAATAATCTATTTCACAATGATCTCCAGCACTCTGGTGCTTATTGCTGCATCCGTCACCTTTATACTGGGGGAGTACGTTCTAAAACGTGAGGCGCTGGTCGAGTCTAATTCATCGCTAATCAGTGTGCTGGCGATTAATAGCGCTGCGGCAATGGTCTTTCACGACCCGGATGCAGCGGCCGAGATTCTATCTGCATTGACGGCCGATCAGGATGTTATAGCTGCGCAAATTTACACCACTGATCTCGAGCTTTACGCAAGTTTCGCTAACCAGCTATTTCAGAGTGATATTCCTTCTCCGGGTAACATCCCAGGTAATACTGAATTGGAACAGTCCTTGATTTTAGCTATTGAAGGCGGGGTACCAGTGGTGAATTTCGACAATGGCGTCCTCGATATTAAAGGGCCTATCATCCTGGACGATGAAATTCTTGGGGTTATCAATATTCAATCTGATTTACAGCCACTGCGACAGAGCATTCTAAGCTTGGCTGCTATCGCCGGTATGTTTTTATTGCTAGCCCTGGCCTTCGTATATTGGTTCGCAGGACAGTTGCAGCAAATCATTACTGAACCCATCGATAATCTTTTGAAGGCGATGAAAGAAGTTTCTACCAGTGCAGATTACGACCGCAGGGTTGAGCGGATGACGGATGATGAACTGGGTTCCCTGAGCGACGGATTTAATGACATGCTGGAGCAGGTTCAAAATCGTGACGATACGCTGGCAGATATGGTTAAAGAATTACGGATTTCGAAACATATTGCAGAAACAGCCACCAAAGCCAAATCTGCGTTTCTGGCGAAAATGAGCCACGAAATTCGCACACCCATGAATGGAATCCTGGGTATGACCTCCTTACTGCTTGACACGGAGCTTTCCCAGGAGCAACGGAAGTTTTGTGAAATTGTCGACTTGTCAGGCAATTCCCTGCTGACAATTATTAACGATATCCTCGATTTTTCCCGGATTGAAAGCGGCAAGCTAACGTTGCAGCCAACGGATTTTTCGATTTCCGAGTGCGTCCAATTCGCCACAGACTTATTAACAAAAGACGCCGAACATAAAGGCCTGAAGTTAAGCTGCCATATTGCCGATGACGTACCGTCGATGTTCAGGGCAGATAAGGGTCGAGTCAGGCAGGTACTAATCAATCTGGTGGGCAATGCCATAAAGTTTACTGCAACTGGTGATGTTTCCATTGATGTTTCCGTGATGAACAACGGTGTGGATGCTACTTCGTTGTTCATAGAGGTCCGGGATACTGGAATTGGGATTCCCGGCAATGCCCATCAGAGCATATTCGAAAATTTTTCCCAGGCAGATTCCTCGACGACCCGTAGATTCGGTGGCACAGGCCTGGGGCTTGCTATATCAAAACAATTAGTCGAACTGATGGGCGGGAAGATAGGGGTTTCTAGCGCACTGGGTCAGGGTTCCCGGTTTTGGTTTCAATTGCCTTTAACTCCTATAGATGAAGGGATTCAAGCAAATGATGGACTCAATATTCTGGGTGAATCGCCGAATAAAGAAGAGATTTTAGGGTTGAAGCAATATGACGCTCGAATCTTGATCGTCGAAGATAATGAAGTTAACCGAATTTTTGCTTGTTCGGCAATGGAGCGATTTGGCTGCAATCCGATTACAGCGCATAACGGCGCGACTGCCGTTAAGCTATTCTCTGAGACTCCGGTGGACTTAATACTAATGGATATACAGATGCCGATAATGGGTGGACTGGAGGCCACCGCCACTATTCGTGATTTAGAGCAGAAATCGGAAACCTCTCACGGGATTCCAATCATTGCGGTAACTGCGTATGCTCTGAAAGGGGATCGTGAGAAATACTTAGCCACCGGGGTCGACGGATATTTGAGCAAGCCGGTAACAATTGACGAACTTGGATCAGTTCTTAATGATTGGATAGGTCATCTCGAAAAATACGATAAAAAGGAGTCCGATCAATGAAATTCTGCTCTGAAAGAAGTTTGAGGCCATGCCATTTTTCGCGCTGGGCCTGTGTGCTTTTCCTGCCATTGTCTGCCTCGATTTTGGCACAAAATCTGCCGTCAGATCTGCTGGACCTCAGCCTGGAAGAATTGTTCGCAGCCAATATTATAGATACCAGGGACGATACTAACGGTACTAAAAGTAAATGGAGTTTGCGATATAAATTCCAGCACGCCGATTTTGAGGGCTACAATAAAGGAACCGATAGACTTTCTGATGACGAGGTACTTTTTTCTCCCGGCCTTGAGCCGCGCACCGACGATAATTTCCCAGTGGTTCCGACAACCATTAGCCAAGAAGTCCACGCGCTTATTGTGGGGTATGAGTTCAGCCAACAACTGAACATTAGTTTGGCCGTACCCTATGTCAAACAACGTACCGATCATATCAGTATTATTCCTTCTTACGCGGATTTCACGATTCGGTCCAGCGGGATAGGTGACGTCTCTATCATCGGGTCCTACCAATTTAAAACATCGGGTGGGGGCCAATTGAAGTTGAGCCTGGGCCTCAGTTTTCCAACCGGCTCCATTGAGAAGGAAGGGGACACTCCTCGTGCGCCCGGCAATCAACAGATTCCCTATTCAATGCAATTGGGGTCCGGTACCTATGATATTCCTGCAAGTATTTACTATTCACGCATGGGAAACGAAGTTGAATGGGGAACGGAGTTGGCCGCAAAAATCCGGTTAGGAGAAAATGACAGAGATTATAGTTTGGGGAATCGGGTTTTGGCAGCGACCTGGCTAAGATTCAACAAATGGGATTGGTTGAAACCCTCAATCAAACTGATCTATGAATACTCAGATAGTATTGATGGCAAGGATATCGATTTGTTGGTTCCCAGCGCTTTTCCCTACCCGGCGCCTGTAACCAACCCCGATATGTATGGCGGGAAGCAGGCAAGAGTGGTCCTGGGATTCATAATACCGGTATTTGCAAAGGGTAATTATGTAGAGCTGGAAATTGGTAAGCCTTTTTACGAGTCCCTGAACGGTCCGCAGAACCGCGAGGATATTCGATATGGGTTTAAATTTAACCTCAAAATTTAGATACCCGCATGGACAGTGGTTTGTGTAAATTTCGCAGGTATAGGCACCACCTTATCTAGGTCACTATGTTTATCTCCGCTGTAAGCGTTTCCATCTGATTTCACGGCAATCGAGTTTTGCTCGCATCGCCGGATGATGCCTATAATCTATCTAACCCTGGCAGCAGCAAACTAGCCATGAATAACCTGTACTAACTGACCGCGCCAGTCTCACTAAAGAAATCGTTCCCAACGATGATAGCTGCATTGCTATAGAGTTCCTTATAAGCGGCATGTGGGGGCTATTCTGTAGCGCCATCATTCTGAGTGCGGGTGCAGACAAATGAAAGGAGACCGACATGTCTACTAAAAATCTCTACCCAGCGTTTCGTTTAAACCTTGAACAACAGAAAAAACGCGCCAAGGAAATGCTGAAGCTCGCCAAAACTGGCGACCAGAAATCTATTAAACTCTTCCAGCGTTACTGCCCCAACCCTAAAGCCGACTGGAAACTCGCAGATGCTCAACATACCCTCGCCTGCGACCTGCGTTTCAAAAACTGGGCAGAATTAAAACAGCATGTACTCAGGATGGATCAGCAAAGAGAGCTTCTAGATGAGAAGAAGATTCTTGATGCTGATTTGCAAACCATGCATATCCGCTGTGGTCACGATATTCAGCAAACTCTTAAAGATGCCGGGTTCCAAGGTGAGTTTAATCTGCACATCAACCCCTATTTAGAAGGCCCCGTTACAAACGATTCAAACTGGCTAGAGCTGCGCGCGCATTCTATGGTCGACAATTACAATCACTATCAAGACAAACCGTTGGAGTATGAATCAGTACTTAAAGGTTGCCAGGAAGAAGAACAGCGATTGCAACAGGCTTGTACCTATGAGCGAGTTGGCTTGTGGTTTGAGCATGATCGTATGGACCAATTCATCCTTTTGCGCAGCCTGGCGTTTTTTGCCGAACATGGCGCACCACCGTTGATGGAACTCGTTACTACAAATGAATATCCGGGTACATTACCCTTTATTGGACTGGGACAACTACCACCGGAAGCTCTGGCTCTACTATGGGAAAAACGCCAAAAACTGAATCAACAACATTTACTGCTGGCAGAGAAACTTTGGCAGGATTTTCGTTCTTCTGACCCACAAGCGCTTTGCCGTTTTATCAAGCAACCTTGCGAATTACTCCCCTTTATGCCCGCAGCGATTAAACGACACCTGCAGGAGTTACCAGATTGTGAAACAGGATTAAGCCTTACACAGAATTTAATGTTGCAACTCTTAGTAGAGCGGGCAGAAAAAAGACCTGTCAACTTAAACAGGTTGGTATCGATTATGATTTATCAAAAAGATCCCTTACCGGGGCTGGGCGATATCTCTCATGACCGCATACTTCGAGAGCTTGCTGCAGAACCTTTGCAGCTGGTAACTATTCACAAAGCTGATGACTCGGATAAGTGGCATGCCGATACCGCAGAAATAACTGAGCGAGGCAAAAACGTGCTGAGTGGTGAATTAAACTTGATGGATATAGTAGTAAATGAACGTTGGGTGGGCGGTGTCAGAATAGCACCCGATCAACCGAACTGGTATTGGGATGAAGAAGATGAACGCACTGTACATAAAAAGCGACATTAAGACGGCAAAGACATAACCGCTCTATTGGGGGAAGACCAGACCACGGTTTTAAAATGACGCGCACGGTCAGTCCTTACAATTTACATTAAAGTAAAATGTAAAACCTGATCCAAAAATTCGACAGTGGCTGAGCCTTAGTATATAGGCATTAGCCGTCGAACTTAATATCAGGCTCGTGGTTGTTCGTTTTCCAGTATCAACCGCGCAGGTCAACACCCGCCTTATCCGCGTGCAGGTGGGGTAGGAACCCTGCTAGGTATCCTAGCCCACCTGCACAGTATCAATCATCAAGTCACTCGCCCGGGTTTGGTTCAAGTCGACCAGTGGCGTAAGTTGCTGGTGTTGGCAGATTTGCCGTGAAAATTAGTTTCGATCCTATCTTCAGGAGTGAGATGTACCCGGCTGCCTGCACAAAAACGTATCTAATTCTTCCTATACCCGGCACTTATGTCTGGGTGCGAATCACATTGGCTTCCTGAATATAGCAGGGTTTACAATGCCAGGTTAATGTGAGTATATACCCCTAATAATTGATGTAGGTACCCACAAAATCGTCAATCCCACCTGTCTCTGTATTGTCCTGCGTAGTGCCGCCAACCATTTGACGCAAATATATGACAAGGGTATGTCTGCTTCGGACATCAGCGCCACTCAATTCTCGCAGTTACATATGATTCGCAGCCTTCAAGGACCCTCCCTGAAAGATTTGGCGGCTGCTAGCCAATTGGACGCAGTACGCTCGGCAGACACATTAGCGTGCTCGAAAAGATGGGTTTAGTCACCATGAAGGCTGGGGATGATGCTCGAACGAGCTCAATCCATCTTTCGCGCAAAGGTAAAAACACCTATAAACGCGCTGCGCCGCTCTGGCACGGCGTGCAAAAACAAATGCTGGAACGACTGGGTCGTGGCGGTAGAGATCCTTTGGACCAAATTTTAGAAACGCTGACAGCACCTGTTGTAGCAATATAAGGAGAGTCTTATGAGCGCCGATACCACTTATTCAGTGTGCACCATTTGCGATATTGGATGTCAGCTACGTACTGAAGTCGAAGACGGGAAAGTGAAGCGCGTGATTGCTCACGATAATCCTATGCTCGCCAGTAACATTTGCTTTAAGGGCGTTGCGGCACCCAGCGTTCACAATCACCCGGATCGGTTACGGGTGCCTTTAAAACGCGTAGGTGCGCGTGGCGAAGACAATTGGGAGGAGATCTCATACGAGCAGGCAATGAATGAGATTGCAGAGCGTCTAAAAAAGGTCGTTGATGAGCATGGTCCAGAATCGTTTGCTGTATCAACATCCGGATGGAACACCCAGACAACACATGCAACGGATCGCCGCTTCATGAATCTGTTGGGTTCACCGAATTGGATTAGTGGTGTGTCTTTATGTGCCGGTAACACGGCCGCAGTCAACAAGTTCACCTACGGCTGGTTTCCGATGGGGGACTTTGGTAATACAAACTGCATCGTGTTGTTTGGTCACAACCCACGCAAACACTCCTGGACGCCCATCTATAATCAGATTAACGCCGCTCGCGCACGTGGTGCCAAGGTTATTGTACTGGACCCTCGTGTCTCTGATCAGGCGGAAGTCTCGGACCTTCACCTGCGCCTGCGCGCTGGCACCGATGCAGCTATGTGTCTGGGTTGGCTTAAAGTGATCTTTGATGAAGATTTGTACGACAAGGACTTTGTAGGAGAGTGGTGCACGGGCTTGGATGAACTAAAAGCACGCGTTGATGAATATCCATTAGATCGTGTCGAGCAAATCACTGGAGTAGATCGTGAGCTGATTGCGGAAGCAGCGCGCACTTACGCCAACGCAGATGGCGCTATCATTCCATGGACTCCCATCACTGACATGCAAATCTCGAGTACATCCGCGATTCGTCTGCACTCTATTTTAAGGGCGGTTACCGGCAACCTCGACGTGGTCGGCGGTGAATCGCTTGGTGGATTCAATCAGGGCTACATCCCAGAATCGGAAATTGCATTACATGAAGAATTGTCGTTAGGGCAGAAGGAAAAGCAGCTTGGATTTGACAAGCACCCGGCCTACACTTATCGCGCGGCAGAAATATTGAAAGGCCCGACAGAAAAGGTTTGGGGTTACCCTTATGCTGACATTGTCATGGGCTGCCACATGGCCAACCCATCAGAAGTGTTCCGCGCGATGGTGACAGAAGAGCCATACCCCATAAAAGCCTTTTTTGCGCTCGGCAATAACGCGCTTATGAGTTACCCCAATCAGCACCAGATCCTGAAAGCCATGATGAACCAGGACCTTATTGTTGCTCATGAAATTTTCATGACGCCGACAGCCATGCTCGCCGATTACGTGCTACCAGGGGATGTGTTCACCGAACGTAACCATGTCGCTGATAGCTGGAGTTGGACGACGAGGCTGTCACTTTCACAAAAAGCCGTTGAATCGCCTGCAGACGCTACCAGCACTTTTCAGTTCTGGTGTGACTTGGCGCAGCGCTTTGGGTTTGGAAACCGGTTCCCCTGGGAAAATCTTGAAGACATGCTGGACCACCGGTTATCGCGTTCAGGGCGCACGTTTGCCGAGTTTGAACAATCTGGATTCATGGAGATGCAAACACCGCAATACCGAAAGTATAAAAAGACTGGTTTCGCGACCCCTTCGGGTAAAGTAGAGCTGTATTCCTCTGTACTTGAAGAGATGGGCTTTGACCCACTGCCATACTACCGAGAAGGCCCCTTGCCATCCGAGCAGTACCCGTATGCGGTGTTCTCAGGTGTGCGTGAAGACCCGTTTTTTCAAACCGGCCAGCGCAACATTCCTGAGCTGCGCTCCCGCTGTCCGCTGCCCAGTATATTTGTCCATCCAGAAGATGCTGAAACAGAAGGCTTGGTCGACGGAGACTGGGTTAAGCTAGAAACCGCCTATGGTGACGTAACCGCGCAACTCGCCGTTCAGACTAGTATGAAGCAAGGTCACCTGCGCGTACCCCATGGTTGGTGGTATCCAGAATTACGCGGCAAAGTGAAGCTCGGTGGGGCATTTCTGTCCAGCGACGCGGTGCTTTGCTCCGATGATGACGAGTTTTTGGATCACGAGCAGGGTATTCCTCACTTTAAAGGCTATCCCGGTCGTCTGGTTAAAACTGAAATGCCCGAGGTGTTCAAAGATGTTCAGGGAGCCTCATGACCAAACGCAGTGAGTTTCAACATCGTGTCCTGGAGTTCAATGCATCTACCCTGTCTCGGCTCGCCAGCGCGATGCAGGATGCTTCGCCTTTTCCGAGATGGCCGGTCATTTCGACATAGTGTGTGTGTTCAAGGCTGGACAGCGACGCGAGTTCAAACACAGTAGTCTCAATGAGTCGGTCAATCTCTCGACGTGCCGGGTATACCGCCATATCTGATGGTGTTCATTGTATACCTCGCGTGTGATGATGCCGTTTTTGGCGTAACGTATCTCAAGTAGGTGGGTCGAATCAGAAAGGAAGAAGTTGCTCAGGGAGACTGTATAAAAGACCCATTCTCGATCAGGCATTGCTTACATCGTCATCCAGGTAGGTACTGTTTTGTGCAATATCGTGTTCTGCCAGCCAGATGCGAGTGCCCCAAACGATAATTGGCAGTTCCGCGCGTACAGCGGTTTCCATAGCAAGACCGGACATACCGAAAGCCATCACCCAGGAAGGCGGCACAAGTGCGCTCTGGCATCGCCATCTTCGCCCCGGTCATCAATGGAATGGATGCACCTAAGTGTGTGGTTTTGCCCCTTCCGACATAGCTATGCGGATTGGTTACTGTGTAAAACGGCGCCATTTGGTCACGCGGTGCGCGGGTCGGTTGCTGTTTCAGCTTCAGTCAATAAATCGAACCAGACCCTTATTGCCATCAACCTCCACCATCTGGCCATCGCTGAATGCGGTGGTAACGTCAGGAATACCGGAGACACAGGGCTTGCCGTACTCCCTGGCGACCAGCGCGCCGTGCTGTAATTCTCCACCAATTTCCAGGATGACTGCGGCGGCGTTGATAAACAGAGGTGTCCAGCCCGGGTCGGTAGTTACAGCTACCAGAACGTCTCCCGGTTCAACTTCCTTCTCAAATGGATCATTCAGTACCTTGACTGGGCCGGTGGCTACCCCCGGTGAGATTGCGGCGCCAGCGAGGCTGCCTTCGGGTAGGTCATGGTATTCGATTTTGCCGCGCATTATCCGTCCCCTCGAGTCAATAGCCTGCGGGAAGTGGCGCACATGCGCCTTAAGCTTGCGATAGTTACGCCCTCTTTCCTCCACCAGGGCGCGCACATCGACACTTGCGTCGGCGCAGGCCCGGTCCACATCGGCAATGTGGAGTTCGAAAATCTGCTCGATCTGGTCCATCCGATCGGCCGCCACGAATGACTCGGCGAGGTGAATCAGTTTTTTGCGTGTTCGATGGTATACCTGCGTAATGTGTTCCTTGAATAACTCACGCATACCGCTGAACTTGATCTCGGACTGATAAATCTTCGCCAGCTTTTTAGCCTTACGAGGCGACAAGATCTCAGTCAGTCGCTCAAATGCTGCCTCCCGCGCCTTCACCCTGGCAATTTGCATATTCCGGGGGTTAAAGTTGCTACCGGCTTTGGCGAGCCCAGCAAGCTGTTGCATGACCAGTCGAGGATCGTCGCCATAGCGGCGCGGTATGAAAATCTGGGTGGCGGAAAGACCATAGAATACGACCGTGAGAAGAAAACCCAGACTATTGAAGAGTCTCCCGATGCCCTGGTGTTTGAGCGCGTACGTAGCGGTGGGAATTCACCAGGATGGGACGGTGTGGTCGAGGGTGAAGATATTCCCCGTCTCGACAAAGGTACCTACACGGTGACCGAGTTGTTTTTGTTTACCCATGGCGTCGTCGGTCTGGATCGTGTTCCCCGGCAGTACCTGGAAGCCGAAGACTCGAAAGATCTTGGCGGCGGTGGTCGGTTCGATCAAGAGTATGCGAAGAAACGCCGCAATATGCCTGGCCAGTTTGACTGGGGCCCACAACGAGTGTGCTGGTTGTGCCAGATTGCAACGGACTGGGCCGGCGATGGTGGGACGATCAAGCGCATGGACACCCGGGTGCGACATCCCAATATCGTTGGTGACACCAATACGGTTTACGGCAAGGTCGCGAAAAAATACGAAGAGAACGAGGAGAAGCTCGTCGATCTCTCGGTGTGGAATGAAAACCAGGCAGGTCTGACCACCGCGCTCAGCACCATCACCGTGTCGTTTGGTTAACCGTTAATCGAATCTGGGGCTGGCACCTTCGTGTCAGCCCTTTAGTGAATCGTGCATCGCCTGGGCCAGGCCGACGGTGCGGGGGTCATCGTCAGCGACCACCTGCATCTTATTCATGACGTAGCCGAAGCTGATGTCGGCTTTCGGGTCGGCAAAGCCGAGCGAGCCGCCGGCACCCCCATGTCCGAACACACCGTCCTGATGTTATTCAGAAGATCCTGAGCCACCTGGGTCTGGATCCGCGAGGCGATCCATTGATCCGCTCGCCGCCATAAGATCAGAACGACCAACAAACGACGCTATTCTGAAATCCAACAGATCGACTACACATCGGTGACGGTCGCGATCGGCCGGAATCCGGATTCATAGTCAAATCGCTAACTATTCGATCACTCAATTCATATGTGAAAACAGCTGGGAGGGCATACTGGCATCACCTACGGATGACGACACTTTTCTGAACAAGGCAAAGGGTGTTTATTCGTACTAACCGCGACCTTCATTGTTGTAGTAGCCCGGTGTGCCCATCGCCTGAAATCCCTCGTTGAAGCGAGACACTAAGATGACCTCCTCCAGCAGGCGTTTTCTGCCGCCTCGGATACTTCTAGTGTTGCGATATCTTCAGTAAAACAGCGTCCCAGAATAGGATCAAAATGGCCTGCTCTTTCATAAAAGAAGCAGGCAACCGATCTGATTCGGTACTCAGACCTTCGCTCGAAAGCCCTGTTATAATGCCTATCCAGGTGGCAGTCGTCATAATACTTTCATTGCCAGATCATCTTCGACAGATGATAGTCAGGCTGGGGAAGCGGCGTATCTTATCGTTGCAGGTTGTTCATTGCCGGAACTAGACCGTAGCACCTATAGGCAATGTTGAGCTGAAAAGCTTAGTTTGACCTCACCGATCTGCGCATCCACCAATCTCGTGGGGGCTGTCTTGGTTTTGTCGCACCAAAACCTGCTAAGAAAGCAGATTATTCAGTAAGGAAAATATGGAGAGTTTAGATACACTGTCTGTTTATTCTTGGAGAAGGAAATGGCCGTCATCGATTGCGATTCACATGTCATGGAACCCGCCGACCTGTGGCACGAGTATCTGGAACCGGAGTTCCGGGATAGGGCAATCCGGATCGAGAAGAAGGATGGCGTTGAGACGCTAGTGATTGGTGAACAACCCATGTTGTCCGGCGTGCTAGCTGGTCTGGGCGGTGCACATGTGGAACGCCGAAAACTGTTCGGGCAGGGGCTCAGTTATGCTGATGGTTGTGAGCCGGCTTCCTATGAACCCAATGCTCGGGTCAAGTTGCTGGATGACTGGCAGGTTGACCGAGGAGTGTTGTTCCCCACCATTGGCATATTGCCGTTCCCCCTCGATGACCTGGCTCTGAATTCTGCCTATTGCCGTGCCTACAACCGTTGGCAACGGGAGTTTTTTGAATCGGCACGAGATCGGGTGATACCGATTGCCGTCATCAACTGGCACCATCTGGACGACGCGGTGGCCGAGCTGAAAAGGTGTCTGGATGCCGGTTTTAAAGGTGTGTTCGTCCCGCCCGAGCTTGTCTCGGGGGTGCGACCGGGCCAGGATCATTTTGACCCGATCTGGCAGTTGGTAGATGAGGCCAATCTGCCGGGATGCCTGCACGTGATCGTACGTTTCCAGGACGGACCCTTGAGCCAATGGCAGGCAGGACCCACGTTTACGTTCACCATGGGCGCCACCAGCCAGCTGATTCCCGCTATGGCGTCTCTGGTCCTCGATGGTTTGTTTGAGCGATTCCCTGCATTGAAGGTCGCGTCAGTTGAGGCGGGCTGTGGTTACGCCGGTTATTTGATGGACCGCCTGGATGGTAAACATCGATTCTTCGGCGAGTTTTCCCCAAATCCATTACCCATGAAGCCTAGCGATTATGTGAAACGTAACTGTTACTTCGTCGCCGAGCCTGAAGAACGCACCATCGGCGCTATGCTGGAGCTGGTGGGTGAGGACAAAATTGTCTGGGGCTCCGACTACCCGCATATCGATTCAACGCTGGAAGCGCCCAATCTAATTCGTGAATCCGTATCTGGCCTCACGCCGGAGCGACAGGCTGCTGTACTTGGCGACAATGCCATCAAGCTGTTCAATCTGTAATAACGCACTGGACTGAAGGATGGGCCGCCTTGTGCTGCTTCCGGGTGTCTGGTTAGCGCCGCTCACCAGACTTTTTCCGGCTGCACTTTTACCTTTGGATTTCAAGCCTTTGCTAACTTTTTTGTTGGCACTCTTACCCAGTTTTTCAGGATCCGTCGTCACGAACTCATCGCCGACAAACAATACCGCTGCCTGAATGGGTTGTAACTTCTCACCAAGAAGAACTTTGTTAGTAAGCAGATCAGTGCCAACAAAGGCTGAAACCAGCAGTGTCAATCCACCCGCAAGAGCAGCCACTGCCAGCACCCAAAGATGTTTCAGCATCGGCCGCATGAAAGGCCAGGTTCGCAGCGCCAGCTGGAACATCCTGCGGAAGCTCATCTGTGGCAGTTCGCTCAATGGGTCCTCCTGGCTTTTTTGTTATCGGAGTCCAGTAGATGGTGTCTCATATTTGGTGTGGTAGTAATTTGTATGAAAAAGGCATCACCCATTAGATGCGATCAACAAGTCCTGCAGACTGTGAATATCCACGTCTGGGTCCATGATGCTGTATCTTTCTGTAGAATAATGGATACCAGAAAAAAGCATCCATATTTGAACAAACATTACATGGCTTCAATGTCTTGATCTTCGAGTAGTGAGGATACCTGACGGTAGCCATGTACACATGGGTTGTCATGCAGGACATCGAACCACACCGGTTGCTAGTCATCACAATGACTTAGGTAGAGCTACGCAATCAGCTCCTGAAGCCGCTTGAAAGGCAGAGACCTGAACTGACCTGGCCGATTCCATCATGCTGATTCAGAGGTTAAGATCGTATTGCAACGGTTAATATTCAGCTTGCGGCCGGTGCGAAGTAGAGTATTTTTTTGCGCCGCCATGAACATGAAGCGCAGTTGAATCAAAATCAATGAACAGCCAAGGAGATGGCTTTGCCGCACAGAGCAATTTTTATAACCGGTGGCGCCGGTGGCATGGGTTTGGAGACGGGGCGTCTGTTCCTCAAGGCAGGATGGCGGGTTGGTTTGTTTGATGTTGACCAGGCAGCTTTACAGGCTGCTGAAAAGGAATTCGATGCCGGCCAGGTGATGACCAGAGCGTTAGATGTTACCGATGAGTCTGACTTTGCAGCCGCTATGGAGGCTTTTTCTGACTTCAGCGATGGACGTATGGATATTCTGTTCAATAATGCGGGTATCGCGCCTGGCGGCTTGTTAGAAGAGATGCCCACCCAGACCATTCGCGCTGTCATCGATGTCAACATCCTGGGTGTTATTCATGGTATTCGAGCAGCGTTGCCATTAATGAAAGCGACCGACAATGCCCTGTGCATGAGCACATCGTCATCAGTGGCAACCTTCGGGCATGCCATGCGAGCGGTTTATACGGCCAGTAAGTTTGCCGTGAAAGGATTGACCGAAGCGCTTTCGTTGGAATTGGAGTCCTACGGTATTAGAACTGCCGATGTGTTACCAGGCTGTATTGATACGCCCATGCTGCGTGCTGAAAGCGCCAAGGGCGCTGGACGGCCATTTCAATTATCAATGTTAGATCGACTGCCGAAACAAGGTGCCTATCGCCTGATGCCAGCGACTGCCATCGCTGAGGCGGTCTGGGCTGCTTACCATGACAGTGATCAAATTCATTTTTATGTGCCCGAAGAAGTTGGCGATACGGATAAGATCAAGGCAACCGACATTCAGGCCGCCCGCTCTGAAATCAAGGATTTTCTGTTCCGACCAAGATAAATAACTGGCCGAGTAGCTTTGGGGTCAGTATAGCTTTGGGGTCAGAGTAAGGTTTGAAAATGGTTCGCCTGCCCTCGGTGTGGCGGCACCATAGGTGTGATTGCCGATGTGACAGATCCAGATGTGATTCAGGCAATCCTTAGCCATATCCATAAGGGCGTGGCACGCGGTCCGCCTGTCAGGCTCGGCGCATCAAGGCAGTAAACTGTTTCAGGCTCAATCTGGCTGGGTCCTGCCATGCCTTGCGGGACAATCAGGCGCTGTCAGGTATCCGCCTGGGTGCCTGGCAGTGGTATAAGGCAACATTGGCTGAGATAAGCGCCTGATTGATGAGACAGTCAACACTTCACCCTTTAGCAGCTGCTAAATTCGGCATGGCCGTTCAATGCTAGTTCACAGAAGATGTGGTTTGTTTTTGCTATTCTCGAGTTAAAAACTATTGTCTTTCAAAGACCACTACACTTCAGGGTTGCACCATCTGAAAATGTTGTTTTCAAAGGATTTTATTGAGCTATGCTAAAGAGCCCATAACGGGCTCTTTTTTTTTAAAATGAGGATGTGATATGTGGATTAATGGGTGGCGGATGCTAACTGTGTCAATAGTTTCTTTTGCAATGCTAGGTTGTGTCGAAACAGGTGTATCAAGCGATCTTGAAAAAAGAGTAGATGGTCTGGTCACTGCAGAATTACAGGCTAAACATATTCCTGGTATTGCTGTGGGGATTTTTAAAAAAGGGGAAATTTTACTGACCAAGGGATATGGTTACGCCAATATTGAGCACCGTGTCCCGGTTATTCCTGAGACGATATTCCAATCGGCGTCCATAGGTAAACAATTTACCGCCCTCGCAGTCATGTTGATGGTTGAAGAGGGTAAACTCTCACTTGATAATTCGATAAGACAATATTTTCCCGATGCGCCGATGAGTTGGCAGCCTGTTAGTATTCGTCATCTTTTAAATCACAGTTCTGGGATTGCAGATTATTTCGAGGCTATGGGAAGTCATGGCATAGAGACATTTGATTTACGCCATGATTATGATCCGGATGAGTTGAGGCGTATTTTTTATCGCCTACCACTAATTTTCGAAGCGGGATCGGATTTTAGTTATAGCAATACTGGGTATGTTTTACTGGGTTTTCTAGTGAAAAAAGTCTCGGGTATATATTATGGCGACCTACTGCAAGAACGTGTATTCAAACCGCTAGGGATGAGCACAGCAAGGGTCATTAGTGAAGAGGATATCATTGCCAATAGGGCTGCAGGGTATCAACTGCTCAACGGAGAAATAAAAAATCAGGAGTGGTATGCCCCCAATGTGAATACCACCGCTGACGGTTCATTATATTTAAGTTTGCTGGATTACTTGGCTTGGGATAGGGGTTTGAGAGAGGAATCGATTTTAAGCGAGGCAAGTTGGAAGCAAACCTACATGCCAGCGAAATTAAGTACCGGGCAGGAATATCCGTATGGTTTTGGCTGGAACATAGATCAATCTAAAGCCCAGCCATGGCACCATCATAGTGGCAGTTCGCAAGGTTTTAGCCTGTATATATCCCGTTATCTTGCTGATGACATCACGATTGTGGCGCTCACCAATCTCAATGGAAGTAAACCTTGGCAGCTTGTTGATGGTCTTGCGGAAATCATTGATCCGCAACTCGCTAAGATAGCGGCCTTAGGCGACGATAAGTGAGTAGAAAAGGGGTATTAGTCATGAATCAAAGTGAGAATATATCGATCAAGCTGTCATTATTGATACTGGTGTTTAGTCTAAATCTATTATTGTCTTTAGACGCAAGCGCAGATGGTAAACGCGCTATAAGTGTTGATGATCTTAGCTCAATTAGGGACGTTTCCGGGCCTCAGGTTTCACCCGATGGTGCCTGGGTTGCTTATACCATTAGCGAAGTAGATACAAAAGCAGATGTAAACCGCAGCGATATCTGGTTAACGCACTGGAATGGGTCTGAGACAGTGCAACTCACCGCCACGGCTGAATCAGAACATACCCCACGTTGGAGCCCCGATGGCAAACATTTAGCTTTTTTGTCTACCGGAGCTGATACCGAATTTACCGATCAAGTTTGGCTAATTGACCCGACGGGCAATAAGCCGCGGCGTGTGAGCTCCCTTGCAAATGGCGTCTCGGATTATGCTTGGGGGCCTGACTCAGAACATATTGCAATAATATCAGCTGTTGTGCCTGAAGGCAGCAGCCTTGATGCTGACGGTGGCCCTTTAGTCATCGACCGTATGTTATTCAAGCGCGATGGTTATGGTTACCTTAGCAAAGCCCGCTCTCGTGTCCACTTACTTGATCTAAAAGACCTGAGTGTTGAGCAGCTGACGAATGGCCCCTTCGATGAAATCATGCCGTCTTTTTCACCCGACGGGAAAAAAATAGCCTATGTTACCAAATTGGGGGAAGACCCCGATCGTCACGAGAATTGGGATATTCTTACCATTGAGCTTACTACTGGAGCCAAACCAAAACAGATAAGCGACGGCGTTTTTATGGAATGCGATCCCATCTGGGGGTGGGGCAGTGGGCCGACTTGGAGCCCTGATAGTAGCAAGTTGGCGTGTGTCCAAAGTGGGCCGATGGAATTATCCTGGTTTAGCCTGCAACAATTAGCCGTTTTCGGGGCGCAGGGCGATCAAGGCCAGCAACCCACAGTTGCTTTGGACCGGAATACCATATCGCCCCAATTTTCTCTTGATGGTCAGCGTTTATTTTTCATTCTTGAAGATGACCAAAGCACCCATTTGGCGTCCGTAGGCCTTGATGGGAAGGGGTTTAAACGCTTAACTAAAGCTGGGCGCACAGTAAGTTCGTACAGTCTTGGTCCACAAGGAAAAATTGCCGTGCTCAGTAGTAGCCCTGATGTACTGCCAGAAATTTATGTCATTGAAAATGCCGAGCTCAGACAGTTGACCCATGCTAATACCGTCTTCCTTGCCTCGGTTCAATTGGCAAGTACGGAGGTCGTTAGCTACCCGGGGGCCGACGGAATGACATTGCGTGGTTTGATTATGAAGCCGCCGGGCTTTCGGTCCGATGTTCGCTACCCCACAGTGTTTCGTTTGCACGGTGGTCCCGTCGCGCAGTGGCAACAAGAATTTGATTTTGATTGGCAATTTTTAGCCGCAAATGGCTATGTTGTTTTTGGGCCAAACCCGCGGGGTAGTTCAGGGCGCGGTGTGGAGTTTCAAAAAACTATTTATCAAGATTGGGGCAATGCCGATGTGCCTGACGTGCTTGCAGCGGCAGATTACCTGGTCAAAATGGGCATTGCAGATGAAGACAGGCTAGGGATCGGGGGCTGGAGCGCAGGGGCAATGCTGACCAATTATGTCATTGCTTCGGATACCCGGTTTAAAGCGGCCACCAGTGGTGCGGGCATATCCAATATGCTAGCGGGTTACGGCACCGATGAATGGTGGCAGGACTGGGAAGCCGAATTAGGCTTGCCATGGGAAACGCCAGAGAACTGGGCGCGGGTATCCTATCCCTTTTTACATGCTGACCGTATCAAAACGCCAACCCTATTCTTATGTGGTAGTGAAGATTATAACGTTCCTTTGATTCACTCGGAACAAATGTATATGGCTTTAAAACGTTTGGAAGTACCGACACGTTTGATCATCTATCCCGGCGAAAGCCACGGCATCTCTAAACCCAGTTTCTATCGTGATGTATTGGTGCGATACTTAGATTGGTATGATCAATGGTTGAAGTAAAACCTGCTTACATTATGCAACGGGTGCCATATGGGCTGAGGTCACACAATAAGTAATTATTTTACTATCATTTAAGCTTCGCATTAATCCTTGTTTCTTTGTTAGGCAACACCATTATTCATTACTTATTTTTAATCGTCGGAATCGGCTTGGCAATATTTGCCTTTAAAAGAAATTTTTTTTAAAAAACTTATATTCAATTTATTTAACGGTTTACATCCTTTGTTGAGTTTCAGTCTTTATTATTATTTCTGAAGAGGAATATCATCCTGTTCAGGACATACCTTGGTTTATTCTATTTACTACAATGTTGTTTATATTTTGGGTTGCTAAATACAGGTTTGCTGGAGATAAAACACTTTTTTTCTATACGGATATTTCTTTTACTAATCTCATCATTGATTTATTAGTCATTTTTTTTCTATCATTATTGATGATATTTTTCTCATAATTAATGGAAATGCGAATTAACGTTGTAGGAACAAGTGGGTGTGGTAAATCTACTGTAGCTAAACGCATAGCTGAAAGACTTAATGTTCCCTACATACAATTAGATGAATTATATTGGAAGCCTAATTGGGTTGAATCACTTCCGTGTCCCAGTGCCAACTACCCAAGTCAGCTACGCAATATCAATAGCTTACAGCTGCTCGCGACACAATGGCTTCGGACATACAATAATGAAAGGCCGCATACCGCAATTGGTGGCATCCCACCAAGATGGTTACAGGCGGTGGCATAGCCCTCTACTTTTGATATAGGTTATTAATGGGGGGATTACAATTATGCTAGAGCCAGAAAACAATCCGAATAGATCGTTCATCGTTGATCCGCCTCGTCCGATACGGTTTCTAATGTCCAGGCTCATGTCTCGAAACGCCAGCGCGAATCGAATCATGAAAAACCGCGCGAAGGCCGAGATAGAACGGAAAAGCAAACGGCAACCTCACCGCGTGGAGTATTTTCACCAGTTGGACGACCCCTACTCTCATCTTGTTGCTCAAGTGGTGGCTGACTTTGCTACACAATATGATATCGAGATTGTGCCACACCTGGTCCGCGCATCAGGAGGTCGAAATCAGCCTGAGGAAGAAAAACTCGCCATTTGGGCACGGACAGATTGCGGGTTGATCGCACCGCACTACGGTTTGTCGTTTCCTGAAAATGCCGGACGAGTGCCAGAACCTGAACTACAAAAAATTGCAGGACAAGTTCTCGCTGGTCTGACAGCGCAGGAGTTCCTCGCCAGGATAAAGGATATCAGCACAGCGGTTTGGTCCGGAGACCCTTTGGGCCATCTCTCGTCCTCCACGTTAAGTGTGAAACCGCAAGAATTGGAGACAGCCCTTGATAAAGGTTCTGCATTGCTTGCGGTAATGAATCATTATTCGGGAGGAACTTTTTATTATGGCGGTGAGTGGTACTGGGGGGTGGACCGCCTGTTTCATCTAGAACAACGGCTCCGTGACCTTGAAGCCTGTAGATCCCCGACTGAGCCATATCTTGTACCTCGGCCTTCTCATGACTTAGGCGGGGTCGATGCTTCCGGCCTAACGTTGGAATTCTTTCCGTCCCTCAACAGTCCCTACACAGCGATCATTTATGACCGCACCATTGAGATGGTTGATGCCTGTGGGATCACACTCAGCCACAAACCTGTACTTCCGATGATCATGCGCGGTGTCGCAGCAACAAATGCCAAAGGCAGCTATATATTATTTGATACAAAGCGGGAAGCAGAGTTTTTCAACGTCCCCTTTGGCCCCTGTGTGACACCTATTGGTACGCCAACACGTCGTTCCTATTCGCTTTTACCCTGGGCGAAAACCCAAGCTAAAGATATTCCCTTGCTCAGCAAGCTTTTGAATCTGGCGTTCGCGCAAGGCATTGGTTTGCATAAAGTGAAGAATATCCGTCGAGCGGTTGAAGAGGTGGGTTTGGAATGGAAAGAGGCTAAGCAACACCTGGACAGCGCTGACTGGAAGGAGATTACAGAACAAAATCAGGATGAAATGGTTGATGGCATGGGACTTTGGGGTGTGCCGAGCTATCGTCTTTCGGGTCCAGATGGGGAACCTGATCTGGCCGTGTGGGGACAGGACCGCCTGTGGCTTGTCGCTGCTGAGATACGTAGACGGGCTACGATAAGCTGAGCGCCAAGCTAGCTAACATCAAATTCGAAGTCATAAGAGGATAGGAATTATAACAGGGCTTTTCGATCGAAAGTTTGAGTATCGAATCAGATCGGTTGCCTGCTTGTTTGATGAAAGCGTGTAGCCGTATGACGAGTAGTGGTTAAACGCTACCAGGGCTTGTGGTGATTGGATGACCTGGTGATGGGCGTAAGAGACACTTCTGCTAATTTAAACTGGAGAAGAGGCGTTTCAAAATGAGCTTGTCAAATACAGAGAAACACGTTAAGGATATACGACGATAGACCCGCCGTAAGTTCTCGTCGGAAGAGAAAATAAAAATTGTCCTGGATGGATTGCGCGGAGAATATTCAATCGCTGAACTCTGTCGTCGGGAAGGTATTAACAGCAATCTCTATTACGGCTGGATCAAACGAAGCACCCTTGCAGAACGTCGTTTGCATTATCAACGGCATGCTGCGTAAGATGAAAACCGATGAGCAAAAGTACTCCCTTAAATGAGATGCTCTTCTGTTCCATTTGTTTGACGACGGACAGTCAGTAGTTAGTGAATACGACCTCTTTGTCTCAGGACAATCCAAGGGCGATATCTAGATCATGGTGTTCGAATGCCGAAGACATCTGCCGTATCTCGGAGTTTGGCGCATCGTATTTGTTTGACACTTCCTTCCATTGACTTGTGGCCATTGCAACCTCGTTTATGATCCTATCGGCGTCTGATAACTTGATCGAATATTCTTCTGCAACTGATCTTAAGAGTTCGATAGAGCAAGTTCCTTCGTGATAGTCGATCAGTGTTGTCAGGATTCTGGGCTTCTTATCCTCAGGTGTTGGGTTGAGATCGTAGGCAGGAGATAGAGTCCAACCATCATTTCCCATCCAGAGGAATCCATGGTTTCTAAGGTGATCATCAGTGTTCGAGACCAAGATCGAAAACGTCACTCGTCTAAACAATTCTTTACGGTCTTCTTTTGGATTTGCTCCGTTCTCTGAAATTGCATCGACGAGCTCTAGGTAACTGGCCTCTTCTCTGTCAGCATGCTGTGTCATTGCCATAGCCGACATAAATGGAGTTCTAATCTCGCCTTTGCGGTCAAACCTCTTTGTGATAAATATCGGTTTTCCTCCAACATGAAGAATTTGGTGTGCCGCAGTGCGAATCCCAGAACGCTGTGCTAGTTCAAAAGCGATAGCTTCCCAACGCTCAATGGAATAGTCATCATCGTTTTTAGGGAACTTGGCAATGGAGAGATTATTGTTTTGATCTAGGATCGAAGCCTTCGGCCTTGCCCCACCCAGAGAAGAACCAGGTGCGAAAATTAACGTCAAGTCTTCATCAGTCTCTTCGCCGTTGATGATTCGTTGGGAGGCGTTTAACAATCTTCCAAGTTCGATTGTGCCAGGGACTCCTGACGTTAATGGCGCCTGAAATTCCTCTTCATCCTCCCATCTAAAGCGCAGTGCACCCAATCTAGTTTGATCAGAAACTCCGAGTAGATAATCTGTTTCTTGCAGAGTTTTGGGCCTTCTTTCTTCAACCTCAGCTTGTCTTCTCTCCCTCCTTCTCATAAGGCTTCGGCCCCAATTGTCGGGAGTAGAATCGCCTATGGTTCCAAATATTTCTTTACTGTTCGGTGGGTAGAAAACTCCAGGGCCTATCGGTAGAGCGGGGTCGATAGGAAAACTCTCTTTTGAATCGGCCCATTCTTGAGAATACTCAAATGAGACACTTTCTCTTCCAGCGCGTGGGATGCGCCTCATTGTTCCGAGTTTTATTAGCTTTCCTTGCCAGTCAATGAGAACCTCTACGTTACTCACTGTTTTTTGACCTTGGTGAATAGGTTCGCTTTGGAAGGTTGTCTTTAGAAAGCTCAAGTCCTGTTTGATCTTGTGAAGAGTCGGCGATGCTCGCCAGCCCATTAAGGAGGTTCAGTGCCTGTAGCACTGCTGCAACAATGCCAATGCTTACTGCAGGGTCGCCTTTCTCGATTCTCGATAGTGTAGGTCGGCTAGTTGCTGCCCTGTCCGCAACTATCTCCATGGATAAGTTTCTTCTTAATCTGGCTGTTCTAATATCTTCTCCAAGCTTTCTAATTGCCCTTCTGGCAGCTGGAGGCGGTCTGTGTGCAGTGGCCATAACGTAATCTTGGTGATACATATAGAGCTTTAATGTAATACGATGTTAACATATAAGCAAGAACTACTTCTGTGCAAGTTGATGTCTTTCATGAAAATGAAAATTGGGGTCAGAGTCGTTACACTGACCCCAACTCCGCTGCCTGCCGGTGCCTTGTCCAAAAAGGTGGCAGGGATTTATAAAAACGCGAGGAGGTAATCGGTCGGCATCTAAATCTAGATGCCGTAAGTATCCATTAGTATTTTCTGAACTAATCGATTCGGTAGGTAATTTAACAGACCAACCAAAAACTTCTGAATGAACATGCCTTCTCTATAGACTAATTTTGGATTGCTGGACTCAGCAATCTCGAGAAGCTTAGCTGCAAGTTGCTTACTATCTGCACCATTTTGTTCGTCATGTTCCATTACACTAATAGCCTTCTTACATCGCTCATCATATATGGATTCATGACCGCTTTTTTCGACCATGACACGCGCTGCGGTGAAGCCTGTCTTATAATCATCCGGCTCAATGCGTGTCACCTTAATGCCATAGGGTTGCAGTTCCATACTTAAACCATCTGATAAGCTCGCAAGGGCTGATTTGCTTGCGGAATAAAAAGCTTGAAATGGAATTGAGACAAGACCGC
>Ga0233433_10001381_pt1 | contig 23302 bp, 22 predicted proteins | sample SI_122_August201_5_FD_179868 | JGI IMG/M metagenome (GOLD analysis project Ga0233433, IMG submission 179868) | Seawater microbial communities from Saanich Inlet, British Columbia, Canada - SI_122_August2016_100_MG | ecosystem: Environmental > Aquatic > Marine > Inlet | place: Canada: British...
TAGGTGTGGATTTTCACTACAAATTAGCCCTGGTTTGGTTATCCTTGTTCCAGAAGGCGTCTTAAATCAATTAATGCCGCGTTTGTTCTTGATATTCGTGCGAGGCCATTAGCAGTGAATGGTTGGCCATTAGGAAACTCTTAGGTGTGGATTTTCACTACAAATTAGCCCTGGTTTGGTTATCCTTGTTCCAGAAGGCGTCTTAAATCAATTAATGCCGCGTTTGCTCTTGATACGTGAGAGGCCATTACCAGTGAATGATTGGCTAATATACCGAGACCACTGCCATTTAGGATGACTGGGCTCCATAAGCGATCTTGAGTTGGTTCAAGTTCTCTTATGATTTGCTGCAGGCTAACAGTGGCATTCTTTTTCTCGAGCACATCTGCGAAATCGATCTCTACAGCGCGTAGTAGATGGATTAGTGCCCAGGTGGTGCCTCTTGCTTCGTAAAACACGTCGTCCAGTTCGGTCCACGGGGTTTTTAATTCGAGTTCTTTTTCTGTGAGTGTTGATTGGTTGGCTGCGCTGTCCCCTGCTAAAGCGGTATCGAGTTGGCGCTTACCCACGCTGGCGCTCAGTTTCTGTGAGATATTGCCTAAGCGTGTTTCCACTTCAGATAGCCATATTCTGAGATTGTCAGCTCGGGCGTAGAATTGGGCTTTTGATTGTTGTTCATCGCCAAGTCTTTGCAAATAGTCTGATAACGCGGCAGTCCCTTTTCGATATTCGGTTTCTGACTCGGGAAAGACCCACTTTTTATTGTCGAAATAAAACTGGTTCTCTGCGGCTACCAGGCTGCTATCTTCCTGAGATTGAGATTGAGAACGGCTTAGGTTATTTCTAAGAGTTCGGGCCATATCTCTGAGCTGCACTAATACGCCAAGCTCCCAGTTGGGGATGTTGTCCATGAAGATGCCTGGAGGAGCGATATCATTACTGAGATATCCCCCTGGCTTGTGTAACATAACATCAGCCATCGTTATCATGGCGGTTATTGTCGCACTGCCTGTTATAGGTTGTCGGGTTGCTGTCGCGAGCAGGTCAGCCTGGTTCTTTTTTACGTCAAATAGTTCGGGTTCCGAATCCCAATAGAAAGATAGACCGGAACACAGCAGAATTACAATGATGGTGGCAACTGCGGTAACTTTACCAATGCTGTTAAAGCTCATGGTTTCGAGTTTTTCGCGATTTTCATCAAGGAGGTTATTGAAATAATTTTTCATTTTGGTCCAGATTCTCCCTGCTGCAAAGGGCGTGCATTGTTTTGAGGTTGCTCGTTTTGAGGTTGATCACTTTGAGGTTGATCACTTTGAGGTTGATAGTGCAGTTCAATCCGAGTCGGTGTGTCTCGTTTCAGGATAGCACTAACTCGATTTTCTGAATGTTCGTTAATGTGCCGATAAAGCCAGCGGCCCTGGGCATCATGCTTCGAATAGAGCGTAATTGCCGCTTGTTTTTTCTGAATTTCCGCGGCGATGTCCTGAAAATAGCTTAAGACATACTCTGGTACCGACGTTTCGATTTCCTGCTGCTCACTTAGAATCCAATCCGGTAAGACGATAATTTCTGTTTTTGTTTGTCGGCTGATTTCAAGACGTTCGGCCATCGCCGCCACTTCTGGAGCCAATGGGTCAACAAGATAAGCCTTGTCGAGTAGTCGTCTGGCCGCGCTGTATTGATCATCCTCGATGTGCGTTAGTGCCCAACTCAGATATTGGTCAATGATATCGCTCATTCCTTTGATAGCTTGAGAGTGATTATTCTGTAAGCGCAGAATCGCTTTATAGTGATGTAGGGCACTACCCTGGGTCGGGGTTGTCAGCCTTAGTTCCTCAACTGCCTGTTCAGCCAGCGTTAAGTGCATATCAATGGTTCGGAGGCGAGCTTGGTCTTCCTGCAGTAACATTTGATCGAGCTGCTGTTCTTCTTCATTGATTTGGGCTTGCTTGCTTAATGAGACCGGTTCCAGCATCTGACAGCCGCCCAGCAAGGAGGCGAGCAACGCAAGCGCAATGAAATAGTTTACACCGAGGCTGTGATACCGGACGTTATGGTTCATAATGTTATTTTAGCGCGACCATGATAGGCAAACAAAGCATGTTGTTCAGAAAACGATTGATATCAGTCATACTCTTGGCCGGATGCACCTTATCTTTAGGGGCCGCAGTCCAGGGTCTTAATGGCTTGACCAAGACCAGGATTCTCCCCGTGGATGAAGCCTTTGGTCTGCAAGTCCTGGCGTACGTTGACGAAGTAAAAATTCAATGGCGTATTGCTCCCGGCTATTACCTTTATAAAGAGAGAATATCGGTTTCAGAGCCTGGCAGTGAAGCCGTGCAGCTTGATTTTCCCGCGGGAATAGAAACATTTGATGAATATTTCGGTGATGTAATCGTTTTTGAGGACCACTTGAATATTTCGGTTCCAAATGGATCGGTTTCTAATCAAGGGGAAACGGTACTGGAAGTTCGATATCAGGGCTGTGCCAAACTTGGATACTGTTACCCACCGCAAACCAGGATGATCGATTTGCCCTAGGTGACAGGCATCGCGAACGGCAAGTAGCTGGACGCGGAGATGTGGAAGAGCGGTTGGATCTTGCCCTGAATGAAAGCAATAGTCCGAGTATAGATGTAACCCATTTTGGTGGAGTCCCGGGTCGGGAGTGTGAAGATGGCTGGGTGTGGTTTGAATGTTCGGGCTTGGGTGGTGATCGCATTAAGCCAGAAATTTGAAATAAGTTGCGCTACGGTTATTTGCTGGAAAGGGATTTAGACACCTGCAGGCGAAAAACGGCAACTTCTTATAAAGGCTGATTTCTTACAACAGTCAAAGTACAGGCAGTGACCGGGAATCAAACGAAAGCTGACCCGAATGCCGGAATATTTTGTATTTCGTCGTAAAGCACCTAAGATTGCTCTGCACTGGAGGAGGTTTTCAGCAATATTTTATCTGGAGATTGAACTTGAACATGATACTTGTCCTCAATGGACCTAATTTGAATCTGCTTGGTACCAGAGAGCCGGAAATATATGGCTACGATACTTTAGAGGATATAAATGATCGATTGCAGGAGCAGGCTAATGGTCTTGGTCTTGAGCTGCACTTTTTTCAATCAAATGCTGAGCATGAACTGGTCGAGGCTATCCACCAGGCTAGAACACAAGCGCAGTTTATCATTATTAATCCTGGTGCTTTTACTCATACCAGTGTTTCTTTGCGGGATGCTTTTAGTGCTGTACAGATTCCCTTTATTGAGATTCACTTGTCTAACGTATTCGGACGGGAGGAGTTTAGAAAGCATTCTTTCCTGTCTGAGATTGCTGTTGGTGTTATCTCGGGTCTAGGTTCTTTAGGCTACGAGCTGGCACTGCAGTCCGCTTTCCAGCAGCTAAGTAAGCCTGGTGGGTCCTAATATGAAAATGCAGTTTCAGGTGAGATCGATGCCTGCGCGCACCTATGCTACATGAACACGCAACCCAGTTGGTTGCAGGCTAGCCACTGAAAACAATACCCGAGCAGTAACTAGATAATTGATATGAGAGGCCGTTAATTCCATGCACTGGCACAAGATCACATTAGTGGCTGGCCCTGAGAATGCTGATGATTTAGAGCAGTGTTTGTGGGCTAATGGCGCAGTGGCGATTACTTTTACCGACTCTCAGGATGCCCCTATTTTTGAACCCGGTCCTGGGGAAACGCCTTTATGGGACTCGCTTTATATCTGTGGATTATTCGATCAGGATAAAACCATTGCAGAGGTTGTAAATAATCTTGAAGCAGATGGAACAGAAGTTCATCAGATCGAAATTTTACAAGATAAGGTATGGGAGCGGCAGTGGTTAAAGGAGTTTAAGCCCAAGTGCTTTGGGCAGAATTTATGGGTTGTGCCAACAGCATATGAAATACCCGTTGAAGCCAGGACGGCGATTCGTCTAGATCCTGGTCTAGCCTTTGGAACGGGTACTCATGCGACTACCGGGCTAATACTGGAATGGTTGGATCAGCAGGTTCTGAAGGGTAAACGGGTAGTCGATTATGGCTGTGGCTCGGGCATACTTGCCATTGCAGCCCTGTTACTGGGCGCAGAGAAAAGTGTGGCTGTCGATATAGACCCTCAGGCATTGACGGCTGCACGTGACAATGCAGTTTTAAATGGAGTTGCCGACCGGCTGGATATCGTTATGGCTGAAGATTTTGAAGGCAGCGAGTATGACGTAGTCCTCGCCAATATTCTGGCGGGACCTTTGATTGACCTGGCTGGCTTATTAACGACTTGTTTGCGCTCCAATGGCGATCTTGTGCTCTCGGGTGTGTTGGACAGTCAGCTCGCCCAGGTGCAATCTGCCTATCTCAAGGATATTAACTTTGTTGGCCAGGCCGATCGGGAAGGGTGGGTATGCGCCCACGGCAAACGATGCTGCTAACGCAATGTCCAGCGTGTCAGACTGCCTTCAGGTTGACACTTGATGATCTGGCGATAGCTGCGGGCCAGGTTCAGTGTGGTCATTGCCAGCACATTTTCAACGCGATAGAGCATGGCGCTGAGGAGTCCAGGCTGAGTGGCGAGGATTCTTTGCCTGAACGCCCTTCGGCTGATATTGGCTTGGCTGATGATTTCATAGATGAATCTGGCTTGGATAATGATTTTATAGATGAAAACGCTTTAGCTGAACTTGGTGTTGATGAAGACGCTTTAGACGACGCCTTTTTAGATGAAAATGCTTTAGCTGAACTTGGTGTTAATGAAGACGCTTTAGCTGAAGCTGGTGTTAATGAAGAGGAGTTAGATGAAATATTTGCTTCAGTAGTAACCGAATTCCCAGCATTTACTGACCAAACTAATCCTGTTGGCGAGAACGCATCCATAGACACTGCTGAAGCAGTCTCGATTAACGGTGTGGCAGTTGACCCACAGTTAAAACGCTCTACAGGCTTCGCTGTAGACAGGACTCTATTAGTAAGTGGTTTACTGACACTGCTGTTCTTGGCGCAGGTTACGATGATTTTTTCTGAGAATTTGTTAGCAAATCGGTATACAAGAAGCTGGTTAGAGGCCGGTTGCGAGATATTTAACTGCGCGATTCCGGCTTTTATTGATATTGACTCGTTAACCATCAAAGAATCAGAAATTAGCCCGCTTGACTCGATGGGGCAGAGATTGATAACGGCACGTCTACATAACAGCGCTGACCTTGCGCAGCCGCTACCTGACCTGTTACTGGAATTAACCAATGCTAGTGGCGCAACCGTGGCGCACCGCGTATTTGATCCAGGCGAATACCTCACGGAAGCCTCAGACGCCGGATTTGTTGGTGCAGGGGATTCTCTACCGCTTTCCTTACCGGTGATCTTGGCGGAAAGTAACTTGTCGGTACTGGGATACCGTTTACAATTGAAGCCCTAAAGGTCAACCAGAATTATCTAATACCCTCGGGTAAACAGCTGTTATCTAATGCTCTCGAGGTTAACAACTGTTAACATACAGGTTTTCCCGCTCCTATCTGATTATGCTGAAAATCGGTGTCCATACCCATGACAGTCAAGTTGTTGTAGCTCCGATGGCTGGGGTGACAGATCTGCCGTTTCGCAACCTGTGCCGTAGCTTCGGTAGTCATTGGCTGGTGTCTGAAATGTTATCAAGTGACCGCAGGTTATGGTCATCTCAAAAATCCAGTTATCGGAATAGATTCGATGGTGAAGCTGGCTTGCGGTGGGTTCAGATCGCCGGCGCGGATCCGGACATGATGGCAGATGCAGCTAGGGATATTGCCTCTCGAGGTGCGCATATCGTTGATATCAATATGGGCTGCCCAGCAAAGAAAGTTTGTCGCAAGGCCGCTGGGTCGGCATTGCTGAGGGATGAAAGTTTAGTGGCCAGAATATTGAGCCGGGTTGTAGCAGCCGTGCGCGTTCCCGTTACCCTCAAAATCCGACTGGGTTGGTCCTATGACGAGGTCAATGCTGTCCGTGTTGCTAAAATTGCAGAAAATGAAGGCATTGCTGCTTTAACCGTTCATGGCAGGACCAGGGATTGCAGGTTTTTGGGTGAGGTGAATTATCACCTTATCGGCGAAGTGAAAAGCCAAGTTTCCATTCCAGTCATCGCTAATGGCGATATAGATTCCATTGACAAGGCACGAGACGTGATCAGCTTAACTGGAGCCGATGCACTGATGGTGGGTAGAGCTGCTCTAGGCCAGCCCTGGTTGCCCGCTGAGATAGACGCTGGTTTGAAATCCGGGATACCTGCAACGTGTTTATTGTTCGAAGAGAAATTGACTGTGATGCAAGAGCACATACGCCTACTTGTTGAGTTTTATGGAGAGACAGCAGGCCATCGAATTGCCAGAAAGCATGTAGGCTGGTTTCTGCAGGAGCATTATGTGGATAGCCGATTGCTCAGGCAGCAGTTCAATGCTTTGGAAAATTCAACTTATCAGGTTGAGTTCATTGCTAGTGCCAGGTCATTACAGTTAAAGGTCGCTTGATGAAAAAAGACAGGCAACCCAGTGAAGCCGGTGTTGAAGCCCCTGTAACTTCAACTAAAGGGGTTGCTGCCGCCGTTGATGAGGCCCTGACAGACTATTTTAGAATGATGTCCGGAGAAACCATTGAAGGCTTGTACGAGCTTGTTTTATCAGAAGTTGAACCGACTGTATTGGCTAAAGTGATGGAATATACAGCTCATAACCAGAGTAAAGCGGCCGAAATCCTGGGCCTCAATCGAGGCACATTGCGTAGTAAATTAAAGAAATATCAGCTTCTTTAACCTGTACCGGGTTAACCGGGAACAATTCCTTTTAGTGGGTGTAGATTATGTCCGATGTAAGTATCCGAAGAGCGCTGATCAGTGTTTCAGATAAGAGTGGTTTGGTGGAGTTAGTGAAACCGCTGGCAGAACTGGGCGTGGATTTATTGTCAACAGGGGGCACCTACCGGTTACTTCAGGAAAATGGTCTGTCTGTCCAGGAAGTTGCGCAGTATACCAAGTTTCCGGAGATGATGGATGGCCGAGTTAAGACTTTGCATCCAAAAATCCATGGGGGTTTATTAGGTCGGTTGCCGCAGGATAGCGATATCATGAATGCTCATGATATCGATGCCATTGACCTGCTGGTGGTAAACCTTTATCCCTTTGAGGTGGTAACAGTGGATCCGAATTGTAGCCTTGAAACAGCGATTGAGAATATTGATATAGGCGGACCTGCCATGGTTCGGTCGGCTGCCAAAAACTATTGCAGAACGACGGTAGTTGTAGACCCGGATGACTATCCGCGATTGTTAACTGAATTGACCGATCATCAAGGAGTCGTCAGTGAGGCTTTTCGATTTGAGTTAGCCTGTAAGGCATTTGAAAAAATAGCCGCCTATGATGCTGCCATTGCTAATTATTTAGGCCGAGTTCAGCTTGAGGACAATGCTCAAAAAGAACGCTTTGGCCGAACCCTGACGCAGCAATGGGTAATGAAACAGGAAATGCGCTATGGGGAAAACCCTCACCAGCAGGCTGCCTTTTATGTGGAAGGGGATGGATCGAATGCGTCCGTCGCCGCTGCAACTCAGGTGCAGGGTAAGGCGCTTTCGTATAATAATGTGGCCGATACGGATGCCGCTCTGGAGTGCGTAAAGGAATTTGAAGCAGCAGCCTGTGTCATCGTCAAACATGCTAACCCTTGTGGTGCTGCTGAGGCTGCTACATTGCAGGATGCGTATCGTGCAGCATTTGCAACTGACCCGACCTCAGCTTTTGGTGGCATTATTGCTGTTAACAGGGAGTTAGACGCCGAGTTGGCTCAGGAGATGGCAGACAATCAGTTCATTGAGGTAGTTATTGCTCCAAGTATTACATCCGCGGCGAAACAATGTCTTGCAGAGAAAAAAAATGTAAGAGTCCTCGAAGCAGGTCCGTTAGATGTTGATAGCATGGGTTTTGACATGAAACGGGTCAATGGCGGCTTATTATTGCAGAGTCGGGATGATTTACTGGTTGACCAGCAGACTTTACGGGTAGTAACCGAACAACAGCCCTCTGAAGCACAGATGAATGACCTCAATTTTGCCTGGAAAGTGGCTAAATTTGTCAAGTCCAATGCGATAGTCTATGCCAAAAACAGTCAGACCATTGGTATCGGTGCAGGTCAGATGAGTCGTGTTTACAGTGCGAAATTAGCCGGTATAAAAGCTGCAGATGAAAATTTGACAGTCGCTGGCTCTGTTATGGCCTCGGATGCTTTTTTCCCGTTTAGGGATAGCATCGATGCAGCGGCAAAGGTTGGTATTAAGGCGATAATTCAGCCTGGAGGGTCGATACGTGATCAGGAAGTGATTGATGCTGCAAATGAGGCTGGCATTGCGATGGTATTTACAGGTATGCGACATTTTAGACACTAGTTTCAGGTTTATCCTGATTTGGGGAAGTGGGTTTGAATATTCTCGTTATTGGAAGCGGCGGCCGCGAACACGCTCTTGCCTGGAAACTGGCTCAAAGTGATCTAGCTGATCGTGTTTTTGTGGCGCCTGGAAACGGTGGCAGTGCGCTTGAACCTGAGCTCACTAATGTCAGTCTTGAGCCGATGGATTTCGATGGCTTAATTGAATTTGCGCTTCATGAAAAGATAGAGCTTACAGTCGTGGGTCCCGAGGCTCCGCTTGTAGCGGGCATCGTCGATCGGTTTAATGATGCGGGCCTGGCCTGCCTGGGTCCCTCTGCTGCAGCGGCAGAGCTGGAAGGGTCAAAGAGTTTCAGCAAGCAATTTCTTGTTAAGCACGGTATTCCAACCGCGGCCTACGGCAGTTTTGAATCATCCGCGCAAGCCTGTGAATTCGCACGTAGCCTGCCTCTACCTGTGGTTATAAAAGCGGATGGTCTAGCCGCAGGCAAAGGTGTGCTGATTGCCCAGAGTTATGAAGAAGCGGACAAGGTAATCAGTCATATGCTGGAGGGTAATGCGTTTGGGCATGCCGGGCATCGAGTCGTGGTTGAGGAGTTTATGCAAGGGGAGGAAGCGAGTTTTATTGTGATCGCCAATGGTAATACCTACCGCTCATTTGCTACATCTCAGGATCACAAGGCGATATATGATGGGGATTTGGGACTCAATACTGGAGGCATGGGTGCTTATTCGCCAGCACCGGTGGTGACAGATGTTATCCATGAGAAGATTTTAAGAGAGATTATAGAGCCCACCTTGGCCGGTATGATTGCAGATGGCCATCCCTATACTGGATTTCTTTATGCTGGATTGATGATAGAGCCGACTGGGGGCATTAAAGTTGTGGAGTTCAATTGTCGTTTCGGCGATCCGGAGACACAGCCGATACTGCTTCGTCTGCAGTCGGACTTTGCGAGTGTTTGCTTAGGTGCTGTGAATAACGAGTTAAATGATTGCAGTCTGGAATTTACTGAAGACGCTGCTGTTGCTGTAGTTCTGGCGGCTGAAGGATATCCTCTGGCCTATCGAAAGAACGAAGAAATCCAAGGGCTGAATAAGCCGGGTAACAGCAAGGTTTTTCATTGTGGCACGATGTTAGAGGGTACTAAAGTTAAGACTTCAGGCGGCAGAGTCCTTGCCGTCACGGCCTTGGGTAAATCTGTCAGTGACGCTCAAAGTCAGGTCTATGAAGATATACAGGCTATCGGGTTTCCTGGTATGCAGTATCGTCGTGATATAGGTTATCGCGCTGTATCAAGGGAAAAACGTTTGGTTGCTTCAAGCAACAAAGGTTCAACTAGTTCAAAGGGTAACAATTCACGAGATTAATCGCCCGCCGTCAACCGCAATAACCTGCCCGGTCGTGTAGGAATTTGTTGCCAGATAGAGTGCTGTTATCGCTATATCAGAGGCATTACCGGTTCTGTTTAAAGGAACCTTTTTGAGCAGGGAATCAACCCATGCTGATTCTTCTGGTTGACTATTACTTGGATGTAAAATAGCACCTGGAGAGATCGCGTTGACCCTGATATTGGGTGCCAGTTCCAGCGCCAGTGCCCGTGTCATCATAACAAGGCCGGCTTTGCTGATACTGTAAACGCTGTAATGCTGAAGCGGTTGCTGGGCATAAACATCTGCAATATTGATAATGCTACCGTTACTCTCTTCGAGTTTAGGTGCGAGTGCCTGGCATAAAAATAAAGGCCCTCTGAGATTAGTATTTATGGTGCTCTCCCAGTGCGCTAGATCGATGCTGCTTAGGGGCTGTGCCGAAAATACCGAGGCATTGTTAATTAACAGATCCAGGCGCTGATCAGAGCTAAACCAATGGTCCGCTGCCTGTTCAGTGCAGGCAGGGTCGCTTAGATCACCCCTGACCAGGCGGGTGGAATTAGTTCGAACAGAATTGAGTTGTTCGCACAGTTCGTTTGCCTGACCTTCAGATGTTTGAAAGTGCAGGACCAGATTCCACCCTTGGGCGTGGAAGCACATTGCAATTTCCCTGCCGATGCGTTGTGCAGCACCAGTTATGAGAGCGACCTTAGCCATGTAAATCGTTCGCAATAATTTCAATCAGCAAGGCTCTCAGCGCGGCTTTAATTTCAGGGCCAGTTAACCCGGGCGAAAGGTTTTTTGTTTTGGTCGCAGCGGATAATGCCTGCCATTTTCTCCATTTAGTGGTAGTCTCGTTTGATGGCTTTGGTTGTATCACCTGGATAAGCTGAAGAATTTTTTCAAATCGTTCCGGTTTCCGGCGGGCGTCCATGTGTTCCAGGGTCGATACAATCTGAGCCGCTGAATTTGTGTCAGGATTAATCAGCTGTTCGCTATATCGTGCTAATAGAAGGTTCAGTTCCTGCCAGTATTTTGGCATTTTTATTTTGCTGTTAATATTTTTCAGGCTTGCTTCGCCGAGTCCCTCGCAGAGACTGGCAAATTTCTGTGCTGGTTCCAGATCGTTTGGTAGCAGCGACAGTCTGCTTATTCCTGCTTCGGTTAATTCTGGCCAGAGTTGATTGGCTGCACCGATGTCCCTGATGAAGACAAAGAACTTCTCTGGATGTTCTGTTTTCATGGCTTTTTCAAGTTCCATAAATATACGCTCTGAAGACAGGTCGTTAAGATCTCCTCGTCTGACCATGTTCTGGCATAGCAAACGAGTCTGGTCATGTACTTCAAACCCGAAGCTTCTAAATCTGGCGTAAAACCTGGCCAACCTGAAGACTCTCAAAGGGTCCTCATCAAAAGCGGTTGAAACATGTCTTAGTAGTCTGTCTCTGAGATCAATTTGTCCGCCGTAGGGGTCAAAGATAGTTCCCTGTGCATCTTCTGCCATCGCGTTGATCGTTAGATCTCTGCGGTACAAATCCTCTTCCAGGGTGACATCAGGGCGAGTGTCGAAGGTAAAATTCTGGTGACCAGGGCCGGTATTCTGCTCTTTTCTGGCCAAGGCATACTCCTGCCCGGTCGCAGGGTGCAGAAAAACGGGAAAGGCTTTCCCGACCTGCTTGAAACCGTGTTCAAGCATGCTCTCAGGTGATTCGCCTAACACTACCCAGTCTTGTTCGCTGTGTTCGTTGCGCGGAATTCCTAGTAGTTTGTCACGCACAGCGCCCCCTACCAGTAACTTTTTCACGGCGACACCATTTGTAATAAAAAATAATGCTGACAGGTCATGATTGAGCCTGCTGTTGGAACAATCGACCATCCCCGAGGCGAACGGCAGTCAGGTGTCTGCCATAGACACAGCCAGTATCCAAGCCGATCAGATTAGGCTGTCGTATACCCATTAGAGCTGCCCAATGTCCAAACAGGATGGTAGTTTTCTGCATCGATGGATTCAGGTAATCAAACCAGGGCTTAAATCCTGACGGTGCCAGGCTTTGCTTATGGGTTAATTCAATTTCACCTGGATGGCGATAGAATCGCATTCGGGTGAAAAAATTGGTGATGAGCCTTAATCTCGGCAAGCCGGTTAAATCCTTACTCCAAACACTCGGACTATTACCGTACATCGCCTGTAGGAAGCTGTTACAACTTTCGGCAGTGAGCTGATCATGCACTTCTTTACTAAGCGCCAGAACCTCTGTTCGGTCCCACATGCCCGGTATGCCAGCGTGAACCAGCAAGGTGTCGTAGTCTGAGTTATGCCTGACAAGGGGTTGCTGGCGTAACCAGGTTACGAAAGAGTCGAGTTCCGCATGCTCCAGCAGATCTGACAGCGTGTCGCCTTTGTGCTGATTTGCGAGTCCGCGGGCAATGGCTATAAAATGTAGGTCGTGATTGCCCAAGACGATCTGAATGTCGTTTTGGTCCATTAAGAATTGCAGGGTTTCTACATTATTTGGTCCTCGGTTAATTAAATCTCCAGCTATCCACAGGCTATCCTTGCCGCTGCTATATTTAATTTTTTTTAGCAGGCTTCTGAACTCTTTGTAACAGCCTTGAATATCGCCTATTGCAAAGACAGTCATTGCTTTTTCCGGCTAACAAAGTTTGCACACTCGGTAAAATCAGCGACACTTAAATTTTCTGCTCTGAGCTTTGGGTCCAGACCAATGCACTTTAAGTCATCCGGCGAGAGGAACGGGCTCAACGAGTTTCTAATGGTTTTCCGGCGCTGGCCAAATGCTCGAAGTAAAATCTCTCCCAGCAGGGTAATGTCCTCAGCGTTGAATGGTTTTTGCTTGTGGGGCTGGAGTCTTGCTACGGCTGATTCAACTTTTGGTCGAGGCGTAAAAGCCGATGCAGGTACCGCCAGGATTTTTTCCACCTGGCAATAGTATTGAGTCATCACCGAAAGTCTTCCATATACCCGACTACCAGGAGCGGCGACCATGCGTTCTACCACCTCTGCCTGAAGCATCAAGGTCATATCAGTTAATTGTTCAGGATAATTGAATAACCTGAACAGCAATGGGGTCGAAATGTTATAGGGTAGATTACCTACAATGCGTAGCGGAGAAGGCAGTTTCTCAATGGGGTATTCGAGAATATCGGCATTGATAATGTTGACCTCAGCAGGTAACTCTTTTTCCAGAATAGGGATCAAGTCCCGGTCAATCTCAATGACAATTAGATGTTCGGTCCTTTTTGCCAAAAGACGGGTCAGTGATCCTTTGCCAGGACCGATCTCCAGTATTCTATCGTGCTGTTGCGGTGCCACTGCTGAGACAATGTTTTCAATGACACTGGTACTGTGCAAAAAATTTTGGCCAAAGCGTTTTTTTGCATTCATGGGTGATTAATATTAGCAGTTGCGGACATACGGTCAGCCATTGAAATAGCTGTGAGCAGACTGCCGCAGTCTGCTTTACCGCTACCGGCGATATCCAGAGCTGTACCATGATCAACTGATGTTCTAATGATAGGCAGGCCGAGTGTAATATTGACGGCTGCTCCGAAGCTTTGACTCTTGAGTACTGGCAACCCCTGGTCATGGTACATGGCGACGACAGCATCAGCAGTTTGTAACTGCTTTTCGGTAAAGGCGGTATCAGCAGGTAGGGGTCCAATCAGGTTAAGCCCCTTTGATTTCAAATGATCCAGGGCTGGTTGAATTATTTCTATCTCTTCTCTGCCCAGGTAGCCTTGTTCGCCAGCGTGGGGATTAAGCCCACACACGACGATTTCAGGATGTGGTATATGAAATTGCTGCTGCAGGCATTTAGATAGTATAGTCAGAGTCGCTACAATGTTTTCAAAAGTGATCGCCGCAGGCACATCAGCAAGAGCCAGGTGCGTGGTGACTAAAGCGACACGAAGACGGCTACTGGCCAGCATCATGACGACCCTGGCGGTACCAGTTTCTTCCGCGAGCCACTGGGTATGCCCGGTAAATGCGATGCCTGCCTGGTTGATGACAGCTTTATTAATGGGGCCCGTGATTAGCCCTCTGCAGCGTTCTGTTTGGCAAGCTGCGACGCTCTGGCTTAGTGCTTCCAGAAGAAAGGGGCCTGCTCTAGAGTCGATATGGCCTGGAATCGACCGGAAAGGCAAGCTGATGGGTTGGATGTTCATCGCCTCAGGATCGTATGCTGTTGCCTTTGAGAGGACTGAAACAGGCAGGTCTGCGCCGAGTAATAATGCACGTTCCTGGATCAGGTCTGGATCTGTAAAATAGATACGATGGGGTAGTGGGCCGAGGGTCTTCTCAGCTTTAATACAGATATCAGGTCCAATACCGGCAGGCTCTCCAGGGGATATTGCCAGTGGTAAGCTAGATTCGGATCTCAACAAAAGCGTCTTCCCTTAATTCTCTTGTCCAGTTTTCCAATTCTTCATCCACCATCTGACTACGTAGATAATTTTCCGCTTGAGTCCGCATAAATTCATTGCTGAAGTCTTCGGTTCTGCGACCGGTTACTTCGAGGAAATGAAAGCCGAATGCAGTTTCAAAAACCCCGCTGACTTCATCGATTTCTGAATTTGACACAGTCTCTTCAAAAGCTCCGACGAATTCGCCTGCTCTACTCCAGCCGAGGTCACCCCCGTTTAAAGCCGATCCTGGATCATCGGAATATAACCTGGCTACTTCGCCAAATTCTCGTCCTTCCATGATTTCATCGCGCAGACTCATAGCCAGTTCTTTGGCTTCTTCGAGCGTACGGATTTCCGTTGTTTTAATTAAGACATGACGTGTCCGTGTCTGGTCGATGAATCCGTTTGATCTTGCGCCTCGGCTTTCTTCGAGTTTTATAATGTGAAAACCACTCCCGCTCTGAATGGGTCCTTTAACCTCACCTAGTTTCATGGTCTCGGCTATATCGGCAAACATCGATGGTAATTGATCAGGTTTGCGCCATCCTAGATCACCGCCTTTTAACGCGTTCTGCCCGGAGGAACGCTCCATGGCTAGTTTCTGGAAGTCGGCTCCAGCATTTATTTCTTCAAGAGTGTCTCTTGCTTGCTGGCGGATTTGCTTAATTACCTCCGAATCCGCGCCTGAAGGTACGGCCATGAGGATATGAGCAAATCTGTATTCGTCGGCAGTGATTGACTGCCCGAGTTCCGAGCCGAGGAAATTGTCGATGGCCTGGTCGGTTATTTCTATTCGATTACGCATAATGCCTTGCTGAACCCGGCTGATCATTATTTCCTTTTGCACCTGTTCACGCATGCTGTTGTAGGAGATACCATCGGCGACGAGTACCTCGCTGAATTCCTGTAAAGACAAATTATTTTGCGCAGCAATTTTGTTCATTGCCTCATTTAATTCGCCATCACTTACGCGAACACCCGCTCTCCTGGCCATCTGCATTTGTAGGCTTTCGATTACCAGGCGTTCGATTATTTGATTGGTTAGAATTTCATCAGATGGAATTCGCATCGGGTCAGTCAGCTGCGCTTTAATCGATGTCTTTCTTGATTCAAGCTCGGAGACCATGATGATCTCGTTATCGACGATGGCGGCTATTTTATCCAGGACAACCGGTGCTGCCTGGCTTGTCGAGGAGAGAATGACCAAATAAAGTAATAACCCTGTGCCAAAAATGTTCATTATTGTTGCCTTATCAATCAATGTTGTTCTGAAAACCCTGGAACGGTTCGTTCCAGGAGTCTTACCAGATCGCTACCTATGTTGCCGAGCCCCTTGAGTTGAAATTCAATGAAAATGCCACTTCTACTTTTAAATTCCGTGTACGGTTGTTGCGACATTTCTGTGCCCCGGAAAATATCGATAAATTCCCGGTAGGCCAGTTTCGCGCTCCAGCAGCAACCATTGTATTCTACAGCAGCGACTGACTCTATGCTTTCCTTTCTATTCCAGTCGTAATTCCACATGCCGACAACTCGCCAATAGGTAGATAAAGGCACTGCAATCGAGGCGTGGGTCAGTTTCTTATTTTCTAATCGGCTATGTTCTGAGTAGGATGCGGGGACCTTTTCAGAAAGGTGGAATAGATTGAATAGATACGACCCTGTGGGTCGATAGCTGAATCCTGCATAGCTTGAGATTATGCTTTTTTGATCAGTATTCCAATTGATTTTTCCGTCGAGTTTTAGATTCTTGCGCGGCTGCCAGGAGGCTTCTATAAAGATAGCAGACTTGCCTGCTTCGGTCATTTGATCGTAAGTTTGTGTGGGCAGGTCATAGTGAAAAAATGCCTTGCCTGCTTGAACCCTCAATACTTCCTGGCCATTGGCTTGGCTTAGTAGTCGGCTAGTCAGGGCGACACTTAGCTGTTCCCCTGGGATAAGGGCATCAACACCAGAGAATCGATTTTTTCTGAAAAGGTTATTGAATGAAGGATTGAACTGTCGGCTGTCATATAAATTTTCCGACGCTTTCAGGTTACCACCCTGGTGCAAAATGAATAGCCTGGGTTCCAGGGTTTGTAACCAGGCAGACTGACCCGAACTGATTAGTTTCTCAAACTTCAGGCCTGAATCGAAACTAACAATGGGCGTTAGGTCAGAACTAGACTGCTGTTCACTCCCATCCCCGAAATCGGTTCGGTAAGAGCGGTGATGGATCTGGATTTCTGGCTTTGCATAGCCCCAGGGTTTTGACCATGGCCAACTAATGCCCGAGGTGATCAGTTTACGTTGGCTGTTAGGTTGATTGAGGTTAGGGCTGGAGGCAGTTCTGAATTCACTGATTTGGGCCTCGCCATAGTAGTGCAGATTGCCTGTTGAGTTGCTGTAGTTAAGACTTAACTCCGGGTGTCGCTCGTATTGATCATCGAATTCGGGTAGGAGGCTTTGAAAACCTTCCATAGCCAGATTGGCGCTGAAATGTTCACCATGCCAGTTGATTGAAGCCGATTGGTTAAGCGCTGTTTTAGTTCGAGGATAGGGATCGTTAGAAAAAAAACTTTGTGATAAGTGATCTGCTCCACTCACAAGTGTGCTGTCGAGTTCACGTAGGTAATCCTGATCAGATAGTGCCGTATAGTTGATACTTGATTTAACAGCCTGCCATTGGCCTGTGTGCTGGGCCGATATTAACCAGCGCTTGCCATTTTGGCCGTTTGCTGGGTCTAGATTGGTTTGTTCTTCAGCAAATATTTCATCTTGGTTGATATATCCTAGCTGTAATTCATTTTGAGTTCCGGTGGTTAAAAATCGGCTTTCAAGCTGATGGAGACTACCGCGCTGGGCGATATTGCTGTAGGTGTAGCTGGCATCGAGGTTTGCCGCGAGATTGAAATAATAGGCGGCAGTTAAATTATAGCCACTTTCACTGTCCTTGCTCAGAGACGGCGGTAGTAGTCCTGAATGCCTTTGCGTATCGATCGGGAATTTAGCATAAGGCAGGTAGAATACTGGTACATCCTTGATCCTGACGGTGACGCCCCTTGCTTCGGCAATGCCAGATGTCATATCTAGATCGAGCGTTGACATTTCCATTAGCCATAGATCATCGCCTGGATCGCATTGGGTGAAATCACTTCCAGAGAGATGAATTTTAGTGGGGCTTTGCTTCTCAAGAAATTCAGCGCTTCCCCTGAATCCACTGTCTGGTAGAAAAAAACTTGCGTTGTTTACCTGGCCGGTTCCCTTTAAGAAGTCGCCGCTGGCGGATGCCCCCCTGATCAGAAGACCAGGTTCTCTTATCATCACCTGGCCAAGCAGGTTTAGTTGATTATCGGAAAGATTTATATCGGCGGCATCAGCGCTGATCAGTCGGTCAGATGAGCTGATTTCAACGTGACCAGTTATGCTCGCAGACTGATCAAGAATAAGAGAAGCATCATCGGCTCTGATTCTAATCGATTGATCGGCCACGGGCACATTGGTTAAGGGCTGTGAGCGATACAAATACTGGCCAGCACACTGCTTCAGCGGTTGGTTCTCAGCTTCAAAAATGCTTGGTTTCAGGACAGTCCAATCCGTTTCGGCAGCTGTCTGGGCACCTGAATTTACCGGCCAATAGAGCAATAAAAGCAATACTGAGCGGTTTATTGGACTATCGACTGCGAACATGATGCCTTAAGTTTTGTTGAGAGGGCCTAGAATAAGCGATAATGGGTGCTTTCTACAGCAAATCAGATCAAAACCTATGGACAAGCGTCTTCTACAACTGACTCAGTGGGCTCGCGAGTTTACTGCAGGCGAGGGCTACCCTATCGGTTCTGGGGAGCTTGTTCCTGTCTCAGAAGATGCTAGTTTCCGTCGTTACTTCCGCTTGCAGGGCTCGGATAGTGGTTGCGTATTTGTAGACGCGCCACCGACAAAGGAAGATCTTAACTCGTTCATAGCGATTACTGGGTTACTCGATCAGGGAAAAGTGTCGATAGGTAAGGTCAGGGGACAGGACCTAAAGTTGGGCTTCCTGGCCGTCGATGATTTAGGCGATCGGCTTCTTCTCGCTGAGCTCAAAGAGAATAAGCAGCAGGCCAACAGCAGATTACACCAAGCAGGGCTCGAAATTTTAAAGATGCAGCAAATTTCCAGTAATTTGCCTCTTTATAGTCGACAACTTCTTGAAGACGAAATGAAATTATTTCCTGAGTGGTTTTTGGGGCATAAATTAGAGTTCGAACTAACCAAGGAGTGGCACGATCTGTATTCCAGGCTGGTCGACATGATGATCAAAAGTGCGCTCAGTCAGCCGCAAGCATTCGTGCATCGTGATTTTCACTCCAGAAATATTATGTTAACGGCGGATAATGGCATGGCCGTCATTGATTATCAGGATGCTGTTATCGGTCCGCTCACCTATGATTTGGTGTCTTTATTAAAAGATTGTTATTTCAGGGTCAACCGAACTGAAGTCGTTGCTTTGGTAGAAGCAAACTGGCAACTGTTGAGGCATCGCCATCCCAATGAACTGAAATCTTTCCCGGAATTCCTGAGGTGGTTTGATTTAATGGGATTACAGAGGCATTTGAAATGCGCGGGTATTTTTTGCCGACTTCAGCTTCGAGATGGGAAATCGGGATATCTGGCGGATGTTCCTCTCGTGTTTGAATATATCCTGGAAGTCTGTGACCTCTATGAAGGTTTAGCGCAGTTTGGTCGCTTCCTCAGAACTAATATTAGCCCAGTCATGAAAGAAAAATTTGTATGAATGCCTTGCTGCTGTCAGCAGGGGAAGGTCTGCGGATGAGGCCGCTGACGGATAAACTGCCAAAGCCGTTGCTACAGATGGCGGGTCAGACGTTAATAGAGCGGCATCTCTATAATTTGAGGGATAGCGGCTTTAAAAGGGTGGTAATCAATTTACATTACCTGGGAGAAAAACTGCTATCAGCATTGGGTAATGGCGATCGATATGGTTTGGATATACAGTATTCGCATGAGCCGTCACTGTTGGATACCGGTGGGGGAGCCAAAGCAGCGCTGGCATTACTGGGCGATCAGCCTTTTGCCATGATCAGTTCGGATGTCTATAGTGATTTTTCTTTTAGATTGCTCCGCAATCTGAACCTGGATAAATCCCTCGGTCACTTGATACTGGTTCCAAATCCTGCTCATCATCCGACCGGAGATTTTTCCCTGATTGATGATCTGGTTGGCAACGATGGTGAACGTCATACATTTTCGGGGATTAGCGTGCTTCACCCCCAGCTATTGTCTATTTCCGATAGTCGGGTTTTCCCTATTAGAGACGTGCTTCGTCCGGCAGCCGCAGAGGGCAGATTGAGCGGACAGTTATACAAGGGCGCGTGGAGTGATGTTGGCACACCTTCGCGGTTAAAAGTGCTTGAGGAGTCGTTACTTAAAGCAAACGAAGTTAGGCGTAAGTAAAGCGAGGTTAGGCGTAAGTAAAGCTATCCTGTAAACTTCGTCATTAGAATTTGGAAACTAAATTATGAATACACCCTGGATAGCGCCGTCGATTCTGTCAGCAGACCTGGCTCGTTTGGGCGAAGAAGTAACGCAAGTACTCGATTCGGGAGCAGATCTTATCCATTTCGATGTCATGGATAATCATTACGTCCCTAATCTGACTTTTGGGCCCATGGTTTGCCAGGCCTTGCGTGACTACGGCATAACTGCTCCAGTGGATGTGCATCTAATGGTGAAGCCAGTGGATCATCTGATAAGCGCATTCGCAGCTGCAGGCGCCAGTTATATTACTTTTCATCCGGAAGCCAGCGAACATATCGACAGGTCTTTGGAACTGATCCGGTCCAGTGGGGCGAAATGCGGGTTAGTGCTGAATCCAGCAACATCAGTTCACTGCCTTGATCATGTGTTGGATAAACTGGATATGGTTCTTATTATGTCCATAAACCCGGGATTTGGCGGCCAGACTTTTATTGAATCGACGCACGCTAAGATCAAGCAGGTTCGCGAACTGATTGATCAAAGCGGTAGAGATATTCGCCTAGAAATTGATGGGGGCGTTAAAGTTGAGAATATAGCCGCGATCGCCGATTCTGGCATAGATACCTTTGTAGCCGGCTCGGCTATTTTTGGTTCAGGGAATTACCGGGAAACTATCGATAATATGCGCCATCAACTCAAGGCGTGAGAGTCGGTGACGAGCTGTTGGTCCCGAGCCTTTTGTTAAGAGCCTTTTGTTAAGAGCTTTTTGTTAAGAGCTTTTTGTTAAGAGCTTTTTGTTAAGAGCTTTTTGTTAAGAGCTATGGAGTTTGCCAGGACCGATGCGTTAAGCAGCCAAACGGTTGCCGTTGTAATAGGCTGGATTGCTTGTGCTGAATGTACGAACCTGGTCATCAAGAATAGTAGTGATTAAAAATGAAGGCAAAAAAAGCGACTTAGATTAAAAGCTAGCCAGAATAGGACTCGTTAAGGAAAATGTTTAGGAATAAAATGTTCTAAGCAATAGGTTTTAGAAAGAGTTTTAAGAAAAAGATTTTAGGAAACAGTTTTTACGCTAAAAATGATTAAGAATAATAGCTATTAAGAATAGATGAATGACAAATCCAGATTACTTCGATGATCTATTGAAACAGGGGCATCATCATATCCCCTTAACCCGCGAACTGGTTGCGGATTTTGAAACCCCCCTGTCGTGTTACGTCAAGGTGGCGCGGGGTGCTTACAGCTACCTGCTGGAGAGTGCCCACCAGGGTGGAGAACAATGGGCTCGTTATTCAATCATCGGGCTGCCTGCCAGTCGTGTCATAAAAGTCTATGGAGAAGAATTAATCCTCGAGGAAAATGGTGAGATTGTAGAGAAGCGTACAACTGAGGATCCCCTCGACTATATTGATAGATTTCAACAGCAGTTTTCGTATCCCGAGTTACCTGGCTTGCCCGGTTATACAGGCGGGTTAGTCGGCTATTTTGGTTATGACACGGTTCGTTACGTTGAAAAGCACCTGGAGGGGAAGGCACCGCCAGATACGATTGGTACAGCCGATATCTTGTTGATGGTTTCAAATGAGGTAATTGTTTTTGATAATATAAAGGGCAGAATTCATCTCGTGACCCATGTTAGTAGTGTTGATGAAAAAGCCCATGAAAAAGCACTGAATCGCCTGGATACCATGGAAGCTGCGCTACGGCAGCCGATTCCTGACCAATATGTTCAACCGGTCGTTGCCCCGACGCTCTACGACGAGGATTTCATTTCTTCTTATGGTGAAGAGCGGTTTAAGTCTGATGTTGATAAAATAAAAGACTACATTGTCGCCGGTGATGTCATGCAGGTGGTACTTTCACAACGGATGTCCTGTGCTTTCGAAGCCGAACCTCTGAATCTTTATAGAGCTTTGCGCGCAATGAATCCGTCTCCATACATGTACTTCATGGATCTGGATAGCGTGCAGATCGTTTCGTCTTCGCCGGAAATACTGGCTCGATTAGAAAACCGTGAAGCAACGGTAAGGCCGTTGGCGGGTACCCGAGCAAGGGGTCGAAACCCGAGCCAGGACCTTTTGCTTGAAGAAGAGTTGAAGAATGACCCCAAGGAGCTGGCAGAACATATGATGCTCATCGATCTCGGTAGAAATGATATTGGCAAGGTAGCAAATATCGGTACCGTAGAGGTATCTGAGATGATGGTTGTTGAGCGCTACGCCCATGTGATGCATATGGCATCTCATGTGACCGGCGAACTTCGTGACGAGTTTTCGGCTATGGACCTGCTCAAGGCTACACTGCCAGTCGGTACGCTAAGTGGGGCGCCTAAAGTCCGGGCGTTAGAAATTATAGATGAATTAGAACCAGTCAAACGGGGGATTTTCGGTGGTGCAGTTGGGTACTTTTCCTGGAATGGGAATATGGATACGGCGATTGCAATACGAACGGCTGTGTTGAAAGAGGGTCGTCTTTACATTCAGGCTGGTGCAGGTGTAGTCGCAGATTCAGTGCCCCAGCAAGAGTGGACAGAGACAATGAATAAGGCCATGTCCGTTATTAAAGCGGCCGCGATTGCCGAGGCGGGTCTGAAATTCGCCGTAGATCCCTCACACCAGAGAAATGAATAACATGACCCTAGTTAATCTCCACCGGTGCCGTTTATGTTGTTAATGATCGATAATTACGACTCTTTCACCTATAACGTGGTGCAATATCTTGCAGAGTTGGGCGAGGAGGTCCAGGTATTTCGTAACGATCAAATAACACTGACCGATGTCGAAAAGTTAGCACCAGAGCGTATTGTCATCTCACCTGGACCCTGCACGCCTAATGAGGCCGGTATTTCCATGGACTTGATACGTCATTTTCAGTCCAGTATTCCAATTTTAGGGATTTGCCTTGGGCATCAGAGCATTGGTCAGGTCTACGGTTGCCGGATAGAAGCTGCTGGGGCGGTGATGCATGGCAAAGCTTCAATGATTCACCATCAGAAAAAGGGAGTTTTCACCGATCTACCCAGTCCTTTCAAGGCCATCCGATACCATTCATTAGTGATTGGCAAAAGCAGCCTCACCGATGACTTGGAATTAACCAGTTGGACCGAAAATAAAGACGGTAGCATTGATGAAATCATGGGTGTCAGACACAAGCATTATCCTGTTGAGGGGGTACAGTTTCACCCGGAATCGATTCTGAGCGAACATGGTCATCAACTTCTTCAGAATTTTTTGGATCAGGAGTAGGTAAATGGAAATAGCGAAGTTGCTATCCAAGCTAACGGATAGACAGGATCTGACTGCTGCAGAAATGACGGCGCTAATGCGCGAGATTATGACCGGCAAAGCGACACCTGCCCAGATTGGTTCAGCTCTGACGGCATTGATGATGAAAGGTGAGACAGTCACCGAGGTGGTTGCGGCGGCTACTGTAATGAGAGAGCTGGCACTGCAAGTACCAGCCGAGCAAGCCTGCTTAGTCGATACCTGTGGTACTGGCGGATCGGGTTCACGTAAGTTTAATGTATCAACCGCCAGTGCATTTGTCGCTGCAGCTGCAGGGGCTAAGGTTGCAAAGCATGGAAACAGGGCCGCTACTGGCAATAGTGGCAGTGCTGATTTACTTGAAGCTGCAGGCGCCAGACT